>Ga0209284_10000295_pt1 | contig 82067 bp, 71 predicted proteins | sample FRY03_FD_187211 | JGI IMG/M metagenome (GOLD analysis project Ga0209284, IMG submission 187211) | Freshwater microbial communities from Lake Fryxell liftoff mats and glacier meltwater in Antarctica - FRY-03 (SPAdes) (version 2) | ecosystem: Environmental > Aquatic > Freshwater > Ice > Glacier... | reverse complement strand
CCAGCAAATACTCAAAAGATATGTTATTTTCTATAACAACCATAGGTTACACGGGCTGTTAGGACGCATTACACCTATGGAAAAATGGAACCAGGATAAACATCTAATTTTAATGAAAAAATTAACTGCATAATTAATAATCGAAATTTAAAAGAACACTCTTGTTTTATAGGGGCCAAAACATCAATTCTTTATTTATTAAAACAGGAAGGTTATATTTTTTCCCTAAATTTCTATAGATGTCAAAAAACTCAGGACTTGCACCAACGCTATACATATGTGAATCTAAATGAGTTGGTTTTAATCCGAATTTGATTGCTTTTTCGATTTGTGCCTGAAGCTCATTTTTAACGTCTTTAGTAGTTGCGTTTTTTCTAAGTTGCTCTCTTTTTTTATAGAAATGACCATTTTCGTCAACTAAACTTGGAACTTCTGAAATTGGTAAAACAGGACCGAATTTATAATTTTCCCATTCGCAAGTTAATGTCAAGTGAATTCCGTTATCAAATTGGGGATTATTTTTAGCAAATACCGCTATTTCATAAAACCACGGGCATGGAATCATTATACTATATGAGTTTACAATTCCTTTATTTAAGGATTGAATTGTAGCCATATTTTCAGAATGTGAAAGTCCTGCATCGTCTGCGTGTATTATTAATAACTTAGTGTTTTTTGAGAATCCTAATTTTTGTACTGAGTTCATTTTAAATCAGGTCTTTAATAATTTAAGTTTGACTTTTTTTTAGCATGGTTATGGGTTCTGTCGCATCTGTAAATTTATATCAATATTTGCGATAATTTACTGAAAAGAGAACAATATGTCTACAGATATTCAGACATTTACATTTTTAAAGTTCGCAGCTAAGGTCTATAAATAGCTCTAATTATGACAGATGCGACAGAACCAAATAGTTAGTACATGGAAAATAAAATTAGAAAAAAAACTGTATTTATAGGAAAAAGACTACATAATTATTATTTCAGAACTGGATTTTATTTGTTTGTTTGGAAAAGTTTAAAAAAAGTTTTCATACCCATATTTATTCTAGTTATTGGAGTATTTCTATTTAATAAATATGTATATGACATTAACGAAGGCCTAGAAATAATTACTGAAACTTTTCCTAGAATTGGTATTTTAACTACCTTTTTTATTTCTGAAACTTTATTAGGTTTGGTTCCTCCAGAAATTTTTATTGCTTGGTCAGTAAAAACAGATAATCCAATATTAAACATCTCTCTTTTAGCAACTTTATCTTACTTAGGAGGTTTATTGTCTTATTTTATTGGGAAAACTTCTTTAAAAATAAAAGCTGTTAAAGAATATTTGGAAGTAAAAATGGCAGAAAATTTAAAGAACACCAAGAAATGGGGTGGGTTTTTAATTTTAGTTGGAGCGTTATTACCACTTCCTTTTTCTGTCGCCTGTTTAACTGCTGGTATGATTAAGTATTCCTTTAGAAACGTGGTTCTTTTCGGATTGTTTCGTTTTGTAAGATTTATCCTGTACTCTAGTTTGTTTTTTAACTTTATCTAAGTTTCAGTGTATGTAGTCAAATGAATTTGAACTTTTCAGGTCAAAAAATAAAAGAGTGTTCTGCTAATTTATATTAATTTTTTTATATTGTTTTTTTTTGGTTCTTTCGCATCTTTGAATTGGCTTATATATCATCTTACGAGTAGGACTTCAAAAAGAAAACTGATTCTATTTAACCCAGGGGGTGCTACAAAACATAAAACACACCCAAAAGTTTTAGGTTTTTATACCTAACTACACAATTATCACACAAATAAAGTGTCACAAAACAATAAACCCTTGAAAATCAAATGATCAACAAGGGTTCTTGTATACCCTATGGGGCTATTTTCGAACCAAGTGTTGGATATTTTTTTACAGAACTCTTATTCTTCTCCTAAATGTTTTTTATAAAATACCCACACTTCTTTTGCTACATTCCTTCCCAATTCTAGTCCCGCCACATTATCTGCTTGAATGTGATAACCTCCTAAAACTCTTGACATACCAGCCATTTCTGCGGTTTCTGTAAATGTCTGGAAATTTAAAGTAATTGTTTTCCCTAGGTTATCAGGTTCGGTTAAAGCTCCAGCAACTAATGTAGCTTTTGAACCAAAGATTTCACTTCCTGTCCATATTTTCAAAGCTTCTGCACAGCCCCCGCTAATGGTACTGTGCCCAGAAGTGTAACTTGGAAATGGAGGGCATAAAAATATTTCTGGTGAATAGGGCCTCCAATCTTTTCCATCCATATTTATCATTCCTTTTCCTTCTCCACCCCAACCTTTAATTTGTTGGTTTCCATAATATTGATGTACTAATGCATAGGGTCTGGCATAGTCATAGAACATTTTAGAGTCCCAAGAGGCAATAAAGGCATCCATAGCGACCACTTGATTATAAAAATACATTTTCACATCTTCATCTAGGGTATGATTATCCCTGCGAGAAACATCTTGTGCAAACTTGAGCCAATGTCCGGCTTGCTGGACAGATTGCGGTCCGTCTCTCATAAACTCAACCAATGCCTTTTGATAATCGGTGAGATTTCTTTGCAGTTCAATTACCTCTTTAACTTCTTTTTTTAATTGTTCAGACCCTATCATTGGCGGCGGTCCTGGACGAAACTGATTTCCTGATTTTAATGCAATAGGCTTTACCTTGTCCCAAAATGGAGTCAGACATCCTGGAGCATATTTTCCACCTTTTCCATCTGAAAAATATTTAGGTTGCCAACGGTTAGGGTCCATATTTTTATCAGCTGAGTTAACTGGTTCATATCCTACGTAATTAAAATAAGGCTCGCCATTTGAGCCAATTTCTTCGCCGTATTGATTGGAGCCGTCTCCTTTCCGAGCTTCTATTACTGCTTTTGCTGCTAAATTACCAATTCCTTCGGGCGTTGTAGGGTCCAAAGATTCATTCGTTGGGTCTAAACCTAAGTCTTTCATAAAGTTTGCGAACAATACTTTGTCCGATTCATAATATTCATTCATTGCACGAAATGCAGCATAACTAATAGCTATTTCTTTATTTTTTAGTGTATGCTCGTTTGTTGGTCTTCTATCTATGCCTTCAAGGTAAACAGGGATAGCTTTTTGGTCGTATTTAGTCCAAGCATCAAAAATAGAAACGAATGTTAAACCCAAATACCTAGAAGTGACGGTTGGTCTTGGTTTGAATTTTTCAGTATCATTGGCTTGAGCAACCAATGCCATATATCCCCATTTGTAGGCAATATTTTCAACCCCTTTAGGCTCTATTATTTCAATCGAACTATTCTGATTCTTTGGATTCTGTTTACAGCTATAAGTAACTAGAGTAATTAGTAGAAGTAAAATTATTTTTTTCATTTGTCATTGATTTTTTTATTAGCACTCAACTTGGTTCTGTCGCGTCTGTAAATTTATGTTAATACTTACGATAAATTTAATGGAAAGAGAAATATACATGTACTGATATTCAAATATTTACACTTTTCAAGTTCGCTACAAAGGTCTAGAAATAGCCTTAATTATGACAGATGAGACAGAATCTCTTATGAATAATTTAAATCTTATGATATTTATCAGTTTGCAAAAAAAATATTGAGGTCAGTGCTGGGCTCTTTCGCATCTTTGAATTGGCTTATATATCATCTTACGAGTAGGACTCCAAAAAGAAAACTGATTCTATTTAACCCAGGGGGTGCTACAAAACATAAAACACACCCAAAAGTTTTAGGTTTTTATACCTAACTGCACAATTATCACACAAATAAAGTGTCACAAAACAATAAACCCTTGAAAATCAGATGATTAACAAGGGTTATTGTACTCGAGGCGGGAATCGAACCCGCACATCCGAAAATACTGGATTTTGAATCCAGCGCGTCTACCAATTCCGCCACTCGAGCAAATGTTGTAGAAACTTTAAATAGCGTTCCTACAAATAAGGAAGGCAAAAGTAGAAAATAAATTGAGATTCTTCTTAAAAAAATTAAACATTTCACTGTGGCAACTGAAATAAATGTATAAATTTGCAGCTCCTTAATTGTAAGGAAGTTAGTAGGAAACCAACAAGTATTTAAGTATGTCATATACCCCACCAGAACCTAAAATCTTTGCTTGTACTCAAAGCCAAGTATTGGCAGAGAAGATTGCAAAATCTTTTGGAAGCCCATTGGGTAATGTGATTACTTCAAAATACAGCGATGGAGAATTCCAACCTTCTTTTGAGGAGTCTGTTCGTGGTTCTAGGGTTTTTTTAGTGGGTTCTACCAACCCAAGCTCTGAAAATTTAATGGAAATGCTTTTAATGTTAGACGCAGCCAAAAGAGCATCGGCCAGACATATTACGGCAGTCATGCCGTATTTTGGATGGGCCAGACAAGACAGAAAAGACAAACCTAGAGTGCCTATTGCTGCTAAATTAGTAGCTAAAATGCTAGAAGTAGCTGGAGCCACTAGGATTATCACTATGGATTTACACGCAGACCAAATTCAGGGGTTCTTTGAAAAACCAGTAGATCATTTATTTGCTTCTACCCTATTTCTACCTTATTTAAAAAACTTGAATTTAGACAACCTCACTATAGCCTCTCCAGATATGGGAGGTTCTAAAAGAGCTTATGCCTATTCTAAGGCCTTAGAAAGTGATGTGGTGGTCTGTTATAAGCAAAGAGAAAAAGCTAATATTATTTCTCATATGGAACTCATTGGAGAAGTCACAGGAAAAAATGTGGTTTTGGTAGATGACATGGTAGACACGGCGGGCACCCTTACAAAGGCAGCAGATTTAATGATAGAACGTGGCGCACTTAGTGTAAGAGCTATAACTACACACGCTATTCTATCTGGGAATGCCTATGAGAAAATTGAAAAATCAAAACTGACAGAATTAATTGTCACCGATTCAATTCCACTAAAACAAGATAGCGCAAAAATAAGAGTCATTGGTTGTGCAGATCTATTTGCAGATGTTATGCAAAGAGTACACACCAACACCTCTATTAGCTCAAAATTTTTAATGTAAGAACGTTCCGAGGGGAACTATTTATTAATAATTAAAACAATAAAATGAAATCTATTACAATTAAAGGATCAAAAAGAGAAAGCGTGGGCAAAAAAGCAACTAAGGCCTTACGTAATGCTGGATTGGTTCCTTGCGTTATTTACGGAGGGGATAAGCCTGTGCATTTTTCATCAGAAGAATTTGCATTTAAACCATTAGTTTACACTCCAAACGCTCACACAGCGAGCATAGATTTAGGAGATGGAAAAACTATCGATGCCGTACTACAAGACATTCAATTTCACCCTGTAACAGATAAAATTCTTCACATAGATTTCTATCAATTATTTAGTGACAAGCCAGTAACCATGAATATTCCTGTCCAATTAGACGGAAGTTCTCCAGGGGTTAGAAATGGTGGACGTCTGTTGTTTAGAAAGCGTAAGTTAACTATTAAGGCATTGCCTGCAGACTTACCAGATTTCTTTACTGTAGATATTTCTAAGTTGAAAATTGCTGGTACTATTACGGTAGCTACTTTATTAAATGATAAGTTTACTTTCTTACACCCAGATTCTACTGCTATTGTTCAAGTAAAAGCGTCTAGAAACGTTCTTACTGGTGATGAAGATGAAGAAGGAGGAGGAGAAGGAGCAAGTGATGCTTCTACTGATGAGGCTACTGCAGCTGAATAATTTTCTAAACAATGTATTTAAAGCATCCCAAGCCCTAGGTTTAGGATGCTTTTTTTTTATTTTTACAAGCTAAAGACTGCCATCCAAAAATCTTATGAAAAAATTTTTAATTGTTGGTTTAGGAAATATTGGATCTGAGTACGCAGAGACCAGACATAATATTGGCTTTAAAATAGTAGATGCCTTGGCACAAAAACATGAGTGCTCCTTTGAAACTGCAAAATTAGGGGATCTGAGTACTATTAAAATAAAAGGAAGAAGCCTCCTCTTGTTAAAACCGAGTACTTATATGAACCTCAGCGGAAAAGCGGTACTTTATTGGATAGAAAAGGAAAATATTGCTTTAGAAAATGTCCTTATAATTACAGATGACATACACCTGCCCTTTGGGAGCATTCGCATAAAGGCTAAAGGATCTGACGGAGGCCACAATGGGCTTAAAGACATTCAAGAAAAACTAAACACAGTGCAATACAACAGATATAGATTTGGGGTAGGTGCAGATTTTGGCACAGGTAGACAGGTAGATTATGTGCTGGGTAAATGGTCAGAAGAAGAGCGCATAGCGCTTAAAGAGCGTTTTGAGAAATCTACGGCCCTTATAGAATCTTTTGCTTTAGCTGGTTTGTCTATAACTATGAACCTCTATAACAACCTCTAGAGATAACTTATTGAATTTTAAAATCAAAGACCTGAGAAGGTGTTTCATTTCCAGCTTGGTCTTTGGTCTTTACTTGCCAATAATAGGTGACCCCTTTACTTACATTTAAATTAAACTCTGAAGCGGTGGCACTGCCTAATGACCTTTGTGTGATTGGCGGGTTTTCTGTGCCAAGCAGCAAACTGAAACTCACTATATCATTATCTACATCTGCGCCAGACCACTTTATAGTCACCAAACCATTAGAAGGCATAGAAAGTATGGAGCCAGATAAAGGAGAAAGAGCGGTTGCTGGGAACGGCGCATGTGTGGTTTGCGCACCCGCATTAAAAAAATACCAGAGCGCACTAGAAGTAGTTTCCAAGACTTTTGTATTAGACGCCACTACTTTCCAGGAATAGGCTTCTCCCATTTTTAAAGGCACTTCTAAGGTGTTTAATAAGGTACTTTGGTTTGTTTTTTGCTCGTTACTGAGTTGTGTAATTTGGAGCTCATAAGATTCTGCCCCTTTAGAGGCCATCCATTCAAAAGGAATTCTTCTGGTGACTACATTTACTAGTGTTCCTTGAGCACAATCTAAATTTTGAGTAGGGAAAATTAAAATACTCACCTCTGGGGGGCCAGGTGGCGTGTCTTTTCCACAACTTAAAAAGCTCATTAAAATGAGCGATAAAATATATTTTTTCATTCTTTAAGTACTTTATAAGAGCTGCGGGCTCCGTCTAACCAAATACTAATCACATATACGCCAGCTTTCCAAGATTTTGTATCTATGGGGAGTGGTTCATAGGTAGCTTTTGTATTTATTTCTTTTAGTAACACTCCAGACAAAAAGTGTATTTGAATGTTCATATTTGAATCCTGAAAAGTGGGAGTTTGTAGATATAAAACATCAGAAACTGGATTTGGATATATAGACGGTTTGGGAGTAAAGTAAATAGATTCTTTATAAACACCCTGGCAAGACAAGCCCGTAGAAACTTCTAAAATATTTAAACCCTGCTTAAGACTTAGTTTTATCTTGCCTTGGGAATGGGTGGTCACTTGGCCGTTTAAAGAAACAAAATACAACTCACTCCCCGCTAGTCCAATGATTAATTCTCCCTTAGAAAAGCCAACAGCTGTAAGAACACTTAAAGGTTTAGGGGCTGATATTTGAACCTCATAACACTGTGTCTCATAAATAATATTGCCCTCTATTCCAGTAATACAAACCCCATAAGATCCTGCTGCTAAGTTTGTAGCTTGGTAGGTATTGGTAAAATTACCTTGGTTTATCAAAGAGCCTCCTGCATTTCTAATCTCCACATTGTACAACATTGTTTTTTCAGCTGACACTTCAATAGCACCGTCTAAACTACTAATGCAAGATTGGCTTATTAAAGCGAGTGTGAAATTTTTATCATCCAATCTGTATACGCTGCATCCTTTTGTATCTACCAAAGCGCCAAGAGGGGTGTTGAGGCATTGGTCGTCTCCGTCGTCAAAGACCCCATCCTGGTCTTCGTCTGGCCTAAAAGAGCCAGATACGCATACTTTCATGCCAAAAGAATTCAAGCTACCGCCATCTGCCTCTGCTACATCTTCTACCTCCAAGCGCCAAAGGCCTTTAATACTTTCCCCTCTAAAAATTTCAAAAGTACCTAAAGGCTTTACAAGTCCAGATATAGCTGGCTTACTATCGCAAATGAAAGAGGCTCCTGCATCTGAAAATATAGCCTGAATATTTTCTCCAGCGCCACATGAATTTGCAACTAAAACGACCACCTTCCCTGAGGGAGAGTAAAGTTTTACCACTAAATCTGAAAGAAAGCTGTGGTCTATGTCTAAAGACACTTCTAAGTCTGTCAAAGGCAAGTCTTCTTTAAACTCAATAGTAGCTTGTACCGTATTTGGATCGCTACTCCCAATGACAACTGGAAGCAGGGGTGTTATATTAGACTTGCAATCTACTGTAGCAATTTTAAAAGAAAAAGGCTCAGAAAAGAATCCAGAAGCACAATTATTCTTCGGTTTTACCCGCCAATAATAGGTAATACCCGCAGACAAGCCATTCACATAAGCTTTGTTAAAAGGAGTGGTACTGGCATAAGTGAGATCACCAAAATTTATATTAGTAGCTAATTGAAACTCATATAAAGTAGCGCCTGCAATCTCATTCCACTGAAGCATTTGGTCTGGGAAGACATTTATTTGCTCTTTTAATGTTTCTGATACTGTAAGGTTTTCAAAATTTTCATTCCAAATATTAAGGGTGATGCCCACCGATTGGGTTTGGCTTTCTGCCGCTACGGAAACTGTTATAGAATAGGTTCCAGGAGCTGCAGCACTAGAAGTCAAAACAGATAATTCAAGAGGCATGGTAGTGGCAGATAGAGTTCCTATAGTACTATTAATTGTTACCCCGGCAGGGATTCCCTCAAAAGAAACTACTGGATTTTGTAAGGGGGTTTCAAATTGAATTTGACCTTCTATATTCAAGCTAGCGCTCTTACAAACACCTATTTCTGTCTGAACAAAAAACAAACTCAGAGGCTTAGAAATAATACTAAAGTTAGCCATATTCACTGCAAAAAAAGGATTGTTTTCAGCTTTGAGCAGGATTCTAGCCTTTTCAATAGCTAGGTTTGGCAAAATTAAATCTACTGCGCCATCATTTAAAATGCCTGTTGCCAAAGTTTTAGTGAAACTAAGACCTCCATTTTCAGACAGTAAAGCGGTAAGGGTTTTGGTGTCTAACTCAGGGCCATTGGTTCTTGCTACATCCCACAAAACAGACATTTTATCACCTCCTTGGTATGCCTTGGGTTGGTTTTGAGATTGAATGACAAAAGGCCCTATCTGGTGCATTACTTTTAAAGTAGTTTTAGCTATGGCAACCCCAGCTCCAGAGGGTGCATTATCCCTTACCGTAAAATAAAAATCATAGCTTCTAGCAGTTGTAGCTAAGGTTTCCCACTGAGACAAAGCGGGCTGGTCTGAGGTCAGTCTGTTAAGGCTCACATTAGACAGAGAAGGGAAGTATCTTTCCGGCACTCCTTTAGGAGGTAAAGATCTAAAAGCTGCTCCTACTGGATTTTGAGGGCCAAAAACTGCAGCGCTTACTACCCCATTATCCCCTTGTTCCCAGCTATAGCTAAGGGAGTTTAAAGAATCCAAATCTGTAGCAAAGCCACGGAGTAAAAAAGGCGTAGCAATGGGTAAATTATAAGAGCGCAAAGGGGTGATTACTGGTGTTTCATTTTCTGTAATTACAGAGGTTCCACAAGCAGACTGTAATAAGTATTGGTTTATCTGAAGAATGCTTAGTGCGTGAAAATAATCCGATGCATTTCCTGCTACATTTTCTCCTGACACTATGCCTGCATAAGACATAATAGTACTCCCACTCCCAGGCTCTACCTGTACCTGAGTTCCTTCAGACTCATAAGACCAGGTGTGATTAGCGCCAAACTGATGCCCCATTTCATGGGCTACAAAATCAATGTCATAGGTGTCTCCCTCTGGAAATTGGCCCGAAGAATAGGCGCTTCCTTTTTTATTGTCTTTACAAACAGCTCCTACATAACCTGCATTTCCGTTGTTATTATCTCTATGGAAAAGATGTCCCAGATCATAATTTTCCTCTCCAATATTGGCCGTTAAAGTACTTTGAATCTCCGTGTTTAAGCTGTCTCCATATGGGTCTGTCTCTGGATCCGTATAAATTACATTGGTGGTAGCCTCTACCAGTTCTAATTGCACCCCTAAATCAAATTCAAAAATTGCATTTACCCTGGTAACTGTTTCGTTAATTGCAGCCAAAGCACCAGACACTTCTCCTCCGTGATACTGGGTGTACTCACCAGAAGCGGAAACAGCCAAACGATATTTTTTTACAGTGGTCTTGGCCGCAAAACCCGCGGAAGATACTCCTAGTTTTTCTATAAACCCATCTGCAAAAGTTTTACAAACAAAATTTTTATCAGCGGTATTTAGTTTATCTGTGAAAAGTTTATAGGTCTTGTCCCCATTTCTTTTTTGAATAAAAACCAATTGTTTCTCTGACTGCTCTTTCTGTCTATGAACCGTTACGGAAATCCCTTTAAAAGAGACTGCAAAAAATACAGTAGCCCCATCTAAGGAAGTTGAAATCCCTTTGTAAGAAGTAATATCAGGATATTTAGCAGCCAAAGCAGGAGAGAACACCGATTGTTTTTCTATTGTATAAGGCTCCAAAACACCCTTAAGATTAGGAAAATAAATAGGTGTTTTGTGCTCCTCAGAAGCCTTAAGAGCCTTTAAGAAAGCGTCTAAATCTAATGAGTAATTCTGGGAGTCTAGGTTTTTTTGAGGCCCCAAAGGAGCCCTGGCAGCAGCACTAACATTAGCAATAGCAGTAGTACTAATAGTAGCGCTAGAAGATATTGACCAATAAGTTTCCTGAGCCCTTAGAGAAAAGACCAAAAAAAGTAGGCATAATGAAAAAACAAGCCGTAATTTTGAAAACATATAGGGATATATCCTATAAAAATACAGTATTTATTAGAAAAAACATTGATTACCACTCATTCCTTACCCCAATTTAAAGCAGACACTAAAACCGCAGTCACCATTGGTACTTTTGACGGGGTTCATATGGGGCACCAGCGCATTATTAAACAATTAGTAAGCAAAGCAAAGTCTCTTAATATTCCCTCTGTGGTGCTCACCTTTTACCCTCACCCAAGAGTAGTGCTTCAACAAGACAGCAGCATTAAAATGCTACAATCTCTAGAAGAAAGAGCAGAAAAACTAGAAGCGCTGGGAGTAGATTACCTTGTCATTTATCCCTTTACTAAAGCCTTTTCAAGAATGCATGCACAAGAATTTGTAGTAGACGTTTTGGTGCAAGGGCTTCATGCTAAAACAGTCTTAATTGGCTATGACCACCGCTTTGGAAGAAATAGAAAAGCCAATATAGAAGACCTCAAAAACTATGGAATAAACTATGATTTTGAAGTGGTAGAAATTTCTGCCAAAGAAATAGACGCCATAGCGGTAAGCTCTACCAAGATTAGAAAAGCCATAGAACTGGGCCATATTGAAAAAGCAACTAAATATCTAGGGCACCCTTTCTCAATTTCAGGAACGGTAGGTTTTGGAAAAAAAATAGGCAGAGAAATAGGTTTTCCTACCGCTAATATCACCCCAGAATTTACTCAGAAAATAATTCCTAAAACAGGGGTATATGTCATTCAAACCACAAGAGATCAGAAAAAGGTATACGGCATGCTCAATATTGGAGAAAACCCAACTGTAAACCTGCATTTAGAAGGCACTCTAAAAGCAGCATCGGACAGCGGCCTGCTTAAAATTGAGGCTCACTTTTTTGAGTTTTCAGAAAATCTATATGACCAGCGTTTGTCTATATCCTTTTTACACCGCCTAAGGGCAGAGCAAAAGTTCCCATCCCTAGAGGCCTTAAAAAACCAACTGTCACTAGACAAAGAAAACGCCCTAGCCTATATAGGCGCACTATAAAAAGGTTTCAAATATCCATTATTAGCCCATATTCCATTACCTTTGTACTTTTAAAATTGAAATTTTTATGTTGCAAATTCAAGCCATAAGAGCCAACGAAAAAGCCATTGTTACGGCACTTAAAAAGCGCTATATAGACGCAGCTCCTATTGTATCCGAAATTCTAGAAGCAGATCAAAAAAGAAGGGCTACCCAAACGGCCTTAGATGAAAATTTAGCTAAAGCCAACGGCTTAGCCAAGGAAATTGGAGGGCTTTTTAAGTCTGGGAAAGCGTCAGAAGCCAAGTTCTTAAAAGAAGAAACTGCCCAATTAAAAATAGAGAGCAAAGAACTTCAGGACCTATTAAGTAGTACTTCAGACACATTACAAGAGCTTTTATACACACTCCCTAATGTACCACACCACTCTGTTGTGAGTGGCAATAGTGAAGCAGACAATGAAGAAATTTTTAAAGCTGGAACCATTCCAACCTTACACGAGGGGGCTATGCCTCACTGGGAGTTAGCTAAAAAATATGACCTTATAGACTTTGAGTTAGGAGTTAAAATAACGGGAGCGGGTTTCCCAGTGTACAAAGGAAAAGGAGCTAAATTACAAAGGGCGCTCATTGCCTACTTTTTAGATACAAATACCGCAGCAGGCTATACAGAAATTCAGCCACCGCTCTTAGTAAATGAAGCTTCTGCCTACGGAACTGGTCAGCTGCCAGACAAAGAAGGCCAAATGTATTTCATGCCAGAAGACAATCTATACTTAATTCCAACGGCAGAAGTACCCGTGACCAATATATTTAGAGATGTAGTGCTGGCAGAAAAAGATTTCCCTATTAAATACACTGCCTACACTCCTTGTTTTAGAAGAGAAGCAGGAAGTTATGGGGCCCATGTAAGGGGCCTAAACAGGCTACACCAATTTGACAAAGTAGAAATTGTTCAGGTCTCACACCCAGACCACTCTTATGCTGCTTTAGACGGAATGGTCTCACATGTAAAAAGCATTTTAGAAGCCTTGGAATTACCGTATAGAATTCTCAGATTGTGTGGGGGAGATTTAGGATTTACAGCCGCTCTTACCTATGATTTTGAACTATTTTCTACCGGGCAAGACCGCTGGTTAGAAATTTCTTCGGTCTCAAATTTTGAAACTTTTCAGGCCAATCGTTTAAAACTGCGTTATAAAGATGACGCCGGAAAAAGTGTCCTAGCACACACCTTAAACGGCAGCGCCTTAGCACTGCCAAGAGTACTGGCAGGTATTTTAGAAAACTACCAAACACCAGAGGGAATTGTCATTCCTAAAGTTTTACAGCCTTATACCGGCTTTAATATCATATCGTAATATGTATTTATTTAACGTGACCACTCATATAGATTCAGAACAAGAGACAGCATGGCTGTCTTGGATGCAAGAAACACATATTCCAACTCTTTTAGAAGGAGATTATTTCACTAGTGCCATGATCACTAAAATTATGGTAGAAGAGCCTATGGGAGGCGTGACCTACAGCGTTCAATACAGTTCAGACCACAAGGCTGTTATTAATGGCCTTTATGACAGGCAAGCTGCTGAATTAGAAACCCAGCTACTCAAAAAATTTGGTTCAGAAGTTTTAAGTTTTAAAACGCCTCTAAAAATTATTAGCCAACACACCTAATTTTCAATATTCCCATGGCAAAACAAAATAAAGTTGGAAAGTACCAGACCTGGGAAAAAAGAGAAGACCCTAGTGCCGTAAGAGCAAAAAAGCACTTAGGACAACATTTTCTTAAAGACCAAACCATAGCGAGAAAAATAGCTGAAACACTAGATTTAGAAGGCTATGACAATGTGATAGAAATTGGACCAGGAACTGGAGTACTTACCCAATACTTACTGGAACAGGAAATCAATCTAATTGCCCTAGATTTAGATAGGGAATCTATAGCCTATCTAGAGTCAGATTTTAAGATCAATCACATGAAACTCTTGCAGCGTAAAAAAACCTTTGAGGTGCGCTGTGCAGATTTTCTAAAAGAAGATCTCAACAGCTTTTTTGAAGGGGCTCCTTTTGGAATTACTGGGAATTTCCCCTATAACATTTCTACGCAGATTGTTTTTAAAATGCTAGAATACAAGGATCAAGTTCCAGAATTTACGGGTATGTTCCAAAAAGAAGTAGCCCAGAGAATTTGTGAAAAAGAAGGCAGCAAAGCCTATGGTATTCTCTCTGTGTTGGTACAGGCTTATTACAACGCAGAATATTTATTTACAGTACACCCAGAGGTGTTTAACCCACCCCCAAAAGTACAGTCTGGGGTTATAAGACTAAAAAGAAAACCCCCGCAAGAGTTGGGCTGTACCTATGAAATGTTACGCCAGGTAGTAAAAGCTGCCTTTAACCAACGCAGAAAGACCCTGCGAAATAGCTTAAAAACACTGCAGCTTTCAGAAAATTTAACCAAAGATGTTATCTTTGACAAAAGGCCAGAACAGTTAAGCGTCTCTGACTTCATAGCACTAACAAAGAAAATAGCGCATGACACCCTTTAAAGTTACTGAAGAATTACTAGACATCATTTCCCGGCACATAGCAAATGTGGAGAACAAGGAACTAAAAGCCTTGCTCTTAGATATTCACTTTGCAGATGTGGCAGAAATTCTCAATGAACTTACCACAGAAGACGCCACCTACCTTATAAAACTTTTAGATTCAGAAAAAACCTCAGATATTCTTACAGAATTAGATGAGGACATGCGGGAACGTATTCTAGCCAACTTATCTGCTAAAGAAATTGCAGGAGAACTCTCAGAGCTAGACACAGATGACGCTGCAGACATTGTAGCAGAGCTTCCAATAGACATGATAGACCAGGTCATTTCTGCTATTGAAGACCGGGAACACGCCAAAGATATTGTAGACCTTTTACGCTATGATGAAAACACAGCTGGTGGGCTTATGGCCAAAGAATTGGTCAAAGTAAATGAGAACTGGAATGTACTTACCTGTGTCAAAGAAATGCGCGCTCAGGCAGAAAATGTGACCCGAGTACACTCTATATACGTAGTAGATGCAGAAGACAGACTAGTAGGGCGCCTTTCATTAAAAGACCTACTTACCACTGCCACCAAACAACACATAAAAGACATTTATATTCCAAAGGTAGACGCCGTTTCTGTCAATGAAAAAACAGAAGAAGTGGCCAAAATTATGTCTAAATATGATCTAGAAGCCATACCGGTCGTAGATGAACTTGGCCGCTTGGTAGGACGTATTACCATAGATGACATTGTAGATGTCATGAGAGAAGAGGCAGAAAAAGACTACCAATTGGCAGCGGGTATTTCTACAGACGTAGAGGCCGATGACAGCATTTGGGATCTTACCAAAGCCAGAATTCCATGGTTATTTTTAGGCCTAGTAGGAGGCGTAGGAGCTGCAGCCATTATGGGTGGTTATGAAACCCTTATGCAAGAACACGCCATATTGTTCTTTTTTACGCCCCTTATTGCAGCCATGGCAGGAAATGTTGGGGTGCAATCTAGCGCCATTGTTGTGCAGGGAATTGCCAATGACGACGTAAAAGGCAGCATAGGGCAGCGCGTACTAAAAGAAATGGTTTTGGCGCTACTAAACGGAGCCATTCTAGCCACAATTTTACTGCTCTTTACATGGTTTTGGAAAGGGGATTTACGCACCTCTATAGCCATAGCCATTTCACTGATTACTGTCACTGTTGCTGCAGGGGTCATAGGTACTTTTACGCCTTTGTTTTTACACAAAAGAGGGATTGACCCGGCCATAGCTACGGGTCCCTTTATCACTACTAGTAATGATATTTTTGGAATTCTTATCTATTTTAGCATAGCCAAAGCTATTTTAGGCTTTTAAATATAAGCCTCCGCTTTACTCCGGCCGATGCTTTTTACATTTTAATCTATGAAAGTACTCCATATAGACGCCAACCACCCTGCTCTCATAGCTGGTTTTAAAGCCTTAGGTTACGAAAACCATGAGGACTACAGCAGTACAAAACAAGAAATTATAAATAAGATAGGCCTTTATGACGGCCTTATCTTGCGTTCTAGATTTCCTATAGATGCTGTTTTTTTAAAGGCGGCGGCCCATCTAAAGTTTATTGGAAGGCTAGGTGCTGGGCTTGAAAACATAGACCTTGCTGCAGCCAAAAAACACGGTATTTTCTTAGCTGCCGCTCCAGAGGGAAATAGAAATGCTTTAGGAGAGCACAGTCTAAGCTTATTACTGGCCCTTTTAAATAAAATACACACTGCAGACAGGGATGTGAAAAAAGGGATATGGGACAGAGAGGGCAATAGAGGTGTAGAATTAGACGGACAAACGGTAGGCATTATTGGCTTTGGACATATGGGCCAGGCCTTTGCAAAAAAACTCAAAGGATTTAATGTAGAAATTATATACCATGACTTACTCACTATAGGCGCTTTAGAAGGTGCCACACAAGTGCCTTTAAAGGAACTACAAAAGCGCGCCACAGTTCTTAGCCTTCACCTGCCCCAAACGCCAGAAACAATAGGTCTTGTAAATAGCACTTTTTTAAATGACTTTAAAAATCCTATTTGGCTGCTCAATACAGGTAGAGGAAGTACCCTTATTACTGAAGATTTAGTGACTGCTATTAAAAACGGAAAGGTGTTAGGCGCTGGCTTAGATGTACTAGAATATGAAAAAAGTTCCTTTGAAGGGTTTTTAAAAAGCCCGCGAAGGCCTGCTGCCTTAGATTTTATTTGCCAGAGTGACCAGGTGGTTTTAAGCCCTCATGTAGGAGGCTGGACCCAGGAAAGTCATGAGAAATTGGCCCTGACCATTGTTGCTAAAATAGCTCAAGAGTTTGGGTAGTCTATGACTTATAAAATAGTTAAGAAATATCTAAGTTAATCTGATCTGGAGGAATTCCCTGTGCTAGTTTACGTTCTAAATCTGCTTGAAACTCTTCCATTACTGGTTTTACAGTGCTTTCTGGAAGGTCTGAAATCTTAATATACATAAGTCCGTCTACCGCATTGTTAAATAAAGGGTCTACGTTAAAAGCCACCACCCTGGCATTTTGCTTAATATATTTTTTAATCAGTACCGGAAGCCTCAAATTACCAGGCTCTATTTCTTCTATAAGTTTGTCAAACTTAATAAGATCTGCCTGCGTTTCATCAAAGACAAACTCTTTGTCTGCGTCTTTTAGTTTAACCTTAAACTCTTTTTTAGGTCTTACATACTGAGCCACGTAAGGATCCCAATAATGAGATTTCATAAACTCAATCATCAGTGATTTTGAAAAATTAGAAAACTGATTGCTTATGCTCACCCCTCCAATTAAATACTTGTGTTCTGGAAACCTCAAAGTGGTGTGCACAATTCCCTTCCACAGTAAAAAAAGCGGCATCGGTTTTTGCTGGTAGTCTTTAACTATATAAGCCCTTCCCATTTCTATAGACTGAGACATCATTTCATATAGCTCTGGCTCAAACCTAAACAAATCCTGAAGGTAGAAACCATTAATTCCCTTTTCTTTAAAAATAACAGCACCAAAGCCCATTCTATAAGCCCCTACTATCTTTTGAGTAGCACTGTCCCATAAAAATAAGTGGTGGTAGTAGCTGTCAAAGATGTCTAGGTCTATGGCCTTGTTAGTTCCCTCTCCTATGGCCCTAAAAGTCTCTTCTCTCTGCCGTCCTATTTCTTGCAAAATATAGGGGATTTCTTTTGCAGGAGCCAAGTATACTTCATAGTTTTTGCTAGAGAGCAAGAGTGCGTTTTCTTCTTTAAGGTCTTCTATTTCTTGTGCCAATAGGGGGGCAGAAACTGCATTTGCAATAGCTTTAGGTGCCTTAGGTATTTTTAGGTTGGCCGCATTTTTAAAACTATTTGGAATTTGATCTATCAGCCTTTCCTTTTCATAAGCGTTGGCCAACATATAGGTTTTGCGACGCAGTAAACCTGTAAATGAAATCAAGGTTTCCTGCTCCTTTTGTAAGGCCACTGAAATGGGATGTCCTATTCTCACTTTAATGGCCCTATACTTTTGGGTAGTTAACTCTGAAGGCAACTTAGCCGTTCTAAAAAGGTCTTTCCATGAAGCCAATCTATAAAAAAGGGCGGAGTTTTTAGCGTGAAAATAAATAGGAACCACTGGTACTTCTGCCCTTTGTATGAGTTTCATAACGGGAACGGCCCACTCTCTATCTACTATATTACGGCCTTCTCTAGCTGTAGAAACCTCGCCGGCTGGAAAAATACCTAAGGAATGTCCATTTCTTATATGCTGTAAGGCCTGCTTAAACCCGCTGGTACTATTCCTAGCACTCTTATGATCTTCAAAGGGGTTTACCGGAAAAATATAAGGAGTCATAGGAGCCACTCTCTGCAATAGAAAATTAGCTATAATTTTGTAATCAGCTCTATGCATGAGCATGAGTTTCATAAGAAGCACCCCGTCTATAGCTCCTAGGGGATGGTTAGAGATGGTAATAAATGGGCCAGATTTTGGAAGTCTTTTAAAATCCTCCTCCGGTATTTGAAAATCTATTTTAAAGTGTTCTAATACTGCGTTTAGAAAGTCTTGTGGTGGGAGTGATTTATTTTGATCATAAAATCGGTTAATAGCCTGAAGTTTAGTGAGTCTTAACAACACCCAACCTATAGAAATCCCTATAAATCCAAGCTTGTGCAAGCCCAACACTTTTGACACTTCATTAGAAGAGACTAAACTCATTTTACTCCTATTTAAAAGAGGGAATAAGGCCCTCTTAAGTAGTGGTAAATATAGGAAAGATTCTTTATTTCACTACCAATTGCAGGGTCTCTTTGGCTTTTTGCTCCAGTAATACCTCATAACCGCTGTGAAATTTTGCTTCTGCAGCAGCGTTAAAATGACGGATGGTGTACAAAGAAACTCCTTTATGACAGACCATTTTAAATTGCTTTTTTAAAATAGGTAAGAGCTCTTCTAGTCTGTTAAATCTATTGTCTACGCAGACAGAAAAACTAATAGCAGAGTTTTGAATAAGGTCTACTTTCAGGCTGTACTGGTGCAATAGTTTAAAGAGCGCGCCAATGTTGTCTTCTACTATAAAGGAAAAATCCAAAGAGGAAAGTTCCAGAAGTACTTGGTTTTTTTTCACAATGAAGCAAGGAACCAGCGGGCTAATGCCTATTCCTTTTCCTACTGTTGTTCCTGGCGCCAAAGGGTCTAGAAAAGATTTCACCAAGAGTGGGATTTCTTTTCTTTGCAGAGGCTGCAAAGTTTTAGGATGTATTACAGAGGCGCCATAGAAAGCTAATTCTATAGCCTCTGTATAGGAGATGTTTTCTAATAGAGTGGTCTCGTTAAAATATCTTGGATCTGCATTTAACACCCCAGGAACGTCTTTCCAAATGGTCACGGACGTTGCGTCTAAACAATAAGCTAAGATTGCTGCGGTATAATCAGATCCCTCCCTACCTAAAGTGGTGGTGAAATTATTGCTGTCTGCGCCCAAAAAACCTTGGGTAATGTAGAGGGTGTTGTCTTTTACGACTGCTCTTGTTTGCTGAGCTGTTTTCTCCCAGTCTACTTGGGCGTCTCTGTATTGATCATTAGTTTTAATACAGCTACGCACATCTAACCAAGTATTTTCAATACCTGCTTTAGATAAATACGCACTTAAAATAGTGCTAGAGCAGAGTTCTCCATAGCCAACCAATTGGTCGTAAACAAAATTGTAATTAGGTGACTTATTCCAAGCTAAAAAGCCTTTTATCTCTTCAAATAGCAGCTGTAACTCATTAAAAATAGCGGCGCTTTTATTCTCAAATAATGCCTCAGATATTTCAATATGAAAGGCTATAAGAGCGTCTAAAGCCTCGTTTAACTCTTTGGTAACTCCTGTTTTTTTCTTTTCAAAATAAGCGTCAACCAAAGTTTCCATAGCATTGGTGGTTTTCCCCATAGCAGAAACTACTACAAGGGTTTTTTCATAACCCATGGTTTCTAGAACAGACACTACATTTATTACACCCTGGGCATCTTTTACAGACGCGCCTCCAAATTTAAAAACCCTCATGTTTATCTCTCAAAGGCGTCTATCCCTTTTTTGTCTAGTTGAACTACATTCCAATCTCTCATAATATGTGCACCCTTAGACTCATAAAAAGCAATGGCTGGTTCATTCCAATCCAACACTTCCCATGACACCCTTTTCACTTTGCTCTCTCTGGCAAAGGCCACCACTTTTTTAAGTAATTCATTGCCAATGCCCAGCCCTCTGTATTTTTCGGAAACTACTAAATCTTCTAAGTGAATAACCGGTCCTTTCCAAGTAGAGTACCTAGGGTAAAAAAGGGCAATGCCCACTATTTGTTGGTGGTCATTTTCTGCCACATAACAATTAAAAAGACTTGGATTTTGAAACCCATCTCTCCTTAAGTCTTCTACGGTAACTTCTACAGCATCTGGCACTTTTTCAAATACAGCCAATTCTTGGATAAGTGACCAAACCCCTTCCATGTCCTCTGACTTTGCTTCTCTAATAAGATAGCTCATAATAATTGTTATAAATGAAACACAAAGTTATAAATTTAATTCTCTTAAAGAGAAGTTCTAAAATTCTTTCACAAAAAGGAATTGAGATGTGAAAAACAGCGCTCTAAAAATTTCATGGTGTTCCATATGAAAAAAGGGCCTTTGGCCCTTTAAAAATTGTTTAAATAACAACTGAGATAACCAGTTTACAAGAGTGATTGGTAGTCTTCAAAACTGATGCGTCCACCAAATATATCCGTTGATCTTTTAATAAGCGCTAGGGCCTCTTTAGAGGTATACCCCAACCCAATAGCATATTTATGAACCAAAGTGGCTTCTTCCGCATCTATTCTGTGGTCTGAAAAAATAATTCTAAACAAATCATATAAGCGCTCTAGTCTAATCTGAGCATCTGACGGAGGATCTATAGGATATTTATTCTCTTTTTTCATCACCTCTGCATATTCTTCTTTAGAAACGCCAAGCTTGGTGGCAAATCTATTGATGATGGTTAATTCTGCCTCATTAATGGCTCCATCTATGGCTGCTAAGGAAGCTATGGCAGCAAAGTGGGCTAGGTTTGTTCTGTGTTCGCTGTTGCTGTATAAATCTACAAAAGACATAAAATATTCACTTTATATTAGGTGGTAAAGATATGCCTTTTACCCTATATTTGCTAAAAATTTACCCTTGAGTAAATCATTGATTAGCACTGTATTTTCTGACTATTTTAAAAAAATAATAATTGGAAACACCCTAGAGAATGACCTTGAGTTGCCTAATGAAAACAAACTTGTTTTCATTAATGGGCTATCTGGTTCTGCCCTATCTTTTGCTATAGCGGCCCTTTTTCAAGATTCAAAAAAACCTTTTCTGCTGCTTTTAGAAGACAAAGAAGCAGCCGCTTATATCTTAAATGATCTAGAGCAGTTTATAGCAGAAGAGCAGGTTTTATTTTACCCAGCCAGTTATAAAAAACCCTACCAGCACGGGCAGACAGACAATGCTAACATTTTATTGAGAGCAGAGGTGTTACAGCGCATAGGTAAGAAGGGAAAACCCCTGTGTATTGTGAGTTACCCCGAGGCTGTCTTTGAAAAGGTAATACAAAAAGAAACCTTAGAAAAAAACACCCTTAATCTAAGTCAGGGAGATCAAATTTCATTAGATTTTTTAAATGAAACGCTATTTGAATACGCCTTTAAGAGGGTAGACTTTGTCACCAGTCCAGGAGAATTTTCCGTAAGAGGAGGGATAGTAGATGTTTTTTCTTACTCCTATGACCATCCTTATAGAATAGAGTTTTTTGGGGAAGAAGTAGAGAGTATAAGAACTTTTAATATTGTAAACCAACGCTCCATAGCCACCCAAAAGGAAATTAGCATTGTACCCAATGTAACCCAAACAGACACCCACACCAAACGCCATGATTTCTTTACTTTTATAGGCAAGCAAACCACTGTTTTTTTAAAAAACCCTAGCGTTTTAAAACATCAAATAAACATCCTTTACCAAGAGGCAGAAAAGACTTTTAAAACTTTAGATTCTGGCATTAGTCAACTAGCTCCTAAAGACTTATACTCAGAGGCACAAGACCTATTTAAATCTCTGGAGCAAAACAATTGTGTGTTTTTAGACAGCAATGCTAGTGAAGTAGCTGCTCTTGGAGGTGCTTTTGGTAAGGCAGAGAAGACTCCCCAAAAAAATATAGATTTCAAAGGAACAGAGCAGCCTGCTTTTAATAAGAAGTTTCCCATTTTAATAGACCGCCTAAAGAGCAACCACCAAAACGGAATTGTAAATTATCTTTTTTGTGCTAGTGCCCAACAAGCCAAAAGATTTGAAGATATTTTTTCAGACTCAGGACAAGAAGTGCCATATAAAACTGTGGTGATGTCTATTTTTAAAGGTTTTGAGTTAGCTAATCTTAAAATAGCCTGCTACACAGACCATGAAATTTTTGAACGATACCATAAATTTCATATCAAAAATGGATTTGATAAAAAAGAAGCCATTAGCCTTTCAGACCTAAATAAATTAGAAATTGGAGACTATGTCACCCACATAGATCACGGGATTGGAAAGTTTGGAGGCCTTCAAAAAATAGAGGTAGATGGCAAAAAACAAGAAGCTATTAAACTGGCTTACGGAGAGAGAGATGTGCTTTATGTGAGCATTCATTCCCTACACAAAATTGCCAAATTTAACGGAAAAGACGGCAGCCCGCCCAAAATATACAAACTAGGCTCAGGAGCTTGGAAAAAAATAAAAGAAAAAACAAAGTCTAGGGTTAAAAAACTAGCCTTTGACCTGATACAAATTTACGCCAAAAGAAAGCTAGAGAAAGGTTTTCAATACGCACCAGATTCTAGTTTACAACATGAATTAGAAGCTTCGTTTATATATGAAGACACCCCAGACCAGCTAACCGCTACCGAAGATATTAAAAAAGACATGGAAAGTGAAAGACCCATGGACCGTCTTATTTGTGGTGATGTAGGCTTTGGAAAAACAGAAGTAGCTATAAGAGCCGCGTTTAAAGCAGTAGACAATGGCAAACAGGTGGCTATTTTAGTTCCCACCACCATCTTGGCCTACCAGCATTTTAATACCCTCACTGCCCGGCTAGAAGAAATGCCCGTGACCGTAGACTACCTCAACAGATTTAGAACTACCAAAGAGAAAAGAGAAACCCTAGAAAAATTAGCTCTTGGCAAGGTAGACATCATTATAGGCACCCACCAATTGGTCAATAAAAATGTGCAGTTTAAAGACCTAGGACTGCTAATAGTAGATGAAGAGCAAAAATTTGGAGTAGGTGTAAAAGACAAGCTCAAAGCACTTAAAGAAAATGTAGATGTCCTTACCCTTACCGCCACCCCCATTCCAAGAACCCTGCAGTTTAGTCTGATGGCTGCAAGAGATTTGTCAGTAATTAACACGCCGCCACCCAACAGATACCCAATAGAAAGCTCTGTGGTGCGCTTTAGCGAAAGCATTATTAGAGACGCAATATCTTATGAAATTCAAAGGGACGGACAGGTGTTTTTTGTTCACAATAGAATTGAAAATATTAAGGAAGTAGCCGGTCTTATACAAAGGTTGGTGCCAGACGCCAGAGTAGGAATAGGACACGGACAGATGGAAGGGAAGAAGCTTGAGATACTTATGAAAGCTTTTATGAACAAGGAATTTGACGTGCTTATAGCTACCACCATTATAGAAAGTGGCCTAGATGTGCCTAACGCCAATACTATTTTTATAAATAATGCCAATAACTTTGGCCTTTCAGACCTTCACCAAATGCGTGGAAGGGTAGGAAGAAGTAATAAAAAAGCGTTTTGCTACTTTATTACTCCCCCCTATGAAGCTATGACGGCCGATGCTAGAAAACGCATACAAGCACTAGAACAATTTACCGCTCTAGGGAGCGGCTTTAATATAGCCATGAAAGATCTAGAAATAAGAGGGGCTGGAGATATTTTAGGAGGAGAACAAAGTGGGTTTATCAATGAGATTGGTTTTGAAACGTATCAAAAAATTATGGCAGAGGCCATTGAAGAACTCAAAAACTCAGAGTTTAAAGATTTATATGAATCTGCCACTGAAGATATAGATAAGAAGTATGTTTCAGAAACCCAAATGGACGCAGATATAGAAATGCTGTTTCCAGACCATTATGTTAACAGCACTTCAGAACGTCTCACGCTCTACACCCAGTTAAACAGCCTCACAGAACCAAGCCAACTCTTAGATTTTGAGAAAGAACTTCAGGACCGTTTTGGACCCCTGCCTACAGAAGCAGAAGACCTACTGACAGCAGTACGTATAAAATGGCTGGCTAATTATATGGGAATAGATAAGGTAGTGATGAAAAAAGGAAAATTCCTAGGTTACTTTATTGCCAACCAGCAGTCAGATTTTTATCAAAGTGAACGTTTTAGAAAAGTTCTATCCTTTGTTCAACAGCATTCCAAGCAATGCACCCTTAAAGAAAAGCAGACCAGAAATGGGCTTAGATTACTCTTAGTCATGGAGGGAATACACCAAGTAGCTTCTGCCTTTAAAATTTTGAATTCATTTGAAGACTAGCTTCACAAGAATATCCTTGGCGGTTCATTCAGTCGCTTAGAAATGGTAAGCCTAGCCTTTTTTTTAAAGTGTTTTTAAATCTTTAATAGTTCTAAAGGCTACATCTACCTGAGCGTCGTTGACTATGATGGTAAACTCATTGGTGGTAGAAATCACCTCGTACAAGACTATCCCTTCCCAGGCCAATCTTTGAAATATAAAGTAATAAATACCTGGCACGGAAACGTTTTCGGCAGGGAGTTTAACGGTAATTGAAGATAAGTTTTCTGCTTTTTGCGTACATTTTTCTGTGACAAAAAGCTGCTCTACAGTCTTATTTAAAGCACCACTCACTACAATATTAAGCTCGTTTACCCCTCTAGAAGATGTGTAGAAAACATCTTTGTTTTTATTAATTTCCTTGAGTAATAGCGTTTGATTTTCAAGAATTGAGTCTGATATTAAAAAAGTGAAATCTGTAAGGGAAGACCTCACCGTTATTTCACCAATGTTTTTTAACACCTTAATAATTTTATGAGTGGCCCTAAACTCCATGTCGTCTGAAAGTCTTTTTAAGGCCATTACAATAGCGCCATTTCTAATGTCTTTTCCCAATGCCTCTTCAATCTCAGGCATAATAATTCTAGACAAAGAGGTGAGGTTTATAATTCCCTGTGCCAAAGCACTTTGCAAAAAAGGCTTCTTTTTAATATAGTTTTCTACTACAGACGAAATGGTTTTCATAAATGACTCCTAAAAAATGAAACAATGCAGCTAGAAAAAGACTCAATATCACTGCTATTTAATTTACAAATATAACACTTTGTTATAAATTAAACAATATAGGAGCTTAATAAATATTGACTATTCTATAGATTGTTTGTGGTAAACTAAGTCTTTATATTCCTAAAAATGATAAAACGCGTCAATAAGGTGTTCTATCTTTGGTCCTGAACTTAAAATAGAAACTGTAACAATATCAAAACGAACCTCCTTTTGAATTTGATGCCGCTTGACATAATAATTAGCAGCTCGGATTAATAAATGAATTTTTGACTCACTAACGGTTTGTGCAATTGGTATGAGATAGCCTTCAGACCTAGTCTTCACTTCTACCACAACCAAATATGGGTGGTCTATTGCAATAATGTCAATTTCTGCTCTTTTTACTCTAAAATTAGTCTCCACTATTTTGTACCCCTTAGCAGCTAAATACTCCTGTGCTAAAAGTTCGCCGGCTTTACCCAAATCATTATGAATGGCCATTTCTATAATTTTTAACTACTAGACTGTGGGCTACTAACTAAGAGGGGGATTGTCTTTAAAAAAAGACAGTAAAATCTCATTCAAGTTACTGAAAATCTTTACGTAATGGCTTATAATCTCTTGACAAAAAGTGTATTTTTGTTAAAATTTTTCTGTTTTCATATGTCACAAGATTCTTATCCGTCTAGATACACCATTACTGCTGCACTTCCTTACACCAATGGCCCCATTCATATAGGGCATTTGGCAGGGGTTTATGTGCCTGCAGATATTTACAGTCGTTATTTAAAGGGAATAGATAAAGATGTGGTGTTTGTATGCGGGAGCGATGAACACGGGGTGGCCATTTCTATGAAAGCCAAAAAAGAAGGAATTAGTCCAAAAGAGGTCATAGACAAGTACCACCAAATTATAAGCCAATCATTTCAAGATTTTGGAATTGCATTTGACCACTACTCTAGAACTTCTGGAGACATGCACCACAAAACTGCTTCGGATTTTTTTAAAAAATTATATCAAGACAACGCATTTATAGAAGAAACTACTCCTCAATTATATGACCCAGAAGCTCAGCAGTTTTTAGCAGACCGCTTTGTTACAGGTACCTGCCCTAAATGTGGGCATGAAGAGGCTTACGGAGACCAATGTGAAAAATGCGGCAGTTCACTAAACGCTACTGAACTCATTGAACCTAAATCTACCCTTAGCGGCGCCACTCCTATTTTAAAAGAAACCAAACATTGGTTTTTACCTTTAGATAGATATGAATCTTTTTTAAAAGAATGGATTTTAGAAGGTCATAAAAAAGACTGGAAATCCAATGTTTACGGACAATGTAAATCTTGGATAGATGACGGTCTAAAACCCAGAGCCGTAACCAGAGATTTAGACTGGGGAATTCCTGTTCCCGTAAAAGGAGGTGAAGGAAAAGTGCTTTACGTTTGGTTTGACGCTCCAATTGGATACATTTCTGCCACAAAAGAATGGGCAGAAAAAACAGGAAAAGACTGGGAACCTTATTGGAAAGACAAAAGCTCTAAGCTGGTTCACTTTATTGGAAAAGACAATATTGTTTTTCATTGTATTATATTTCCTGCCATGCTCAAAGCACATGGAGACTTTATATTGCCAAATAATGTGCCTGCTAATGAGTTTTTAAATTTAGAAGGTCAAAAATTATCTACATCAAAAAACTGGGCTGTTTGGTTACATGAATACCTTATAGATTTTCCAGAACAGCAAGACGTATTGAGGTATACCCTTACAGCCAACGCGCCAGAGTCTAAAGACAATGATTTTACTTGGAAAGATTTCCAAGCAAGAAATAACAATGAGCTTGTTGCCATACTGGGAAATTTCATAAATAGAGCTGTAGTGCTTACTCATAAATATTATCAGGGTGCAGTTCCTACCCCTCAAGAATTTAGTACAGAAGATTTAAATACCCTATCAAGCTTAAAAGAATTCCCTCAGATTATTTCTAATTCTATTGAAAAATACAGATTTAGAGAGGCCTGTTCAGAGCTTATGAATGTTGCTAGATTAGGAAATAAATACCTAGCAGACCAAGAGCCTTGGAAACTCATAAAAACAGATCCTCAGCGCGTGCAAACCATTATGTATGTGGGGCTGCAAATTGCAACAGCACTTAATATTTTAAGCAAGCCTTTCTTGCCTTTCACCTCAGATAAACTTTCAGGCATGCTCTGTACTGGACCCTTAGATCTAAAGTGGAATTCTGTAGAAGAAAAAGATGTTTTACTAGCAGCAGGACATGTCATTTCTGAAGCTCAGCTGTTGTTTAGAAAAATTGAAGATTCGGAAATTGAAGCACAAATAGAGAAACTAAATCAAACCAAAAAAGACAACGAACAAATGAATGCTAAGGTGACCACACAAAAGGAAACATCGAGCTTTGAGGATTTTAGCAAATTAGACCTTAGAATTGGAACCATTACAGCGGCAGAAAAAATGCCAAAGGCAAAAAAATTATTGGTCCTACAAGTACAGACTGGCTTAGACACTAGAACTATAGTTTCTGGAATTGCAGAACACTTTAGTCCAGAAGATATTATAGGCAAAAAAGTAACTGTACTTATTAACCTAGCCCCAAGAGCCCTAAGAGGTGTGGAGAGTGAGGGAATGATTTTAATGACAGAAAACAGCCAAGGAAAATTAGTTTTTGTAAATCCAGATGAAGAGGGAGTGGCAGACGGCACTATTATAAGCTAATTTAAAAAGTATTTTAAATTTAGCCTTAGGCTCTGTGTCATTAAGTGTGCCAATAAGCATTTTTATGCTTACTTATTTTAGAATCATATAGATATCACAAAAAGCCCGCTATTGAAATAGCGGGCTTTTTCTTTAGTACTCCTTGACATTTAGCTATTATTTGCTATTCGGTTTGCGCCACATTAGGCTTTCCCTGAAGCAGTAACACCTCATTGCACAAAACCTCTGTCATGTATCTCTTTTCTCCATGACCTGCGTCATAAGAGCGGTGCGTAAGCTTTCCTTCTACAGCGATCTCTTGCCCTTTTTTTACGTACTGTGCAATAATTTCTGCCGTCTTACCCCAAGCCACTACATAGTGCCACTGGGTGTCTGTAACAACCTCTCCTTCTTGATTTTTAAACTTCTCATTAGTAGCCATAGAAAAATTAACGACTGTTTTACCACTCTCTAAAGTTTTTAATTCAGGGTCTGCGCCTAGGTTTCCAATTAACTGTACTTTGTTTCTAATTGCTTTCATAATAAATTATTTTAAGTGTTTGTTTTGGGCCGCCTTTCAAGCTTTAGCCTTTCAACAACACAAACTTATAGAAGCTTATGAACTGTAATTGGTGATAAAACACTTGTAGTCACTTAGTGTCGTTTATAAACGTTTACTAACGTTTATCCTAAGTCATAGATAGCCATAATTAAAAAAAGACTAACTTTATATTGAATTCAAACACATAAATAGCCCGTTTTATATTAGATTACTTAAATTTAATGAGCTTTCTCTAAATATTCCCCATTTTCTTTTCTCAGCAGGTGTAGCCTAGTACTTTATCATATAATAAATGGAAAAGTTATGCCTTTGCTGTCAGGAAAAAATTTTTGGGAGGAGTGATAAAAAATACTGTGGAGACGCCTGTAGAAATTCTTATCACAATTCAATAAATCAGCAAAATACTTCTCTCCTTAGAAATACCAATAGTAGGCTTAGAAAAAACTATAGAATACTAGATAAAATACCTCTTAAGGAAGGGAAAGGAAAAATAAGTAAAGCCCTGCTTTTAAATAGAGGCTTTGTATTTGACCTGTTTACATCTATATACTACACACAAAAAGGAACCCAATACTACTTTGTATACGATCTTGGATATCTAAAAGTGAGTGATCATTTGTTTGTGGTAGTAAAGAAATACTGATTATTGTTTTTTCCAGTGCTGCCCACTTAGCTTAAGTGCTGCCACCACAATATCCTTGCGGCTAATTTGCCCTACTAACTTTCTGTCTTTTAATACAGGCAAACGCCTTCTATTATTTTTGTGAAAAATAGAGGCTGCGTCAAAAATAGAAGCTCCTGCGTCTATGGTTTCTACTTCTGAGCTCATAAAAGAAGCCACGCTCTTTTCTAAAATAGGGAGATTAAAATAGCGGCTTTCAGAAATCTGCTTCATGCAATCTGCTTCAGAAACAATACCCACTAAAGTCCCTTTGGCATCTATCACTGGCCCACCAGAAATACGGTGCTTAGCAAAACACTCCATCACCTCTAAAATAGATTGATCTGGTGAAAAGGTAATCAGTTTACTGCACATATAATCTGAAACTAAAATAGCAGCTTTTGCTGTTTCTTTTGGCTGTGCTCTAGCCCCTTGAAAACTTTTTATACCCATAATATAACCCCTTTATAAATTACCTTAATATAATGAAAAATAGGCAACTTTTATGCTTGTGAATTAAAACACTCCCTACTAAGCGCTATAAAAGATGAAAATAGGTGTAGATAATTAAAAAGCAAAGATGTCATCAAAATAAATAATCACTATTTTTAGCCTCTAATTAACAGCCCATGGAAAACCTTGTGAAACCTATAAATAAACCACATAAAACAGTGGGAATTCTAGGTTGTGGGTGGTTGGGAATATCTGCCGCTGAACTCTTTATAAAAAAGGGTTGGTCAGTAAAAGGAAGTGTCCGAAATCCAATAAATATAAACCTATTAAATGCAAAGGGTATTGCTCCATTTGTATACAATTTAGGAGATAAAGGAGCTCTAATTTCCTCTTTTTCTAAAGGCTTAGACCTTCTTATAATTTCTATCCCTCCAGCAATGAGAAAAGGACCTGCTTCAAATTATTTAAATGCCCTACTCATTTTATCTGAGCAATTAACCCAATACCTACCTCTGAGCTGCCACATTATTTTTGTTTCTTCTACCGGGGTATACCCAACTAAGGGAGGTCCTTTTAGTGAAAAGAGTAAATGGGAGCCAGACACAGATAAAGCATCAGCGCTGCTAAGCGCCGAAAAAACAATAAGAAAACTACCTCAAAAAACTACAGTAATTAGATTTGCTGGACTTGTTGGGCCAGACAGACAGCCTGTGCGGTCTCTGTCTGGAAAGTCTAAAATAAATGGCGGAAATTTAGCTGCAAATCTCATAGAAAAGCATGACGCAGTAGGGCTCATTTGGCATTTAAGCAAATTGATAGCGCTTCCAGAGACTATTAATGGGGTATATCCTCAACAAATTAAAAAAGCCGCTTACTACAGTCAAAAAGCTAAGGCATTGGGTATTCCTGCACCTCTTTTTTTAGATTCAGAGCTTTCTATAGATAGGATAGTCATGTCTGAAGTATCTATTGGGTTTTCTTATGAGCTGGCCGTCTAATCTGGCTATGCCTTTGGGATTATTTTAACGTAAAAGAGAAAAAAAATAGTTAATTTTAAGGACTTACATTTATTCTAATAAAATATTTTAATTAAAACATGAAAAAAATACTCTTAGCAGCTTTATTGTTTTCTGCATTAGGCTTACAAGCGCAGCAACCCTCTGATTTACAAAAACACTATGAGGCTTTTTACAAGCAGATGAAAGTGCAGTCAGACGTAAATGGAGTGATTCAGGCACTTACTCATTTAAACGTTTTAAATCCCACAACTGCCAGAAGGGATACTTTGGCTTACGTTTACAGCAGCAACAATCAGTATGTTCAGGCTCTTAATCTTTTAGGAATAGAAAAAATAGATTCAGATTCTGACTTAGCCGTTCAGGTAAAGGCGGTTTCTCTTAAAGCACTAGAGCAGCCCAAAAGGGCTTTAGAGCATTTTGAGGTATTGGCAAAGAGAAATCCAACTGCTTATTTGTTTTATGAAGTATCTGACCTTAAAATTGTAACGGGTGACAATGCAGGAGCAATAGTCTCTATTAAAGCCGGGCAGGCCCTAACAAAAGCAGACATGAAATACGCTTTTTATGAGCGCCAACAGCCTTATGAAGTGAGTTTAAAATCTGCCTTCTTTCACTTAGAAGCTTTGGTTATCTACAATACAGATAAGGAGAAAATAAAAGAAGCTATAGCACTTATTGACCGGGCTTTGGTCTTATCTCCAAACTTTAGCTTAGCCAGTATGAGTAAGCAAGCTTTAGAAAGCAGACTCAAAGTAGAGGAGACTCCAAAGGAGTAGGCTTATAGTTAAATTTTTATAGATTTATAGAAATCTTTTTTTACTTTAGATTTAAGCCTTTAAGGCGATTTATTGAAAGACTGTCTTGGGTTTTTTTCATTTCTAGAAGGGAAGAAACTTTGTCATTAGGGACTGCTATGGAGAGCACATAATGGGCAATTTTCCATTCATTTCCTTCTAATTCTAAAACGCCAGAGCCCCTACATATCCCCATCTGAGTCTCTAACAATTCATCAAACCATACTAGGCTGCCATTTGTGTATAAATGACGGTCTAAAGAGGTAAAAGACCAAGCCTTACCAGCATTAAAATAGGGTTTTGAAAAATCTCTAAAGGCTTTGTTTTCCCAATGCTCACAAGCATCTGTTCCCACAAAAACACCCCTTGGGGTCATGAGTGAAAAATAGGTTTCAAAATCTGCCTTAGAAGCAGCTTTATGCCAAGCGTCTATAGTAGCAGCGGCCATTTGTAATGGTGTGTTTTGAGCAGCTAGCTGTAGGCTAAAAAGAAAAATAACGCAAATTAACAAAGGCTTTTTAATAGTCATCTTCAAAGGTGTTTAAATTTAACTTTGGAGATGTTAGCAAATTTATTTGGTCTCTAAGTGCATTAAAAGACTGTACCACTTCTTGGGCTGCCATTTTTGGATCTTGACTCAGTAAAATTTCTGCCCGTGTCTTTAATAAAAAAGTGGTTAAAACTCTTTGTCTGCTCTTTATTTCTGGAAGGTTTAACAACTCTGGGTACGCTTCATTGAGTATGACTTGGTCTTTCTCTATTAATTCCTGCACCAACATTTTTAAATCTGGAACAGAAATCACTACAGGAAGCGCTTTCATTCTTTCTTCAAAGGCTTTAAAATTAGACCATGTCAACAAAACACTATCTGAAGCAGCTGTTAAAGGAACAAAAGAAGGTAGATCTGTATAGTCCAAAATACTTACAACCGGCTTATTGACAGTCTGAATTTCTTGTTTTTTACCACAAGCAAAGAACAGCAGAAGGCTGCTAAAAAACATTAAATTTTTCATGTATGAAAGATACGCATTTTAATAAAAGGGTATCTTTACTGCACAAAAAAAAGGAAAGCTCATGCAAAGTAAGATACTTATTTTAGGGGCCTGTGGGCAAATAGGCACTGAACTTACTATGGCACTCCGTGCTGAATATGGAGCAGATCAGGTGGTGGCTAGTGACATACGTCCTGGTGATGAATCTCTTATGGCCTCTGGCCCTTTTGAAATTTTAGACGCCACGGATTACAATGCACTAGAAGATGTTGTTTTGCATTATGAAATAGAAATCGTGTACCTCATGGCGGCTATGTTAAGTGCTACATCGGAAAAATTCCCAATGAAAGCTTGGGCTCTCAATATGAACACCCTTTTTCATGTTTTAAACCTAGCCAAAGACAAGAAAATTTCTAGAATATTTTGGCCCTCTAGCATTGCGGTATTTGGGCCTCATACGCCTAAAGAAAATACCCCTCAGCAATGTATAATGGAGCCCAGTACCGTCTATGGAATGAGTAAATTAGCTGGAGAAGGTTGGTGCCAATACTACCACAAGCAATACGGTGTAGACGTTCGCTCGTTACGTTACCCAGGCCTTATTAGTTGGAAAACACTTCCCGGAGGAGGCACTACAGATTACGCTGTAGATATTTTTCACAAAGCCCTAGAAAAAGGAACATATGAGAGCTTTCTAGCAAAAGACAGTATGCTGCCCATGATGTATATGGATGACGCCATTAGGGCTACTATAGAGATTATGCAACATGAGTCTGCAGCTTTAAAAAAAGGACTGGCCTACAACTTAAGCGCCATGAGTTTTACCCCAGCAACTTTAACACAAAGTATTCAAAAACAGCTTCCAAATTTTAGTATTTCATATTCGCCAGACTTTAGACAAGCTATTGCAGATAGCTGGCCCAACAGCATCTCTGACACAATAGCTAGAAAAGATTGGAATTGGTCTCCCGCTTTTAACCTAGACCAAATGGTAGCAGAAATGCTCACCCAATTAAAGAAATAAAAAAGGGGCGTCTTAAAAGACGCCCCTTTTTTATTTACCCTGCTATAAGCCTAAATAGCATATGCAGATTTAAATTTGAGCTTCTTTTCAATAGCAGCAATTAAGGTATTGGCTATGTCTTTTCCTGTAGCATTTTCAATACCTTCTAAACCGGGCGATGAATTAACCTCTAAAAGTAAAGGACCTTTATTTGAACGAATAATATCTACCCCTGCTACCGCTAGGTTTAACACCTTAGTGGCCTTTAATGCTAATTTGCGTTCCTCTGCTGTAATTTTAACAATAGAAGCCTTCCCTCCTTGGTGAATATTGGCTCTAAACTCTCCTTTCTCTGCCTGCCTCTGAATAGATGCCACTACTTTTCCATCTACCACAAAACAACGAATGTCTTGACCATTGGCTTCTTTAATAAATTCTTGAACCAATATATTGGTCTGAACGCTCTTAAAAGCGTTAATCACACTTTCTGCAGCCTTATTGGTTTCTGCCAACACCACCCCTTTCCCTTGAGTGCTCTCCAAAAGTTTAATAATTAAAGGAGCCCCATTCACCATGCGTATGAGATCTTTAGTGTCTAAAGGAGATTTAGCAAAACCCGTAATAGGTATGTGAATATCAAATTTAGCAAACAACTGAGAGGCAAATAGTTTATCTCTAGACTGAGTAATAGCCTCTGCACTGTTTAGGCAAAATACGCCCAAGTTGTCAAACTGTCTAATAAGGGCACAGCCATAAAAGGTAACGGCTGGCTTAATGCGTGGTATAATAGCGTCAAACTCATTTAAAATATTACCCCCTCTGTATCTAATTTCAGGAGAGTTCGCGTCTAATTTCATATAGGAGTGTTCCACATTCAAAAACACCATTTCATGTCCCCTTGCCTCACCAGCGTCCATAATCCTTTTATTAGAATACAAATTTGGGTTACTGGCCAGTAGGGCAATTTTAAGGCCAGATTTGTCTTTTAAATAACTAGAATATTTTTCATAAACGGCTTCTTCAGAAAACTCATTTAACTCAAAAGAAGTAGCTGGGTTCACAACATAGCGGTTGTTGAGAGCCTCCCTTCCCAAAAGCATTCTAAATTCCATGGTGTCTCTGTTGGCCAAGGTTAACTCAATGTCAAAAACATCTTCTCCAATGGTAACAGGAGTCTTAATAACAAAGCGCTCTTCTGCAATTCCTGAAGAGCTCTTCACTATTCTTCTGTCTACTAACTTGGCTTCACATTCAATATTAATACTGCGGTTGTCTTGTAGTGGGTTTACCTCAAATTTTACAAACTCCTGCCCCCCACGGCCAATCACCTTTGCATTGGTTGCCTGAATAGAAGAAGTTTTGGCCCCAGAATCTACCCTTGCCTTAATGGCTGGAATACCTAGGTTCTCAAAAACACACCATTCTTCACTACCAATAACTTTTAAATCTAGCATGCTTTATTTTTTTTACCCCTTCAGGTCTTTATTAAAATAATTTCAAAATTCTTATTACAAATAAATCAAGAACCTCTACTAAAATAAGCAGAATAATAATCCATTCCAAGCGGCTGCTTTCGCGGTGCTCCATAATGTCTTTAAAGAGTTCTAAATCTTCTTTAATAATGGCTGTGCGTTCGTTAATATACCTATAGCGGTCTTTAATGTCAAAAGTCTGCTTTAAGGCAATATTTAATTTGTTTAGAGATTCATTTTCCCAAGTAATATCTGGAGAATCAAAAATATAAAGGTTTTCAGAAATTTGATTTTTTATATTTAAAACCTTGCCAATAAACTTCTTTAACTTGACTCCGGAGATATTGAGTTTCCCCTTTAACTCAAGTGTTTTAGTATAGCCATTGGTCTCCTCTAGCAACTGGTCAGTAATGTCTAAGTACCTATCTAATGCCACTGATTGAGAGGTATTTAGCATGATCAATCTAATGGCTTCAGGCTCAAAATTTTGCAGTACCACCTTGTCAAAGGCCACCTGCTGAGCACCTGGTTCAATAAAAACTCTCATGGTTTCACTGAGCTCCTGCTCTTGCCAAGCATAGGCAGTAGGACTGAGCTGCTTCACTACCTCATTAATTTCTTGAACGCTGTGATTAAAGAAAGAAACCACCCCATATTGAAATACATATACAAACTTTTCTACTCCATTAGAGAGGAATAACTCGTCAGAATCTGAAAATAATATAGGCAGTGCTAGCTTTTGCTTGCACTGCCTAATATTAAAGCTGTTGGCCAACTGTAGGGCTATAACGCTGTACATGGCCTACTATTCTGACTCTTCTTCTAGTTCAATATCTGGAATAGCGTCTGGATCATCATCCTCAAAATCCTCATAATCGTCTTCATCGTAATTGGCCATAGTTTTTTCTAACTTAGCGCTTATTTTCACCAAGTACTTAGTGTCTTGTGTAGAAACCTCTACAGCCTCTATGTTTTCCCCAGAGGCATTCTTGAAACTAATGACATTTAGGTCATCATAGCCGTCGGGGTAACGCTCTACCAAAAGTTTTAATACTTCTGGTGTGAGTTTTTTAAAATCTACAATAACGCGTTTCAATGGCTGTTGCATAATTACATGTCTAAAAGGTAAGCAAAAACAAGAGGCGCTACTATGGTAGCATCACTTTCTATAATAAACTTTGGAGTATCAATATCTAATTTACCCCAGGTAATCTTTTCATTGGGCACCGCTCCTGAGTAAGACCCATAGCTGGTAGTAGAATCACTTATTTGGCAAAAATAGCTCCAAAAAGGAGTATCTGTGCGTTCCATATCTTGATACAACATAGGCACTACACAGATAGGGAAATCTCCTGCTATACCTCCTCCTATTTGGAAAAATCCAATTCCATTTTTAGAGTTCTCTGTATACCAATCTGCTAAAAAAGTCATATACTCAATACCAGACTTCATAGTACTAGCTTTTAACTCGCCTTTGAGCACATAAGACGCAAAAATATTACCCATAGTGCTGTCTTCCCATCCTGGACATACAATAGGCAAGTTTTTTTCTGCCGCAGCATACATCCAAGAATCCTTTAAATCAATTTCATAATGTTCTTCTAAAACACCAGACAAGAGCATTTTATACATAAATTCATGAGGGAAATATCGTTCACCAGCGATCTCCGCGTCTTTCCAAATCTTATGAATATGCTTTTGTAAACGTCTAAATGCCTCATGTTCTGGAATACAAGTATCTGTTACCCTATTGAGGCCCTTTTCTAATAAATCCCACTCATCTTGCGGGGTAAGGTCTCTGTAATTAGGCACACGCTTATAGTGAGAATGTGCTACTAAGTTCATAATATCCTCCTCTAAATTGGCTCCGGTACAAGAGACAATTTGCACCTTGTCTTGGCGTATAATCTCTGCAAAAATCTTTCCTATTTCTGCAGTACTCATAGCACCTGCTAAAGAAACCAGCATTTTAGAGCCGCCTGCTAATTGAGCCTCATAGCCTTTGGCAGCGTCTACTAATGCAGCTGCATTAAAGTGTAAATAATACTTTTCTATAAAATTTGAAATGGCACCCTTATTCATCCTTATCTTGAAATTTTGTGAGATTATTTTTTTTCGCTTTTTCTACGTCATAGGTATTGTCATAGGGATCTGTAGCAGCAGCATCCATGAATTTATAACTTAACATTTTATAATACAACTTTGCAGCTAAAAATTCTGATGGTTTACTATGGGCATTAGGACAGAGTTCTACTATGTCAAAACCCACTACGTTTTTCTCTTCAAAAACTTGTTTTAAAAAGGCTAGAGTTTCATACCACAATAGACCCCCTGGTTCAGGAGTTCCTGTAGCCGGCATAATAGAAGGATCAAATGCGTCTAAATCTAACGTAATAAAAACATTGTCTGTCATAAGCTCTAGTGCTTTGTCTGTCCAGTATTCATCCTGCACCATATCATGGGCAAAAAATGTTTTCTCAGGATCTAGAAAACTTTTTTCTATCTGGTCCATAGACCTAATTCCTACCTGTATAAGATTAGTGGTCTGGCTAGCTTCATGTACTGCACAAGCATGGTTACAAGAAGTCCCTTCGTAAGAAGGTCTCAGGTCTGCATGGGCGTCTATATGCAAAACGGTTAAGTTTTCAAAGCTTTCATTAAAAGCCCTGATGGTTCCAATAGAAATAGAGTGTTCTCCTCCAAATAAGGTCACAAACTTATTTTTCTTTATATAAGATTTGGTGGTGGTGTGAACCGCCTTCACCATAGCTTCTGCACTACTTTTTTCCAAGATAGGATCTGCTAAGTAAACCCCTTGCTGGTAAACCTCTGTAGCTGTTTCTATATCATAAAGTTCCATGTTTTCAGATGCATCCAAAAAGGCTTTTGGCCCCTTGTCTGCTCCTTTACCCCAGGTGCTAGTGCCGTCATATGGCACTGGGATAAGGACTACTTTTGCCGTTTCTAGCTGGGCAAATTGATCTGGAATTCCTGCGTAATTACTCTTGCTCATACCCTAAAATTTTAAGCATTTCAGATGCTTCTTGTTGATGTGAAAATAATGAAGTGGTGATGTTGCCTGCGGCGTCTTTATTAATAAGTATATGTTTTGGCGTTGGAATTAAACAGTGCTGTAAACCCCCAAAACCTCCTATAGATTCCTGATAAGCACCTGTATTAAAGAAACCAATATACAGTGGCTTTTCTTTTTTAAATTTAGGTAAATAGATGGCGTTCATATGCTGTTCTGAATTGTAATAATCATCACTATCACAAGTAAGACCTCCCAACAGAACACGCTCATACTCGTCTTCCCACCTGTTTATAGGTAGCATTATAAATCTTTTATTAATGGCCCAAGTATCTGGAAGCGTGGTGATAAAAGAAGAGTCTATCATGTTCCATTTTTCTTTGTCATTTTGTTGTTTCTGGTAGAGTACCTGATAAATAGCTCCGCCGCTTTCCCCTACTGTGAAACTTCCAAACTCTGTAAATATATGTGGCACAGGAACCTCTGCCTCTGCACAAATAGCATTTATCTGGTTTAAAATCTCGTCTATCATATAGGCGTAATCATAGTCAAAAGCTAATGAGTTTTTTATTGGAAAACCTCCGCCAATATTTAAACTATCTAGACTTGGACAAATCTTTTTAAGACGCACATACACTTTTAAACACTTACTTAATTCATTCCAATAATACGCATTATCAATAATACCTGTATTGATGAAAAAATGAAGCATTTTAAGTTCGACATTCTCATGACCTTTAATCTGGTCTTCATAAAAAGGAACAATATTTCTGTACCCAATGCCTAATCTGGATGTATAAAACTCAAATTTAGGTTCCTCCTCAGAAGCAATCCTAATTCCAATTTTATAGTCTCCTTTAATTTTCTCAGACAAAAGTGATATCTCTTCATAGTTGTCTATAATAGGAATACAATTTTCATGGCCCCCATTAATTAAACGAGCAATATTATCTACGTACTGAGCTCTTTTAAAGCCGTTGCAAATAACAAAAGTGTCTGTCTTAATTTTTCCAGACTCTTTTAAAGCCTCTACAATATTAATATCAAATGCAGAAGAGGTTTCAATATGAATGTCATTGCTGAGCGCTTCTTCAAGCACATGCTTAAAATGCGAGCTTTTTGTGCAGTAACAGTAGTGATATTTTCCTTTGTATTGGTGTTTCTCAATAGCTTTGTCAAACCAATCCTTGGCTCTATTAATGTTTTCTGAAATCTTTGGTAAATAGGTGAATTTTAAAGGAGTGCCGTATTGTGCCACTAACTTTTCCAGCTCAATTCCATGAAAACGTAAGTGGTCTTCTTCTAGAGTAAATTCTTCTTGAGGAAAATAGTAACTCTGGTTTATTAAATCTATGTACTTAATGTTCATTTATGCAAAATAAAAAATTATAAATGGTTAGAAGCTATAATGCGCTAACTGTTTTAAAATAAGGTGCAAAAATGGCCACTAGATCATAATCTGGCGAGCAGTAGTGGGTATGAAAAAATACTCGTGCTGGCTTTGCACAATTGGAGTAGTAGAAGTTCGCTTTAAATTATGGTAGCCTATCTGATAAGCTGCATTTAGAAAACACTTCGGATTTTCTAAACACTCCCATATAGAAACACTTTTCATTATGTTCAGCTAAATGCCAGAACAAATGAAAACAAAAAAATTCAAAAAATACTGTCTTTTAAGAATAAATCAAAAAAAATTCAACTGCCTGAAAAACATAAAGTTAAAGGATTTTTATAGCACTAAAAAGTGTATATAACACAAACTTAATCCAGATCAATCATAAGAAAATGTCAAATAAAGTCTGTGCCGCGCTCACATATTTAACAAATTTGACTTTCATAAGTGAATTTTGAGAATTATCTTTAAAAGAAAAAGCAATGAAAAACAGAAGAGACTTCCTAAAAACTACTTGCCCTACAGTAGCCTTTGCTATTTTTGGCGTTACGCTCCTTCAAGCCTGCTCTAAGTCTGAAGACCCTATGGCGCCGCTTCCATCTGGGAACAACAATCAGCAAAATAATGATACTGCCGGCCTCACTTTAAACGGAAGTACGGCTACTATAGATTTAGGGCACAGTAATTTTTCAGGACTAGCAAGCGTTGGCGGTTGGATGAACCTAACAGCTGGGGGCCTCTTATTGCTCAGAGTAAGTACAGACAGTATTAGAGCATTTGACAACTGCTGCCCACACCAAGGCGCTAAAACGCAATGGAGTTATAATAGCGATGTCTTTAACTGTGCCAATCACGGAAATAATTTTGGAACGGGTAATAATACCCAGGCTTGTAACTCTGGAGCCACAGGCGGAGACCTAAAATCTTTTTCTGCTAGCATTTCTGGACAAACCCTAACGGTGCTCAGGGACTAGTTTTAGACTTTATTAATCTACTACAAACAAAAAGCCCAAAGAACTAATATTAGCCACCAAACCATTGGATCGGCTGTAACGACTATACCTTAAATCTATGGCCTTTAAGCCTATTTTCCATAGCTTAGCGCTGGTAAAGATATCCTTGTACCTAAAACCCATACCATACTGGTGACTAGTAAAAGCAGAAAGGTCATAATCTGAGGTGAAGTATTTTTCTTGTGAAGTAGCTACCTCTTTTTTAAAGAAATAATCTGCAGCAGTTTGCTGATAAAATCTATAATTTGGATAGAGACTAAAGGAAGGGGAAATAGTAATTGGAAGCTCAAGTTCTGCGGTAAGCCCCTGCATGCCCCAAGAATCTATATAGTAACGGGCATAGCTCCTCACCATCACCCAATCATTGAGGTAATAATTTAATCGGCCCCCGATAGGGTATTTGTACCTATAAAAAGGAAGGGTCTCTACCTGATCTGCCAATTGAAAATCTCCTACAAAAAAGTCTGGTCTATCTGCAAAATAAACCCGCTGCAAAGGAGAAGACAAAAGACCTTCTTGCATAATAGCATCAATAAAAATAGCACCCTGCAGTCTACTGCTTATAATTTGAGAAAAAGAAAGAGAAAGCGCATAAGTATTTCTTTTTAGTTGGCTAAAACCATTAAAAAGAGGCTCGTAAGTTCCAGGCCCCCTTATGTTATTGTCAAAAAAACCACCTCTTAATTCAATAGGGTATTGTGGCTTGTGGGCGTCAAAATAAATCTTAGACTGCAAGCTTATTTCCGTATTTTTTTCATTGTATAGCTTTGCCAATCCCAAACCAAAACCAAAAGACTGATAATCATATTCCTGAGACGCCGCCAAAGAGGCAGAATAAATGGTGTTTCTATCTTCTGAGCTGTGTGCATAAGAAGGATTAAAATACGCCAGTACATCTGCACTAGACGCCCCCGAAGATGCTACCCAAGGACTAGCCACGCCGTTTTGTTGGTCAAAAGGATTTACATTGCTGGAAGAAGCAGAGGTGTAGGCAGATAATCCGCTGTCTATGCTAAGCACATCATTTTCATTTATTGGAATTCTAATGACCATAGTGGGTGAGGCATCTGTTAAAAATTCAGTTCCTTCACCACCAGTTACAGCTGCATTTTGACCATCCTGAATGTAATAACTAAAGAGGGTTTCTACCTCTATCTGGTCTAATACTTTTTTCACATATGCTTTATCTTTTCCCTTTTTTTCAGAAGTTTCTACACTTGTTTGACCCAAAAGGGTGGATGTCACTAAGAATACTAAACAAAAAAACAGTCTATTATAGCGCGTATTATTACTTTTAATTACAACCACAACCGCCTCCCATTTTACCGCCATTAGCGCCAGCAGCGCCTTCTCTATAAATATGCATATTGGTCTCAAACCTACAAATAGACATAGCAGATAACGCCATGTCCTCTGCATTGAGCTGGGCTTTCTCATATTCTTTTACAGCTACGCAAGAAGTGGCAAAAAAGCCAGCCAATAACATTAAAAGTGATTTTTTCATCTATTTATTTTTAACCGGCTCTACCTTTAAATCTTTTGAATAATAAATATTGTTTTGAGCGTCTACTACAATACAAGAAATCCCTGGCAATTGAGCTAAAGTAGCCATGCCAATGTCTACACCCATAATAAACGTAGCAGTGGCTAGTGCGTCTGCTAGCTCTGCTTTGGGGGCAAAAACTGTCACAGACTTTAAACCTTCTACAGGCACTCCGGTGCGCGGGTCTATAATATGACTGTACCGCTTGGCGTTTAAAGTTATATATTTTTCATAGTTCCCAGAAGTAGCTACTGCCGCATTAATGACCGGAAACCAAGAAAAAACTTTAGAGGGATTTTCTGGATTACTAATTCCTACCTGCCAATGGGTGCCATCTGGTTTTTCACCCCAAGTGGTTAGGTCTCCAGAGGCATTAATAATTCCTGCTTGTACGCCTTTAGAAATTAAAAGCACCTTAGTAGCATCGGCTGCAAAGCCTTTACCAATAGCCCCAAAACCAATTTTCATTCCTTTATTTTTAAGAAACACAGTTTGCGCTTGCGCATCTAAAATAATTTTTTCATAACCAATATTCTCTACGGAAGCAGCCAAAGCTTCTGGCGTGGGAAAGGAGGTCATACTTCCGTCAAAAACCCAAATAGGATCTATGGCTGCATAAGAAATATCAAAAGCACCAGAAGTGATTTTGGAAATACGTTGGCATCTTTGAATGAGATCATACAGCATTTTAGAAACCTTAACGGGTGCTATTCCTGCATTTTTGTTTATGGCACTAGTCTCCGATCCTGGATCCCAAGAAGAAATTATTTTTTCAATACGGCTAATTTCTTCAGTGGCCATAGCTAAGTAATCATCGGACTGTTGCGGCTCACAGACCAATGTGATTTCAAAGCGGCTTCCCATAAGCTTAGTGGTTTTTGTAAAAATTGCACCCTGTCCATAAACAGGTATTTTTAAAAAAAACATTAATAAAAAAAACCTTGCAACTAATAATCTATTATTCATACATGCTTTTAAGCAAAGTGATAAAGCCTTGTGCGTCTATGTTTTTATAGCCTGTCTCTCCTAAAATTTCTGATGTATGGTTGGTGAGCACTACCAAAGGAAAATATCCTCGGGCATTAAATATAGTGGCCAAGGACTTATTTTGAGTAGCCAAAGCCACTGCTAATTGGTTGGTTTTTTTACGCGGAAAATCTGCCTTATACAAAATGAGCTGTTCTTTTGCATAGACCTTAAAAGCCTGGGATGTCCAAATATCTCTTTCAAGCTTTATACAGGGTGCACACCAATCTGAACCTGAAAAAATCAATAAAATAGGTTTCTTTTCTACAGCAGATTTTTTTTGAGCCTGTGCCCAGCTAACCTCCCAATCTTGACCTTGAAGCTGCTGGAAAAAACTGATCAATACTAAAATTATAATTATTTTTTTCATGAAAGTGGCGCTAAAATAGAGTGTGTATTTCCGTTTAATTTGGTGGGGTATATTCTAAGTCCCCTAGACGCATCTGAATTCAGACCCAATCCTTGCTAGGTAAAACGAGCCCCATGCTCAGGACAATAAAATTCATTGTTTCTAAAAACTGCTTTCTTTACATAGCATTAAATTAGACCATAAAGTTATTCATTTGGAATGATTCTAATAGATTAATTTTTATGAAAATTAATCTCAAACCATAATAGTCTTAATATGAATGATGTTTACTTTTTAACTTAAAAAAATACTAAGTCTCCTGTGTATTTTGTTATTTTTAATAGAGAATTTTTCTTATTTTGGCTGTTCCTTCAAGGGATTATTAGCCTCATAGTTCAACGGATAGAATAGAAGTTTCCTAAACTTTAGATCCAGGTTCGATTCCTGGTGAGGCTACTTTTTAAATACCAAAAAGCGCAATCAATGACCTTAGACTCAGAAATCTCTAGCCTATTATTTAGACTCTTTATTAATTTGTTCTTTACAGGAATTATTATCAGAGCTATTTATTACCGCTACTCTAGGGACACTGCCTATATGTTTACCTATTTTATGATTTCTCTTGTGGTCTTTTTGCTCTGTTATTCTCTTAAGAAATATGAGTTAGACTTGGGGTTGGCTTTAGGCCTTTTTGCTGTTTTTGGCATTATTAGGTACAGAACAGACACCATTCACATTAAAGAAATGACCTATCTTTTTGTCATTATTGGCGTTTCTATCATTAATGCGTTGGCAAACGAAACAAGTGGTCTCTTAGAGATTTTTGTGTCAAATTCTGTTGTAGTGGCTATGCTGTTTCTCTTAGAGCGCATTATGAAAAATCCAAATTCTCATCTCCCTAACACTTCAAAAGAATGGAGATGCCAAGAATTAGTAATGCCCCTCTCAGATAAAATAAAACCTGAAAACACAGAAGCTCTTAAAAAAGAGCTCGAACTGCTTATGGGTGTGTCTGTAAAAAAAATAATTCTTGGAAAGATAGATTTGATCGCTCAAAGTTTTAAAATTACGGTATATTATCTCTAGTATTTGTTTTTAAGACCCTCATATATGTCCGCTGTTTCAAAATTTAAGATTCCCTTTTTTATCGCTCTTTTCACAATATTTTCTCTGTGTGTAAATGCTCAGAACAATGCTCAAAAAACTTGGCTTAGTGCTGCGCTCAATTATGAATTTGCAAATTCATGGGAGGCAGAAGCCTCATTTCAGCATAGGTCCGAAGGCCTCATAAAAACCCTTGACAGTTATTTTGGAGAATTTACTGCAGGCTACGAAATTTTCTCTGGTTTTAAATTAAAAGGAGGACTTAGGTATATTCAAAAAAATGACAACCAAGGCAAGGTTCAAGGGATAGAAGACCACCTGCGTTTTTTTATGGATCTAGGCTATAAACACAAGCTAGACCGCTTAGAATTTAAACACCGCTTGCGCCTACAATCGGAAAAGGAAATAGGTGTGGCAAACGCCTCTAAAGAAAATCTTTGGCGTATAAAATCTGGAGCACTTTTAAAAATTAAAAATTGGACATTAGATCCAGAATTCTCATTAGAAGTCTTTCACCACCTGCCAAATAGCAACGGTACTGGTATTAACAAATGGCGATACCGCTTAGAAACAGACTTTTCTGTAGCTACTGGAAAGCTCAGCCTTGCTTATTTTATTGACCGCGAAAATCGCTTAAATACTGCCGCCTTTAACACCCATATTGTTGGAGTGTTTTACAGTTTTGACTTGTAAGTGATTTATCATACTATGATTACTAAAAATAGTTAGTGCCCTTCAATAATATCATACTGATAGCTGGCCTGTTTAAACAGTATTTCATTTTGAGCGTTTACCCTATAACTAGTTCTGGTTTTAGCAAGAGAAAAACTAGAAATATCTTCTGTGCTATCATTGATGATAAGGCTATAACGCCCTTTGTGATTTACTCGGTTAGCCACTAATCTAAAGTTATTGACATCAAAATAATATGTCCAAAGATCTTCGCTGTTTTCATAATAAACTTCAATAACAAAGGCCTTTTTCCCTTGGAGCATGGTGGTGCCCGTATAAGTTTTACGAGCCCTGTCTGTAAACAACTTATATGGCTGCCAATACACGTACAAGCCGCCATTCAAAGTAGCTTCAAAAGCTTTTTCTTGCGCGGGAGATATTTGAAAATATTCACTGCCTTTTTGAAGTTTCCAGACTTCCTTTTCCTTGGATACTTGCCACAAATCAGTGCCTTGCTCCCAACTTAAAAGTGCCGTGGTAGCCATAAAATCATAGATAAATGTTTGGAGTAATAACCCAGTCATTACGCCCGTGCTGTCATATGAAATAGTCTCTTTTTTAAAAGAAAGTCCTTTGGTATTTTTCATAGCATTAAGTCCTCCGTGAAAACGGACTGAATTAGAAAGGATTTTCTCAGAATTAATTGATGTCTGGCAAGAAACCAAAGAGAGAGAAATAATTAATATGACCACAAAAAACTTAGACATAATTCAAATTTAATGATTCCTTTACAGAACGTGCAGTTCCTTTTTTGTATTTTTAAACTAAAAAAAAACCAACCTCATGAAAAACTTACTTTTCTGCCTTATATTTTTAGGCCTTACCGCAAATACAAAAGCACAGAACCACAGCCATGAAAGTTCTAAAGCCATTGTATATCCAGATATTCCAGGCTATAAAAGCTTGACTACAGACCTGCACATTCACTCTGTGTTTTCTGATGGAAATGTTTGGCCTAGTATTAGGGTACAAGAAGCCTTGAGAGAGAATTTAGACGCTATTTCCCTTACCGAACACTTGGAGTATCAGCCGCATTTAAAAGACATTCCTCACCCAGACAGAAACAGGGCTCATGAATTGGCCCTAAAAGAGGCAGCAGATCATAATTTACTTATTATTCAAGGATCAGAAATTACTAGAAGTGCCCCAGTTGGACATAACAATGCCGTGTTTATTTCAGACTCAAACCCACTTATTGGTGCAGATGCCCAGCACCCATTTAATGAGGCTAAAAAGCAAGGGGGCTTTGTATTTTGGAACCACCCTGCATGGTATGCGCAGCAACCACAGGGAAATCCAATAGTTTCTGACTTTCAAAAAAAACAAATAAAAGAAGGGAAATTACATGGCATAGAAGTCATTAACACTGGTGACTACTCTGAGGAGGCCTTACAAATAGCCCTAGACTACAACTTGACAATTATGGGTACTTCAGACGTTCACGACCTCATTGATTGGGATTTTATTGAAAAAGGATTACACAGACCTATCACCTTAGTTTTTGCTAAAGAAAAGTCTGTTGAAAGCCTCAAAGAAGCTTTATTTGCTGGAAGAACTGTAGCTATTTTTAACGACCTTTGGGTGGGTAAGGAAGCTTATTTAGTTCCCCTTTTAGAAGCCAGCATTACTACTTCTGACATTCATTATATAGCAAATACTCAAGTACTTTCTGTAACGCTTCACAACAATAGCTCAAGTAATTTACTTTTTGAAAACGTCATGCCTTATACCCTATATCACCACGCTCCGGTTTTTGAAATTCCAGCGCAGGGAAGTATTACGCTACAAATAAAAACACTTGCTAATCTGTCAGAAATACAACTGAAATTAAAAGCCTTAAAAGCCTATTCAGCTCCTAAAACTCCCGCTAAAGTTTCTTGGAATATTTCAATTCCTCCAAAATAAATATTCAGTAGTTATTTTATACTTATAGGTAAAAGTTTTTACTACATTAGGACCTCTAAATATGTCCGATGTTTAAAATGCTCAAAAATTTAGGCCCTGCCACTTTGGTTGCGGCTGCCTTTGTTGGACCAGGAACTGTCACCGTATGTGCGGCTGCAGGAATTGGTTTTAGCTACAGCCTTTTATGGGCACTTTTAGTCTCCATTATCATGACCATTTTATTACAAGAAATGGCTTCTAGAATTGGCATTATAACTCAAAAAGGCTTGGCCGATGTCATTAGAGAACAACTCCCAACACCCTTTTTAAAAATAGCCATCACTGCCCTTATCCTATCAGCCATAGTGATTGGTAACGCTGCCTATGAAGCTGGGAATATGAATGGAGCCGTACTGGGATTACAAGCTATTTTTGGAAGCCGGTATGCTTTATTTTTTCCATGGATAGTGGGGGTTTCTGCGTTTTCAATGCTCTATTTTGGAAATCTCAAACAAATTTCTACCATTCTAATTGGTTTAGTACTCTTAATGAGTCTTTCTTTTGTGATTACTGCTGCACTTACAGGGCCTTCTCTTTCCTTACTTTTAAAGGGATTGTTTACGCCAGAGATTAACAATGAAAACATATACACTATCATAGCCTTAGTGGGAACAACAGTAGTACCCTATAACTTATTCCTACACGCCTCACTGGCAAAGGAAAAATGGCATAAAAAAGAAGATTTAAAAGCAGCAAAAATAGATACGCTTATAGCTATTGGCTTAGGAGGTTTAGTGTCTATGGCTATTGTAGTTAGCGCAGCTGGTCTGTCTATAGAAAACCTAAATTCTGTATTAGATTTAGCAGCAGGGCTGGCACCGCTATATGGAGAAACTGCCCAATATTTAATAGGGATAGGCCTTTTTGGAGCGGGTATTACCTCTGCTGTGACCGCTCCTTTAGCCGCTGCATATGTGGCCAATAGTTGCTTTAACTGGCAAGTAGGTCCAAAAGATTGGAAATTTAGAGCGGTTTGGATTTTTGTTATGGGTGTGGGACTCCTGTCTCTTGGAAGCTCATACAGCCCTATTTTAGTAATACAATTTGCGCAAATAGCCAATGGCCTTTTATTGCCCATACTGGTCATCACACTCATATGGATTTGCAATAGTAAAAGTCTTCTTGGTGTTTTTAAAAATACCCTTACCCAGAATATACTGTACGGTATTATTTTTGTTTTTAGTCTGGGGCTCAGCATTAGAACCTTAGCTAAACTCATGGGAATTTGAAAATAACTACCGCACATATAAACTGTGATTTAGGAGAAGGCATGGCTAGCGAAGCGGCTATAATTCCTTATATAAATTCCTGTAGCCTGGCTTGTGGCGGTCACTTTGGAAACCTACAAAGCCTAGAACAAAGTATGAGACTGACTCAAAAACACCAGGTTATTTGTGGAGCCCACCCTAGCTATCCAGACTTAGAGAATTTTGGAAGACTGTCTCTAAAAATGACTAAAGAGGCTTTTATAGGGAGCATTCAAAAACAGTTAATATTATTTAGAGACGTCTATAAAAAACTTTACAACAGCACTGTTATTCCCCATATAAAAGCACATGGCGCGCTCTACAATGATTTGTGTAAAAGCACACTTTTAACAGACTGGTACTTGGAGGCATTAGCTGCTTTTAAATTTAATGAAATATATACTCCAGGACTGGGCGTTTTATATGAAAAAGCCAATGCTATGGGTATTGAAATTAAAAAAGAAGCCTTTATAGACCGCCTATACACCTCAGAGGGGTTTTTAGTGTCTAGAAAACAAGCAGGAAGTGTCATAGAGCAAGACCAAGAGGTTCTGGCACAATTTAAAACCCATTTAGAACAAGGGTGTTTTAAAAGTATAGACGGCAGTAGCGTTCAGGTGGCAGCAGACACCTATTGCCTACATGGAGACCACCCAAACACATTGGCTAGATTAATACTTTTAGCAGAAAATTAGAAAAAAAACGCATGAAAGAAATAGAAAAAATTAATTTTTTCAGGCTTAGTGAAAACAGTCTTTTAATTCAGTGGCCTATGGAAGTTTCAGAAAATACGCTCTCTGAAGTCACAGCATTGAGCACGGCTATAAAAATCCTTTTTGAAGGGGTGCTGTGCACCCCCACCTACGCCTCAGTTCTAGTTGTTTTCCCATCAGAAATAAAAAATTTTACGGGCATTCAAAAAGAGTTGGTAACACTGTACTCTAACTTAAATCCTCAGGAATTTCTTGGAAAGCACATAGAAATACCTGTCTGCTATGATTCCGAGTTTGCTTTAGACGCCCCATTTGTGTCTGATAGCCTACAGATAGATTTCAAGGAAATTATTAAGGCGCACACAAAACCCAGCTATAGAATTTATGGAATAGGGTTTTTACCCGGTTTTATGTACCTGGGAGGCTTAGATAACAGATTGAAAATTTCTAGAAAGCAAAGCCCTAGAATGAGCGTAGCTAAGGGATCCGTTGGAATAGCAGGAATTCAGACAGGTATTTATCCTCAGGAAAGTCCTGGAGGTTGGCAAATTATTGGGAACTGCCCCTTAGAATTTTTTAAAGTAAATGAAAAACCACCTTTCTTTGCATCGGTAGGAGACACCATTTCTTTTGTATCTATTACTAAAGACCAGTACAAACTCATAAAAATTGAGGAAGAAGCTGGCGTTTACAAACTTAAAAAAAGGCCACATACAAAGGCCCCTCAGACATCATGATTAAAGTAATAGAAACTGGATTGTATACTAGTATTCAAGACTTAGGAAGGCCACAGTGGCATTCTTTAGGCATACCAAATGCAGGCGTTATGGACTCACATAGTGCAAAAACTGCCAATAGGCTGCTTCAAAATGAATTGGATTGCTCCGTAATGGAAATGACAATGACCGGGCCTATTTTACAATTTACCACCCCTAGCTGGGTAGCCTTCTCTGGCGCTCAAATGCCTATTTACATAGACCAACTAAAAAGCCCACAACACACACCAATATGGGTGAAAGCGGGCCAAGAAATTCGTTTTGGAAAACTAGAGCAAGGATTTAGGCTTTACATGGCCATTAAAGGTGGTTTTAAAACATCTCCTGTGCTGGGAAGCCAATCTATGTGCAAAAATATCACTCCTAGTTTTATGCTAAAAAAGGGAATGGAACTAGCGCATGAAACAGGTATTAAAGACCGAGAAGTCTTTATAAAAACTGAAACTGAAACCCCTTTAAACAGCAAACTCATTAAAGTTTTTGAAGGGCCAGAATACTTTAAGCTATCTCCCTCCCAAAAAGTAGCTATTGAAAAACAAGTCTTCAAGGTGAGCAACCTCAACAACAGAATGGCTTATCAGTTAACACCCAGCATAGACACTCATGAAATTTCTCAGCTCACCACCCCTGTTTTGCCAGGAACCGTACAACTCACCCCAGACGGCACTCTAATGGTACTCATGAGAGACGGTCAAACTACCGGAGGCTACCCAAGGGTCTTGCAACTTTCTGCAAAAAGTATTAATGCCCTGTCTCAGCTTAAAACGGGCGATACCTTTAACTTTAAACTAGTCATTTTATAAGGCTTTTAAACTCATATCTATTATGGGAGCACTATAGGTAATGGCTCCCATAGAAACAAAATCTACTCCTGTTTCTGCTACTCCCTCTAAGGTCTCTCTGCTTATATTGCCAGAAGCTTCTGTGGGAATAAGGCCGTCTATAAGCAAAACCGCTTTTCTGAGTGAATCTAAGCTCATATTATCTAGTAGTATTCTATGTAAATCTGGGTGAGCCATGCAAGCATTTACCTCTTCCAAATTTCTACATTCTACAATAATAGGCAGTACTTTGTGGTGGGTATTTAAATAACTTTTTGTCTTTTCAATGGCCTTGGAGACACCCCCACAAAAATCTATGTGGTTGTCCTTTAACATCACTGTGTCATAAAGCCCCATCCGGTGATTTACACCGCCGCCAATAGCTACCGCCCATTTTTCTGCCACTCTAAAGTTAGGTGTGGTCTTTCTAGTATCTAATATTTTACAAGGGGTATGAGCAATAAGTGACTGTAGTTCCTGAGTCATACTAGCAATACCGCTCATGCGCTGCAAGCAATTTAACACCAAGCGCTCAGTGGCCAATATAGATTGTGAAGGTCCTGTTACCTTAAGGGCTACACTCCCTTTGACCACCTTATCTCCGTCTTGGTAAAAGCACTCAAGCACTAAAGCTGGATCAAAGTGATAAAATATTTTTTTTGCCATAGCCAAGCCTGCCAACACACAATTTTGCTTTACAATGAGCTGTGCAGTTCCTTTTAAAGAGGGAGACAAACAAGAAAGCCCACTAAAATCTCCCGCCCCAATATCTTCCTTTAAAGCTGCTTCAATAAGCAGCGCTATTTCTTTGCTGTATTGCTGCTCAAAAGGAATGTCATTGGGGCTGCTGTTTTTCATCTTTATTAACTTTTCTAGTTTATGACTCTCAAACCGTAGTGTCTAAAGTCTATCTATGTTTTAATTTGGCTTTACTGCCTTTTAAGGCGGCTAAATCTTTATTAAAAAAGCCGCCCCTATTTTCTTTACAAGTCTGAGATTGCTTAATAATTAAATAGGCCACACTCACTAAGTTTCTCAACTCACAAATTTGCAAACTCAATTTTTTATGGTGGTACCAATGGTTGCTCTTTTTATAGAGGTCTGCCAAAATAACTTCTGCTTCTAAAAGACCTTTATTGGTTTTAAAAATAGCCCCCTTTTCAGACATGGTTTGTTGTAGTGTACGCTTTACTTCACTAATGGCTTTGTTAGATTTATCAAGATCACCAAGCGTGTGGTGCCAAGGAGGCAAAGCCTCCAAAAAGGCAAGGGCTACCGGCGCGCTAGCGAGCCGCGCCCTTACTTTTAAAGCGGCCCTATGTGCAAAAACAAGGGCTTCTAAAAGAGAATTAGAGGCCAGTCTATTGGCGCCGTGTAAACCAGTGTGACTACATTCACCAACGGCGTAAAGCCCTTTAAGGGAGCTTTGAGAATGTTCATTCACTGCAATGCCGCCACAGAAATAATGGGCCGCTGGCGCCACAGGAATTCCTTCTCTGAGTGGGTCTATACCCACAGACAAACAGGCCTTATAAATGTTAGGGAATTCATGTTCAAAAACATAGATGCCTAGCGCAGTAGCGTCTAAATAAATAAAGTTTTCTGCTGGAACCTTTTGGTTATGCAATGGCTGTGCGCTATTTGTTGAGCGCTGCTTTTTAATTTCTAGCTCTATAGCCCTGGCCACAATATCTCTGGGAGCTAAATCTTTTCTAGGGTCATAATCTACCATAAAAGCATGGCCTTGTCTGTTTCTTAAAATAGCCCCAGCACCTCTTACCGCCTCAGAAATTAGAAAGGTTTCTGTGCCCACCGCCAAGGCCAAGGCCGTGGGGTGAAACTGCACATAATGCAGGTTCTCAATACTTACTTTAGCCCTATAGGCAGCAGCTAAACCGTCTCCTGTAGCACCCTCTGGATTGGTGGTATGGGCGTAAACCTGACCTGCACCGCCGGTAGACAGTACGGTAGCCTGGGCAGTGATTTTTATAATTTCATGATCTTTCTGAGAAATCACATAGGCGCCATAGCAGCAATTATCTTGGTACTTATGATCTTTTAAATGGTGGTTGGTAATAAGATCTACCAAGGTGTGGTCTTCTAGCACTCTAATGTTAGAAAGGCTTTTTACCTTAGCTATTAGAGATTGCTGAATTTCATAACCAGAACTGTCTTTAAAGTGAACAATTCTCTTGGCAGAATGCCCTCCTTCTTTTCCCAAATGAAATGGCTTATCAGAAGCGGTTGTGCTGGCCGATACTGCCAAGTCAAAATGAGTGCCCCAGGACACCAATTCTTCTAAACGCTGCGGACCTTCTTCTACCACAAAACGAACCACTGCTGGGTCACACAAGCCGTCTCCTGCCACCAAAGTATCTGAGACATGTTTTTCAAAAGAGTCTAATTCAAAGTTTTGCACTACTGCAATACCTCCTTGGGCGTATTTGGTATTGCTTTCTAAAAGCGCTCTTTTACTGAGTAGTAATATATTTTTATCTGGAGCCGTCTCTGCCAGTTTAATAGCAAAAGACAGCCCAGCAATTCCAGAACCAATGACTAGAACATCTGTATGAATATAAGTTTGTAGGTCTGCATTCATTTAGAACTAAAAGTATTTATGTGCCTTTTACAATCACGCTCCCTACTGAATAGCCAACATTCTATTTATGGGCGCTGTAGCCTTTTCAATGAGCTCAGTAGATAGTAAAATTTCTGGTTGTTCGTACTCCATACACAAATAGAGTTTTTCTAGGGTATTGAGCTTCATAAAAGCGCACTCACTACAGGCGCAGGTATCGTCTTCTACAGGAGCGGGAATAAAGGTTTTATCTGGAGCGCGTTTTTGCATTTCATGAAGAATTCCAGCCTCTGTTGCTACAATAAAAGTAGTAGCGGGATCTTTTTGAATAAAGTCTAACAAGCCAGAGGTGCTCCCAATATAGTGAGCAATTTCAAGCACCTGAGACTCACTTTCTGGATGGGCAATAAACTTGGCTTTTGGGTGGGCCTTGGCTAATGTAACAATTTTTTCAAAAGAAAAAGCCTCGTGTACAATACAGGCGCCATCCCAAAGAATAAGGTCCCTAGCTGTTTCTTTTATGAGGTACCTTCCTAAATTTTTGTCTGGCGCAAAAATAATCTCCTGGTCTAAAGGGATAGAATTAATAACCGCCACCGCATTAGAAGAGGTGCAAACAATGTCTGAAAGCGCTTTAATGGCTGCAGAGCAATTAATATAAGTCACCACAATGGCCTTTGGATGTTTGGCTTTAAAAGCGGCAAAACCGTCTGGAGGGCAGGAATCTGCTAGAGAGCAGCCCGCCTTAAGGTCTGGCAATAAAACTTTTTTGCTGGGGTTTACAATCTTCGCCGTCTCTGCCATAAAATGCACCCCCGCAAAAACAATAGTGTCTTCTTTAATGTGCTGGGCAGCCTTAGCTAAATACAAAGAATCTCCCAAATAGTCTGCTAGGTCTTGTATTTCTTTAGACTGATAATAGTGGGCTAAAATAACCGCATTCTTCTCCTTTTTAAGACGCTTTATAGCTGCTACCAAATCTATTCCTTCTGGAATGGGTGCATTTAAAAAACCTCTTTTTGCCAACTGAACCGGGTCTATTTTAAAGGCCATCTATAATTTACATTTAAGGTGTAAATTTCGTCATTTAAAAAATTACCACAGGTACTTTTTTGTGATATTTTGTGTTTTTTAGATCGGTTTATTCCTGTATTATGCTAAGGAGTTACCAAAGACAAACAATAACTGTAATGGGCTTTTAAAATAGGGTCAGAATTTCTTTGAGCCTTCTTTAAATAACCCGCTAAATCCTCTGTAATTTGGTGTATATAACCCTTAATCTCTGGCTGTAACTCTTTCTCCTCTTTTAAAGACAAAAGCTGTAAAATCATATTCTTTTGAAGTTCACGACTGCTTAACACAGGGGTCGATGCTTTTTTAAACACATCCAAGACCAAACGGTCCATAAGAGCGGCTACAGACAAGCCAGTTCCTGCTAGTGTTTGCTGTGAAGAAAGCATTTGATTTAGCTTTCTCACACTTAAAATTCTTTTTATAGCGCCCTGTTGAATGTCGGTTACCTTCTCTAGTGCGCCACTACTGGCAAAAGTAGAAACTACACTGCTCTCTATAAGCCAGTTTTGAGGTTTCCATAGTGATTGATTTAGAAAATCTAAAGCGGCTAGCTGTTTTTCTCTGGACACATTTACATAAGGGGTTCCTTGCTGGTTGTTGTTTAAACGGGTTTCATTTACGCCGCCCACCATAGTGAGCACATGGTATATATAGCGTCTGTAAACATCTAAGAATTCTCCGTGAAGTTCTTCTAAATCATTAAAGGTACTAGCGTCTTCTAAAGTCCAAGCTTTTAAATTCTGACCTACAATTTTTAAATTACGCAAGGCATAGTTACTAGCTTTAATAGGGTCATCTCCAATATTTTCTGTTTGTGCGTTGGGGTCATCCCCTCCAGAGCCAAACATATACATAGGGTCTGTGCTATAGCCGTCTACCCATTTTTTTAAAGTCTCTCGAACTTCTTCTGGGCTCTGACCAGGGAAATTTCTATACCCCCATTCAATAGCGTAATTATCATAAGGTCCTAATTGCCTTACAAAACGAATGTTCTGGTCTCCAGGCTGAGCGATATAATTATAACGGGCATAGTCCATAATAGTGGTCGCAATACCCATTTTCTGTGTAAAAGTTCCTGAGCGCAAAGAGTCTACTGGGTAGGCGCTAGAAGCCTTCATATTGTGAGGTAGTCCTAGGGCGTGGCCAATTTCATGAGAAATCACCCTACGCATCATTTCTCCTATTTCTTCTTCTGGAGTATCTAGAGTTCTGGCCTTGGGGTTTGCCGCAGCAGTTTCTAATAAATACCTGTTTCTATAAGAACGCAGGTGGTTGTGGTACCAAATAATATCACTTTCAATAATCTCACCTGTTCTAGGGTCAGACACACTTGGGCCAGTAGCATTTCTGGTGGTAGAGGCTACGTAACGCACCATAGAAAAACGGGCGTCTTCCGGAGAGAAACCTGGATCTTCTTCTGGGCTTGGAGCGTCTTTGGCCATAATGGCATTTTTAAATCCAGCTTTTTCAAAAGCGCTGTTCCAATCTTCTATGCCCTTTCTAAAATACGGGCGCCATTTTAAAGGGGTGGCAGGGTCTAGATAATACACAATTGGTTTTATGGGCCTTACTAATTCACCCCTTTTATAAGCCTCCATATCTGAGGGCTCTAAGCGCCATCGTCTAGCAATGCGGTAAGCGTCAGATTTAAGTGCCTCTGAACTATAATTAACTTTGTTTAAGGAGAACCAGCCTACCCTGTGGTCCTCATATCTAATAGGCATAGGGTCTTTAGGGAGTTCAATAATAGAGTGGTTTACCTGAAAACTAAGCGTTTCTGAACGGTTTCCATCAGGTGCTTTGCCTACACTATAAGTAAGGGTGTGGGTTATTTCTGTGTTGATTGGAAAGGAAGCCACACGGTCTATAGAAGAGCGCTTCTTATCTACCCCTCCCATTTTATAGTCAGTTTTCTGACTGCTACTCACCACATTAAAACCTGGAGAGTCATCCATAAAATAATCCGTAACCTCAATGAGGTAGCCTGCTCCCTCTTCACTTTTAATCTCGAAAGCAGCCAAAATAGGATTAAAATTATTTTGAACCACGCTTAAATAAATAGGATCTTCTCCTTTGGCTATATTACTGTAAGACACCTGAATGAGCTGAATTTTATTGGCTTTTTTTACAAAGTGCACCAGCTGCTCAGAGGTCTTAGAGCCTGCGTTGCTATAGGCATTAAAATTAGCAGGGATTTGAACATAACGGCTCACCATAAGCAAATCTTGACTTAAAACAGTGGCTGGAATATGAAAATATAAGGTTCCCTCCTCATTAAAATAAGTGTTTATAAGCCCCTGGGCTTCTCTCATCCCTTTCACCAAGCTAGCCATGTCTTTCTTAGTTTCCTCCTTATCTTTTTCGTTTTTTTGAGCATTAGCAGGCATTATTAATAACAAGCCCAATGCCAAACTGTATAATAAGTATTTCATAAAACAATGCATTTTTTAATTTTTATTCATTTAAAGCACCCATACCAGACTTCCAAAGCAGCTTGTTTAAAGCTGGTAACTTTTCTTCTAACAAACTTTTTGCTGTTGTGTGTAAAGATTTCCACTGGGCATTAAGAACCTCTATTCTGTCTTTAGCCCCTTGGTTTATTCTTGGAATATCTGAATGAGATTGGTTTATAACATAGAGATACTCTGCCGTAAATTTGTTGGGGAAATTCTCTACATCGTCATAAGCCTTAGATTTTCTTTGAATCATAAGGACGTCCCAAGCAGTTGCTTCTGTGTGCAGTTTTTTAATAGCAGCAGTAGCTGTAAGATCTTGTGTTTTTATAAGAAGTGCCTCTAACTGTTCAGATACTTTATAAACGCGGTTTACCAAAAGAGCCATTTGGGTATAAGTGTTTTCAGCGGTCTCCATAAAGGAGTCATATTCCTGATACGCTGCTGTGCTCAATCCGTAATTTGGATTTTCTTTAAGCTCAATTTCTTGTGTAAACACCTGTTCTCCTACATTCAATGTTGCAGTGTACATACCCGGAACTACCCTATGCCCCCTATAACTAGCTTCTATGTAAGCCTTGGGTATTCCTGGAAGCTGGGCGTGGTCTAGGGTCCAAACAAAACGGTTTAACCCCATATTTTTAGAGAGTAATTTGGCAGCGCTTGGAGCCCCTTCATAGGCCACATAAGTACTGTCTTTTTCACTGCTAAACTGGTTTACTAGAGCGCCAGAAGCGTCTCTAACAGTAAGAGAGATGGGTGCAACGCCCAAGTTATTGGGCAGCTTGTAATACAAGACCGCTCCATTGGCTGGGTTTACGCCTGTAAAATCCTGCATGCCTGTAAAATCTTCTAAAGAACCGCTCATGCTGCTTTGCCAATTACCTATTATTTCAGGAGCTACAGGATACAATGCAGTTGTGGGAACTTCACTATAATTTCTAAGCAGCTCCAGACCGTCTAGAATCCAGAAAGAACGGCCTTGGGTGGCCACTACTAAATCTTGGTCTTTTACCAGTAAATCTGTAATGGCTACGGGCGGTAAATTAGACTGAAAAGGAGCCCAAGAGGTCCCTCCATTAAAGGAAATATAGATTCCTTTTTCTGTTCCAGCATAGAGTAAATGCGCTCTAATAGGGTCTTCTCTAAGCACCCTAGCAAAGGCTCCATAGGGAATGCCATTGTTTATTTTTTTCCAGCTTTCTCCGTAGTTTTCAGAGACGTAAAACTCAGGGGTATGGTCATTAAATTTATATCTATTTGCTGCAATATAGACCCTTTCAGGCTGGTGGGCAGACACCTCAACAGCGTTTACCAAACTCTCTGAAAGGCCTTTTGGTGTAATATTTTTCCAGCTATTTCCTCCGTCTTTACTCAAATGAACTAGACCGTCATCGCTGGCTGTGTAAATCACTTCTGTACTGTGCGGAGAAACGGCTACATAACTTAGGGTGCCGTAGTTTTCTGCTCCAACAGCCTCATTGGTATATGGGCCACCACCATTGCCTTGCTTGTCTTTTTGATTCCTAGTTAAATCTGGAGAAATCACCTCCCAGCTATTTCCAAAATTAGTGGTTTTAAGCAGGTATTGTGCCCCGTGATAAAATGTGGCAGCGTCTATACCCGCCCAAACTATAGGGGCATTCCAATTAAACCTGTACTTCATATCAGAGGCGGGCCTGCCCAAATACTGAATGGGCGCTATCATAATTTGAGTAGCAGCCTTAGCCTTGGTATCTAAAACCTCTATGGTGCCCAAATAACTCCCTCCTAAAACTTTTTGTGGCTGGTCTGGGTCAAAAGCTAAAAAGGCGCTTTCTCCCCCCGCCGATGCTTCCCAGTTTTCTACTCCAATACCGCCACTACCCAATGCCATGCTCTGAATTTTTACAGAAGTATTGTCCTGTTGACCTCCGTAAATATTGTATGGAAAATCATTGTCTGCCGCCACTCTGTAGAATTGAGCTGTGGGCATAATATCCTGTGAAGACCAATGGGTCCCACCGTCATAAGTAATGGCTGCGCCACCATCGTCTGCCAAGACCATATTTTTGGAATTGCTAGGATTAATCCACAGATCATGGTAATCCCCATGAGTACCCCCTAGCTCTGTCCAAGTAGTTCCTCCATCAATTGATTTATAAGACATGGCACTCATTACGTAGAGCGTATCTTCATTGTTAGGATCTAAAAAGAGTTCTATATAATACCAGGCCCTTTGGGTGAGTCTATTGTCTCCGCTTACTTTATCCCAGGATTTTCCTGCATTTTTAGATACAAATAAACCACTGAGGTCTTTGTTGGTGTCACTTTCTATAAGAGCCATAACCAAGTCTGAGTTGGCCCTAGACACAGCAATGGCCATTTTACCCTTTTCTTCTGGTAGGCCTTCATGAATTTTTTTCCAATGTTTACCGCCGTCAGAAGTTTTGTATAAGCCACTGCCCACGCCACCACTCACCACCTGCCAAGGATAGCGAATGTGCTCCCACATGGCCGCGTATAAAACCTCTGGATTGTTCATGTCCATAGACAGTTCAGAGGCTCCTGTAAGGTTGTTTACATAGAGTTGTTTCTCCCAGTTTTGTCCACCATCTGTGCTTTTATAAATGCCTCTCTCAGAAGTAGGTCCGTGAAGTGCGCCTTGGGCCGCAACGTATAAAATATCTGGATTGCTAGGGTGAATTTGAATGCGAGAAATGTGCTGGGTTTTTTCTAATCCTATGTGTTTCCATGTTTTTCCGGCATCTGTAGATTTATAAACGCCGTCTCCATAGGTAGTCATAACCCCTCTTGGGGCGTGTTCCCCAGTTCCCACATAAACCACGTTGGGCTGGCTTTCAGAAACTGCAATAGCCCCCACAGTGGCCGTATTAAAAAAACCATCTGAAATATTATTCCAGTGTGCTCCTGCATTGGTAGTTTTCCAAACACCACCCCCAGTATTACCCATATAATAGGTGAGTGGATCCTTGACAACTCCAGAAGCGGCCACAGAGCGCCCGCCCCTAAAAGGACCAATATTCCTGTACTTTAATACGGTAGAGAAGGTTTCTTCTTTCTGTGCAAACAAGGAATTCACCCCTGTAAGGGCCAGACATAATAGGATTGCTTTTTTCATTGAAGAGGTTGGTTATAAACGTTTGTAATTATTTTAAAGATATATACTTAATGAGTAGCTAGCCTTATATTTAGATTTTGAATTTTAGAAAGCAGGCTCAATTGCTGTGTTTCCCATAAGTACGGCAAGCTATCTAGAGGAGTGGGATGCTGGTCTGGACGGTAATTATCATAGTCCTGAAACAAAATACCCCCTATTCTTTGCGTATTATTGGCCACCCTAAAACGGGTGCCACCCTCATTTGTATGATAGGAATACGCCATAAAGTCAATGGTGAAATACTGGGGATGTATCCAATAATAAAAAAGGTCTTCAAAGTCTGTCCCACCTCCTTCTTTCTTAAAAGCCACCTGAAGGCTGTGATAAGAGACCCCTTTAATGAGGGTCTCTCCCATATATTTTGGAAGTACCGCTGTGTCTGAAAGGCCCAATGGCAGTTGCACAAAATAAGCAACCGAATTGATAGAAGCTTCATAGAGGAGCCTCATAGAATCTGACACCACCACAGGCTTTTGATTTACAAAACGCTCAAAATTCTTAAAATTCTTCCAAGTATCTAGTATGGTATCTCCCTCCTTTATTCCAAGGCGGCTGTAGGTCACCCCCTCTTTACCTCTGAGAATTTCATAGTGGTGGTCCCTAAAATCAAAGGCTATTGCTGCCGGCTTTTCTCCCTGCCAACCGTGCGCATTTACAGCTTTTTCTATAAGGCCGCTGGCCGATATTTGCTCTTTTTCTCCACAAGAAATCACTCCTAACAACAACAGTAAAATAAGATATTTAGCCATAAGAATCCTTTTAGTCTTCTTGAGTAAATATACCCTCTATATGGGTATTAAACAAGCCTGACTGTCTAAAAGGCTAGCACAAAATATATGCTATTTAGCAGACTGTAAAGACTCCATAACCAATTTCATAAAAGTTTCCATTTTATTAGGCTCTAGCCATCGAACCACCACAAGCAGATCATGGTCTGGAACTACTACAATGAAGTTTCCTCCAAAGCCAGCTGCGTAATAGACATTTTCTGGGACGCCCTTCCACTGTCTTGGTCCGCCTTGGTTAAGCCACCACATATAGCCATAGTTTGCATTGGCGTTAGAGGGTGTGGTAGCCTCTTCTAACCATTGGGAGCTCAATAATTGGGTTCCTGCCCAGTTTCCCCCTGCTAAATGAAGTAATCCAAATCTTGCATGGTCCTCTGTATTTATAAAAAGGCCCCCTCCAGAATGGCCCCCTCCAGAAACAGATTGTACCCATTGACCATCCATGTTTACCCAGGAGTTGTCATAACCAAACCAACGCCATGTAGCACTGGCCCCTATAGGATCCATAATGTTTTCTTTAAGTACCTGCGGCAAGGCTTGTCTCCAGGTTTGCAAAAGAGAATACGCCAATACATTCACCCTTACGTCATTGTATTTAAAATGAGTGCCAGGCGCGTGAAGAGTCCTGTTTTTCCAATCATCTATCTCTCCTTCACTTGGAGGTCTGTCTGCCCAGTCATGAGAACCCCAAAGGGTTCCAGACCAGTCTGAAGATTGGTTTAACAGATGCGTCCATGTGATTTGGCTGTTGTGCGCGCCATCAAAAGTACTGTCCCAAACATAATTTTTTACTGGATCTGAAAACACTTCTATTAGGTGACGTTCTCTTGCCAGGCCTGCTAGAGTTGAAAGATAACTCTTGGTCACGCTAAAGGTCATATCTACTCTTTTAGTGTCTCCCCAACTGGCAATTAGATAGCCTTTTTTTAGAATCATCCCCGCAGCTCCTCCTCTTTTTTTTGTGGGACCCACAATCTTATGGTAAGGTTCAGAAGCAAAACCTTTGGCTATGGGAATTCTTAAATCTCTGTCTCCACTATACTCATTCTGAGATGCAAAATTTAAGGCAGCTTGTAGTGCTTTTTCATTGACTCCCATTTTTTCAGGCACTCTCTTTTCCCAAGCTGCATTCCTCTCTGGAAAGTAAAAATCCTTTGTTTGGGCCTCAGTGATTTGGAAGATTCCTAAAAAAAACAAGCATGCAAGAAAGCAATTAGACGCTTTTGTGTAGGAGCGCTTTTCTAGTAAAATAATTAAGGAATTGAATGATTTGAAGGGCTTTAGTAATTGCTGAAGGGAGGGAATAGTTTTTAGCATCATGGGAGTATTTAGTTTATACCGTTTAATCTTTTGATTCATATGTAGTATGGGCCTTAAAAATAGGAATTTAAATGTAAATAAAAGAGCTTCGTTTCTAAGTTTGAAAAGTGTATCTTAGAAATTACAAAGCTTTAAAAACCAAGTAGATGGATGTAAAATACTTAAATACCAACAAAGTCTTTCGTTTTTTTATTGTTTCTCATAAGACACTTCTTAAAACAGCTGACTTCCTTAAAAAATTCTTGTTTGTGGGGTGTGTAATAGGCCTTTTAGGGTCTTGTGAAAAAGTCCCTTCCTTTGACACTGTACTCATTAATGGCACCCTATATGACGGCACAGGGACGCCAGGAGTTCAAGGAATGATAGGAATTAAGTCTGACAGCATTGCCTATATAGGGCCCTATATATCCCACAAGGCTAGTAAAAGTATAGATGCTACTGGAAAGGCTATTAGCCCAGGCTTTATCAATATGCTAAGCTGGGGGTATTCCAGTCTCTTAAAAGATGGAAGGTCTCTTTCTGACTTAAAACAAGGAGTGACCTTAGAGGTTTTTGGGGAAGGCACCTCTGATGGGCCAAGTGGTGAAAAAAATACAGTAGATTATGTCTCTTTTGAACAAGCCATGAAGGCGTTAGAAAACAGTGGCGTAAGCACCAATATTGCCTCCTATTTAGGGGCGGCTACTGTCAGGATTCAAGGCCTTGGATATGACAACAGAGCCGCTACGCCAGAAGAGTTAAAAGAGATGGAAGAAATTGTTCATGAGGCAATGAAAGGAGGTGCGCTCGGAATAGGTTCCTCTCTCATCTACGCCCCTGGAGATTATGCCAATACAGCAGAACTTATTGCTCTTTGTAAAGTAGCAGCTAACTACAAAGGAAGGTATATTTCTCATATAAGAAATGAAGACCATAGCGTTATGGAGGCGCTAGAAGAACTTATTAGTATTGCCAGAGAGTCTGGAGTGCCAGCAGAAATATACCACCTAAAAACCTCTAGAAAAGCCAATTGGCATATGCTAGACACTGTCATTAAAAGAGTGAATGAGGTAAGGGCGGAAGGCTTAGAGATTACTGCAAATATGTACCCCTATAACGCAAGTTCAACTGGGCTTACAGGAGTTATTCCCACCTGGGTACAAGAAGGAGGCCATGAAGCATGGATCAATAGAATGAAGGACCCAAAAATTAGAGAAAGGCTCTTTGTAGATATTAGAAAAGAATTGTCAGAACAAGGTCCAGAAGGAATTCTAATGGTTGGTTTTGATAAGGAAGAAATGGCAAAAAAATACTTGGGAAAGACTATTGCAGAGGCAGCGGAAATGAGAAGCCAAAGTCCAGAAGAAACCATTGTAGATCTTGTCATAGAAGACAACAGCCGCATTCAATGTATTTACTTTAGTATGTCTGAACAAAATATAGAGAAAAAAATTCAAATTCCATGGATGAGCTTTTGTTCAGATGCCGGGAGCTACTCAGATTTAACAGAAGATTTTAGAACCCACCCTAGGGCCTTCGGTAGCTTTGCTAGGGTACTGGGAAAATACAGCAGAGACCTCAAACTGCTCCCGCTTGAAACGGCTATTCACAAGCTCAGTGGGTTACCCGCAAAAAATATTGGCATAGAAAAAAGAGGCCTACTAAAAAAAGGTTATTATGCAGACCTGGTTATTTTTGATCCATTGACTATTGGAGACAAAGCCACTTTTGAAGATCCTTTGCAATTTGCTAAAGGGGTCTCCGAGGTTTTTGTAAATGGTCAAATGGTCATAGAAAATGAACAACATACAGGCATTTTTCCTGGAAGATTTGTAAAAGGAAGTAAGGGCAACAACTCAGAAATTCTTCATTAACCATGAAATAGAACCAGAAAGCAAGAGCCCTAAGGGCCAAAATTATTTAACATTTTCATAACCTTTAGTTAATTTTCAAAACAAAAGCTATAACCAAATTTGTGCTTGCGTGTTTATCATGCAGGTTTTATAATAACGTACTGGTTTTTGTCGGTCATGCGTTAGAGATTTTGCAGCTATCCCATCTGGGGTAGCTGCTTTTTTGTTAAAGATTAATTATATCATAACCTGTGCCTTACAATAACTTAACATAGGGGTTAGTTATTTGTTCCCGACAAAAACCAGCACCATGCAACTATTTAAGAAAGCAATTTTTTTTGCTTGTTTCACTATTTCTCTTATTGCTTCTGCCCAAGAAACCCCTTCCCCTAGCTTTGGTGATGGCTTATTCAATCTTATTGGAAAGGACAGTACTTGGACCATGAAAATTGGCGCTAGAATGCAGTTCTTAGCCATCGCCAATTGGAAAGAAAACGCAGCGGGTGATTATAAAACACAAGAGAGCAATATGCTAGTGAGAAGGGCGCGGTTAAAATTCGATGGGTTTGCGCACTCTCCAAAATTAAAATACAAACTAGAATTAGGACTCTCCAATATAGATATTTCAGGATCCTCTGTTTTTACAGGCAACGCTCCAAGGTATATTTTAGATGCTGTTGTCATGTGGAATTTTCATAAAAATTTTGAACTGTGGGTGGGACAAACTAAATTACCAGGAAACATTGAGCGGGTCATTTCTTCAGGGAATATGCAACAGGTAGACAGGTCTTTGCTAAACAGTCTATTTAATATAGACAGGGATATGGGGGTGCAGCTCAGAAACCATACCCGAATTGGAAAAACCTTTTTAATGAGAGAAAAATTTGCCATTTCTCAAGGCGAAGGAAGAAATATCACCACAGGAAATATTGGAGGACACCAATTCACTAGCCGCTTAGAATTATTGCCTTTTGGCGCATTTAAAAGTGCAGGAGAATACAGTGGAGCTGATCTAAAAAGAGAAGCGCAGCCAAAACTGATGATGGCCGCTACTTATGACAGCAATCAGAACGCAGTCAAAAATAGAAGCAACCAGGGGTCTTATATGAAAAATGATGAAGGCTTCTTTCAAACAGATATTAACACCTGGTTTATAGATACCATGTTTAAGTATCAGGGGTTCTCTTTTATGGGAGAATATTCAAAGAGATCTGCCTCAGACGCCCTTGGCAAAAATTTAGATGGATCACTCACTGGAACGGTAGTTCAGGTTGGAAAAGGCCTTAACCTACAGACAGGATATTTACTAAAGAACAATGTGGAAGTCTCGGGCAGGTACACCAAAATTAACTTAGACCAAGCCGTAACAGGAAAGGCGCCAGAAACTCAATACACATTTGGGCTCTCAAAATATATTGCAGGTCATAAGTTAAAAGTCCAATCAGATTTTAGTTATCTTGACAGCTCAGGAGCAAGTAACAAACTCATGTACAGATTACAATTAGATCTGCATTTTTAACCTTAAGATAACCTTAGATAATCCTTTTTAGCAGTACTTTTAACCCTTTATTAATAATTAGAATATGGATAATTTATATATTTTAATGCTGGCAGCTCTTGCTGTTTTAGCTATAGCAGACTTAGTGGTTGGCGTGAGTAATGACGCTGTAAACTTTTTAAATTCTGCCATTGGCTCTAAGGCTATATCATTCAAAACCATCATGATTGTTGCCTCAGCAGGAATTGCCCTAGGTGCCATTTTTTCCAGTGGAATGATGGAGGTAGCCAGAAAAGGAATTTTTAACCCAGGAGAGTTTTATTTTAATGAGATTATGTTCATTTTTATGGCTGTGATGATCACAGATATTCTGCTACTAGATTTCTTTAACACTTTAGGAATGCCCACGTCCACTACGGTGTCTATTGTATTTGAGTTGTTGGGTGCTTCTGTAGCCATGGCATTAATTAAAATAAGCAATCAAGGGGGGGCATTTTCAGATATAGCACAGTACATTAATACTTCTAAGGCCACCGAAATTATCATTGGCATTCTACTTTCTGTAGTCATTTCTTTTTCCATTGGAGCACTTGTTCAATGGGTGTCTAGACTATTGCTATCTTATAATTTTGAGAAGAAACCACACTGGGTTTCTGCGGTTTTTGGAGGGATAGCCACCTCTTCTATCACCTATTTTATTTTAATAAAAGGAATTAAAGGAACTGCCTTTTCAGATCAAAGCCTAGAGATACTAGCTAACCAAACCATCAAAGGATTTATAGAGTCTGAGGTATTGAGTCTCATGCTGTTAAACCTAGTTTTTTGGACATTAATTTCATACCTACTTATCCGTTTCACCAAAGTAAACATTTATAAATTTATTATTATTATTGGAACCTTTGCCCTAGCGCTAGCGTTTTCTGGCAATGATTTAGTGAATTTCATTGGAGTGCCTATTGCCGCTTGGCAGTCCTATGAAGCTTGGGTGGTATCTGGCATAGCTGCTTCTGAATTTAGCATGACTATTTTAGCAGAAAAGGTTGCCACTCCAACCCTGTTGCTATTTATTTCAGGGATGGTTATGGTGGCTACGCTGTGGTTTTCTAAAAAAGCGAGATATGTGGCAGATACAGAAATTAACTTAGCCAGAGAAGGAGAATCAAAAGAGCGTTTTAATCCTAATTTTCTATCTAGGAATATTGTAAGGATCACCATGAATATTTCCTCCTATTTTCAGACACTCATCCCAACAAGCCTTGAAACTCGGTTAAACAAACCCTTTGAAAAGCCTGTAGTGGCCTTATCCATGGATAAAAATTACGAGCTTCCTGCCTTTGACATGGTCAGGGGAGCCGTGAACTTAGTAGTGGCAGGAATCCTGATAGCCGTAGCCACCTCTTACAAGCTGCCTTTATCTACTACTTATGTTACCTTTATGGTGGCCATGGGTACCTCCTTGGCAGATAAGGCTTGGGGAGCAGAAAGCGCAGTATACAGAGTGGCTGGAGTGCTTAATGTGATTGGCGGCTGGTTTGGAACTGCCCTTATAGCCTTTATAGCCGCGGCCATTATCTTAGTTCTTATTTCTATTGGTGAAGGAACCGCCATAGCAATGCTACTCATTCTGGCCATTTTATTGTTGGCTAGAAATTATATTGCTTACAATAAAAAATCTAAAGTACTCCAGACAGAAGACAGTTTAAGAAAGGCAGAAAGCAGTTCTATACAAGGAGTAATTGAAGAAAGTGCTGGAAACATTTCTAATGTACTAAAACGCTCTAAGAATATTTACGCAAATGCTATAGACGGCTTGGCTAGGCAAGATGCAGAGCTTTTAAAGAAAAACAAAAAGCAGGGGGCCAAACTGGCCGATGAGATTGAAGACCTTCGCAACCACATTTTCTACTTCATTAAAAACTTAGATGAATCTAGTGTAAAAGCCAGTGATTTTTACATCTCAATTATTTCGCACCTCACAGACATATCTCAATCATTAGATTATATTTCCAAGGTGAGTCACAAGCATGTGAATAATCATCACAAAAAATTAAAATACAACCAACTCAAAGAACTCAAGGAAATAGAAGTTCGTTTTGAAGAGGAGCTTTTTATGAAAACCAAAGTTATTTTTGAAAAACGTCAGTTTAATGAAATTGGAAAAGTACTACAAGCCAAACCGGGTTTATTAAAATTGGTTTCAGAAAAAATAGAAACTCAGGTAGCTAGAATTAGAACAGAAGAGACCAGTCCAAAGAACACTACTTTGTACTTCTCTATCTTACTTGAAACAAGAGATCTTTTAAATGCTACTATGACGCTATTAGAGCTGTATTACAGATCTTATGATGCAGACATCAAGCCTGCTACCGTAGAGCAATCCTAATTCATGCCAGGTCAAAATAAAAAATGCCGCTAATAGCGGCATTTTTTATTTTAAAGTTAATTCAGGAGATTTTCTTCCTTAGACAAACTAGCCACTGTAGTATTATTTAAAACTTCTAATGTTTTGTCTCTCACTTCTATAAAAACAGTTTTTATTCTACAGCTAGTCTCATCACACTCATCGCAAGATGCGTAATAATTCAATGAGACACAAGGCAGCATAGCAATAGGGCCATCCATAATCCTTATAAGCTCAGCCATATTGATCTCCTCTGGCTTTTTTAAAAGAGTATACCCCCCCTCTTTACCTCTTTTACTATTTAAAATTCCATTGTTTCTTAGATCTCTCAAAATAGCTTCCAAGAATTTATGTGGAATTTTTTCATTCACTGCAATTTCAGAGCTCATCACAGCGCGCTTCTCCTTGCGCTTATCTGCAATATACAAAATGGCTTTAATGGCGTATTTACATTTCTTTGAGATCATAGCGTAAAGATATCCAACAAAATTATAATAAATAAACATATTTTTAATCCCTATTAAATCTATAGGTTTAGTATTAATTGGTATATTTGCCTCTTTTAATTGACAATCTAATGATAGTAGAGGCTATATACACAGAAAACCAAAGGGGGAAAAAACAAAAAACAGAGGGGGAAAAACTGAGTAGGAGCATACTGAAATCTGTAAGCTGGAGGTTTCTAGGCACTCTAGATACTGTTATTATTTCCTTTTTCATTACTGGGGCTTGGGACTTTGCTCTCACCATTGGCGCTATAGAACTAGTTACTAAAATGGGGTTGTACCTTATTCATGAGAGGTTGTGGAATCACATTCAATGGGGAAGAAAATGATAGAAAAAGAAATTGCAAAATGGAATCTAGATATGCCTGAGCTTTCGCTTAAAGAGGCTTTTGAATATATCTTAAAAAAAAATCTTGGAAAATTAATCTTCACTACCTCTTTTGGCCAAGAAGATCAGTTACTCATCCATCATATTGCCAAAGAAAAGCTTCCTATTAAGGTGGTCACTCTAGATACTGGTAGGCTTTTTCAAGAGACCTATAATGTGTTTCACAAGACTAGACTATTGTATGGGACAGACATTCAATCCTTATACCCAAAGTCAGAGGAAATTGAAGAGTTGATTTTAAAAAAAGGCCCTAATAGTTTTTATGAATCCATAGAAAACAGAAAAGAGTGCTGTGACATAAGAAAGGTAAAACCATTAAAAAAAGCGCTTGAAGGGGCCAGCATTTGGATCACTGGTTTAAGAGCCTCACAGAGCGACAATAGAGAGCTCCTAAGTTTTTTTGAATTTGACTCTGTTTTTAACATTATAAAATTTAATCCTTTACTGCACTGGAACTTAGAAGAGGTAGGGCAATACTTAAAAAAATATAAGGTTCCTGAAAATAGTTTACACAAAAAAGGGTACGTCAGTATTGGTTGTGCTCCCTGCACCAGAGCCATTCAAGAAGGAGAATCTCCTAGAGCTGGCAGATGGTGGTGGGAAAGCAGTCACAAAGAATGTGGATTACACGGAATAAAACAATAATACAAAGGTAAAACCTATGACGGCATTACAAAAACTAGAAGAGGAAGCTATTTACATACTAAGAGAAGTGGCGGGGCAATTCAACAATCCTGCACTACTTTTTTCTGGAGGTAAAGACTCTATAGTATTGGCTCATTTAGCAATAAAAGCTTTTTCGCCATCCAAAATTCCTTTCCCATTTGTTCATATAGATACAGGTCATAACTTTCCTGAAACCATTCTATTTAGGGACAAACTAGTTTCAGAGCTGGGAGTGCAGTTAATTGTCAAATATGTACAAGATGACATTGACGCGGGCAATGTTCAAGAAGAAACAGGAAGAAATGCTAGCAGAAATAGCCTGCAAACCACCACACTTCTCAATGCTTTAGAATCATTAAAATTAGATGCCTGTATTGGGGGCGCAAGAAGAGATGAAGAAAAAGCGAGAGCCAAAGAACGTATTTTTTCTGTGAGAGATGCCTTTGGGCAGTGGAATGAAAAACTGCAAAGGCCAGAATTATTTCAAATGCTAAATGGCGCCATTCAATCTGGAGAAAATGTTAGGGTCTTCCCCATAAGTAATTGGACAGAATTAGATGTATGGGAATATATTAGACAAGAAGAATTAGAAATTCCCAGCATCTATTTTTCTCATAGTAGAGAGGTGTTTTATAAAGAAGGGCAGTATTTGCCTGTGTCTCCATTTATAAACTTAAATGCCTATGACCAAGTTTATACCAAAGAAGTGCGTTTTAGAACCGTAGGAGATATGAGCTGTACAGCAGCTGTAGTGTCTAGTGCAGAGAATCTAGATGCTGTGATATCAGAAATTAGTCGTTCCTCGCTTTCAGAGCGAGGCAGCAGGATAGATGACCAGCGCTCAGAAGGCGCAATGGAAGAAAGAAAAAAAGTAGGATACTTTTAAGACCCCAAAACACAGATGGATATATTAAAAATTGCAACAGCAGGGAGTGTAGATGATGGAAAAAGCACCTTAATAGGACGTCTGCTCTATGAGACAAACACATTAAAAGAAGATCAGATTGCCCATATCAAAGCAAAAAGTGAAGCAAAAGGATATGATTATCTAGACCTTTCATTAGCTACTGATGGTTTGCTTACTGAGCGTGAGCAAGGAATCACTATTGATGTGTCTAATATTTACTTCACTACAGACAAGAGGCGCTTCATTATTGCAGACGCCCCTGGACATATAGAGTACACTCGAAATATGATTACAGGCGCCTCTACTGCAGCGGCTACTATTATTTTGATAGATGCAAGAAAAGGGATTGTAGAACAGACAAAAAGGCATTTTTATCTCACACAATTACTCGGTATTCAACAAATTATTTTTGCGATAAACAAAATGGATTTAGTAAATTTTAGCCAGGAAGTATACAATAAAATCCTTCACGATATTTCTAGCATTACCCATAAATGGGGTGCTAAGGATTGTCAATACCATTATATTCCCATCGCAGCATTAGGGGGGGAAAATATTGTAGCCTCTTCTGAAAAGATGTCTTGGTACCTTGAGAGACCATTATTACCCCTTTTAGAAAACATAAACACCCAAACCATACAGCATGAAGAATCTATAATACAAGTACAATACGTCATTAGGCCAAAACAAGAGGCTTTTCATGACTATAGGGGTTTTGCCGGTAAGGTAAACTCGGGTAGATTCAAAGTTGGAGATCCTGTACAAATACATCCATCTGGTGTAGAGACCTCCATTTCAGAGATTGAAAAATATGGCATTAATGTTCCCTTCCTTAGCCAAGGAGAGAACGGAACAATTATTCTCAAAGACCCTGTAGATTTATCCCGAGGCAATAGTATTAATGGTAAAAATAAAGAAATTCCTTTTACTAATTCTATTAAGGCAACAGTCTGTTGGATGGAAAATGAGTCTCTGAATTCCTCAAAAAAATATTGGCTACAACAAGGCTGTAATAAAGTTCAAGCCAGAGTGGCCAATGTTGAAAACAAAGTAAACATAGACCAGCTAGCGCTTGAATCAGCAACTCAACTAGGATTGAATGATATTGGAACTATTAGTATTCAAACAGCAGAGACTATTATAGGTATTAGCTACCAAGAAAATCAACAAATGGGAGCATTTATCCTAATTAACCCAGTCACTAATAACACTGCCGGACTTGGCTTTATCAAATAAAATATGGAGAGTTTTAGAACAGAAATAGAAAATCAAGTAGTGGCTCAAGACATTCTTGAGCTTGATAAAATGATTTTTAAATTCAACAACCAACAAATTGACGAAAAAAAGTTCAGAAGCTTAAGGTTGGCGAGAGGGGTCTATGGTCAAAGACAACAAGGGGTTCAAATGATTAGAATTAAGATCCCTTACGGAAAAATTAGCGCCCCACAACTCAGAAGAATTGCCGTTGTTTCAGATGAGTACTCTAATGGGAATTTGCATATCACCACTAGGCAAGATATCCAAATTCACTATGTTGCCCTAGACAGAACTCCTGCATTATGGGAAGAGTTAGAAAAAGATGCTATTACCTTAAGAGAGGCATGTGGTAACACCGTGAGGAATGTCACTGCTTCTATTTTTGCAGGTATTGACACAGAAGAGCCATTTGATGTGAGCCCTTATGCACAGGCCTTTTTTGAATATTTTTTAAGAAATCCAATCTGTCAAGATATGGGCAGAAAATTTAAAGTTTCGTTTTCAAGTAGTGATAAGGACACTGCAATGGGATTTGTACATGATTTGGGATTTATTCCAAAAATCGAAAACAAGGTTCACGGATTTTTAGTCCTATTAGGAGGAGGAATAGGCTCTCAGCCTAGGGAAGCAGACATTTTAGAGCGCTTTCTTCCATCTTCTGAGCTCATCCCATTTAGTGAATCTGTCATAAGAGTCTTTGATAGATTTGGTGAAAGAAACAAGCGTCAGAAGGCCCGTATGAAATTTTTAGTAAAAGAACTTGGTCTAGAAAAATTTTTAAGCTTGGTTTCCCAGCAGCAAAAGGCATTGCCTCATCAAAGTTTTCCTATTGAATACCAAGAAGAAATAATTTCTGAAACCGCTATTTTTGAAACTCCCCTAGGCTTAGATTCAAATTTTGATATTTGGAAAAAAGGCAATGTTTTTGAACAAAAACAGTCTGGATTAGTATCTGTGGGAATTCCTGTTCAAACGGGTGATTTTTCAAGTGAACAAGCCAGAAAACTGGCTGATATTATTGAAGGTTTTTGCGGAGAGCCCGCCAGACTTAGTGTAGGGCAGAGCATCTTACTCAGATCTATTAAGTCTGAAAACCTAGGAGCTTTGTACCAGGCATTAAAAAGCATTGGGCTTTCTAGAATTGGTTTTCATAAAATAAATGATATTGTTGCTTGCCCTGGAACAGACACCTGTAATTTAGGAATTGCAAGCAGTATGGGGTTGGCAGATGAACTGCAAAGAATCCTTGAACAAGACTATCCAGGGCTCCTTTTAACCACAAGCATAGACATTAAAATTAGCGGTTGCATGAATGCCTGCGGACAGCATACTATTGCCAATATTGGCTTTCAAGGCATGACTGTAAACGCTGGAAAACTAGTGGCCCCTGCTACTCAAATTCTCTTAGGAGGAGGAATATTAGGAAATGGCCAAGGACGCTTTGCAGACAAGCTCCTTAAAGTGCCTTCAAGAAGAACTCCAATAGTTTTAAGATGGCTTTTAGATGATTATTTAGAAAATAAACTTGAAGAAGAAGCCTTTAATAGTTATTATGACCGTCAAGGCAAAGATTACTTTTATCAAAATCTAAAACACCTGGCAGAAACTGAAAACTTACACGCGCAGGACCTAATAGATTGGGGAAATGAGAAAAAATATGAAAAAGCCATTGGTATTGGTGAATGTGCTGGAGTGACTATAGACTTAGTTCAAACCCTTTTATTTGACGCCCAAGAGAGTTTGGAAGCCGCAGAATCATCGGCCCAAAAGGCCAAATGGTCAGACAGCATATACCACAGTTATGCAGCACAAATTAGAGCTGCAAAAGCAATACTTACCACTGTAAACGCTAAAATTAATACTCAAAAATCTATTTTAGAAGCGTTTGACATTCACTTTCCAAGCTTTAGTCAATTGAGATCTGAAGGATTTGAGAAAACAGTCTTACAAATGGACAAGGAAAGCCCCTCAGAAGATTTCTCCCTGGCTTACTTAAAACAAGCTGTGGAACATATTCAATGGATTAAAAACTTTAGAGATGAGCAAGCTTAAAAAAGGCAGTATTACCCTTGTGGGAGCTGGTCCTGGAGACCCAGAACTTATTACTGTGAAAGCTGTGAAAGCAATAAAAAATGCGGATGTCATTTTATACGACGCATTGGTAAACCCAATTCTTTTGGAGTATAGTGATGGCGCAGAGAAAATTTTTGTTGGGAAAAGAAGGGGGGCTGCATGCCATATACAAAAAGAGATTAACGAGCTAATGGTGCACTATGCTTTAAAAGGCTTAGAAGTATTACGCCTTAAAGGAGGTGATGTTTCTGTCTTTAGTAGGGTTCATGAAGAATTAGAATATGCAGATCTCTTTAATATAGAGACCACCCTTATTCCTGGTATTTCCTGTTTTTCAGGAATTGCTGCAAAACATAAAGTCCCCCTTACAAAGAGAGGTGTCTCTGAAGGCTTTTGGGTAACAACCGGACACACCAAAGACGGGAACATCTCTAGAGATATAAAATGGGCAGCGAGGTCTTCTGCTACTGTAATTATTTTGATGGGCATGAAAAACTTATCTGAGATTGTATCTGAATTTTTAAAATATAAGTCCGGAGATTACCCCATAGCTATCATTCAAAATGGAACCTTAGAAAATGAAAAAATAGTTTTGAGCACGCTATCTGAAATAGACTTTGATGTAATAAAAAATAATATAAAAAACCCAGCTCTTATTGTTGTTGGAGCTGCTGCTAAAGAAATTAATAGTAAAGAATTAATGGCTGTAGAAAAATTATATGCCTGATGAGAAATAATCTATACCCTATTTTTATAAAGGCATATGCAATTGACATACTTGTAGTGGGTGGTGGGTACGTGGCCTTAGAAAAACTAACGTTTTTATTTAAGTCTAGTCCAGATGCTAAAGTAACCTTAGTAGCGCCCTTTTTAAGGCCCGAGACACAAGATTTCATAAAAAACAAAGCTGTTGTAGTAATTAATGACACTTATAAAGACAGCTACTTGAAGGACAAACATATGGTGATTGCTACCACAGACCAACCCAACACCAATCTTTCTGTTTACAAGGATTGTAGGGAGAGAAAAATATGGGTTAATGTAGCAGATAATCCACCACTATGTGATTTTTATATGGGTGGGATTGTTACCAAAGGCCAACTAAAAATTGCTATTTCAACCAATGGAAAATCACCCACTTTAGCCAAGAGAATTAGAGAATGGTTAGAGGCTGTTTTACCAGAGGAGATTGATGAATTATTGGACTATTTATATAAATACAGACAGCGCGTTCAGGGAGACTTTAAAGACAAAGTAAAAGCCATGAACGACATTACCAAAAAAATGATATCAGATGATTAAAACAGATGTATTGATAATTGGCGCAGGGCCAGTAGGTCTTTTTGCCGTTTTTGAAGCAGGATTGTCTAAACTAAAATGTCATCTTATAGACGCCATCCCATTAGCGGGAGGGCAACTGAGTGAAATTTACCCTAAGAAGCCTATTTATGACATTCCAGGGTTTCCATCTGTATTGGCTGGAGATCTTGTGAATAATTTACTTGAGCAAGCAGCTCCCTTTTCTCCAGGTTTCACGCTTGGCGAAAGAGCAGATACCATTGAAAAACAAGAAGACGGATCCTTTATTGTTACCACTGACCACGGCACTCAACACCAAGCAGCTGTAATATTTATTGCGGGGGGCCTAGGAAGTTTTGAGCCCAGAAGGCCTTTGATTGACAACTTGAGCCAATATGAAAAAAAAGGGGTTTACTATATGGTCAAAGAACCTGCACATTTTTTAGATCAGGATTTAATAATTTCTGGAGGAGGAGATTCAGCATTAGACTGGGCGGTATATTTTGCAGGAAAAAACAAAAAAACCACTACACTGGTTCACAGAAGTGATAAATTCAGAGCGCATAAAGACTCCTTAGATAAGGTGTATGCGCTTAAAAAGGAAGGAAAGCTAACGCTTATTACACATGGAGAGGTTAAAGCCCTTCATGGAAACGAAACACTGCAAAATGTTTCTGTAGCTGTTTCTGGAGCCCAGACTCAAGTTTTAACCGCACAAATATGGCTTCCTCTCTTTGGCTTGTCTCCAAAATTAGGGCCTATTGACAACTGGGGTCTTGAAATAGAAAAAAATGCTATTGTAGTAAACACAAAGGATTACAGCACTAATATTCCTGGAATTTATGCTATTGGAGATGTGAATACTTACGATGGTAAATTAAAACTTATATTGTGTGGTTTTCACGAGGCTACTTTAGCAGTACAGTCTGCTTATACAATAGTGAATCCTCAAAAAAAATTTAATATGAAATATACTACAGTTCAGGGAATTCAAGGTTTTGAAAACACTTCTAAAATTCCAGAATTGGTCTAATCATTGACTTATGATTGATATTAGCATTCAAATTATTGACAGAGAAGGGAACACGCACAAAGTGATTGCACCAACAGATATGAATATGAACCTTATGGAGGTTTGTAAGAGCTATGGGTTTCCTATAGAAGGCATCTGTGGCGGCATGGCTCTTTGTGCCTCCTGCCAGGTTTATGTAAACTCAGAAATCCATTTAGCTTCTCCAAATGAGGAGGAAGAAGCCATGCTTTCTGAGGCTTTTCACGTACAAGAAAATTCAAGATTAGGTTGCCAGATGCATATGAATTCAAGTTTTGAAGGATTAGTAGTGACTTTAGCTCCTGAATAAAGGCTACATAATTCTAAACCGTTATGTATAAAAATAACAGCGTAAATCAATTTTAAGCTGTAGCCATATTTCAGAACTAGACTAGCACTAGAACCATCATTTAGCTTATTAAAAGAAGTAAAACCATTTATGCAAATGCCCTAGGCGCTTTGGCAAAACTACACCTGGAGCTCTTAAATAAAATTTAAACCCTTTTAAATACTATTGGTCATTAGCCTTTACTGCTGTTCCAAACTTATACCTTAATGTAAGTTCGTGGGTATTGGCCCTAAGCGCTGTAGCAGAAGTGCGCTGACCCATTTCATAGCCATAACCAAAATCTATATTTTTCATACCGCTAAATAGAAGCATGGCAGATACATAATCATTGTTACTTAGGCCTGCGCCAAAGGTGACTTTTTCTTTTAAAACAATCTGAGCCAAAGCTGTAATTTGGTTGGGAGAAGCAGAAACCATTCGGTATAACATCATAGGTCTAAGCACTAAACTGCTGTTTATCCTAAGGTTTAAACCGGCAGCTCCGTAAAAATGAGGCTTGTCTGTGGCCGTGGTAGCTATGCCGTTGTCTTCTTTAAAACGCTTGCTATTTAAAAAGTTAGGAACAGAAAGTCCCACAAAGTATTTTTCTGAGTTTAGGTAAGCACCCAAACCAATAGCTGGATTTAAATAGTTGTTTACATTCCCTAAAGACTCATTGCTCTCTTGGGTAATGCGGTTTAGCCTACCTAGGTCTATATTATTAAATACAGCTCCTGCCTTTATCCCTAATCGCAAATTGGTGATTTCAGACAACTGCAATCTATAGCTATAATCTACCCCTACAGATCCTTGGTTCTCCACATAAACCTGGTCTGAAAGGTAGCTAAAACCCCAAGAGGCTTTGTTCTTTTCTTGGGTGTTATAAATAAGAGAAGTAGCCCTTGGAGCGTCTTCTATGCCGGCCCAAGCAGCGCGGTAACCAAGACCTACAAAACTACCCTGACTCCCTGTAAATGCCGGGTTATACAAAGACATATTCTGCTCAAAAAATAGAAAATTAGGCTGTTGTTGGGCATGAGCAACACCCATAAAAAACAAACCTATAGCCCATACCTTCATCATCTTACACATTCTTGCTTCTTTTAATAATTAATGTACAACCAACCTTTAAGCGGTGCCTCTTTGTTATTTAAATCTACTATATAATAATAAGAACCCGCAGGCAGTAAAGTGCTGCTATTTTTATAAGTCCCACGCCAATTATTTTTATAAGCATTGGTGCTAAAAACTTTCTGCCCATATCTATTATAAACCTGCACCCTAGCATTAGGGTGGCGCTCAATATTAATCACTTTCCAGGTATTTTCCATACCAGAACTGTTGGGCGTTAACACGCCCGATGCCAGCACAACACTATCATCAAAACCATCATTATTGTCATCTGGGTCTGCGTTGTCTCCAATACCATCTCCGTCTGCGTCTGACCATTCTGTAGGATCTAGCGGAAACACATCGCTTACATCTAAGATTCCGTCATTGTCATCGTCTACATCAAGATTATTTCCAAGACCATCACCATCTGTGTCTTCGCTTTCAGAAGTATCGTCTGGAAAGACGTCCTGTGTATTTAAAACGCCATCTCCATCTCTATCTACGTCTATACAATCTGCTATGCCGTCACCATCTTGGTCTGCAGGCTTAGATAATGGATTTAATGGGTCTGAGCCACAAGAAAGCTCATCTAAATCTGAAAATCCGTCTCCATCATCATCCAAATCTGCATTGTTCCCAATACCATCTTTATCTGTATCTGACCATTCTGAAGCATCTAAAGAAAAGGCGTCTGCAAGATCTACTTCACCGTCATTATCATCATCCGTGTCTACGCAGTCTGGTATATTATCTGCATCTGTGTCTAAAGAAAGACTATTGCTGTCTAAGGGGCTTGAACCGCAGGCTGTTTCATCTGTGTCTAACTGGCCATCGTTGTCGTCGTCTAAGTCTGCATTATTACCAGTGCCGTCTAAATCTGTGTCTAACCATTCTAAAGCGTCTAATGGAAAGGCATCTAAAATATCTAAAACGCCGTCATTGTCATCGTCAGAATCACATAGGTCCCCAAAGCCATCTAAATCAGTATCGGCCTGCAAAGCATTGGCCACAAAAGGGCAATTGTCAATAGTGTCTAAAACCCCGTCATTGTCATCGTCTGTGTCTCTACAATCTAAAATACCGTCATTGTCAGAGTCTAACGGAATATCTAATACGTCTAAAGAATTACTCCCACATTCTAATTCTAGAGCATCTAAAAAACCGTCATTATCATCGTCTGTATCTGTATTGTTTCCTAGACCATCACTATCTGTGTCAAACCACTCTGTTGGATCTAAAGGAAAGGCGTCTTGATAGTCAAAAAAGCCATCACCATCCTGGTCAATTTCATCATCTATATTTACAAGGCTGGCAGCACCCACTGAAAGTCCATTGTAATTTATATCTGTAGAAATTACAGCATCTATTAATAATTGATAGCTAATGTCTCCATCTATAAGGCCGTCATCTACGCCAGTTATAACGAGTTGCTGGCTTATATTCCAACTTGTAGGCGTAAAGACAAGTTCCCGAATAGAGAGGGTTCCTTCAGAAATATCTGAACTGCTTAGCTGAATAATTACGTCTGCAGTTGGCTGGGTGAATAAGACCAAAGCAACTGTTGCTGTGTCTCCAGACTCATTTGTTTGAGCGTCAATAGCCGTTACATTTACACCAAAGGTGTCACTGACATCTGTAATAGTAATGGCAATGCTTTGGGTGGCTGTAAGTCCAACAATATCTGTAACCAGTACTTGAATGTCATATACATTGTCTGTCCCAGTATCTGTAGGAATTTCAAAATCTGGAGCATTCACAAAACTTAAAACTCCAGTACTTGGATTTATAGTAAACTTAGCCTGGTCTACCCCTGCGTTTAAAGCAAATATTACAGGAGTCTCATTAGAAGTCACCCTTGGCCCTACTACTGAATTTTCTGCTACATTAAAAGTGGCGCTACTTGTAATTAGTGGAGCGGTCCTATCTATAATAATAAGCTGATTAAAGGCACTTTGCGCGTAATTTGCAGACCTGTTCTCAGTTGTTACAAAAGTACTTGAGTCTGTATCTGTAGCATTTAAAATAAAATTTATTGGGCCCTCTGGCATGGTATTACTTACCGTAAAAGAAAAACTGTGGGTAGCGCTAGAAAGGCTGTTTGTTAAACTAGGAGTAAAAGTAGAAAAAGTAGTAGAAATAGACCCAGATAATAATACTTGGTCCGTTACAAAACTATAGGTCACTACATTTCCGTCTGTAGCACCCATACCTGCAAAAGCGCTATTGTTAGAAGCTGCAGTTAAAACACTAAAAATAGGATCTTTAGCTCTTATCTCTAAATCTTTTTTGTGAGATAAATTATTTGTAGCCGCTATTAAGGTAGTAAGGTCCAAATTAACAGGGTTCCCATTCACATCTTTAATGGTCTCTCCATTTAGCTGTAATGACAACACATCTAAATCTGTCACCTCATCTCCATCTAATACTTTATATACAAATGTAAGGGTCTGTGTGCCAGATCCCTGATTGTAAAAAGCAAACTGATCAGGCAGTGTATTTAACTGTAAAATAGGAATGCCCCCAGAACTAGAAACCACTACATTTTCACTAAAAGTAAGGGTGATAGAAATGGTGTCTGAGTTGGCAGGCGCAATGTCATTGTCTGTGTATTTCCCATTTGCGTTGGGAGAGGTAATAAGTGTGATTTCTGGAACAATAGTGTCTACTAATAAAGTGGTAGATGCCGTTGCTGTGTTTCCTGCAACATCTAGCATAGAAACAGTATAAGTTACACTGCCTGAATAACTAGTTGGAGCGCTATAAGTATAGGTCCAATTAGAGCCAGAGGCAGTCATATTATAAGATGTAGTAGATGTGAGGGTCTGAATGGTCATAGTAGACACCCCTGTAATAATTTCATCTACAGAGGCAGTAAAAATAACACTCTCCCCAAAAAGCAAAATATTATCTGCGTCATTCTCTGTAAGTGTAATAGTAGGAGACACATTATCTATAGTAATACTAAGAGCGTCTGAACCCGTATAATAATTACCAAATAGGTCTGTAGCAGAAACTGTGGCGCTCACCAGACCGTCATTCCCCGCTGGCACATTCCAATTATAGGTCCAGGTCTGTGAAGAAGTAGAGGGAGACACTGTCATAGAGGCATTTGTAACTAAACTTCCAATACTAATCTTAGGACTAGATGCCATAGGCTCTGTAAAAGTCACTATAAAAGGCACCGTGTCTGCATCTCTGACTATAGCGTCTGAGTGGGTGTGAGACAGCGTACTTATTGTAGGGGCTATGGTGTCTATAAAAAGTGCTAGGGTGCTTGTAAGGGTGTTGGCTTTTGCGGGGGAGTCTGTATTATCAAAAGCCCCTGGTGTAATAGTGAGTGAAATAGTACCACTAAAATTTACAGGAGGTGTGTACGAAAGGGTGTATGTCTGACTATTCACTGCTGTAAAAGCAGATAAGGCTCCCGTATCTATACCTGATGACTCCAAACTAATATCGGACAGCAAAAAAGTAGTAGAACTCTGGGTTAGTGAAATAGCTAAAGAAGCCACATCCAAAGCTTTTAAATTTGTTTTGCTGGAGGTAAAAGTATTAATTTCTGGATTGAGGGGCACAGCTACAATAATTCTCCCTGAAAAATCAGACGCTTTGTAATCACAATTAGCTCCCTGTTCAGAAACTATCACATAATAAAAAGCATTAGATATTATAGAATTACTAGGGGTATATGATGTGTTAGTTGCTCCTGCTATTTTAATAGCTCCAGTGGTATTACTAACTACATTTGAATACCATTGATATTGAAGGATAGAGCCTGTTGCTGCAATACTTAATGCGGTTACTGTATTACCTGTTTCATAATTTACGTTAGTAAGGCTGGGCTGAGTACCAATAGAAACCGAAGCCGCTGGATTAGATGTAAGTCCAGTATACTCATAAGCGCCTACATCTCGTATGGTGCCATTTGTAAACTTACTTGTCTGGTCTGAACACGGAGGATAAAATTGATTTCCAGAAGGACCGTGGAGTCCATTATGACCTGCATCTATAGCATTACTTCCAGCACTTAGTGTTAAAACTCCTCCTGGGCCATTGGGGTTGGCTTGTAGAGAAGAAGAAAGGTTTATGGTGCTAGTGGCTGTAGTTCCCGTAACAGTTCCGGTAGCGGCAAATCTAGAAAAATTGTCTGTGTTTCCAACAAAGTTATAACCTGAATCTACCAAACCATTGTCACTGACACCATCATTAATTTCTATGTCAAATCCGCTGTTATTAACTACTAAGTTATTTTTTAAATATGCTTTATTACTATAATAGCTACGAATACCCGTCTTATTATTTGTAATTGTATTATTTGTAACAATAGCAGAAGACCTATCTAAAAAAACTCCCCTTCCGTCATAAGTAGGATTTCCTATATTATTAAAAATAGTGTTATTAGTTATTATTATTTTTACAGGTGTCGTAGATGTTGAATAGGCAGAAACCCCATTAGTGTTATTAGTGACCGTAGTATTTGTTAAATGTAAAAGTGTATTTGAGTTTGCATATCCCTGACCTCCAATATCAATAGCATAAATACCTAATGCTCTAGTGACAATAGATCCATTTGAACTAATTAAACAATTATCAATATAGGTTAAACCAGTTTTACTATATATGGCAGACCCACTTACCGAATAGTTCTTTACACCTTCATTATCTGCAATCATTATTGTCCGACATAAAATAAAACGGTTAGATTTAATTTTATATCTGTTTGATTATTATTGTTTTAACTTTTTAATTCTATGTTTTTACAAAAACAGGTTACAAAATAAATGATAGTTGTTCTG
>Ga0209284_10000293_pt1 | contig 82115 bp, 73 predicted proteins | sample FRY03_FD_187211 | JGI IMG/M metagenome (GOLD analysis project Ga0209284, IMG submission 187211) | Freshwater microbial communities from Lake Fryxell liftoff mats and glacier meltwater in Antarctica - FRY-03 (SPAdes) (version 2) | ecosystem: Environmental > Aquatic > Freshwater > Ice > Glacier... | reverse complement strand
CAAGCTGCTCAAAACTTCGCCAAAATACGCTCGATTATTGACACTACTATTAAAAATGAAATGAATCTATTGGAGGCACTAAAACTTATTGCTAAATTTGAAGTGCAAATCAAGACTGATTAGTTACCTAAGTTGTTTGAAAGTGCGCTTCAAAATGGAAGACGATTAGTATTCGTTTTTGTTACAAATTATTTTTAAATCACAATAATCTACCTATTTTAGTTGTTTGATAACAATATACGACTATTTTCCCCCTGATGAAAAAATTAAAATTATACCTTCTTGCATTAGCTGTTTCTTTCGGCTTTCTATCGTGTTTTGAAGATTTGGATGACAATTTTCAACCGTCTTCTACTTTAGATATTCAAAATTTTATATATAGAGCAATGAATATTTGGTATTTATACAAACCCAACGTGCCTGATTTGGCTAACGACAGATTTGCCACACAAGAGGAACTAAATACTTTTTTAAATACTTTTTCCTCTCCAGAAGAATTATTTTATAACGGTTTGGTTGACGAAAATGTAGATCGATTCAGCTTTATTGTGGAGGATTTCAGGGTACTAGAAGCTGCTTTAGCCGGCATTTCCTTAAGCAATGGTATGGAATTTGGCTTGATATTTTATCCAAATAGCCAAACCAACGTTTTTGGGTATGTTAGATATATAATTCCAAATAGCGATGCAGCTGCTAAAGGTTTAGAAAGAGGAATCATTTTTAACACTATAAATGGCGCTCAGATTACCGTGGATAATTTTAGTTTGCTTAACAGCCTTACTACCTATGAGATTGGGTTAGCAACTTTTGATGGCGTTACTATTACCCCTACAGGGGAAACTGTTTCTTTAACTAAATCTGAACTCGTTGAAAATCCTATCCACATTGCTTCTACCTTAAATGTTGAAGGACAAAACATTGGATACTTAATGTATAATTCTTTTACTGCAGATTTTGACGCCCAATTAAACAATGCATTCGGACAGTTTAAGGCTGATGGAGTTAGCGAATTAATTATAGATTTGCGCTATAATGGCGGTGGTTCTGTACGTTCTGCAATTGATATGTCTAGTATGGTTACCGGACAATTTACCGGGCAGATTTTTTCTACGGAAGTATGGAATCCTGAAATTCAAGCTATATTAGAAGCCGATAATCCTGAGCAGTTGATTAACCGATTTACAAATACCATTCGCACAGGAGCAGCGATAAACAGTTTAAATTTAAATCGCGTTTATGTCTTAACCTCTGCAAGAACTGCCTCAGCGAGTGAATTAGTTATAAATGGATTAGACCCTTATATAGAAGTAATTTTAGTAGGAGCAACTACAACAGGAAAGTTTCAAGCTTCCACTACATTTTATGACGCCCCTGCACCAAATTTCAGACGTCAGGAAGCAAATCCATCCCACTTTTATGCTATTCAACCACTTATTTTCACATCAGCAAATGCTAATGGGTTTACCGGCTTTATAGATGGATTACCTCCTACTATAGAAATTTTTGAAGATTATTCTAATTTAGGAATCCTTGGGAATGTTACCGAACCTTTACTGGAAGCAGCATTAGATGAAATTTTTGGTCGTTCACCAAAACATTTAAACACAATTCAGCAAAAAGAAGCGGGTAACAGTAAGATGAATTCCCCTTTGTATGAAGGTATGTATGTAGATTTTGAAAATAAAAAGAATCTTTGAAAATTTAAATAAAACCACTATTTTCACAAAAGTTATACAAAAAATAAAAAATTGGTAGAGACAACCACTTTATGAAAAAAAAATTAAAAAAGTTCAAATTTGAAAAATAATCTTGAAGCATAACTCAGGAGAGCCTCCCCAAAAGCAATAATTCAAGTACCACAACTCCTAAAAATTGATGCGATAATCTCTGAAACTTGAAAATATGAAAAATTCAGTTTTACTTTTTGCACTTGCTTTTCTAACAAACAGCTATGCCCAAGACCCACAACTTTTTGATAATACTTGGTATTTACAAAAAGTTGTTATTGGCGCTAATGATTATTTCCCACCTTCAAATGCCGAAGTTGAATTTGTTGGATTAACGTTTTATAATAATTCAAGCAATGAATTTGATACAAATGTTTGTAATGTATTTTTTGGAGAGTTAGTTTATGTTTCTAATCAAAATTTTACAATTCTGGATTCAGCTATAACTTTATTAGAATGTGACATACAGGATAATAGTATTTTTGAAGGGATTTACTTTGGTTTCTTTTTAGATAGTAATAATAATCATTTAGAAGACCCTTTCCCATATGTCATTACTACAAATGGAAATGAGAAAACTTTAATTATTACAAATACTAGGGACGATATAGCTATTTATGGCGACCAAATATTATCTAATGATTTGTTTGAGAATGCTCAATTTTCAATTTATCCCAATCCTGTAAAAAACACTTTAAATGTTCAAAACCAAAAAGATTCTTTAAGCGATGTATCAGTTCTTGTTTTTGATATATGTGGCAAGCTAGTGAAATTTGAAGCCATTGAAGAAGGTAACTCCAATATTTCATTAAATGTTAGTCATTTAATAAACGGCATATATTTTTTGACTATTAAAAATAAAGTTGGGCATAAACAAATATTGAAATTCATCAAACAATAGCGTATTAAATTATTTGTATAACTTTTATAAAAGCAATAGTGGCTTTTGGTTTCTTCCAAAAGCCGCTATATTATTTATTAATTTCAAATTATTATAAATTTTCAAGTTTTTATTCTGTTATTAAGTTTATAGTTGACATTCTTTTACAAAAGATAAATTTACAAAGCAGCCTTTTTCTGTATCTTTGCAATCCACAAATAAACGATCCCAATTGTCCTATCATCCAGATTCCATACGACTCAACAAAGCTATAAGTGATAGCGGTTTCTGCTCGCGCAGACAAGCAGACAGCCTTATTGAAAAAGGCAGTGTTGCCGTAAACGGCGAAAAAAGTTCCCTGGGTGATCGCGTTATGCCCGAAGACCTTATTACTATAGACGGAAAACCCTTAAAAGGTACTGACAAAGAAGTTTTTATAGCGTTTCACAAACCTGTGGGTATTACCTGTACCACAGATTTGCGTATTGAAGGCAATATCATTGAGTTTATAAAACATCCCGAACGTATTTTTCCCATTGGTCGTTTGGACAAGCCATCAGAGGGACTAATCTTTTTAACCAATGATGGTGATATTGTAAATAAAATTTTAAGAGCCGGAAATCAGCACGAGAAAGAGTACATTGTTACTGTAGATCGTCCTGTAAATGAAGAATTTTTAGAAAGAATGCGCAACGGGGTTCCTATTTTAGATACCGTTACAAAAAAATGTAAAGTAGAACGCATCAGCAGGTTTGTATTCCAGATTATACTGGTTCAAGGGCTTAACCGTCAAATAAGAAGAATGTGCGAGTATCTTGGTTATGAGGTAGTTGCTCTTAAGCGCATTAGAATTATGAATGTTACTTTAGGGAATTTGGCTGTTGGTACCTGGCGAAATTTAACTTCCGAAGAATTAGAAGAGATTAATATCATGGTCAAAAATTCAACTAAAACAGCTGCTTCTGAAATTACATTAGAAAAAAAACCTGTCAAAAAAATTCATCGAAGGGATAGAAAATAAAAAAAACTGTCTCCCGATTGCGAAGGGAACAGCCTAATTAACTAACTAACCAACCAAATTAAAACTTATCCAGCGAAGTGGATAAGCTATGAAACTGCAATCATTCTTTTAGATTTCTGCTTGCTTTCTTCACGTTTAGGAACACGAATGTGCAAAACACCATCGGTATAAGTAGCTTCAATTTTTTCTTGCACTACCGTTTCCGGTAAATTAAATGCCCTTTGGAAAGAGGAATAATTAAATTCTTTACGCGTAAACTTTCCATCTTCTGAAGTTTTTTCATTCTCTGATGTATCTCCAGAAGAAATAGTAAGTATGTTCTTATCTAATTCAATCGTGAAGTCATCTTTTTTCTTACCTGGAACAGCAACATCTACCTGAAAATCATCTGAGGCCTCTTTAATGTTTACCGCCGGTGATGTGGTCGCAAATTGATGTGCTTTTGTTAAATAGCCATCATTAAACATGTCTTCAAAAATAGAAGGAAGCCAGTTGCCTTGATTTCTTTTAATTAAATTCATGACTTTGTATTTATTTTGGTAAACTTTGATGTAGAATGTATAGGCAAATTAAGTTCCAAAACAAAAAACAAGACATTATGTCTTTAATTCATAAGAACTAAATGTCAATTTGACGGGTTATTAAAGAATTGATCTATCATTAACGAGTTTTTTAGCTAATTAAAGTACTTTTATAAAAAAAATAAATGAAGGAGTTTTTAAACAGGTCTATTTCTTTCTTTAGAAATATAGAAAGTAAAATTGCCTTTTACCCAACCTTAATTGCATTTTTTGGGATTCTGCTTTCCTTTTTTATGCTATCTATTGATCAGAGCAATAATGCTGAATTCTTCGACAAAAACCTTAAAAGTATTGCCCTAAAAAATACCGAAACTGCATTAACCATACTAAGTGTATGTGCCAGCGGCATCATATCTATGATAGTGTTTAGTTTTTCCATGGTAATGTTGCTTTTAAGTCAGGCTTCCTATAATTTTTCCCCAAGATTACTCCCGGGTTTAATCTCTGAAAGAAAACACCAGTTTATAATTGGAGTCTATATTGCCACTACTATTTATTGTATTCTTATCATGCTTTCCATAAAAAGCATAGAAGATGAGGAACGCCTTCCTGCGTTATCCCTTTTACTTGGTATTTTTCTAACTATTTTCTGTATTGGACTATTTATCTATTTCATTCATAATATTTCACAGCGCATTCAAATTAATAGGATATTAGAAAATATTTATAGCATCGCGAATAAAAACCTAGAGAAAGTTATAAAGAAAGAAGCTGAATCAATACAAACACTTCATTTTCCGGAAACAATGCATTGGCACACTTATGTTTCTCCTAAAAATGGATATTTTCAAAATATTTCTTTAAAAAACTTAAGAAACTTCTGTGTAGAAAACGATACTAAAATTCACGTTTTAAACCCAAAAGGCCTTTTTATTACTAAAGGGAAAGCGCTTTTTTCTTCTGAAAAGGAGTTGGACACCAAACAAATAGAGAAAGTAATATCTAATTTTAATTTTTCAGATGCAGAATTTGTTGCTGATAATTATCTTCTCTCTTATAAGCAAATCACCGAAATAGCAATCAAAGCAATGTCACCAGGAATAAATGACCCAGGCACTGCAATAAATTCCATTGATTATTTATCTGTTTTATTATGTTCACGAATGCTGAAAAAAGATTTTTCTACCTTAAGTGTTGATGACCTAGCTATCGTAAAACTTAAAGAAATATCTTTTCATCAACTTTTATATAATTTGATGGCTTCTTTTAGAACCTATTGCAAACATGACCCCGTGATAAGCCAAAAGCTATTTTTGATGTTACTCCATTTAAAAGAAAGTCCTTCTTGTGATACAAGTTATTACCAAATAATTAAAAATGAGGCAGAAAATTTACAATCAGATTGTTTGAAGGTTATGCATAATGAAAAGGATATGGAAACAATTACAAAACTTTACAAGGCAGTAACAAATTAATATAACCCAATAGAAAAACCCTCAAAAATTCTGCTTTTTGAGGGTTTTTAAAATTTTAAACTTAAACTTTTATGCTAATACTTCCTGAACTTTATCTGCAGCTTCTTGAAACTGAATAACAGAATGTACATTCAATCCGCTTTTGTCTATTAAATCTTTTGCAATATCTGCATTTGTTCCTTGTAAACGAACGATAATAGGAACATTGATAGTGCCAATATTTTTGTAAGCATCTACAATACCTTGAGCAACACGATCACAACGCACAATTCCGCCAAAGATATTCACAAGTATCGCTTTAACTTTTGGATCTTTTAAAATTAATTTAAATGCAGCTTCCACACGTTCAGCATCTGCAGTTCCACCAACATCCAAGAAGTTTGCAGGCTCACCACCTGCTTGTTTGATAAGGTCCATAGTTGCCATTGCAAGACCGGCACCATTTACCATACAACCCACGTTTCCGTCAAGGTCAACATAGCTTAGTCCTTTAGCCCTTGCTTCTACTTCTGTAGCATTTTCTTCGCGAATATCACGCATTGCATCATAATCTTTATGACGGAACAACGAATTATCATCGATGGTAACTTTAGCATCTACTGCAATAATTCTGTCATCACTGGTTTTTAAAACCGGGTTGATTTCAAATAGAGAGGAATCAGATTTGTCATAAGCCATATAAAGTGCAGTAACAAATTTGGTCATTTCTTTAAATGCTTTTCCATCTAACCCTAAGTTGAAAGCAATACGTCTGGCCTGAAAAGGCATAAAACCTAATGCAGGATCTACTTCTTCCGTAAAAATAAGGTGTGGTGTGTTTTCTGCGACGGTTTCGATATCCATTCCACCTTCGGTAGAATACATAATCATATTTTTTCCTGTAGCGCGATTTAACAAAACGCTCATATATATTTCACTGGTTTCACTTTCGCCTGGATAGTAAACATCTTCCGCAATCAAAACCTGATGTACACGTTTACCTTCAGCAGAAGTTTGTGGGGTTACTAAATCCATACCAATGATTTGGCCTGCAATCTCTTCTACGTGCTCTATTCCCTTTGCAAGTTTTACACCGCCTCCTTTACCGCGACCACCGGCGTGAACCTGTGCTTTAACAACAAACCAGGTTGTACCGGTTTCTTCAGTTAATTTTTTTGCAACTTCTACAGCTTCTTTAGGGGTTTGCGCAACGTAACCACGTTGTATTTCTACTCCAAAACTGTTTAATATTTCTTTTCCTTGGTATTCGTGTAGATTCATATCAGAAATTTTCCGGGTTCTATTTGTGGTGCAAAAGTAACAAAACCATGGCACTGTAGCAATGTTTTTTCATGCTAATGACCAGACGATAACACATATTTTATTTCTAAAAAAAATATGCTTTCTATAACACGTGGTTTCTGCTAACTTTTTTAATTTAGCCCCCTTATAAATAATTAATTTTTAACCATAAAAAAATGAAAAATCAAGACCTTTTGAAAGTTGCGCAGGACTTTGGTAGTCCTATTTATGTGTATGATGCTGAAAAAATAACAAGCCAGTATAAACGCTTAACTTCCGCATTTAAAAAGGTCAAACAGGTGAAATTTAATTATGCTGTCAAGGCGCTTTCTAACATTTCTGTTTTAAAATTAATGAATTCTTTAGGGGCAGGCCTGGATACTGTTTCTATTCAGGAAGTAAAACTAGGTCTGGAGGCCGGTTACAAACCAGCAGACATTATTTATACCCCTAATGGTGTTTCCCTGAAGGAAATTGAAAAAGTTGCGGCGATGGGCGTTCAAATTAATATTGATAATCTTTCGATTCTGGAACAATTTGGCACAAAACACCCTAAAATCCCGGTTTGCATCCGAATTAATCCGCACGTTATGGCGGGTGGAAATACTAATATTTCTGTAGGACATATCGATTCTAAATTTGGTATATCTATCCATCAAATGCCTTTGTTATTGCGAACTGTAGAAAATACCGGGATGCATATTAACGGGATACATATGCATACCGGAAGTGATATTTTAGACATTGATGTTTTTCTTTATGCGGGCGAAATTTTATTTAACGCAGCAAAAAACTTCAAAGATTTAGAATTTATTGACTTCGGGAGTGGATTTAAAGTGCCTTATAAAGAAGGAGATATCGAGACAAACATAGAAGAACTTGGAAAAAAACTAAGCAAACGCTTCAATGAATTTTGTACCGAATATGGTCGTGAATTAACTTTGGAATTTGAACCCGGAAAATTTCTGGTAAGTGAAGCCGGAAAATTTTTAGTGGAAGTCAATGTAATAAAACAAACAACCTCAACAGTTTTTGCACAGGTAGACAGTGGTTTCAATCATTTAATTCGCCCGATGCTTTACGGTGTTACCCACCATATTGAAAATATCTATAATCCTAAAGGAAGGGAACGGTTTTACTCGGTAGTGGGTTATATTTGTGAAACAGACACCTTTGCAAGCAACCGAAGAATCAGTGAAATTACGGAAGGTGATATTCTCGCTTTTCATAATGCCGGTGCTTATTGCTTCATAATGGCAAGTAATTATAATTCACGTTACCGCCCTGCAGAGGTTTTATGGTATAACGGCAAGGCACATTTGATAAGACAAAGGGAAACTTTTGAAGATCTTTTGAAGAATCAGGTAGTTTTGGAAATGAATTAAAATAACAACCCTCTCCCGGTTTTGAAACTCGAGAGGATTAAATTATTTTAATCAAATGAATACATTACTCCGGTAGTGAGTTCGTAAAATGTGTTAGGTATTCCTTCAGCTGGAGTGGCATCAAATGTTAACCTATATGTTGTCCTAAGTGATAATTTATTAATAATTCCCAGTATCAGAGAGGTTTCTGTTGCAATCCTGTAATTTGAAAATTCTTTTAATACCGGCTGGTAATAAGTTGTACTAACAATAGATAAATTATCAGTGGGATAATAACTGAAGGAAAGATAGGTACTTGCACGCCAATCTCTGTTGATTACTAAAACATCTTCATTGAGTTCTTCATGTTCATACATTACCAAAATCCCTAAATAGCTCCTGAAGATTTCAGAAGAAGTCAGTTTAAATCGAGGCCCGGTGCCCACTAATCCCCTGAATTTAATTTTCGCGACGGAATTGTATTGTGATTGCATAAATGCTTCCCATGTAAAGTAGTCTAAAATTTTATAATTATAGCGTAAATGTTGCGAGCCGTTATTCACAAAACTTTGTTCTGCAGCACGTTCAAAACCCAGATTATTAACAAAAAGAACCAAATACCGGTTCATTTTATATTGCACATGGATGTTATTATTTAAACGGATTAACGTATTGGTATTTTTGGTGAGGGAAAAATTCACACTCGCATTTCCCGTCCATCCTGATGTATCTGTTACCTTTCGTAAGGACTCGGTATTGATGATTTGTGATTGAACAAATAATGGAAATAATAATACGGTTATAAAAAATAACTTTCTCATTCAAAGGAATTTTTACCAACCCTCTCCAAGTTTAGAACCGGGAGAGGGTTCATTTAAATTTATAAACTTTGTACTTCTTGCTTTGCGGTTTCAAATTCGGCAACCATTTCTTGAATGATTTGAGCCGCAGGTTTGATATCGTGAATAAGTCCCGCTATTTGACCAATCTCCAGTTCCCCTTCTTCCAGATCGCCTTCAAACATCCCTTTTTTTGCTCTGGCACGTCCAAGGAGTACAATTAATTCTTCTTTGGTAGGGTTTTTAGCGTACAAATCTTTAACGGCGTGATAGAATTTATTTTTTATAAGTCTAACGGGTGCGAGTTCTTTTAATGTCAATTCAGTATCCCCTTCTTTTGCATTTACCACAACCTCTTTAAATGCCTGATGTGCTGAAGACTCTTCACTTGCAACAAAACGGCTCCCCACCTGTACACCATCTGCTCCTAAGACCATTGCAGCAAGCATCCCGCGACCGGTTGCAATACCTCCGGCAGCAATCAAGGGAATTTCCAACTGTTCTTTTACCATTGGAATTAGAGTAAATGTGGTGGTCTCTTCCCTGCCATTATGCCCTCCGGCTTCAAAGCCTTCCGCGACAACAGCATCTACTCCTGCTTCTTGTGATTTTAGTGCAAATTTTACACTACTTACCACGTGTACAACCGTAATGCCATTTTCTTTTAAAAAGGAAGTATAGGTCTTAGGGTTTCCTGCGGAAGTAAAAACGATTTTCACATCTTCTTCCACGATGATTTCCATGATTTTATCAATGTCCGGATACAACATGGGAACGTTAACCCCAAAAGGTTTCTCTGTTGCTTTTTTACATTTCTGAATATGTTCCCTTAGAATTTCGGGGTACATGGAGCCTGCTCCAATAATTCCCAAACCACCTGCATTGCTTACTGCACTTGCAAGTTTCCAGCCACTGTTCCATATCATTCCCGCTTGTATGATGGGATATTTTATTTTAAAGAGTTGGGTAATTCTATTATTGGTCATTTATTTTTTTACAATTTTTAAAGTTTGGGTTTTATTTTCCGTGCTTATGTTCAGGATGTAAACCCCATTTCGCAACCTAGAAAGATCGAGAAAGTTTTTAGACGCTTGAACAGTTTCTTCCAGAACTAAGCTTCCCAATACATTATACAGAGTTACATTTATTTGGTTATTTCCATTTTCCGGAAAAACAAAGTATAGTTTTTCCATAACCGGATTCGGATAAATAGTAAATCCACTTAAAGTTTGATTTTCCACATCCAGCAAATTATCCAAAGCAGTTTGGAAATTAGGAATTCCATACCCCATTAAATTAGTAGGATTATTGAATAGATGTGCAGACTCCTTTACTAATTGCATAATCTGCGCGTTAGTATACTGCAACCTTGCTTGCCATAAACAAGCAACAGCACCGGCAGTAATTGGAGAACTAAAAGAAGTTCCGCTATTGGTTACTATTTCATTATTTTGATTAATCACATAAGCTGAAGCACCTTGAGCCATCACATCCGGTTTCGCTCTTCCGTCAATGGTGGGACCTATTGAACTAAAGGAAGCATAGTTCCCATCTGCATCAACTGCGCCTATTGTTAGCATTCCGGCAGAATCCCCGGGGGTTCCTATCCACGGGAAGCTTCCGCTACCACTATTTCCGGCAGATGTGACCAGCAACATTCCTTTTTCAAAAGCAATATTTGCACCCCTTGCACTGAAAGTGGTTTGACCATCTAAATCTTCATAAGTATGCGAATAAGCAGGATTATCATAAGCTCTATACCCTAGTGAGGTATTAACCACATGAACGCCCAAACTATCTGCACGTTCCAAAGCTTCTACCCAATATGCTTCTTCAACCGGGGTTTCACTGGTCACGTCTTCGGTTTTAAAAAGATAAAAGGAGGCGTCTGGTGCAGTACCCACAAATTCATTTTCAATATAACCGCCAATATCACTAAACGTTCTGGTTCCGTGAGAACTATTATTGTTTAATATTTCGCTTCTTTCAACAAAATCATACGTACCTAATATGCGACCATCGTCCCTTACATAAGCAAAACCGGCTTCTGTATCCACTCCGGGAAAGCCGCTATCCAGAACAGCAATAAGCATTCCCGATCCGGTGTAGCCTTCCTGATGCAAATAATCGCCGGCAAGCATCTCAATTTGATTTGCTGCAAAACCATAATTAAATTCTGTGCGGGAATTTGTTTGTGTAGCAAATTTATCTTCGACCGGAATATGTATCCCTGAAAAATTCATGCTTTTATCTGCAAACTCAACATCTGTAACAAAAGGGAGGTCTATAAGGGTGTTGATATTGTTAACCGTACCGCGAACATAGGCACAATTTTTCCATTTGGATTTAGCATACACTGTGATTCCGGTTTGGTTTTTTATTTGGGTTATGTAATTTTCATTAACCGGAACATCTCTTGCATCGATAGGGATATTGTGTAAAGCTTTTCTATCTAATGCTGCCTGTGTGAGAATTGTTATGGGGTTATCTATAGATTGTTGTACATTTTCTTTATCCGCAAAAAATATCCATCCGTCTTCTATTTGCGCGGAGACTAGTTGTGAAACCAAGAAAACCAAAAAGAGAGTATAGTTTTTCATAATGTTTTATTTTTTTGTTTGGCACCTTAAGCCTCATTATCCCTTAAAGGTTAAATTTGATGAATATTTATGACAGTATTTAAAGTTTTCCACATCATCAAAATAACCAATCACTTCATCTTTCAATAATTTTGTATCCCTCAATGATATTATCGATTTATAAGAAGTATACTTCCATTCTTCTGGCAATTGAGTTAATCCTGCTTCTATAGGATTATAATGAATTAATTTTCTTAAACAAGATTCCTCAGTTATAAGCTTTCTTTTGTAAGTATGCATAAATAAACTGCCTCTGCGGCTGTGTTGTTTGTTGAAGGCTTTTGAATAAGAATTGAAAAAATTGCTAAATTGGCGGGAAATTAACCTTTCTAAACCTTCAAGGTTTTTGAAACCTTGAAGGTTTGTTGCCTTTTCAATTTTATCTTTAAAAAAATCATTTAAAACTGTATTTTTTTTCACCCTCACCAAAAAATGAAAATGATTTGGCATTAAGCAATAGCAGAGCGTATCAACTATGGGGAAAATGTATTCATCATATTTTCTGAGAAAATAACGGTAAATAACATCAGATAAAAACAACTTTTCATTGCCGTTTGCCCTATTGAAAATATGATAGGTGTTTTCAGTTTCTAATATGGCGTTGTTATCTTGCATTTTTTTAAATCTTCAAACCATCAATATTAAGAAAAACCTCTTAAAACCTTCAAGGTTTTTGAAACCTTGAAGGTTTGGATTAGGAAATTACACCACTACCTAGCAATTCATCATCCTGGTACCAAGCTACAAATTGCCCTTCAGTAATTGCAGATTGTTGATTTTCAAAGATAACGAAAAGTCTGTCACGGGTTTGATATAATGTTGCTTTTTCTAGAGGTTGGCGATACCTTATGCGTGCCATTACCTCCATTTCTTCATCTTGAGGAAGGCGTAAATCTTCCCGAATCCAGTGTACCTCATTATTATTTACAATGAGTCCTTTGCGATATAAGCCAGGGTGATTTTTTCCTTGTCCCATATAAATAATATTTTCATCTACATCGGTTTCTATAATAAACAGCGGTTCTTTAGTGCCGCCTACATTTAGACCTTTTCTTTGTCCTTTAGTATAATAATGTGCGCCTTGGTGTTTACCGACAATTTTTCCGTCTTTTTTTGAATATTTAAATTTTCTGCTTGCACCTTCCAATTTGCTTTGAACTTCATTTTTCTCTTCTAAAAAAAGCAAATTATCAGCTGCAACTTCAATTATAATTCCTTCTTTGGGTTCTAATTGCTGTTGCAGAAATTCTGGTAAACGTACTTTTCCTATAAAACATAAACCTTGAGAATCCCTTTTTTCGGCAGTAATTAAATTTTGTTCTTTCGCTATTTTCCGTACTTCCGGTTTTAAAAGCTCCCCAACGGGGAATAAAGTTTTTGCAAGTTGTTCTTGGGAAAGTTGGCATAAAAAATAAGACTGGTCTTTGTCCGGGTCTTTTCCGGAGAGTAAACTATAGAGTGTTTTTCCATCTTTTTCAAAGGAAGCTTTTCTGCAATAGTGACCTGTTGCTACATAATCTGCACCAAGGTCAATTGCAATTTTAAGAAAAACGTCAAACTTGATTTCGCGGTTGCAAAGCACATCAGGATTAGGGGTTCTTCCCATTTTATATTCCCGAAACATATAATCGACAATGCGTTCTTTATATTGCTCGCTCAAATCTACTGTCTGGAATGGTATGCCCAATTTTTCAGCAACCATCATCGCATCGTTGCTATCGTCCAACCATGGACATTCATCAGAGATGGTCACAGAGTCATCGTGCCAGTTTTTCATAAACAAGCCAATAACTTCATAGCCTTGCTCTTTCAAAAGATAAGCTGCCACACTGGAGTCTACTCCGCCACTAAGACCTACTACTACTCGTTTCATACATATTACCCGCGTAGGCGGGTATCTCGTTTAAATTTATGCAACTGCAAAATTACGAAATAAAAAAAAGGCAGCGACAGCTACCTCTCTCAATATCTTCTTAATTATTTTTAATTTTCTTCAATTACAATCTCCTGAACTACATTACCTTCACTGTAATACTTCCAAATCCCGTATTCTTTATCTTCTTTATAGTTTCCATCAATCATTATTAATCCAGACGAAGTATAAAAAATTGCCCTTCCATGCAAAAGACCATTATTATAATTCAATCTTTTAATCAAGGAACCATTTTCATCATAAAAAACAGCTTCTCCCTGAAGTTTCCCATTTTGATAGTTAGCTCTTTCTGTGAATTTACCGTCTGGGTAATAGGTGATTTTTTCTCCGTGTAATTCATCATTTATATATTCTTCAGATAAAACTATTTTTCCTGAATCTTCTTGAAAATATTTCCAGATGCCTGTTCTGTTTTTCCCTTCCATAGTTCCTTCGGAAATTAATTTCCCTTCATGGGAAAAATATTTTACTTTTGCTAAGTCATTTTCGACATTAAATTCTTTGATGACGATGGGTTGTTTTTTACAATTTTCGCAATAGAATTTAAAAACCCCTATTTCTTTTCCATTTAAAAAAGTGCCTTCATAGCGCAGTTGTTTTGTGCCCTCATAATATTGTTCCCAAGGGCCATTGCGTTTGCCGTTTTCATCTAGCTGATTAGTTTTTTCCTGGGCGTAATTGCTCAAAAAAAACAGAACGAAAATTAGTAGTGCAAAAAGTTTATTCATTACCATAATTAGATTTAGATGCAAAACTGCATTTTATAAAACGTAAAAATACCTCCTATATTTCAGATTTGTATCGATGAAAAAATATCCTTTTATTTTATAAAATAAAAACCCCGAATGTTACAGCCATCCGGGATTTATGATAATAAAATACATTAAAGTTTATTTCTTCTTTTTCTGTTGTATTTGTTTTTGTTGTTCAGCCTGCTCCATCATTTCAGACATTTTCTTTTGAAAACGGTTCTGTTTTTTAGGTTTCTTTTTATTTTCTTCAATACGAGCCAAAATCTTTTCTTCATCTAATATAAAATACTTAATGAATAACATGATACCAATAGTAATTACCTGAGAAATAAAGTAATATAATGAAAGTCCGCTGGCAAAATTATTAAAGAATACCAACATAAACAGCGGTGAAAGGTACATTATGAATTTCATATTTGGCATACCAGGCTGTTGCTGCATTTGCATGGATTGCCCCATGGTCATCATCATATAAATGAAAATCGCTATAGATGCCAAAATAGGGAATAAACTAACATGATCGCCATAAAATGGGATGTAGAATGGCAAGTCAATTACACTGTCATAACTAGATAAATCATCTGCCCAAAGAAATCCTTTTTGTCGTAACTGAAATGCTGAAGGGAAAAACATAAACAAGGCATAAAACACAGGGAGCTGCATTAAAGCCGGTAAACAACCAGCCATTGGGCTGGCTCCTGCCTTGCTGTAAAGTTTCATGGTTTCTTGCTGCTTTTTCATAGCATTGTCTTTGTACTTCTTAGTAAGTTCTTCAATTTCAGGCTTGAGAACTTTCATTTTAGCTTGTGACAAATATTGTTTATACTGTACCGGCGAAAGTGCAATTTTTATCAAAATAGTCATTACAATAATGACAATACCATAATTGGGCAACCAAACGCTCAACCATGTAAAGAGCGGCATGAAAAGATATTTGTTTATCCAGCCAAAAATCCCCCAACCCAATGGAACCACTTCATCTAAATTGCGGTCATAGCCATCTAAAATTTTAAAATCAGTAGGGCCATAATACCAGTTCATCGTGTAGGCAAGCTCCCCTGTTTTAAATTCCAAAGGAAATTTAGTCACAAAGTTTTTTGTATATACGGTATCAATTTCTTCATCTTCGACTAAATTTTCAGATAAAAATCTAGTTGATTTAAATGGCGTATCTGTTAATAAAATAGAGGTGAAGAAATGTTGTTTATATGCAATATAGGTTACATCTTTAGCTTCATCTTCCTTACTGGATCCCTGACCCAGATAATCATCTTTACCTCCTTCATATTCCCAAATCAACTCTGTATATCTATTTTCATAGGATACGCTTTTTGCTTTGCGATAAGCTTGCAATTGCCATTCCATTAGCGCGGGCTCTGAAGTGTTGATCACTGAGCTTAGACCTTTGGTTTGAACCGCAAAATCCAGCATATATTCGCCGGGTTTCAATTCATAGCGATATTCTAAATAGCTGGTTTCTGAAGTTTTTAGCTTCATGGACAGTATTTGATTATTCCCGCTTTGGCTTAATGTAGGTTCAAAGTATAAATCTTTGGTATTCAGCAATCTGTTTTCTGCTTGGAATTGCAGGTTTAAGGATGCATTACCATCTTTTATGAGATAGATGGGAATTGAGTCGTATGTTTTATAGTTCTTTAAAGTGGCCTCCACTATATATCCACCTTTGTTACTTACTTTTAATTCCAGAACATCATTCTCTATAGTTGTAACCGCATCTGTTGCCGATGGTAAACTGGCTGCATAAGCAAAAGATCCTAACTGATTTTTTAAGTTTTCTAACTGCAGGGAATCATTTACTTCAACACCTGACTCTTGAATAGGGATAGCTGATGTATCTATAGTTTTAACCTCTTGTGGTTTTTCAGCGTTTTGCTTTTCAAGATTTTCTATCCTTACTTTTTCTTCTAATTCTTCCGGTGTTGGTGCATTTTGATACAGCATCCAGATTAGAATTCCGGCGATTAAAACAAATCCGATGAGGGAATTAAAATCAAACTTTTTTTCTTCCATACTTAAGGTTGTTCTGATATAAATCAGAAGATATATTAGTATTAATTTTTAGTATTTCTGGTATTTTTATAATCGTGTGCTGCCTGAATAAAACTTACAAACAATGGATGTGGACTTGCTACCGTGCTTTTGTATTCGGGATGGTATTGTACACCAACAAACCAAGGATGTGCCGGCACCTCAACCACTTCTACAAGTCCTGTTTCAGGATTGATACCGGTAGCTTTAAAACCTGCATTTTCCAGTTGTTCTTTATAAGCGTTGTTATATTCATATCGGTGACGATGGCGCTCTTCAATATTTTCCATCTGATAAGCATTTGCAACCAAACTCCCCGGGGTTAATTTACAATCCCAAGCACCTAAACGCATAGTGCCACCTTTATCAATAATTCTCTTTTGATCTTCCATCAAATCAATAACGGGATTTGCGGTATTGGGATCCATTTCTGTGGAATTTGCATCTGTAATTCCTAAAACATTTCGGGCATATTCTATGACAGCCATTTGCATTCCCAAACATATTCCGAAGAAAGGAATATTATTTTCACGTGCATATTTTACTGCTTTAATTTTACCTTCAATGCCGCGCTCTCCAAATCCGGGAGCAACAAGAATACCGTCCAAATGGGATATTTTGTTTAGAACTGTTTCTGAAGTAATATATTCAGAGTGTATGGGTTCTACTTTTACTTTGATTTCTTTGTCTGCTCCTGCGTGTATAAAGGATTCCAATATGGATTTATAAGAATCCTGCAACTCCACATATTTTCCGATAAGACCAATAGTTACGGTACTCTTTGGATTTTTATGTCGTTGTAAGAATTGGTTCCATTGGGTAAGATCTGGTAATATATTTCCACTCAGGTTTAGTTTTTCCAAAGTAATGGTATCCAGACCTTCTTCTAACATTAAATTAGGCACATCATAAATGGTAGACGCATCAATAGATTCAATAACTGCCTCTTTTTTTACGTTACAAAAAAGGGCTAATTTAGTTCTTAAATCTTCTGAAAGATGGTGCTCTGTTCTACATACTAAAATATCTGCACGCACACCACTTTCCATCAATAATTTTACAGAGTGTTGTGTGGGTTTGGTTTTTAATTCGCCAGCAGCAGCAAGAAATGGCACTAAGGTAAGATGTATTACCAAAGCGTTTTCATCGCCCAATTCCCATTTTAATTGTCTTACCGTTTCAATGTAAGGTAAAGATTCTATATCGCCTACGGTGCCACCTATTTCGGTTATTACAATGTCATATTCCCCACTCTTTCCCAGAATCTGGATGCGTTCTTTAATCTCGTTAGTTATGTGTGGTATAACTTGTACCGTTTTACCAAGAAATTCGCCGCGGCGTTCTTTCTCAATAACACTTTGATAAATCCGGCCGGTGGTAACATTATTTGCTTGGGATGTTGCTACATTCAGAAAGCGCTCGTAGTGGCCCAAATCTAAATCAGTTTCAGCTCCATCATTAGTTACATAGCATTCTCCATGTTCATAAGGGTTTAAGGTTCCCGGATCGATATTGATATAAGGATCCAGTTTTTGAATGGTAACCTTATACCCTCTTGCCTGTAATAATTTTGCAAGAGAGGCGGCAATTATGCCTTTTCCCAGGGAAGAACTTACACCTCCTGTAACAAAAATATATTTGGTGTTTGCCATTAGTGAATTTGGTTGTTGTGGTTTTTGCAAATAATGCGCAAAAATACAAAGAAGAAATGATACTGGGTAATGAAATCTAGGTTAATCTTTGTTCCAAATTGGGTATTTAGTAAGACTAACTTATTCTGATACTTCAGGTTTGTTGATTAAAAATTTATTTGGGATACTTTCTGCGTATGTTGTATATAAGTTCCTCAAGGCCATTTAGTTTTATTTCATACATCTGCTCCAGCATTTTTCCCAGTTTTCCTTCGGGGAAACCTTTTTGCTTGAACCACACATAGTAATATTCAGGGATATCTATTAAATCCCTTCCTTTATATTTCCCGAAAGGCATTTTATAATGTGCTAATTCAATTAAATGGGAGCCATCAGGTTCTTGCAAAATGAAGATTTTATCGGTTGTGTTCAAAAATGAAAAAAAAAATTTTAGCTATTTCCAGCTATCAAATCGGGATAATTCTTTTTGTATAAAGTTGTTCCATTCTTTTTGTTTTTCCAAGATAATGGAGTGATTTGTTTCTTTATCATATTTCATTTGCATGGTCTTTCGATCATTTTCAGCTTTTGTATACATAGACTGCAAATCATTTTTATAATTTTTAGTCACTTTATAGTCGGAAAACTCTTTTCGCAATTTCCTTGCTTGAATTTCTGTAATATCAAAATGCCCTTGTTCATGGCTTAAAATTATAGCATTTACTTTATCAGGCTTAAACCAGGATTCCTTGGGGTTAAAATTTGCAGTTACTAAAGTTGTTAAACTTAGATTTCCATTTGTATTTTGTACAGAATAACTAAAATACAAGCCAGATTGTGTGCTGGCCGCAAACTGGGTTTGTTTAGGAATCTTCCCTTGAAAATCTTCCCAGTTGAGTTTGTACCCTTCTTCCCATGTCATAAGTGGCTCTTCTGTGGTGATTAGAAGTGGTAGAAGAAAAAGTAATATTTTAATTGTAAAATGCATTATTTATAGCCAAATGAAAGTTATGTTTTTTTCTATATCTGGATGCAAACTAAAATGCACCGGACAAGTACGCGCAGTTTGTTCTAAAATTTTTTGATGTTTAGGTGAAATGCCCTCAGGCATTTTAACTTCCACATCAATTTTTGATATTCGTCTGGGTTCAGACGCCATGGTTTTTGTGACATTTGCAACTGCTCCATCCATATTCACTTCCATATTTGTAGCTTTAATTCCCATTACTGTGAGCATACAGTTTGCAAGACTGGTAGCAACAGTATCTGTGGGTGAAAACGCCATTCCTTTGCCATTATTATCTAGAGGGGCATCAGTAATAAATGAATTGCCGGAGGTTACATGGGTACATTCGGTTCTTAAATCGCCTTTATAAACTACTCTTGCCGTGCTCATTGAACAACTTCTAATTTTAAATCAGGATTATATTTTAAAAGGTAAACAGCTGTATTGTAATATCCACCCTGAGAACTCTTTTGGTAATTAAATTTATTTTCCAAATAAACAGTTTCACCATTTAAGCTATCATTAGATTCAAAAATTGTATTGGAATACCCCAAGCGTAATAACATATCATAAGTAATATCAAAACCTCTTACGGCAAATCGATTTGGATATGTACCATATTTATCTTTATAAGCCTTAATAAATGGATGCTCTTCTTTATAATCAAAAGTCTTACTTACCGATGGATATGTAAATCCCAGTCTGGCTAAATGCAAATTAGAAACTTCACTAAATTCAAAAGCGTCGTTTTTATCTAAAGTAAATAAACGCAATGTATTATTTCTACTTAAACCATTAAGGGCACTAACAGCACTGCTAACTAATGTTGCACTAGAAGATTCTAAAATTATCCAGTTCTCTTGGGTTTTACTTAATCTTTCTGCTATATTATTGACTCTTAAATATCCCCCACTTTCAATACTTACTAAGGTAATACCTGGAATAGCGTTTTGCAGCTTTTGGCGTTGTGCTATTTTTGTGGCATCAGAAACCAGAATTATATTTTTACCATTGCCATTGTCTTTTAAATACCTAATCATAGCATTTTCCAGAATTCCGTTAGAGGGGATACTTTGTACAAAATTTGTGTACATTTTACTTTGACGGTTACTTAAAGGGGATATTACAGGAATATTATTACTTTGTAAATCTGACGCTACACGTTCTACTTGTGCTTGTCTTAATGGTCCTAAAACTGCATCTACGTCCCGTATATTTTTTCTGGTAAAAGCAGCATTTACACCAGCTTCCATTTCTTTTGTGTCGAGGACATGAAGATTAATTGACATTCCTTTTTGTTTCGCAAAGTCGGCAGCAATTAAAACCCCTGCATAAAAATCTAATGCTATTCTTATGGATGCGCTTTTAGTTATTAAACTTACATTGGAAGAATCTGAAACTATTTTGTCCAGTTCAAATGGCAAAAAAACAACGATGTTTTTGGTTTTTAAATTGGTAAGGTTATTTTCCAGACTTATTTTCTTTGCTACGGCATACGTTTCTTCAGGAGTACTTTCTGTAGCAATGGTAGCACCTGTTTTAGAAATTTTAACAACCATTCCTTCTTTTAAACCATCTTTGGCTAAAGGATTTAACTGAATTACTTCTTCTTCCGAAACACCAAATAGTACTTTAAGACGGTAGAAACCTTCTTTTGCTTTTACCGTATAGTAGGTATAATTTTCGTCTAATGTTTCAGCAACCTCAGTTTTAGGTTGAATTTTAGGAACCTTAAGTAATATGCCTAGTGGCAAAGTTTCTGTTCCATAAATTGCCGGATTAAGTGCTTCTAATTCGGCTACATTTATGCCATACATTTTTGAGATTCCAAATTTGGTTTCCTGTGCTTCCACTTTGTGAGTGCCTGCGGTTGCTGTGACAGGTTTTGTTGTTATTGAAGGGTTTGTGGTGGTCACAATTGTTACCGCGCGAATAGGAATTTTTATTTCTTCGCCTTTTTTAACTTGGGTTGAATACAAATGCTTATTGAACTTTTTTATATCATCTTGAGTAACCCCATAGAGTTGTGAAATGCCAAAAAGCGTTTCTTTACGCTTTACCTTATGTTCCTTAAAAGTTATGTTCTCCGTTTGATCTTGGACAATAGAAGTCGGGATAATCAAAACCGTGTTGTTTTTAAGTCCGCTTTTGACTTCAGGGTTTAAACGAAATAATTCCTCTTCAGATATATTGTATTGTTTTGTTATACTAAAAACAGTTTCTCCCTGCTTAACATAATGGCTTTGGTAGCTGGTTTGTGCAAATGCAAAGGATTTTCCGATAAAGAAAAACAATAAAATGACTATTAAATTTTTCACTTTGTATCTTTTAAAAATTAGTAGACTTATTATTTATGGTTTGTTTCGATCCCGGTATCGGCTTCGCTCAATCTCCGAGAATGAAAACTAAAAACCTTATTACGGTTTCGACACTTTGGCACTTCGGCACTTCGGCACTTCGGCACTTCGGCACTTCGACAAGCTCAGTGCAAAGCCTGAAACCTAAACTATTCCCACTCGATGGTTGCAGGCGGTTTTGAGCTAATATCATATACTACCCTATTAACGCCTTTTACTTTATTTATTATACTGTTTGAGGTTTCCTGTAAAAATTCATAAGGTAAATTAACCCAGTCAGCCGTCATACCGTCTGTACTTTCTACTGCTCGTAATGCCACAACTTTTTCATAGGTCCTTTCATCACCCATTACACCAACAGAGTCTACTGGAAGTAAAATTGCGCCAGCTTGCCATACTTTATCATACAGATCCCATTTGCGCAGACCTTCAATAAAAATGGCGTCTACTTCCTGCAAGATACGCACTTTTTCCGGGGTGATGTCCCCAAGAATGCGTATTGCCAATCCCGGTCCGGGAAAGGGATGCCTCCCTAAAAGATCCTTGGATATCCCCAGCTCTGCGCCTACTCGTCTAACCTCATCTTTAAAAAGCATTCGCAAAGGTTCTACGATTTTCAATTTCATAAAATCAGGCAGTCCACCTACATTGTGATGTGATTTAATGGTAACTGATGGACCATTTACTGAAACAGATTCAATAACATCGGGATAAATAGTACCTTGTGCTAACCATTCGACATCTGTAATCTGATGCGCTTCATCGTCAAAGACCTCAATAAAGGCATTGCCTATCGCTTTGCGCTTTAATTCAGGATCTGCCAATCCTGCGAGGGCATTCAAAAAACGTGCCGAAGCGTCTACGCCCTTTACATTTAGACCCATATCTTTATATTGATGCAGCACGCTGTCAAATTCGTTTTTACGCAGTAACCCGTTGTTTACAAAAATGCAGTAAAGGTTAGTGCCAATTGCTTTATGCAGCAATATTGCTGCAACAGTAGAATCTACACCACCACTTAGTCCAAGTACAACTTTATCCCCTTTTATTTTTTCCTGAAGCTCTTTGACAGTAGTATCCACAAAAGCCGCAGGTGTCCAGGTTTGGGCTATACCGGCTATATGTACAAGAAAGTTTTCCAGCAGTTGTTTTCCATCAGTTGTGTGGTAAACTTCCGGGTGAAATTGAATGCCATAAGTTTCCTCACCTTCAATTCTGAAAGCAGCATTTTCTACATCATGTGTGCTTGCTAGCAGAATGCCGTTTTTAGGCAATCTTACAATGGTATCCCCATGGCTCATCCACACCTGGCTTCCTTTAGAAATCTTTGAGAACAAGCCAGTATCCTCAAAAATACCGGAAAGTTTTGCACGGCCGTATTCCCTACTATTGGAAAGTTCTACTAAACCATCAAAAAAATGTGCCAGATATTGTGCCCCATAACAAACTGCCAGCAGAGGTTTATGTCCTCTTATGGCTGAAAGATCAGGATGTGGTGCATCTTCAGCCCGAACAGAAAAAGGGCTTCCTGAAAGAATTACCGCTTTAAATTTTTCTAAATCCTGAGGGATTTTATGGTAAGGATGGATTTCGCAATAAATGTTTAACTCTCTTACACGTCTAGCGATAAGCTGTGTATATTGAGAACCAAAATCTAAAATGAGTACGTTGTTGTTTTGCATAGGCAAAAATAGGTCATTTTGATTTTTTGGGCAATGGAAAAACTGGTAATTTTTTAATAAAAATAAATTACTTGTATTGTTAAATTGCAAGTGATTTTATTGTAATTTCGTTAGAAGTAAATTTCTTTATTATGAAATACATCACAGCTGTTATCTTTTCAATTGCCATAGTTCTCGCTGCACTTTTCTTAGGAAATGCCTATGTGGATCGCGCCAATCCTGACGGTAAAATTGCTGTTACCGGTTCAGGCTCTGCTGATTTTATTTCTGATTTAATCGTTTGGGAAGGTCAGTTTTCCAGAATGAATCCTGATTTAAAAGCTGCTTTTGATCAACTCATTCTTGATAAAAAAACTGTTGAAGATTATCTCGTGTCGAAAGGTATAAAAAAAGAAAATATCATATTTAATTCTGTACAAACAAGTGAACGAACAGAAAATCAATACCAAAACGGTAATTTTGTAGGCACAACTTTTATAGGGTATGAACTTACCCAAACGGTAAAAGTAGAATCCCCCGATGTGGAAATGGTGGAAAATGTTTCTCGCGAAGTCACAGAATTACTTAACAGAGGCGTACAGTTTAACAGCTATGCGCCCAGATATTATTACACCAAACTTGCCGATTTAAAAATTGAAATGATTTCCAAAGCCACAGAAGATGCCAGATTACGCGCTGAAAATATCGCAGAAAACAGTGGCGGCAAACTTGGTAAACTAAATGATGCACGGCTTGGGGTGTTTCAGATTACAGGTCAAAACAGTGGTGAGGATTACAGCTGGGGAGGTAGTTTTAATACTTCAGATAAAAAGAAAACCGCATCTATAACCATGCGACTGGAATACAATATTGATTAAAATTCACTACATCTATTAAAAATTTATTTCAGAATGGAAGTTGTAACATTAAAAAATATAATCGTAAAATCATTAGACACTAACGACAAATACCTTTTGGAACAGCTTGTAGCGGTAATTGAAAACTACAATAGAAACCCTAATGAAATTCAACTTTCAGAACTACAACTAAACGAATTGGACAAAAGAAGAAAAGAATTTCTTTCTGGAAAAAGTGAAACTTTCAGTTGGGAAGAAATCAAAAAAGAGCTAATAGAAAAACATGGCTTACAAGCTTCAGGTAACTAGAAAAGCTAAACAAGATATTATCGACGGTTTTTATTGGTATGAAACCAAAAGCAATGGATTATGCAGCAAATTTGTTGGAGAAGTTGAAAAATCATTAAACTACATACAACAATTTCCGCATCATCATCAAATGAAATAATAGAAAATACTGTAATTATCTATTCTGTGTTTCCAACTCCAATGATTCCTAATAAAAAACCTTAATCCTAAAATTTCACACAAATAAATTGATGTTGCAGTGGTTTTAGCTGTTTAAAAAGTGTTTCCAAAAGAATATCCCCATATTCCAGATACCACTCTGAAAAATTTCCGGTACGTTCTTGTAAACTACCATTAGGAAACAACTCATCTTGTAAAACCAAAACACGATTGAGATGATCGATAAGTTTTCTTTTCTGAGCTTTAAGCAAACGTTTTTCAAGAGCATCAAGCCCATTCAATTGCTTTTTTTCCTGGGCAGCAACTGCTCCTTTAAAAGACGGGTCTGTCTGTTTTGCAATTTGGTATAAGTCTTTAAATTGTTGCTGCAGATGCTTTCGCTGGGGTGAAAAATCAATTTTAATTTCGGAAATTTTTTTGGTTACTTTGGTTTCTAATTCATAAGTTGGTAGAAATAAATCTTCAACCGAAAGTCCTAGTTTTTTGATTTTCTCCAATTGTTTTTTCGTAATTAGAACTGCTGAATTGCGTAATAACAGCACCGGAAAAGTTACTTTTACTTCTTCAAAAAAAGCTTTTAATTGCAACCAGTAAGCAAGTTCACCACCTCCACCTATATAACATAAATTAGGTAAAATCACCTCCTGATATAATGGCCGAAGAATCACATTGGGACTGAAATATTCGGGATGGTTTTCGATTTCGGTTCGTAATTCGTCTTTGGTGAATTTTAAATTTGAATTGTTGATATAAAAAATGCCATCTTTCACAATAATACGCTCTCGTATTTCTTCCTTCAGATAAAACAAATTAATCTCCCGCGGATTCACTTGTATTTTATAGTTCTTATCGGAAATGGAATTGATCTCCAAATTTGTTTTTGCAACAACCTCAGAAGATGTGTTTTTAAAAAGTTCGGCTTTTATATACGGAATAAAAAGCTGTTTTAATTCTTTTTCATCGCCATCCAAAATAACCAATCCATAAGCGCCGAAAAGTGCATTTGCAAGGTACCTCGTAGCATCTGCTAGATTATTATGCTCTAAATAAGCGTTTTTGAAAAGGGTTTGCAATTGGATTGCGTTTGGACTATTTCCTAAAGTTTTTGAGAATGTGGTAAAAACCTCTTGCAACCCTTCCGTGGAAAATTGCCCTACTGCACCTTGGGATTCACGTTCCCAAACCACTTTTTTTCCTTGGAAATTGAAATAATTGATTTCTTCAAAATCGTGATCTTCAGTTGCCATCCAGTAGATGGGAACAAAATTTTTATCAGGATATTTTTCCTTTAACTGTTTACAAAGATTAATGGTGGAAACTATCTTATATAAAAAATACAAGGGTCCTGTAAATAAATTAAGTTGGTGACCGGTTGTAACAGTAAAGGTGTTTTTCTCAGAAAGTGCATTAATGTGTTTTCCGGTTTTTGGGGAAATCTCACAATTCTGGTATTGCTTTTTAAGTATTTTAACAAGTATTTTCCTATTTTCTGGAGTAAAATTTAGAAATTTTTCTTCTATTTGTTTTCCGAAAGAATCCAATTCCGGAAAACGGTTATATAAAAACTCAATTTGCTTATCCTTAGCAAGATAATCAACAATCAAATCGGAAAAATACCCGGTGTCACGATACGGAATACAGTGTTCTGGCATAGTTATTCTTAAACTAAAATCAAAGATAACCCTTTGTTTGACTTTTTTCTTAAAAATTCCGTTAATCTTAAAGAGAAATATCGGTAGTTTTTAGTAGTTTTAGCGGCATTAAATTACGTTTTACCTAACTACTCCTCTATGAATACTTATTTTTCTTCCTTTGTCTTTCTTTTTTGTTTGAACTTTGGTTTTGGTCAAAATATCCAATCCCCTTCTAAATTTTTAGGCTACGAAATAGGAACACAGTTTACGCGCCACGCAGATGTGGTCAACTATTTTACCCATGTTTCTGAGAACAGCAATATGGTCAACTATGCCATTTATGGCGAAACCTATGAAAGAAGAAAGTTAACCTATGCGGTTGTTTCTTCCGCAAATAATATTGAGAATATAGAAACCATACGCACAAATAACTTAAAACAAATTGGCCTCACCGAAGGATCTGCAAATCCTGAAATTGCCATTGTCTGGTTGAGTTACAATGTACATGGAAATGAGGCTTCCAGTACCGAAGCAGCCATGCAAACCCTGTACGAACTCATCACCCAAAAACAAGCTTGGTTAGAAAATACAGTGGTTATCATAGATCCAAATTTAAATCCTGACGGTCGGGATCGCTATGTTAACTGGTATAATCAGACAAAAGCAACACCTTATAATAAATTACAAGTAGCAGCAGAGCACAACGAGCCATGGCCGGGAGGAAGACCTAATCATTATTTGTTTGATTTAAATAGAGACTGGGCTTGGGCAAGCCAAGTAGAAACACAACATCGTCTAAAAATTTACAATCAGTGGATGCCACATATTCACGTTGACTTTCATGAACAAGGTATTAATGAGCCTTATTATTTTGCACCTGCCGCAGAACCTTTTCACGAGGTGATTACTGACTGGCAAAGGGATTTTCAAACTCAAATAGGTAAAAATCACGCTAGATATTTTGATGAAGAAGGATGGTTATTTTTTACCAGGGAGCGATTTGATTTGTTATATCCAAGTTATGGTGATACTTATCCCACGTATGTAGGCGCAATAGGTATGACCTATGAGCAAGCCGGTCATGCAGGTTTGGGCATAGACACAGACGAAGGCTATGAACTTACATTGGTTGACCGTGTGGAACATCAAAAAACCACTGGTCTTTCTACCGTGGAAATTTCCTCAAAAAATGCTAAAAGATTGAATACAGAATTTCAAAAATTCTTCAAAAGCGATTTAAAATATAAAAGTTATGTGTTACAGGGAGAAGAAGATAAAGTAAATACCTTAGCTAAATTACTGGACAAACACGAGATTAAATATGGCTTTACAAACAATGGCAAAGCAAGCGGTTTTCTTTACGGAAGTAACAAATCAGGAAATCTGGATATAAAAAATGCAATGGTAGTAAGTACAAACCAGCCAAAAGGAAGAATGATACAAGCGCTTTTTGAGCCGGAAGCAAAATTAAGTACCCCACTCACTTATGATATTACTGCCTGGAATTTACCCCACGCTTTTGGACTAGAAACACTTGCAAGCACAACATTAGTTAGTGCAAATGCAACTTCTTCTAAGACAACGGTAAACAATACATCTAATCCCAATGCTGCCGGATACGTAAGTAAATGGAACAGCATGCAGGATGCAACATTTTTAGCAGCGTTACTGAAAGAGGATATTAAAGTGCGCTTTAGCGAAAAGAAATTTGGTGTAAGTGGCCAAAGTTTTGATCGCGGAAGTTTAATAATTACCAAAAGCGATAACCGAAACAACCCGGAATTTAACGAAACCGTAACCAGGATTGCCAATGATCACAATAGAAAATTATTTGCTTCCAACACTAGTTTTTCAGATACTGGAACAGATTTTGGTTCCCCAGATGTAAAAATTATTCATGCACCTCGCATTGCACTTTTAAAAGGAAATTATACCTCTTCTTTAAGTTATGGCGCTATCTGGCATTTCTTTGAACAACAATTGCATTATCCGGTAACTTCCATAGACACTGATTATTTTAAAAGTATAGAATTGCATCAATTTGATGTTTTGGTTATGCCTAATGGTTATTATCAAGGTTATCTTAATGAAAGTACTTTAAAAAATATTAGTGAATGGGTAAGCAAGGGCGGTACTTTGGTTGCTTTTGATAATGCTGTTAGTGCATTTACAGATAAAGAAGGATTCGGATTGAAATCTAACACACCGGAAACTACTGAAGAAAATAAAGAAGAAAATAAAGAAGAAAAAAACCTTTTAATTCCTTATGATCAAAGGGAAAAAGAAAGCGTTAAAAATTTCATCACCGGAAGCATATTCAAGGCTAAGGTAGATGTTACTCACCCACTGGCATTTGGTTATTCAGATACTTATTTTACTTTGAAGGCCGGCAGTAGTTCTTATAGTTTTCTGGAAAATGGGTACAATGTAGTGTATCTCGAAGGCGATGCTGAACGTGTAAGTGGATTTGCAGGCGAAGAAGCGTTAAAAGGATTAAAAAATTCATTGGTTTTTGGTGAACAAAAAATAGGAAGAGGAAGTGTTGTTTATCTGGTGGACGATGTTTTATTTCGTTCCTTCTGGGAAAATGGCAAACTGTTTTTTGTAAACAGTTTGTTTTTTATTAACAACAAGGTAGTGGTTTTTTAAACCTCCCTCCCACTTCGACTCCGCTCAGTGACCGGCGAGAAAAAGGGAATTTCATGAATACATTTATTTTAATTGGATTAGCACTTGCACCTGTAGCAGTTATCGGAACTTTTATTTGGTTGAAAGACCATTATGATCGGGAACCGCTCAAGCACGTTTTTATCAGCTTTGTATTAGGTATTCTTTGTGCAATTCCTGCTGTATTACTTTCTTTGGGATTGGGAATGCTAATTCCTGTGGATTATGGCAATTTGTTTTCGGTTGCGGTTTTTGCTTTGGTAGTTGTAGCTTTTTCCGAAGAATTTTCAAAATATTTGATTCTTAGATATTATGCTTTCCGTCAAAAAGAATTTGATGAACCCTTTGATGGTATTGTGTATGGTACAATAATCAGTTTGGGTTTTGCCGCAATTGAAAATGTATTGTATGTAGCAGAAGGTGGAATGTCAGTTGCATTTCTTCGAATGTTTTCAGCAGTTCCTGCCCATGCAAGTTTTGGAATTATTATGGGATATTATATGGGAATGGCGTGGAAATATAAAAACAGAGCCAGGGAGTATAAATTAAAAGGACTTTTTGCAGCCATATTTTTACACGGATTTTATAACTTCTTTTTAATGCAACAAGCCTATCCTGCTTTTTGGATATTTTCTTTTATAGGTTTGGCGATTAGTATCTGGTTGTGTTTCAAGGCTTTCAAGGCGCATAATAGAAGATCGCCTTTTAAATCGGATATTTAAATATAGTTCAAACCGTATCCCCTTTTCATGAGAAATCTTGGTGATATTAAATCACAGCTTCTTAGCGGTGTTACGAGAAAAATTGCAAAGTCGCAGAGGCGCGAAGTTATTAAGCCTTGAGAAATAAATAAATTTTGAAATGCCTTATATAAAAAATTAGAATCTATCTACTCAAACCGTATCGCCTTCACCGGAGAAATTTTGGTAATGATATAAGAAGGTACAAGCAACATCACCAAACAAAGAGCAAAAGTACCGGCATTTAATGCTAATATATATCCCAAATCCAGATAGACAGGTGCTTCAGTTACATAATAAGTATCCGGGTTTAGAGGGAATAGTTTAAAGTATTTTTGAACAAGTAACAACCCTATCCCTATAACATTTCCCCAAAACAACCCTATTCCGATAAGGTACATCGCGTTGTAAATAAAAATTTTACGCACACTCCAGTCATTGCTACCCAAAGATTTTAAAATACCTATCATTTTAGTACGCTCTAAAATCAACACCAGCAACGCGGTTATCATATTTATTCCTGCTACTAAAATCATTATACCAATGATTAACGCGATATTAAAATCAAAAAGATCCAGCCATTCAAAAATAGCATAGTATTTATCCCTTATTGTTTGTGTATCCAGTGTAGAACCCGTTTTATAGTAAACATCATTACCTATTTCTTTTATTTTACTGAAATCAGTCACAAAAAGCTCAAAACTACCTACCTCATCCTCTTCCCAACGGTTCAGATTTTGTATATGGCGAATGTCTGCAATGAGATAGCTTTCATCAAACTCCTGAAAACCGCTATTGTAGATTCCCACCAACTCAAATCCCCTGCTTCTAGGTGCTTTTTCACTGTCGTCTTCCAGAAAATAAGTGACAACCCTATCGCCAATATTTAATTGTAACCGGTTTACCAAATAAGCAGAAAGCAGGATTTCTTCATTTATATTTTCACCATATTGAGGCAGTCTTCCTTCCGTTAAAAACTCTTCAAAATATTGCCAGTTATAATCATCGCCAACACCTTTTACCACCACACCTTCAAAATCTGTTGCTGTGCGAATTATTCCACCCTTAAGCGCGGTAACCTGAATGTGTTTTATTCCGGGCAATAAAGATGGGTTAGTATAAAAATCCTGATTCTTAGAAATGGGATTTTGAGAATCCCTGGAAAAATTAGTGTCAAAATTAGAAATAATGATATCACCATTAAAAGCAGAGACTTTTTCACGCACTTTTTCTTGCAAACCCACGCCGGTAGCAATCGAAACCAGCATCATAATAATGCCAAGCGCAATTGCAGTAATAGCAATTTTTATTATTGGTGCTGATATACTACTTTTATGGTCCTTTGACCGTATAATCCGTTTTGCTATGAAAAACTCAAAATTCAAATTTGCTGGGGTATTAAGCTCCAAAAATACCATTTTATTTTTGATGGGAATTGTATTCTTTTCAATTTCCTGTTTGGGTCAGGAAAAGAACTTTAAGGTAGAAGCCACATTTGAAGAAAACACACCGGACACCTATCCTAAAGTTGGCGCAGACCAAACTTCAAAGTATGTACATCTACTTCGGAATAAAAAAGTGGGCATTGTGGCAAATCAAACCACGGTAATTTTTAAACCCCAAAGTTTCAATTTCCGACAGGATTATTATGATGCGGAAACAAAATCCTATAAACAGAAGCAGGTACATCAATGGAACTTCAGCAAAAACTCACATCTGGTGGATTCTTTAGTTGCGCACAATATTAATGTCACAAAAGTTTTCGCTCCGGAACACGGTTTCAGGGGAACGGCAGATGCAGGCGAAATCATTAAAGACGGAAAAGATATAAAAACAGGATTACCTATTATTTCCCTTTACGGAAACAATAAAAAGCCTTCCGCTGCCCAAATGCAGGATGTCGATATTATGATTTTTGACATTCAGGATGTGGGCGCACGATTTTACACCTATATTTCTACGCTGCATTATGTCATGGAAGCTTGCGCCGAAGCAGGCATACCTTTATTAATACTCGATCGTCCCAACCCCAATATTCATTACATCGACGGCCCCATTCTGGAACCGGAACACAAAAGTTTTGTAGGGATGCACCCTATTCCGGTTGTGCACGGTATGACCATCGCTGAATATGCCCAAATGATCAATGGTGAAAAATGGCTGGAAGGCGGCAAGCAATGTATTTTAGAAATTGTTACTGTGGAAAATTATGACCGGTCGATGTCTTACTCACTTCCTATAAAACCCTCTCCAAATTTACCAAACGACCAAGCCATAAACCTCTACCCGAGTTTGTGCTTTTTTGAAGGCACTCCTTTAAGTGAAGGCCGCGGTACCGAAATGCAATTCCAGGTTTTTGGAAGCCCGGATTTACCGAAAGATAAATACACATTTACTTTTACCCCACAACCCAATGAAGGCGCTAAAAGCCCAAAATTTAACGGAAAGTTATGTAATGGGAAAGATTTGCGCGATGCAGAAAAATTAGAGGAACTCAATTTGCAATGGGTAATCGATGCCTACAGTGCAACCGGAAGACAAAAATCTTTTTTCACTAATTTCTTTACCACCCTTGCAGGAACAAAAACACTACAGCAACAAATAGAGCAAGGGTTAACTATGGAACAAATAAGGGCGAGCTGGCAAAGTGGATTGTTGAATTATGACCAGATGCGTAAGGTATATATGTTGTATGAGTAATATATTTCCATTTTTGTAATACGTTTAATAGAAACAATCCAAAATACAATGTATTACGGAAAAAGTAAATGAATATTCAAACGATGAAATAACCATTATTTGGAAACCCGGACTTTGCATTCATGCCGGTATTTGTGTAAAAACATTGCCGGATGTCTATAACCCCAACAAAAGGCCATGGATAGAAATAGAAAATGCCTCTAGCAGTGCATTGAAAGAGTAGGTTTTTAACTGTCCTTCAGGCGCATTAAGTTATAGAATAAATAAATAATTCAATGGAAATTCAACAAACAGACGGTGAGTCGAAAGGAATTTTCAAAGCAGTGGAATCTGGAAAAGAAGCAGGTAGGATGACCTATTCAAAAGCAGGAAACAATAGTATCATCGATCATACCGAAGTAAACCCGGAATTTAACGGTAAAGGTGTGGGCAAAAAAATGGTAATTGAAGCAATAAAGTATGCACGGGAAAATAACATTAAAATTCTGCCTCTTTGTCCCTTTGTCAAAAGTGTTTTTGATAAAACCCCGGAGATTAGGGATGTACTATAACAGAATCATTATTTCACATACAGCTCCTTCATCTTTTCCACAATATTAAAAGCAGCAGGGCAAATAGCGACATTTTTCAAGGTGAGGTGTGAGATTTGCTGAAATTTTCTTCGGTCAGTATGTGGAAATTCGCTGCAAGCCTTGGGGCGCACTTCATAGATAGAACAATAATTATCTGTGCCAAGAAACGTGCAAGGCACACTTTGCAATACATAATCATTTTCAGCATCCATTTCTAGGTATCTTTCAATAAACTGTTGCGGTTTCAGTTTAAAATGCTTAGCAATGCGTTCGATATCTTTATTGGTAAAAAGCGGTGAAGTAGTTTTACAACAGTTACCACATTGCATACAATCGGTTTTGCGGAACTCTTCATCATGTAAATCCTGCATAACCACATCCAGATTTTTGGGTGGTTTTTTCTTTAAATTAATAAAGAATTTTTTAGTTTCGTTATGTGTATCTTTGGCTCGCTTAGGGAGGCTTTTTATTTCTTCTTCCATTCTACAAAAATAAGGAAACAGAATGTATTGCCAATTCACTTTTAAATCTTAATCGAAGTTACTAAATATGCTTTAAGTCAAACATTTTTATTAATTTTAAAATCGTTTCTTTAAAATTTTCAAACGAGAAAGTGTAACAAATTCAATTCAAAAGTGACCAATTGAGTACTATATAAATAATAAAAATTATGAAAATAAAACTTCTTTCCTTTTGTATTTTACTGTCCTTTACTTTGCTTAGTTATGGGCAAACACCCATTATAGACCGCGATATATTTTTTGGAAACCCCGAAATCTCCTCCGGTCAATTAAGTCCTGACGGAAATTATATTTCTTTCATGAAAGAATATGAGGGCATTATGAATGTTTGGGTAAAAGGTTTTGACGAGCCTTTCGAAAACGCAAAGCCACTTACAAAGAGCAAAAGACCTTTATATGGCTATTTTTGGACTTATGACAGCAAGCACATCCTTTATGCTAAAGATGAAGACGGCGATGAAAACATCAACATTTTTGCTGTTGACCCCAAAGATGCAGGCAAAGAAACTTTCCCAGAGTCGAGAAACTTGACTCCCTTAAAAGACGTCCAAGCACGAATAAATATGGTAAGTTATAAAAATCCTGATATATTAATGATAGGGTTAAATAACCGCGATAAAGCCTGGCACGACCTGTACCAGTTAAAAATTAGCACTGGTGAGTTAACTCTACTATTAGAAAATAAAGAACGTATCACCGGTTATACATTTGACTGGGATGAAAACTTACGGGTGGTATCAAAAACTGATGAAAAAGGTAATACTGTCATGCTTTATAAAGAGGGTGAGAACCTCTCTCCTATTTATGAAACATCTGTAACAGAACAGGCTTATATTTCAAACTGGACAGCAGATAATAAAGAATTTTATCTTGTTTCCAATACGGGTGACTTAAATTTAAGCACGCTTTTTTTAATGAATCCAAAAACTAAAAAGAAAACAAAAATTGAAAGTGACCCCGAAAACCGTGTTGATTTTGGAGGCTTGTCTATGAGTCGCTTGAACCGAGAAATTATTTTTACCAGTTATACAGACGATAAAACACGCATGTATTTTAAAAACAAAGAAAGAGAAGCAAATTACAACTTCCTCCTTGAGCAATTTCCCGGCAGAGAGGTGAGCTATCAAAGTGCTACAAGAGATGAGAAGAAATTTCTAATCAATGTATGGGGTGATAAATATGCTTCAGACTCATATTTCTTTGATTCTGAAACAAAAGAGCTCATTCATCAATACACACCCAGACCCAAACTAAAAGAAGTGGAGCAGCACCTCGCGCCAATGTCACCCATTAACTACCAAAGCAGTGACGGGCTAAGAATCCCTGCATACCTAACTGTACCTGCCGGTAAAGAAGCAAAAAACTTACCTGTAGTTATATTGGTTCACGGAGGTCCTAAAGGTCCAAGAGATTATTGGGGATATGATGCCACCGTACAATTTTTAGCAAACAGAGGTTATGCCGTTTTACAACCCAATTTCAGAGCCAGTGGTGGTTATGGAAAAGAGTTCCAAAATGCCGGCGATTTGCAATGGGGAAAATTAATGCAGGATGACATTACCTGGGGTGTCAAACACTTGATCAAAGAGGGCATTGCAGACAAAGATAAAGTAGCAATAATGGGTTGGAGTTATGGTGGTTATGCTACCCTAGCTGGTTTGGCATTTACACCAGACGTTTATGCTGCCGGTGTAGATATTGTGGGCCCAAGTAATATATTTACATTGCTTGAATCTGTTCCAGCATATTGGGAAGCAGGAAGAGCCTTTTTGTATGGTATGGTGGGAGACCCCAACACAGAAGAAGGTAAAAAACTTATCAAAGAAGCAAGTCCGCTTTTTAAAGTAAATCAGATTGACCGCCCTTTGTTAATCATACAAGGAGCAAATGACCCGCGGGTTAAACAAGCAGAATCTGACCAAATTGTGATTGCACTTAGAGATAGTGGAAAACAGGTGAGCTACATACTTGCTGATGACGAAGGTCATGGTTTTGCAAAGCCCGTAAATAACATGGCGATGTTTGCTGAAATCGAAAGTTTTCTGGCGCCCATACTTGGAGGTCGCTATCAAAAAGACATGCCGGAAGACATCTCAAAAAGGCTCGAAGAAATGCGTGTGGATATCAATAGCGTTACTTATGTAGAAGCAGAGGCGGTTAAAATCCCTACAAACCTGCCCACTTTAAAAAACACGCTGAGTGAAGGTACGCAAAAATATAAAATGAATATTGAAGTACAAGGTCAAAATATTGAGGCTTCTAAAGAGCGTATCGTCACAAAAGATGGAGCCAACTGGAATGTGAATGAAGTGTCCACCTCAATGATGGGTGAGACCAAAGACCTTGTTGTACTTTCTGGCGATTTACGCCCGGTGAGTAGGACCATAAACCAAATGGGAATGACCATACCTATGACATTTTCAGATAAAAAAGTTTCTATGGAAATACAAGGCAACGCCATTGAAATTCCCTTTTCAGGAGCTTATATCGTGGATGGGGCAGCTATGGATATTATCATTGGTGCACTTCCGCTTAAAGAAGGCTATCAATTGGCTTTTGAAATGCCTGACCTGATTTCTGCTAAGACAAAAGCGATGAAGCTTGAAGTAACTGGAACAGAAAAAGTCAATGAAGCCGATTGCTTTGTTGTTAAAGTAAAATCTGTTGATAACCCCAATGATATTACAACACTATGGGTCAACAAAAAATCAAATCAAACCGAAAAAATAGTGCAAATTGCCCCTGCTATGGGAAATGCTAAAATCACCACTGTAAAAGAATAATTTTTTATTTGTTTTAATTTTCAAAAGCAGTCTTCTATAAAGAGGGCTGCTTTTTTGTTTGGAAAAATATTTTCAACATACTCTACAAATTCTGAAAAATAGTACATTTGACAGATGCAAAAAGACATATTAGGAAAAGCACTGCTCGATTATTTTCACGGAAAGTACACCGAAGATATTTTCACAGAAACAAACATCTCTGAGCAAGATGAATTACCACTTCCTTATTTGTTCCGAAGCTTTAAAGAAATGCCCGAAATTGAGCAAAAAGCGTTGCAACTTGCCAAAGGAAAAGTACTTGATGTGGGTTGTGGTGCAGGCAGTCATTCTTTATATCTTCAAGAAAAAGGAATGGTTGTAACCGCAATTGATACCTCACCAGGTGCTGTGGAAGTTTCTAAACTTCGTGGTGTGAAAAACGTTAGAAAGTGTGCTCTACTGGATTTAAAAGATGAAAAATTTGACACTATTTTATTATTGATGAATGGTACCGGTATTTTTAGAAACTTAAATGCAGTTGCAGAAAATTTACAACATCTTAAATCCCTAGTAGCTGAAGACGGACAAATTCTTATAGACTCCAGCGATATTCTTTATATGTATGACACCGATGAAGACGGAGGTTTCTGGGTTTCTACAGAAAAGGATTACTATGGTGAGCTCACTTTTAATATGCGTTATAAGGGCGAAATATCTGACGAATTTGACTGGTTATATTTGGATTATAATACCTTGCACTTAATGTGCATAGAAAATAATCTAGAATGTGAATTAGTTACAGAAGGAGAGCATTTTGACTACTTAGCAAAATTGAAGCTGTAAAATAAATGTGCTCAAAATAAGTTCTATTATATGAAAAATTATATTTCAAAAAAAAAAGTTGCTGCATGAAAAAGATACTATCTAAATTAGTATTGCTATATCTTGCTATATCATTAACATCTGCTTGTAAAAGTGATGATAATGATCCGGTTGATTTAACAATAGCAAATAAACAAACCTTGGGAACCTCAGCCGAAGATTTACTTTCAAGTGCCGAGTTTAAAAGCATAACTCTTGAATTTGTTTATCCGGAAGGGTTTGGTCCTGAACCCGGGACTATAAATAGTCTGCTTACATTTTTAGAAGAGCGAATAAATAAACCTCAGGGCATTACCGTTGTAGAAAATATAATTGCCACACCCACCGGTGCTCCTTTTAATATTGAAGAAATAAGGGCGATAGAAGATGAGAACAGAACTATTTACAATGATGGGGATAACCTGGCAGTTTACATATTTTCATCTAACGGAAACTCCAGTAATGATACCCCAACAAAAGTTACTCTTGGATCTGCTTATCGCAATACTTCTGTTGTAATTTACAAGAAAACCATTCGGGATATTGCTATTTCTAATGGTATCAATATTAGCCTAGCTGAAAAAACAACTTTACAACATGAGTTTGGACATTTATTTAGTTTGGTAAATATACAATTAGATGATATTCATCAAGTTCATGAAGACACTCAAAACAATAAGCATTGTCAAGTGGAAGATTGTCTTATGTACTTTGAAGCCACAGCAGGAAGGTCTGCTATTGTAAAAATGTTTAAGAATAAATCTTCTGTTGTGCGTCAGCTTGACCCTCTTTGTATAGAAGATTTAGTCGCCAAAGGTGGAAAAGAGTAAATTAATTCTTAAATACCAATTTCCCGCCTACAAATGTGGCTTCCACCTGAATGTTAGGGATTTCGTCTTCTGCAACCTGCATGATATCTTTATCAAGAATAATAAAATCAGCGAATTTCCCGGATTCAATGCTGCCTTTTTCGTTTTCTTCAAAATTAGAATATGCCGCCCAGATGGTCATTCCCTTTAAGGTTTCTTCCCGTGAAAGCGCATCGTGTTTTTGAAAACCACCGTCAGGATATTGTTTTAGGTCTTTTCTTGCGGTAGCCGCATAAAAAGTATAAAACGGACTCACATGTTCTACAGGAAAATCAGTTCCTAAAGCAACAATACCGGCAATGTCTAATAACTTCTTATAAGCATATGCCCCTTGCATTCTTTCTTCCCCTACTCTATCTTCTGCCCAATACATATCACTTGTCGCATGCGTGGGCTGAACAGATGGTATAATACCGTTTTTAAAATAATCAAAATCTTCCATTGAAACTACTTGCGCATGTTCCACCTTCCAACGGCGGTCATTGGTTTTTCCTAAAACATCAGTATATGCTTTTAAAACCACAATATTAGCAGAATCACCAATGGCATGGGTATTCATTTGGTAATCAGACTCCGAAATGCGTTTTGCCAGATTGTGAATTTCAGCAACAGGGGTCACAAAAAGCCCATAATGATCTGCGTGATCTGCATAGGGCTCTTTTAAAGCCGCACCACGAGAGCCTAATGCACCGTCACCATACACTTTTACAGAGCGAACGTTAAGTTTATCGGTTTTTATAATTCCTTTCGGAAGATAATAATCCAGATTTGCCGGACTGTTTGAAACCATTGCATATAGGCGCATGTCTAATTCCCCTGCTTGCTGCAAACTATCGATGAGTTCTATAATCTCCCTGTCCAGACCGGCGTCATTTACAGTGGTCAACCCATAAGAAAAGCATATTTCCTGGGCATCTTTTAGAGCTTGAGCTGCAACTGCCTTACTAATTGCCGGTTTAATAGCTTCTATTATTCCCATGGAACCATCTATTAAAATTCCGGTTAGTTTCCCGTTTTTTACTTCTATTATGCCACCTTCGGCTTTGGTTTCTGTTGTGATTCCTGCAAGATCCAGTGCTTTTTGGTTCACCAGATATGCATGACCATCAATTCTCGTTAAAACTACCGGGATGTCCGGAAACATGGCATCGAGCTTTTCTTTAGTAGGAAATTCTTTTATATCCCATAAATTTTGATTCCACCCACGTCCTTCTAGAAAATCTACTTGTTTTTCCTTTTGAAATGTTACCAAGCGACTCACTACCTCATCAAAACTGGCAGCACCTACTAAATCAACTACCTTTTGATTTAATCCTAATCCATAAAAATGAGCGTGAGCATCAATAAACCCCGGAACTATCGTTTTTCCGCTAAAGTCGTAAATTTCATTGCCTTTGTATTTTTCCTGAATACTTGCGGTTGTACCCACCTCAACAATTTTACCATCTTTAATTGCAAAAGCTTCTGCTATTGCAAAATCTTCATCTACCGTATAGATATTTGCGTTTATAATTAAAATATCAACTTGTTTTTGTTTTTCACAAGAGAAGAAAATCAATGCAATTGCTAATAGTAATGTAAATTTTGTCATAATGGTAAAAATTAATTCGCCTGTAAAAATAGGATTTTTACAGGCGAATTAAAATATTTTATTGCAATTAAACTTATACCGTATTGTGCCAACACAATGGGAATCTTTTACCAGTCAAATTTATAGGTGGCGCCGGCTAAAACCTGTATGCCCATTACCGGGAAGTTTGCCCATTTTTCATATGAATCGCCCAGTAAATTGCTTCCCTTGGCAAAAACAGAAAGCTGCTCATTGATGCGATATCCTAAATGAATATTTGCGTCTAAAAATCCATCTAATGTAATTATAGTTCTTGTTGCAGGTGTGCGGGAAAAAAGATCTTTTCTCTCCCCAACATAAAATAAATTCACCCCACCATAGATTTTTTCGGTAAAGTTTGCATTTGCAAAAAGGGATGCTTTCAGATTTGGCATATTCCAAGCTTCCGGCTGAAATTCGTTATCATAGCTGTATGCATTGACATTCACACCTAAACTAAAATTAGTACTTACCGCAACTTGTAATTCCCCAAAAACTTCGAGCGTATTCAAATCATCGTAAACCACATTAAAGGAATTTCCGTTTTCATATCCTTCAAAAGTAGGTTTTGTTACTTCAAAAGTATTCAGTTGATAGAAAGGTTTATTGTTTTCCCTGCGATAAGAAGCTCTTAGGTTGTAAGCCACCGCATTAGTAAGTTTTCCTTTTAAGCCTGCAAAACCATCATACGTTTGGTCTGTAGGGGCAATAAACAATGTGGGGGAAACAAATGGGTTTTCCTGAGTGAAGTTATAATAACTATTTTGTACTAGATCACCTTCGGCACCTGCATAAAGTGTCACAAACTCATCCACTAAACGATAGGAAGCATTCACCCTAGGGTATATAAATAAACTCCCATCGCTATTTTCTGTATCCATTCCATAATAAATAGCGGCTCCAAGATTTACGGAAAAGTCATCCCCTTGAAAAAGTATATAAGGATTTGCCCCTAAGTTTAAATACCCATAGTCTATGCCCATATTTGGGTTACGATACATTTTATCAAAACTTCCTTTCAGGTAATTGACATCCAAGTTTAAACCGAGGTTTTGTCCTGCAAGATCAAATTCAAATTTGGGTTGCACAACTGCATTTACTTCAGAAGAGCTAAAGGAATCCCCAAAATAACGCAATCTAACATCTCCTTCAGAAAAAATGGCATCCTCAAATTTTACATTTCCTCCAGCAGAAACGCCTAGATAAGAATGTTTTGGATCTATTACTAAAATTTCGTCTTGCGAGAAGGTAATACCATCAGGAAGCCCATACCAGTTAAACAATTGGTGCATGGCCCCAAAATCGAACGAATAGGACATATCTCGTTGTAAACTTGCATAATTTACATCTAAAGACGTATCATAAAATTTGTCGTCTAATAAAACATCTTTTATACCGCCCTGCGCGGAGTTGTGTTTTAGGAAAAAACCTACATTATCTGTTCTGCTTATTTGAAAATTACTATAAAATTCAGCAAGAACTGCATTGTAATTTCCAAAACCCAAAGTAGCATAATTACTAAAAAGTTTTTCCTGCTTTTTGCGTTCTACTGTTGTTGCTTTTCCTTTAGCGGGTGTAAAGGTGGAAGCTACGGGAACAGAAAAAATGGAATAATTGACAGATTTTTTATCTGTTGCCAAAGAATCTGTTAAAGATGGTGTTTCCTTAATTTTAAAAGCATCGGAAACCGTTGGTGTATATGGTCTTACTACATTTATTACTTCTGTTCCGATGGGGTCTTGAGCAAGGGCGAATGCAGAAATAAAAATGAATAATGCAGTGGTTTTGAATTTCAAGGTTTGTGAAATCATATATCTTATTAAAGTTAGTTTTGTTTGTAAAAAGTTTGTCCATCTTTTATTTGGATAGTTAGCATTTTATTTGCTACAGCTAATCCATCTTCTGAAGAATCTATTTGCATCTCCAGATAAACACGTTGGTTATTTTCGATTAATTTTTGTAAAGAATATTCAGAAATTGTTTTGAATTTTTCTAGTGAAATATAAATTTCCTCCACTTTTCCGGAAGGTGTTTTTACAAAAATTTTTGGTTTATCGAGCACATTATTCCGCCTTAAAAATTCATATTTTCTCACTAATTCCTGTTGTGGTTTGTTTAAACTGTCTTCAGAAGCAAGACGTTCTGCTGTTTCTTTATAATCCCGCCTTCGGTCTTCACTTATAATTTGATAATTGGAAGCATCCAGTAAAACAAAGTACAAATCGCCTGTGAGTTTATTTTCAGTTTTACTGCACGAAAAAAACAAAGCAATGAATACTGCCGAAATAACGGCTTTTTTTGAATTAATCATTAGTTTTCAATAGAGGCATTAGTCTTAGCTTCTTGCGTTTTAATTTTATTTAATTCAAGCTGAGCTTCGGTAACGATATCTGAAAATTCTGAAAAGTTAGTAATCACACTTTCTAAAATATATGTTGCTTGAAAGGAATCTTTTAATGCATAAAAGTTTTTAGCCATTACAATTAAACCTCTAGCACCATATCTCTTATACCCGGAATAATCTTTTGCCAATTTTTGAACAGAGTTGTTGGATTCAGCAAACTTACCTTCTTTGTTTTTAAAATAGGCATCATAGTAAAGAGCTTCAGCGGCCAATTCACCTGTAGCTATTTTTTGCACTTCAGCATATGCTGTTTTTGCTTTAGCTTCCTGATTTGTTTTCATAGCAGAACGCGCTATAAAAACCTGAGCATCGCTTTTAACCTGGTTGTCCATTTTTGCGTTAGCCAAGACTTTTTCAGCATTGAGCACAGTTTTGTTATAATCTTGCCGTTCATAATAAGATTTCATCAAATTAGATTGTGCAAAAATTATATTTTGAGGAAAATCTGCTTCTACTTCTAATCGTTCTAAGACCGGAATCGCTTTTTGATAATCTTTGTTTTCCAGATATATCTGCGAAAGTCTCGCCAATGCCTGCTCGGTAAATTCATTTCGCTGTTTTGAGATTACAAATTCATACTTTGCAATGGCTTTGTTTTTATCATTATTTGAAAAATATAATTGTGCCAGATAAAAATTTGCCGGAACGCTGTTAATTCCATTTGGAAAATCTTTTACATATTTATCAAACAAAGTAATGGCTTGACGACTGTCATTTTGAAGATATCTGCTTTCTGCAGCATCAAAAGATGCTTGGTCTAATTCAGCATCTTCCACTTGAACAAAATCCAAAGTTCTCACCCATTTAGCATAATCATCTACTTTTCCTTGATCGATATAAATAAACTTTGCCGATGACACTGCCTGCATAGCCTCTTGTGTAGCCGGGAAATCATTTGCTACCCTCTTAAATACACTAAGGGCCTCGTCCGGTTTATTGGTATTATTTAAAATCAGTCCTTTTTTCATCAAAGCTTTAGGCACATAACTGCTTTTAGGTAAAGTATTTATTAATTTATCATAGGTCTTTACCGCTTCAGTATTATTATTCAAAGCGCCGTAGGTATTGCCCAGTTCATACAGAGCATCATCCCGATATCCTGACTTTGGAAAATTTCTTTCAAATGCTGCAAGTTCTTCTATTTTAGTGCTTGCTCTATCCACAAAACCATAACTTATTGCTTTCTGATAAGCTGCATAATCTGCATCAGGACCACCTATAGCTATCACTTTATTATAACTTTCCATAGCAGGCCAGTACTGGCTGGAAACAAAATAGCTATCTCCAAGGCGCAGGTTTGCATCTTTTTTTCTTGCATTGTCTATAGCAGGTTTCGCTAAAAACTGCTGGAAAGAAGTTATGGCGTCACTATATTTTTTTGTTTTAAAATATGTGTATGCAATACTGTAGTCACTGTTTACATCTTCAGGCGTATTTCTGTTTCCCGGAAGTTGTTTAAACTGTTTAAAGCCAATTAAAGCCTGTTCAAAATTGTCGAGTTGAAAATCACTCTCTGCTTTCCAATAGGTTGCCCTAGCAGTAAATCGTGGGTCACGGGGTTCCTTTAGAGATTTGTCAAAAAGGGCTTTTGCCTCGCTGTAGTTATTTTCGTTATATAATTCCAATCCCCTGAAAAATGCCACTTTTTGAAGAGCGAGTTTATTTTCAAAACTTTTATTGTTTTCCAAAAGATTCAGTGCTTCTTTAAAGTTTCTGGAAGTTATATAAGAGTCAATCAACAAATCTTCAATTTCTGATTTGTTATTGGTCTTTGGATATTTTTCTAAAAAGGAAGTCAATACCTGCGGCACACTGGTGTATGCATTACCTATCTCATAACTCAACTTTGCGTAATTATAAAAAGCGTCTTCTTGAATTTGGGCACTGAAATTCATTTCAGAAGCATTTTTAAACGCATTTAATGCTTGTTGTTTTTGGTTTTCTTTTAGGTAAGACTCCCCCAAGTGATAATAGGCATTTTGTGCAACTGCATCCCTACCGGCGATAATTTTATTAAATTCTGCAATGGCATTTGCATAATCCCCTTGCTTATAAAAAGCATACCCCAGTTGATAGAAATCTGTATTGTTCCATCTGCCACGGGTACCTTTATATTCTTTAAGATAAGGTATAGCTGCTTGATATTGCTCCAGATTGAAATAACTTTCTCCTATTATTTTAGAAAGTTCTGATTTTTCCTGCGGATTAGATTTGTCAAATTGGGATTTTCCTAAATCAATAGCTTCCTGAAATTTTCCTAATTTGAAATTCATATCTGCCTGGTAGTAAGACATGTCACTAGCATAGCGTTCATTGTCTTTTACCTGTTCAAAAAGCTGTGTTGCCTCTTCATAATTATCCCCTTCATAGGCCATAAATCCCAGATAATATTTAGCCTGCGATCCATATTCTTTAGAATTGGAAACCCGGTTTAAATATTTTTTTGCTTCGTTGGGTCTTTTGGATTGAAAATAAGAATACCCATTATAGAAATAAAACTTTTCTTTTTCGGCACCACTCAGGTTGCGTTCTTCTACTTTATCAAACCATTTTCTAGCTTGCGGAAACTTACCGGTTTCAAAATAGTAATTACCAACCTCTAGAAATGCGCTATTTCTTTTAGTACTCGTGGGATATTCTTCCACAAACTTTTCCATTAAAGCATCTGCACTTTGTTGATTAAGTCTAATGGCCGCATTAGCAATATAATAGCTGCAATCAGCCTCTATGGTCTCGTTTTTTGTGGTGTTCTTTATTTTTGTGAACTGGGTTTGTGCTGCAAGATATTGCTGGTTGTTATACAAAGCAACTGCGTCTTGAAATGCAGCAAGATCATTAGTAAACACAGCCGATTGTTGTGCATATAAAATAGAAGTTGTACAGAATATCACAAGAAGTGCCGCAGTGAGGTGTCTTTTCATTTAGTGTAGGTTTTAGCAGTCAAAGATAAATTATTAACCGTGCAAATATCGAAACTACAACGTGATATTTTTAGGAATGTTGTGCTTTTGGGTGGATTTTGAATGCTTCAAAAAAAAATAGTATTTTTAGGGGCTGAGCACCAGCAATAAAGATTTCACTTGAATTTAATTTGAAAAAAGTATGAAAAAAACAATAGTATTATTTGCATTGATAATTACAAGCACATGTCTTAGTCAGAATACCCCTTTTAAAAACCTGACGGAAGCAAAAAATGGTTTTATAGGCATTGGCACCACTACACCTGATGCTATGCTAACCGTTAAAGGAGCCATACACACACAGGAGGTTTTAGTGGATTTAGATGGAGCCGTTGCACCGGACTATGTTTTTGAAAAATACTACAACGGATTTTCAGCATTGAAGAATGACTATACTTTTTTAAGTTTAAGCGAAATAGAAGCCTATATCAAAAAAAATCACCACCTGCCCAAAATTCCGTCAGCGGCATCTATGGAAAATAATGGGGTTTCCTTAAAAGAAATGAATCTTCTTTTGTTAGAAAAAATAGAGGAGTTGACACTGCACACTATTGAGCAACAAAAGCAGATTGACCTTTTAAATTCACGACTCGAAAATCTGGAAAGCAACAATTAATGAAAAATATAATTCCTTTTACTTATTTACAAGATAAAACGCTTAAAGGTGGGAGTTTCCTTTTCTGCATTTTCCTTTTAAGCAGTTTTTCCCTTCATTCCCAAGAAACTGAAGAAAAAGAACTCTATTTTTATCATATAAGCATCCCAAATTTTGATTCTTTTGAAATAACAAAAAAAGAAGATGGCAGCCTTTCTATTTTTTCTTTAGAGAGTTTAGAAGAAAATGAGATTATTAAGCAGCATAAGGTATATGAATTTCAACCTGCATTCCCGAATACACTAAAAGAAAATTTAAAAATCGTATATCGAATTACCACAGATAGCCCAAGCCTTGTTTTCAAACTGGAGAAATTAAAACCAGAAAAATACCAAAAAATAGGAGAATACTTTCCGCCAAAAGTGTCTTATTACCCAAACGATTATGGCACCACCAGCCCTGTAGAAAATTTAGGAGCACCCTATCCATTAACAGGTTTGGATTTAATAAATGCGCCAAGTGCTTGGGGGATTACAAAAGGAAATAAGAAAGTAGTAATAGGCATTTCTGACGCACGGGTAGACTCTACAAATATTGATTTACAGGGAAGGGTAAGCAAGTATTTAAAATATTTTGATGTTACTACTGGAACTGTGTGTACTCATGGAACCGGAATAGCAGGGATAATAGGTGCAATTCATGATAATGCCTTTGGTATGCCGGGCATTTGTCCGGATTGTGATATAATTACTAATGGTTACGGACAATTTGATTTCATTCAGGAATTGGTAGAAGCAGGCGCAAAGGTTATAAATGTAAGTTGGGTTTTATGTGGCTTTGGGCAGTATCACCAAAATATACAAGAACGAATTAATGAATATTATGAAGAAGGAATACTTCTAGTTGCCGGCGCCGGAAATGCTAAAAAGTGTAATCCCTATTTAGCAGATGGTTCTTCCAGTTATGGGTATCCGGCTTCCTTTAAAAATGTAATATCTGTAACAACAGTTTTTGCTGACTGCGATTATCCTGAAGATTGCATGGAAGACCATGAATATTTTGGCACCGTTGTAAACGACATGAAAGATCGACACCTCAAAAGTCATATTTTACAAAATGGTAAATTAGCAGGTGTTAACGGTCAATGGTCCATGCAGCACAATTTAGCAGTTGATATTACTGCCCCTACTAACTCTTTTCTTTTGGGTCGTGCAGGTTGTGGTAGGGAAGATGAACAATATGGTGGTGCTTCCTCCACCTCGACAGCCGTTGTTACCGGTGTAATCGGCCTTATATGGTCTGCTAACTATTGTCTGGGCAGTGCTGAAGTAGAAAGTATAATGAAACTTACTGCTGCAGATATTGAATCATTACCCGGTAATAAACCCTATAAAATGCTTTTAGGTGCCGGAAGAATAGATGCTTATGCTTCCGTTAAAATGGCTCATCAAATGCAACTTCAAAAAGGTAATGTAGAAGTTACCGGAAGGGATTTTTACAGATTTGACTTTACACTAAAATCTGCTCCCTACAGGATTCAAGTGCATAATCAAACTTTTAGGGACTCATCGACAGTGGACTTTTCTGCAAGAAAACAAATTCATTTAAAACCAGGCACCCATTTAAAACCGGACAAAACCGGCTTTATTAAACTTAAAATCAATCCAGCCTTGCCCACAGACGAATGTTTCCCAAAACCGGTTGTTCCCAAACCAAAAGTAGTAAAAGACAGTATCCCTGTTTCTTTCCGGTTTCAAGAACCATATACTATTATAAACAACCCAGCAATACAAGGCATCAAAATTTCTCCTGTAGAAGCCTATGCCGAAAACAATTATGAAGTACTAATTTTAAAAGGAAAAGAAATAGTATTTAAAAAAAATTATACTAAAATGGAAGTAGCATCCATATCTCTTGAAGAAATCAAAAATGAATTAGTTACCATAAATGTTACCGGAAAAATATATAAAATGTCAAAAAACATTCGTATTAATATTCCTTGATATCTTGTTTATGCTTTATTATATTACCAAAACTTTTTCTGCATTTTTTCGTTTCATGATTTAAATTAAAGTTATTTTCGCATCATCGATAATTCTTCCTATGTCTAAACCAGTATTATATTTAAAAAACGCATCTATTTTTCAAAGGGAAAGTTTAATTCTTTCTGATGTGAATGTCTCCATAGAAAAGGGAGAGTTTGTGTATCTAATCGGAAAAACAGGTACCGGAAAAAGCAGCTTCATGAAAACCTTATATGGAGATCTACCATTACAAGAAGGGGAAGGCCACATTGTAGATTTTGATCTTCCTACTTTAAAGGAAAAAGATATTCCATTTTTAAGACGGAAACTTGGTGTTGTTTTTCAGGATTTTAAATTGCTCAATGACAGAACTGTTAATGATAATTTACTCTTTGTCTTAAAAGCAACCGGATGGACAGACAAAACGGGCATGGACAGTAAAGTAGAAGAAGTACTTGGAAAAGTAGATATGAAAACAAAAGGATTTAAATTTCCTTATCAACTTTCCGGAGGTGAGCAACAACGTATTGCCATTGCAAGAGCGTTGTTAAACGACCCGGAACTAATACTTGCTGACGAGCCCACAGGAAATCTCGATCCCCAAACTTCTGTAGAAGTTATGGAAGTTTTACAAGAAATAAATAAAAACGGAAATACCATTTTAATGGCAACCCACGATTATGCGCTATTGCTTAAATATCCTTCAAAAACCTTGAAGTGTGATGAAAATCAAATTTTTGAAGTCGTGCAAAAGACTGTGTAATGTATATTTTATTAAAGAAGACAGCAAAAAAAATAATTCCTCAAAGGGTTCTCTTAAAGTATGAGTTTATTTTAAGAAAAATAATTTCTTATTCATATAAGGGAAAATTACATAAATGCAATATTTGTGAGACTACTTTAAAAAGGTTTGTTGAACTTCCAAGCAATGACTTACTATGCCCTGCTTGTGGAAGTCTTAGCCGTACAAGACGTTTGTGGAAATTAATTCATGAAGATTTTATGCTGAAAGGAAATATTCTTGACTTTTCCCCTCCCAGATGTTTATACATTAATTTAAAAAAAAATCAGAATATTAGATATTATGCAACAGATTTTGCTGATGAATTTGCAGCAGATTACCGCTATGATATTACAGCAATTCCAAAAGAGGATAATTTTTTTGATTTTATAATCTGTTACCACATTTTAGAACATGTTGAAGACGATGCAAAAGCTATGGCAGAATTATATCGGGTTTTAAAACCTGAAGGAATTTGCTTGATTCAAACCCCTTTTAAAGAAGGCACTATATATGAAGATAGCTCAAAAACTACTAAAGAAGAGAGGTTAATAGCATTTGGGCAAGAGGATCACGTACGCACATATTCTATTAAAGGCTTGAAAAAAAGACTTGAAAATACAGGTTTTACTATAGAAATACTTTACTTTGAAGAAAAACCAAAACACTATTACGGTTTTATAAACGAAACCGTTTTAAAATTAATTAAATAGTTTGTTGTAATTTATTTTAAATTTTTTCAAATGCTATCTATCCTGATCCCAACATATAATTATAATATATTTCCACTTGTTACTATATTAAATAGAGAAGCACTTACATTAGGTATTGATTTTGAGATTACTTGTTTAGATGACGGCTCCAAGGAATTTCATTTTGAAAATAACGAAATAAATTCTTTGAATAATTGTACATACACTATTTTAAAAAAAAATATTGGTAGAAGCGCTATAAGAAACTCGCTTGCAAAAAATGCTAAATTTGAAAATCTTCTTTTTTTAGATGCAGATGTGATGCCTATTGATGAAACATTCATCTCTAATTATTTACAATATATTCGTTATGATTATGAAGTAATTTATGGGGGTATTTTATACCAAAAATCAAAACCAAAATTAAATGAACGTTTACGTTGGACATATGGAATATCGCGAGAATCCTTAGATGCAAACCAAAGAAACCAAAATAATTATATATCCTTTTTAACATTAAACTTTCTAATTAAAAAAGTGGTCTTTAAAACAGTCAACTTTAACGAAAGTATCCCAAACCTAAGGCACGAAGACACCCTATTCTCATTTAATTTAAAACAAAACCAAATACCTGTTAAACACATAGATAACCCGGTATATCATTTGGGGCTGGAAAGCAGTACAATTTTTCTGAAAAAATCAGAAGAATCCTTAATAGGCCTTAAATACTTGGTTAACAATAATTTAATAAATAAAAACTATGTTCGTTTGTCTACTGTTTATTGCAAATTAAAAAAAACCAGATTACATACTATTTTTTTATTTCTTTTTAATAAAATTGAATTTTTGGTAATAAAACAAATTACCGGAAAAAATCCTTCTTTATTTCTATTTGATTTGTATAGATTAGCTTATTATATTCAAATAAACTCTAAAAAAAATGCCTAAATTTTCTGTCATTATTCCATTATACAACAAAGAAAATTTCATTGAAAAAACATTAAACAGTGTGCTAAATCAAACATTTACAGACTTTGAAATTCTTATTGTAAATGATAGTTCTACAGATGCCAGCCTTCAAAAAGCATCAATGGTTTTAGATAAAAGAATCAGGATAATTGAACATATAAAAAATCGAGGGCTTTCTGCATCCCGCAATACCGGTATTAAAAATGCATATGCAAATTATATCGCTTTCTTAGATGCAGACGATTTCTGGAAGCCAACATATCTAGAAAAAATAAATTTTCTTATTATAAATTATCCACAAGCGTCACTTTTTGCAACAAAATATGAGGTGTTACTCCTCAATAAAAAAGTTCTGGAATATGAGTTTTTTATAAAGGGATTAAAAAATGAAGGTTTGGTGCCAAATTTTTTTAAAAGCAACTTAAATCAGTCTATCTATTATCCTTCTTGCTTGTGTGTGTATAAACATGTATTTGAAGATATAGGTTATTATAACGAGTCCATTAATTACAGTGAAGATATTGATTTTAATATCAGGGCACATGCTAAATACAAGCTAGCATATAGCAAGCAAGCATTAGTAACTTATGTGCTTGTTTCTGAAAATCAAATAACACAGAGTAGTATTTTTAATAAGAGCATTCCAGATTATGATTACTATGAAAAGAAGTTTAAAGGCAGGAGAGACATAAAAAAATACCTTGATTTTCAGAGATATGTAAAAGCCAAACAATACAAATTAGCAAATGACCATAAAAATTTTAAAAAAATGGTAGATGCTATTGATTTTAAAAACCTCAATTGGAAACAAAAATCACTTCTAATTTTACCTAATATACTCTTGAAATATATTGGAAAAACCAAACAATTACTAGAAACAAAAGGTATTGAAGTCAGCAGTTATTCTAAGTGATGTATTTAATAAAACTTTCAAAATCCCTGATATAATCAGTCTCATCATATTCTCCTGAAGCTATTACCAAACAAATAGCGCCAGAGGAAAAGTTTTCTAATTCACGCCACACATTAGATTTTATAAGCAACCCTTTATTTGGTTTATTTAAGGAAACAACCTGACGTTCCTTAGCATCTTGCAAAACCACATCAAAACTTCCAGAAATCGCAATTAAAAATTCAAATTGTTCTTTGTGGGCATGACCACCACGGGTTGCACTACTGGGAACATCATAGAGGTAGTAAACCCGCTTTATGGGATAAGGCAAAACATCTTTTTCTATAATGGATAGATTGCCCCTTATATCCTCAATTTTTGGGAGATTTATAATTTCAATGTTCATGATTTTACGGGTATATTCAGAAACTGCAACCAGGCATTTCCAATAGTTTCAAATTCAAATCTTTCTACACTATTAACTGAATTCTCTTTACAAATATCGTATAGTTTTTTGTTTTCGACCATTTTATTTATTGCAAGTGTCATAGCTTGTATATTTTGATTTTCTACCAATAACCCATTTTGAAGGTTAGTAATAATTTCATTTGGACCAGATTCACAATTATAAGCTAAAACAGGAGTTCCACAGGCAAGACTTTCAAGTAAGACATTGGGAAAACCTTCATTTTTACTAGTAAGCGCTGTAAAATAGGCGTTTTTTAAGTATGGAAATGGATTTTCTTTAAAATCCACAAAAACAACATGCTTCTCTATGTTTAGTTTTTTTACAAGTAATTGTAAAGCATCCCTTCTGTGTCCTTCGCCAAGTAATACCAATTTTATTTTTTTAGAAACAGCATTAGATGCTGCAAATGCCTCTATCAAATGATCCCATTGTTTGATAGCGGTTAATCTACCAACTCCAAGAATATAAGTAATATCAAATGGAGAAATACCAGAGGCATGTTTTTGTATCTCTATTCTATCGATAGGATTATAAATAGTACACACGTTTTGATATCCATATTTTTCTATGATTTTATTTTCTAGGGCTTTGGAGACTGTCACTAAGCCGTATGCTTTATGATATATGAATTTTGCAAAGTAATTATTTTTAGGAAAGTAGTACTTTGTTTCAAAACTGCGTATGCTCATCACATATTTGCTCTTGTATAAAAAATTTGCAATGAGATATTCCTGTATAAAATTATTTTTAACTCGAAAATCAATAATGAAATCAAATTTTTGTTCCTTCAAATAAGTTTTAAGAGCATTAAAACGGGATATTTTGTTAGCAAAACCGTTAGATTTATTTTTTAATTTACCCATATTAAACAGCGTGCCTGCAAAAGGATAGGTAACTCTATCCATTACAATTATATGATGAACATCAATACCCTGTGCTTCAAAAAAGAAAGACAACCTTGCCTGCACCCGTTCAGCACCACCCATACTTAGCATGTCCCCTACTAAAGCAATTTTAAAAGGTGGTTGTTTTATCATTATAGAATAATTAACTTCGAAGCAAATATAACCATTCTATGAAGATTTTATTACTTGGGGAATACAGCCGTCTGCACACTACTTTAAAAGAGGGTTTGGTTTCTTTAGGACATGATGTTGTATTGCTTGGGGATGGCGATGGGTTTAAAAACTTTCCGATGGATTTGTCTGTAAAACCCACATTTGTAGACACCTCCTTTTTAAGAATTATAAGAAAAAGTATTTATAAAATTTTCAAGTTAGATATCGCCACGATAGAAAGAGGATGGCGTTTTTACAGACATTTAAAGCATTTAAAAGGCTTTGATGTAGTTCAATTGATAAATGAAAAACCCATTAAAACACTTCCTTTTCTGGAGCGGTATTTACTAAAGAAAATTCGCGAAAGCAACACTAATTTCTTTTTATTATCCTGCGGGGTGGATACCATCAGCGTTGATTTTATGATGCAGAAAAAATTCAGGTATTCGTTGATGGACCCATACCTGGATAATCCAAAATTAAAAAACGACTATCAATATATTTTAGATTACACAACAAAAAGCCACAGAAAAACGCATAAATTTTTATACAAAATAATAGAAGGGGTGATAGCATCAGATTTTGATTATGTATTGCCTTTAGAGGGGCATCCTAAATTTCTGGGGCTTATTCCTAATCCTATAAATCTGGATCATCTTTCTAAGGTTCCATTAGATTTTACTATGGAAATTGTAATCTTTCTGGGCATCAATAAAGGAACCAAAGTAAAAAAAGGCATAGTTTTTTTTGAACAGGCGCTTGAGATTATTCAAAAAAAATATGGGCAAAAGGTTAAAATTATAGTAGTAGAAAATATTCCTTATAGCGAATACTTGCAGCTTTATGCACAAGCCCATATTTTGCTGGATCAAGTCTATGCCTATGATCAAGGTTACAATGCGCTGGAAGCTATGGGTAGTGGAAAAGTAGTTTTTACAGGTGCTGAAAAAGAATTTCTACTACATTATAATTTACAGGAAGATGAAGTGTGTATTAATGCCTTACCGGAAGTAAATTACATTGTGGAAAAATTAAGTCGCCTTATAGAAAATCCAAAAGAAATAGAACGCATTGGTCAAAATGCGCACGCGTTTGTTGAACGGGAACATCATTATTTAAAAATTACCAAATGCTATTTGGACAGTTGGAAAAAGGGAGGTTAAACTATTTTTTAATAAATTTTTGTACTTGCTTTTCTCCTGATTCTAAAGTAATTTCTATAAAATACAATCCTGTCCTCATTTCTGACACATCAATTTTGCCTCCTGCCATATTAGAATTTATTTTTTGGCCTGAGAGACTATAAATAGTAACAGTTTTCGTATTTTGAATCGTTCCTTTTACATGTAAAATATCTGAAACCGGATTTGGATAAATAGAAAAATAATTAAAATTGTTTGATGCTACAGAAAGGAGCGGCACTTCTCCATATAGCGCATAATCACCATTTGGCTTTTGAATATGAAGTGTTTCATAACCTAACGTGCCCGGGGGTTGAATGATATAGCTAAAAGTGGATTGAAAATCCTCATAAAAGTTATGGTGAATATATTCAAAATCGGCTAACTGTCCATTGTTCGGGTCGGGAATACTTGTACAACCGTATGAGGTGCTTCCATAGTAACAAGGTCCTTCTCCTAAGAGCCCTCCCAACCAATCAACTGTAAAAGTGACCAAATCAAAATTATCTAGAACTGCTCCAAACTTTGTACACACACCAAGGTATATACGATAAGTGTTATCAAAAGGCTCAATATGAAGCCCGAGTATACAATCAGCGGGAGGGTCTGCAGGCATAGCGGGAATATCAACAAACTCACCGTCCATAAAAAGTTCGTGTATATGCCAGTCACGATTTATGACATTTGGGTCTTGACTATATGTTGTAAAAAAGAAAAACAGCAAGAAGGAAACAAGGATTGAGTCTTTCATTTTTTATTAATTTTCTACAAACATACTTATTTTTAACTATTGTCTTGAAACATCTTAGCTTATTTACAGAAAGTAATATCTATTACTTCTAATTTAAATGTAGAATATTCCTATTTTTAATAAATAAATTTATTTTTTATAATTGTAAACTTTTTTTGATAGCAATCAAATTGAAAATCTAAAAGAAATTGAACGCATTGGTCAAAATGCGCGCGTGTTTATTGAACGGGAACATCATTATTTAAAAATTGCTAAAAGATATGTGGAGGTTTATAATAAAAAAGATTAAGGCAAACTAGATTAAAACATTTATTTTTTGACTTATTTAAAATATTTGACCTTATTATCTTATTTAAAACAGAAAGGTTGCTAAACTTATTAGGAAGAAGTTGTTTTAATTTATAAAATAAGTATTTTTGTTACTTATTAGTCCTTATAAAGGAATAAAATTAGTATATGATTTCAAAAAATGCTGTAATAGGAAAAAATGTAAAAATTGGTTTATATTGTATTATTGAAGATGGAGTTGAAATTGGAGATGAGACAGTAATTAAAAACTATGTAGAACTACGCGCAGGTACAATAATCGGTAAAAAATGTTATATAGACTCTAGAGTCACATCTTCCGGTAACTGTCAAATAGGCAATAATGTCATCATTCGATATGATAGTATTATAGCTAGAGGTGTAAGAATAGGCGACAACACCTATCTATGTCCAAAAGTGATGACTAATAACCTCAATACAGATATGGATTCGATTGGGGGAGCACATATTGGCTCTAATGTTTTTATTGGCACAAGTAGTGTTATCCAACATGGGATTAAAATAGGAAACTCAAGTATTCTGGGTTCCCTTTCATTTATCAATAAGAATATTCCCGAAGGAGAAATATGGTTTGGAAATCCCGCTAAATTTTATAAAAAATTAAGCTGATATTACCATTTTGGTATTTTATTTTCTTTTAAAGTCTCTTTTTCGCTTTCCCAATCTCTTGCATAATTTTCTTTTATCATTTTTGCAGGAACACCACCAATTAAAATTTTTTCCCCCAACTGAGTGTAATCTTTATTACATAGTGAATTGGAAGCAATTACACAATAATCCGGTGTTTTAGTATTAGGCATGATTGTCACCCTGTTTGAAACTGCATTATAGTTTCCAATAGATATTGGGTTTGAAATTGGAAATTTTTCTCCTGTGATTGAGTTCATCATTGGATGTGAATTAGTATCAATGATTTGAGACTCATATCCAATGCCAGACCATTCCCCAATTATAATTCTGTTAGTACATATCAGTTTTACATCTGATCCCAATGTAGCCATATCTCCTAGCTCACAAAGGGCGTCTTTTCCAATAAATAAAATACAATCTTTTCCTAAAAAACCATAACCTTTAAAAATAAGTGTACCAATAATATAAATTTCTGAAACACCTTTTGAACGAGTCATTTTCTCAAATCGCTGACCTATACCTATCATTCCACGTTTGATTGGTGCTTCTAAAACAATCTTACCACTGAGATCAGTAAATTTTACACATTCATACACATATACCGGTAATTTTTTTGCCACGGAAAAAGGAAACATTTTAAAATTAAAATACAGCGTTTTATACCAGTTTATGGTAAGGTAGAAACGCAATCTATGATATATTTTTCGTATACTTTTATACATGAAACGCTTATTTCTTATTTCTGTATTTTAACTTATCAAACAACTCTCTCAAATTCATTTTTTTATGCAATTGGTATACAGAAACAACCACTGATATTACAAAAATAATAGCTAATATAAGATATCTCCAATTGGTTTCCGATAAAAAATAAGTGGTTAAAAATGCCAAAGCACAAAACACACTGCAAAAAACAAACAATAGATAAAAGGATTTGGTGAAATAAAAATTATACAACGATTTTGTAAGTATTCCAACCACTATAAAATGAATTATATAATAGACAAAAAAACTAATCCCCAATCCGGTAAGACCACCATAGGAATAGCCCAGAATATTCATTAAAAACAACAGTGTATTAAAACCCACTGCAGTTTTAATAAACACTTTTGAATCCCCTTTTGCGATTATGATATATCCCATGGAAAAGGACATGGCTTTAAAAAGGGTGCCCAATATTCCCCAGGTTACCATACTTACTATTACTAAAAATTCTGTGGAATAAAGGATTTTAATTACTAATGATGAAAACATCAAAAACAAAATAATAATTGGGGTTATAATTAAAACCGCTACAAATGCTTGCTGGGAAACCACTTCCCTTACTTTGACATTGTCCCTATGAATTGCTGCCAATCTGGGGTAGTAATCTGTTGCCATGGCATTGAAAATAATACCGACATACGAATTTAAAATTACAACACCGGCGGCATAGAATCCCACTTCGCTTACACCACCCACATTACTAATGTAAATGTGCAACGCATAAGTAGCTAAAACGGTAAGCAAACTACTAATGCTTAACATAATCCCTAAACGAACCATTTCTTTTCCTTCAAAAAACGCTTCTTTAGCAGTAATGGAAATCTTTTTTGTTTTTATCTTATTTGTGTAGTATCTACTAAAAACAAAACTCATAAAGAAGGAAATGATAATGGCCGGAACGATGGCGTCTATCCGAAAATAGTAATACAGGGGAACGCTTATGAGCAACCCTACAAAACTGCCCGTGAGGTTTGCTTTTGCCAGATACTCAATTTTTCTTAAACCTTGCAAGACAACTAGATTTCCACTTGCTAACTGCTTAAAAAGCAAAGCGACTGAAACCCATATAAAGGAGAAAGTAAAGTCTTTACTATCAAAAGCGAGCTCGCTAAGTAGAGGAGACAATATAATTGTTATCAAAGCTCCTACAATCCCAGTTATCCAAACAATTTTTTTAACTATACCAATCGTTCTGGCAATTTTTTCTTCATCAGCTTCTTCAAAAGCAGAGGAAATATCTTTAACGGCACTTCGATCCATTCCCAGATTAGTAACAGCACTGATTAATTGAATGGCTGAGTTTAATAAACCGGCAATACCCATACCAAAGGAACCCAATAAAACAGCAATTACTTTAGTGCGTACAATAGAAATCAGAATATTAAAGACCTGCACCCCTCCAAAAACAGAAGTTGCTTTCATCACTTGACGGTATGCACTTTTTTCGTCGGTCATTAATCAGACTTGAGATTTGAGACGTGAGATGTTGAATGATTACTAGTGAATATTAGATATTTATATTTCAAACTTGGTTAATAGGAATTTACAACTTTAATCACTTGTTCAACTTCCTCATCAGTCATTACAGGACTAATGGGAATACTCACCACAGAATCATGAATTTTTTCGGTTACTGGAAAAGACAAACTCTTAAATTCAGTCAATGCGTTTTGTTTATGAGGTGGAATGGGATAATGTATCAGGCTTCCTATTCCATTTTCGGTTAAAAATCCTTGAAAATCTTCCCTGTTATCTGTCCTTACCACAAAAAGATGGAATACATGTGCATCAAAATCCGGTACAACAGGCAGGGTGATTTTTTGATTTTTAATTTCCGAAAGATACCTTTTAGCAATGTCCTGTCGTCTTTTGTTATCTGCATCTAGAGAGGAGAGTTTCACCAGTAAAAATCCTGCTTGTATTTCATCCAGTCTGGAATTAAAACCTTGCAGATCATTTACATATTTACTGGAGGCTCCATAATTGCGCAGTTTTTTTATAATTTCATTTAAATCACTATCGTTAGTGGTCACCGCACCTCCATCACCTAGAGCACCCAAATTTTTTGTGGGATAAAAGCTAAATCCTGCGGCATCTCCAAGATTTCCGGCTCTTTTTCCATTATGGATTGCACCATGACTTTGTGCTGCATCTTCAATGACGAGCAATTGATTTCCTTGAGCAATAGCTAAGATAGCGTCCATGTTTGCAATTTGTCCATAAAGATGTACAGGCATTATTGCTTTTGTTTTAGAAGTAACTGCATTTTTAAGATGTGGTATGGAAAAGTTGTAGGTATATTGTTCCGCTTCTACCAAAACCGGCTTCAAACCTGCTTGTTTAATAGCAAGAATAGTGGCTATATAGGTGTTGGATGCAACTAAAACTTCATCCCCTTCATTTAGTCTGTTCAATACTTTATACCCTTCTAAAATAAGGTGCAGTGCTTCTAGACCATTTCCTACACCTATACAGTGCTTTGTTCCACAATAGTCTGCAAACGCATCTTCAAATTGCTGCACTTTAGTCCCTAAAATGTAATATCCCCTTTCTAAAAAATTCTTGAAACTTTGTGCGAACTCCTTTTCAAAGCGCACATTAATTTTTTGAAGATCAAGGAATGAGATCATTTTGTATCTATATTTAAGTTAGCATAGGATGCGGTTTCAACCAAATAATTATTGGTAACAAAAGACCGGGCTCCACAGCTTTCCTTCCAGAAAATTAGTCCTTGATTTAAGAATGTTCCATTATTTTCGCTGGACGTATTAAAGTCAAAATAGTGTTTACCAATATCCCACTTATTTATTAAAAAATCATATAAGAAATCTATGCTTCCGTCCGCATTTTTATCTTCATTTCCAGAAACATATTGCGGATGTATAGTTGTTTTAGTTAAAAAAACAGTAGATCCGGCCACGATTTTATTTTCTTTATAAACGTTGACTTGCAGTATTTGTTGTGGAAACCTGGATGCTAATAAAGTGATTTCTTCTAATCTGTGAACCGGAGATGATTGATGTTTCCCTTTTAGATTAGGGATTAAAATTTCGTTCCAAAATCCTTCAAAATCAGTATCTATTTCAATTCTTAATTTATTTCTTATCGCCCTGTTTATTCCTTCCCTCCTGTTTTTTTGAAAACGCTTTTTGTTTCGGTAATCCACAAGCATTACAATATCCCGCTTAAATAATGTGGCATTTGCTTTGAACATAAAATACTCCATTTCATCAGAAGGCAAGGTATTATAAAAGGAAGGTATTATGCGCATTTCCAAATGGGAAATCCCTTGTATATTCAAATAGTGAAGCAGGGTTTTAAATGCCTGAAAAGAATCTAAAAGTTTTGCTTTATCCTGAAGTATAAAGCTTCCGTAGGTCAATCCCTGATGACTATAAACCGTATTTTCTTTTTTATTTGCTGGTAGCAAAGCAAACAGAACATCTTCCTTAAATACCATTAGTGAATAATCCTCAAACCTATCACTATGGTATTCCATAAAATCACGATGGAATAAAAATGTAGCGTTTTTTGCGCTGCTCACGAAAGTATCCCATTGTGATTTATATTCTTCCTGATATTTCTGTACCCTGTAGTTTTCCAAAATTGTTTAATTTACTTTTTCAAAAACAATATTTCCATTTTTATCTATATACTTGTAAACTCCTTCAGGAGCACCTTTATGAATAGTCAAATAACTGGCGTCTTCCTGTAATGCTTTTAAATATTTTGTGTCTTCGCTTAAATAGGAGAAAATAATTCGAAACAAATTAACGGTCGATTTAAGTTCTGTATCATAACCGGGCACATTTTTTTCGGGCCAGTGTATGGATAGTTGCGAACTAAAAACGGAATATAAAATATCCCTTTCCTGTGTTTTTGTATACATTTGCATAGCATAGTCTAAACCTACATAACCACCGTGATCTGCTAGAATGATAATCAAAGCATTAGAATCCTTTTCCTTAATTAAATCCACAAAATCTTTCAAATAAGTGTTTGCCTGTTGCAGACTTTCTATCCATTTTTCTTTTTCTTTTTCTCTACCTTCTGTATTCCCTTTTGTGTTTGCAATATGCCCGGGATTAAAAAATTCTATAAAAAAGAACAAAGGATTCTCTTCTCTATCTGCTAAAAAATTTTCTAAATCATCTACTACCTGTCGCTTGTTTTCAAAACCTTTACCAATATAAGGCACATCTTCCACTAAGAAATTGCTTTTATGATAACCCATTTTAGGTTTATTAAGCATTATATATGGTGCTTCCAAAATGAGATGTGTGGTATATCCATTATTTTTAAATACGTCCAATACCACATTACTGCTTACTAATATTTCCCTCGCATTTAGACCCTCACTGGGGTGTAACTGGTTATTGTGGTAGTGATGTTTCAACATCATCATAGAACTATTAGATGCCAGGGTATTGGAATAGTTGCTTCTAAAGTCCGCATAATTTTTAAAACCATTATCTGTCATAAAATTTTCAAAGTCAGAATTATCATAAGAATAATACCCTTTAGCTAATTCTGAAAAGTTAACATAACCATCCGGTTGAATAAAATATACATTGGGTTTGTTTTTAAAAACTACATTTTCAATAGCATCGGGTTGTGCCATCCATTTGCTCGATATAGTGAAGTTTTTAAACAATACTGGTGAAAGATTGAATAAGCCGACTAAAATAAGTAGGTATTCAAATAAAACAATTTTCTTAAAATGCTTATATAAAATTAAAGCAAGGAAAATTGCAACGAAAAAAATCGCTACTGTAAGCTTTTTATTAATCCCTGCATAGATACTGATCTTGGTTAAAAAGAGAAAAAGAAAGAGGTTTAAAAAAGGCAAAACATATTTATAAAAATCTTTCTGAGGCAGGGATTTTATTAAAAAGGTTACTGAGTAAAAAAGTAGTGCTGGCAAAATGATGAAAAAAAATAAAAAAAAACCGAAATGTTTCCACGAATTCACTAATGTAAAATTATTAGAGTAATAGGAAATTATGGGATAAAGACCTGCTGCAAGTGCAACAGATATTGTATTCAGATTTCCATTAGTAAGAAATTCCCTGAATATGCCAGTAAGTCCCCCTTTTTTCATTCTTTACGTTTTAAAAAATAGAGAATACGGCTTGAATCTGTTATAGGTTCTTTTTTAATGATTTTAAAAAACTGGGAATAACCTTCTTCAAAATTTTGCTCGTTATAAAAATCAAAATGATTTATAAATTCTCGTTTTCTTACTAACAGTGATTGTACCCAAGTATCTTCACGGGTAGGAAATTCCAATATTAAAAAACTTGCAAAACCAGCAAAAAATTCAGCCGATTTATAAAAAGGAACATTCCCGGAAAGGGTAATATGATGGATTAAGGCTAATGCCATTGTCAAATCTGGGCTGTATTGTTTTAAACGTTCTATCAGCGAACTTCTTTCTGTATTGTTAAACCCAACTGCCGGTGCAGGATTTAAAACATCACAAACAAAGGGCAGTATCTTGGTTTCTTTGTTTTTCAAAACTTGCCGGTAATTATGATCTACTGCATTGCTATCGATGTCTGTAACGAGAATTTCTTCAGCAATTGTCATTAATTCCCTGCCAAAAGTACCATCATTACCTCCTACATCAATTACTTTTTTAGCATTGATTTCTGTAGCCCATTGTTTTATTAAGGTTGCTTTTTGCTGAAAAGAAGTATCTGTATAATTAGTTTTTGTATAGTAATCGCCCCATTCGGTTTGTTGATTTACTTTTAGGTTCTTTATATAATCATACAAAGTTTCAATGATATTGTTTTGTGCTTTCTTAGAAATTTTGGCAATTTTACTTTCTGCTTTATAATCGTCGCTATACTTACCTTCCAGTTTTGCCAGTAAATGAATATTGGGGTACAGCGTTGCACTTAACTTAGTTTTCCCCGGAAGTAGGGATGCAATTAATTTTACCGGAACACCATCTATATGTGTACTTAGTAATTTTAGCATCTCAGTACCGTGGTATTTTGCTAATGCCAATGGCCCTAAAAAATGGGTAATGAATTGTTTGAAAGCTCTCCACGGAGTTCCTTCTTCATAGAAATCAAAGGAAAGCGTGTCTATAAAAATAGCATTTCCTTTATGAAAAGTAATATTATATGCAGAAGCATCTTTTAATATAAATCCGTTAGCGAGTGCCAGACGATGAATCTTTAATGTCAATAAAGCAGCATGTTTGTACTGCTCAAAACCCCACTCATAAGGATTTGTTATAAAAGGTACTTGTTCGGGATGTAAAACTATTTGAGAAGTACTTTTAGAAATTTCACGATGCGGAATAAGTAATTTGGCATCGATAAGTTTTGTGTAAAATCCTGAGGAAGTCAGTTTGTCGTATTGCTCAAAATAAATCGGGTTGACAATTCTTTTTATAATTCCTTCTTCCTGAATTACATATCCGGAAGGATCTCTAAAGGAGGCCTCATGATTTTTAGTCTTTTGGGTTGGCATTCTCCTTCTCTTTGTCATTATCCTCTACATCATCAATGCTATCATAAAAATCTACATCTTCTTTATGGAGCCCAAGCATGGATTTTATCTTGTACATGACCGTTTTTGAAAAAAGAGCAACACCTGCAGCTATTGCAATGGCTGCTTGAGCAATCATAGCCCCTAAACCCGGATCAAAATATAAAAAATGCATAACCGTAATTTTATATATAAGCGGTAAAAATAACGATAATTTAACAAACCTGCTATTTAAAATTTAGGAGATTTATAATTGCAAAATAAGATAGCCAAAAAGTGTTCAGTGGTCAGTAGCAGCCTGTCTGCCAAAGGCTGATGGTCAGTTGTTGAATAATGAATAGCGAAGAAGCATTATCTGTCACTAACAGCAATTTGTCTTACGTCTAAAATCTTGAAGTCTTACGTCGAATATTTAAGCTTCCGCCTTTTCTTTTTTCTTTAGAAATAGATAATAAATATTCACACAAACAATAAAAGCATTGGTAATAATAATGGGCCAGGAAGTTTCCAGCATGAAGCCATATATAATAAAGACTGCACACCCAAAGGAATTTATAATGCGCAGCTTGGTAATATTTCTCATTAGAAAAGAAATTACCAGTAGTAGAGATGCCAAATACCCTATAAAATCTGTTAGTGAAATTTCGATTACTTCCATAGTGGTGTAAAAAAAACCTCAAAAGTCCTAAAACTATTGAGGTTTATTGATTTTAGAAATTAAATTTTATTGAATCTTGTTACGTTTACGATCGTTCTCATTAAGCCAAATCTTACGTAAACGAATGGTTTTAGGAGTTACCTCCACATACTCATCCTTTTGAATATATTCTAAAGCTTCTTCCAGCGAAAATTTGATAGCAGGAACAATTTTTGCTTTATCATCAGCTCCTGAAGAACGCACGTTAGATAGTTTTTTGGTTTTGGTAATGTTGATTACCATATCATCCCCACGTGAATTCTCGCCAATAACCTGTCCTTCATAAATATCTTCTCCCGGGTCTACAAAAAACTTGCCCCTGTCCTGTAATTTATCGATAGAATATGGAATTGATTTTCCGTTTTCCATAGAAATCAAAGAACCGTTCTGACGCTCAGGGATACCTCCTTTAAAAGGTTGGTACTCTAAGAAACGATGGGTCATAATTGCTTCACCGGCAGTGGCAGTTAGTAATTGGTTACGCATACCTATAATTCCTCTGGATGGTATAAGGAATTTACAAATCATTCGTTCGCCTTTTCCTTCCATACTAAGCATTTCCCCTTTTCTAATGGTAACCATATCGATTGCTCTTCCTGAAACTTCTTCCGGAAGGTCAATGGTTAATTCTTCAATAGGCTCACACTTAACGCCGTCAATTTCTTTAATAATTACTTGTGGTTGCCCTATTTGTAATTCATATCCTTCACGACGCATCGTTTCAATCAAAACGGAAAGATGCAGTACCCCACGGCCAAAAACCATGAACTTATCTGCACTGTCTGTAGGTTGCATGCGCAGCGCCAAGTTCTTTTCCAGTTCTCTTTCAAGGCGTTCCTTGATGTGTCGGGAAGTTACAAACTTACCATCTTTTCCAAAGAAAGGGGAATCGTTGATAGTAAACAACATACTCATCGTAGGTTCATCGATTGCGATGGTTTTCAATCCTTCAGGGTTTTCAGCATCTGCAACAGTATCCCCAATATCAAAACTTTCTAAACCTACCAATGCACAGATATCCCCTGCAAAAACTTCGGTTACTTTTTTGCGACCAAGCCCTTCAAAAGTATGTAATTCTTTAATACGTGATTTTACTTTACTGCCATCACGTTTAACTAAAGTGATGGGCATATTTTCTTTTAAAGTACCTCTTTGCAGACGACCTATGGCTATTCTTCCGGTAAAGGAAGAAAAGTCTAAGGAAGTGATAAGCATTTGCGCATTACCTTCTTCAATTTTAGGGGAAGGAATATGCGCAATAACCATATCGAGTAATGGTTCAATAGTATTTGTAGGTTTTCTCCAGTCATCGCTCATCCAGTTATGTTTGGCAGAGCCATACACTGAAGGGAAATCTAATTGCCACTCTTCAGCACCAAGTTCATACATAAGGTCAAAAACCGCCTCGTGAACTTCTTCTGGTGTACAGTTTTCTTTATCTACTTTATTGATTACCACACAAGGTTTTAAACCAAGATCAAGGGCTTTTTGAAGTACAAAACGGGTTTGTGGCATAGGGCCTTCAAAGGCATCAACCAGCAATAAAACACCATCTGCCATATTGAGAACGCGCTCTACTTCACCACCAAAATCGGCGTGACCAGGGGTATCAATAATATTTATTTTTGTGTCTTTATATACAACAGAAACGTTTTTAGAGGTGATTGTAATTCCCCTTTCACGTTCTAGGTCGTTGTTATCCAATATTAAATCCCCTGTGTTTTCGTTAGAACGGAACAGGTTACAGTGGTACATTATTTTATCTACCAGGGTAGTCTTACCGTGGTCAACGTGGGCAATAATAGCAATATTTTTAACTTTATTCATAAAAAGGCTTCTTTTTGAGCGTGCAAAGGTACGTTTTATTTCTGTAGATTTTACCTTAGGTCTTAAAATACAGATTGTTAAATTTTTTATGGTATTTTAAGCTTATGTGTAAAAGAAATTCCCGTTAAAATGAAAACGAAGATTTCATATAAAATAAGTAAATTTAAAATAGCATATAAGTAAAAAATCAAAGAAATATTGAGTTTTCAATTCAACGATCCAATTTTTAGCATTATATTTAACAATGCATCACTGCATTGTTGCATCATACAAATTATCAACTATCACCAAAAACAGATGAAATATTCAATTACTGTTTTGCTTCTACTGCATAGTGTTTACTCTCATGCGCAATTTGGTCCTCAGCAAATTATTTCTACTACAACTGAAAGACCCTATCTGTCTCTTCCTTTTGATATTGACAATGATGGATTAACTGATATTTTAACAGCAGGATCAGAAGTCTATAAAATGAGTTGGTATAAAAATATCGATGGTTTAAATTTTGGTTCTGAAATCATTATTAATGAAATTCCTGTTTTTTATTTGTCAGTTGACTTTGTAGATATTGACAACGATGGAGATAAAGATATTTTATATCAAAGCAACAATAGCAGTTACATTGCTTGGTTAGAAAATCTTGACGGAGCGGGAAATTTTGGTCCTGAGCAAATCATAAATGAACAAGATTTTATCACATCAGTTATACCCATAGATATGGATAATGATGGAGATCAGGATTTGATTGCTACAATAACCGACACTTTTTCAGGATGGATTGTCTGGTATGAAAATCTTGACGGACAAGGAACTTTTAGTGTAGAAAACTTACTGATTCAAAATCCAGATATCTACTCAAAAATAATGTTGGTGGATATTGACAACGATGGTTTTTTAGATATTTTGGCTACAGACTTTGTTTATGCCGAAGGCAAGATATTTTGGTATAAAAATTCAGGAAATACAACTTTTGGACCCATGCAAATTATTTATCAATTTGACTGGATTCAATCCGGTGGGACAAATATCGTTGAATTTCAATATGAAGATATCAATAGCAATGGAAAAAGGGATATTATTATTACTTCGGAAGATGAAGATGGCTTCAAAAATACCTCTTGGTTAGAAAATATAGATAACCAAGGTAACTTTGGTGACCTTCAAACCATAATGAATTCTAGTAACCAATATCTTTTTTATGACCTCGATAATGACACAGACATTGATATTTTACTTTGGAACAGATTTAACAACACACTGGTTTGGAAAGAAAACGGAGATGGATTGGGTACTTTTGGGGTACCTCAAATTATCAGTACAGAAATAGATTTTGTAGCAGATGCCAAAGCAGCAGATTTTGATAATGACGGTTTTCTTGATATTGTTTCGGCTTCTATTGCCGACAATAAATTAGCATGGTACAAAAACGTCTCATTAAGCATTTCAGATAATGAAAAAAACACCTATTTTATTTATCCAAACCCAACCTCTGGAATTTTGTATGTAGAATCAAAGCATCTCATTTCCAATATTTCTATATATAATATATTGGGACAACGGATTCAAAAAACAAAAGGAAACAGTCAAATTGATATTTCCAAAACCCAAAAAGGGGTTTATTTTTTAAAGGTAGAAGATGAAAACGGTAATTCCCAAACACATAAAATTTTAAAGCAGTAATTTTTGTAAACACACATTGTGTCTTCAAAGTTGACAGGAAGTAGCTTTTAACTATCTTTGCATTAAAATAAACTTTTACGATGCAACTCAATTCAATACCCAAAATAAAACACACCCAAAACAATAACTTTTTTCTTCTTGCAGGTCCTTGTGCTATAGAAAGTGAAGAAATGGCGCTGCGCATAGCAGAAAAAGTAGTTGAAATCACAAATAAGTTGCAAATTCCATACATATTCAAAGGAAGTTTTAAAAAAGCAAACCGCAGCCGCATTGACAGTTTTACGGGAATTGGCGATGAAAAAGCTTTAAAAATTCTTCGGAAAGTTTCAGAAGCTTTTGATATTCCTACTGTAACTGACATTCACGAGATAAGTGATGCCGAAATGGCCGCTGCCTATGTAGATATTTTACAAATACCCGCTTTTTTGGTTCGTCAAACTGATTTAGTAGTGGCCGCTGCAAATACCGGAAAGGTGGTGAACCTTAAAAAAGGCCAATTCATGAGTCCGGAAAGCATGAAACATGCAGTTACCAAAGTAACCGATTGCGGCAACCCCCAAGTTATGGTAACCGATCGCGGGACTATGTTTGGGTATCAGGATATGATTGTGGATTTTAGGGGTATCACAACAATGCGCGAATTTGCCCCAACAGTCCTGGATGTTACCCACAGTTTACAACAACCCAATCAAAGTAGTGGAGTGACTGGCGGAAGACCAGATATGATAGGTACTATTGCAAAAGCAGGAATCGCAGTAGGTGCTGACGGCATTTTTATAGAAACCCATTTTGACCCCGCCAATGCTAAAAGTGATGGCGCCAATATGCTGGATATAAAATATCTGGAAAAGTTATTAAGTGATTTGACAGCAATAAGAAACACGATTATAAATTTATAATACTTTTTTAAGTAAAATAATTCCTCTAAAAACAAAAAAGTTGTTCCGTTAAGAACAACTTTTTATTTAGCCGCTACTATTAACTCCCCAATTAATAAAGCTATTCAAAGATGCAACTTTAGGGCTATTGCAAACAAGAGGTCTTTGCCTAAATAAAAAAGGGGTTTTTCCTGTTTTATATTTTAATTGTTTACAATAATAATTTTGGAAATAATAAAAGTTATGCTTTACTTTGTATTTCAAAGTACTTTATAATGGGACAAAAAGATTATTTAAAAGACATTAGTGAAATCAAACAACTAATGAACCGCTCTTCACGTTTTATATCCTTGAGCGGCCTTTCCGGAATTCTTGCAGGTATATATGCTATTCTCGGTGCGGTTATCGCATATATTTATTTGTTCCCAGAAAAGGGAAATTATTTAACCTTACATAGTTGGAATTTTAAAATGTTGGTAATATTATTGGTATCCGTAGCTATATTAAGTATTATTACCGCTGTTCTTTTAACCTCAAAAACGGCAAAAAAGAATAATGAAAAAATATGGGACAGTACAACAAAACGATTATTGATTAATTTTTTCATACCACTTGCTACTGGCGGAATTTATATACTTATAAAATTAAATAGCCAGCATTATGGTTTAACCGCTTCCCTAATGCTTATTTTTTATGGCCTTGCTTTAATAAATGCTTCAAAATATACCCTTGGCAACATAAAATACTTGGGTTATGCACAAATTATCATCGGACTTATTTGTGCAGCTTTTCCGGGTTACGGTTTTTGGTTTTGGGTACTTGGTTTTGGTTTATTTCATATTATTTATGGGGCTTTAATGTATGTTCAAGAGAAAAAAATATAATCGTGGGAATTATCGACGGCATCAATAAATTATTTGATCATCGCATCAGACTGGGCATTATGTCCATTCTTGTTGTGAATGAAGACGCAGACTTTAACAGGCTGAAAGAATTACTGGAAGTTACTGACGGAAATCTGGCAAGCCATTTAAAAGCCTTGGAAACAGCTACCTACATCACCGTGGAAAAGTCATTCATTGACCGAAAACCCAACACTCGCTATATTATCACAAGACTAGGAAACACCGCTTTTAAAAAACACATTGAAGCACTTGAAAAATTAATTAAATAACAATTATTCATTTTTTTATTAATCAACTTTGAAATTCAAAGTACTTTAAATCTAACTTTTATGGAACAAAACACAAGTAAATTCAGTTATTGGTTGCGCAATTCTATTACGGCAAAGATGCTCGTGGTAGGCTTTTTATTATTGGTTCTCCTTATTCCCTTGGAGTTTGTGAAAAATTTAATTTCAGAAAGGTCGTTCAGGCAGCAAGAAGTGGTTAATGAAATCAATGAAAAATGGGGAAATGAAATTGTAATTTCAGGCCCTATTCTAAAAGTGCCTTACAAAACATTTAAAGAACAGAAAGTATTTCAAGAAGGTCTCAACAAATACACAACCACTCAGGAAGTACAAATAAATTATGCTTATTTTTTTCCGGAAAATTTAGATATAGATTCTGAAGTGACCACTAAACCTTTATATCGAAGTATTTATGAATCTGTGGTATTTCAATCAGACATTCATTTTAAAGGTAGCTTTCCTATACCAGATTTTGCGCTTAACGATATTCCTTCAGATAATGTATTATGGGATAAAGCAACCATTTTAGTAAAAACCTCCAACTTAAAAGGTATCCGAAACACGTTAGAAGTAAATTTTAATTCGGAAATCCTAAACATGATACCGAAATATGACACCAATTACTTAAATACTATGGAAAGTGGAGCAATTTCAAATCTTTCTGTAAGTACTACAGAATCCACAAACTTTTCATTCACTATGAAAGTCAACGGAAGTCAAAGTGTTTCTTTTATTCCTTTGGGAAGAGAAACCACTGCTACAATGACTAGTAACTGGCATTCCCCAAGTTTCATAGGGGAGTTTCTTCCGGAAGATGGCTCCAGGGATATATCTGATACCGGATTTAAAGCTTCCTGGAAAATTTTACAGATAAACAGGCAATTTGAACAATCTTTTTTTGGACATCTTCCTGACTTAAATAAGTTTGCTTTTGGCACACAATTAATTGTTCCGGTAGATGAATATCAAAAAAGTGAACGAACCGCAAAGTATGGTTTTATGGTTATTGGGTTAACTTTGCTGGTTTTCTTTTTGATCCAACTAATAAGTAAAATTTACATACATCCTTTTCAATATGTGATGATAGGGCTGGCGCTAGTCATGTTTTATACGTTGCTCATCTCCATTTCAGAACACAGTTCCTTTTTAAAAGCATACCTGATTGCTGCTTTATCCGTACTTACATTAATTACTTTATATTCAAAAACTATTCTTAAAGGCTTGAAGTTTCCGCTACTAATTTGCTTTTCCTTAGGTGTCTTGTATAGTTATATCTATATTATTATTCAATTGGAAAACTATGCATTATTAACCGGAAGCATCGGTTTATTTGTGATTCTTGCAATCATTATGTTTGCCTCAAAAAAGATAGACTGGCAGAAATAAAATTTAAAAAAACTGTCCGGCTTTACACTGGACAGTTTTAAATTAAATCTAAAAAATTATTTACTTCCCATCCACAAAATCCTGCAGATAGGCAAATCTCTCTGTTAGTTTGCCGTTTTTAGTAATTAATGCACGTTCTAAAATCCCATCCTTGTCCCCGTTAAAAAATGCGGGTATCACGTGTTCCATAAACATATCACCAAATCCTTCACTCGCATCTTTGGGCAATTCACATGGTAAATTATCCACAGCCATTACAGTTATTGCTCCCGGCACATCAAATGCAACTTCTTTTTCTGTTTTCGGGTCATACCCATAAAACGGATCTGCAATAGTTGAAGATCGAATGGTAGATGCTATGGGCCCATCAATATCACAAGAAATATCAGCGATGGTATGTATTTTAAAATACAGGTTTTTTGCATCTTTCTTAGTAAAAAAATAAGGCGACCCGGTGCCATAAAAATGCCCCGTGATAAGCATATCGCTTTCCTGTGCAAAACGCATGAAGTCAGATACATATTCCTTAGGATTATCATAAAAATCATGCTTGCCTTTTTGCTTACCATCCTTGCGTTTGTTATAATCCAAAACATCAATCATACAATACACTGCTTGCTCAAATTCCGTATTCAGGTATTCTTCCACTCCTACTTCTTTTATTTGCATATGGTCTAAAATTTCTTTCGCACCATAAGCAACTTTACCACTTCCGGTAAGGACAATTTTAATAGCCGGCAATATGATTGTGTCCAATTTTTTTTTCATAGCCTTGAGATCTGAGAGGGTTTCCACTTTTGGTAAATCAAAAATTGTATCCCGCAAACCTAAAGCCCTAAACCCGTTATAGGTACCCACCAAACCGGCATACCTGCCAAAACCAATAAGGCGATGCCCATCTTTAGTTACAATGGTTTCGTGATCATATAACTCGATATTTTTGTCTAAAATAGTCCTCAGTAATTCGCGGTTATAAGGTTGTTTTTTAATGGTATGACTAAAGAAAAAGTATTTTTTATTAGGTATTAATTCAGAAGTAGGAATTTCCTTTACCCCTAGCATCACCTCGGCATCTGCTACATCATTACTTACGGGCATTCCTTTTTCGCGATAAGCATCATCCGGAAAAATTCGAATATCAGAGGCCTCCACTTTGATAATGACATCTGGAAACTTTTGTATGACTTCCTGACACTTTTCAGGTGAAAAAACGACACGTCTATCCGGCGGATTTTTTCTTTCTTTGATAATTGCAAATTTTACTGGCATTTGGAATGTTTTTTGTAATGTGATACTAGGTTTGCAAAGATATAATTTTAAGCTGTATCTTTGTGGTTCGCTTAACGCGAAATTATTCTAAATGGGGTCGACTGGTTTTGACAGCGAGACTGATGGAATAGTAAGCACGCCGAGCGCTGGGTTACAGCTCGTAAATCTCATAATTCACACTTTTTAAACGGCGAAGATAACTACGCCCTAGCTGCATAATCCGAATTACAGTAGGATAATGCCTCGGTTCGCAAGGCGGATAAGCAGGATGTCTCTCAACGGCCTTGGTTTGCGGCATTTGATATAGAGACATCGTAAAAGTAAACCTAGAAATCATAGAATCTTGATGTGGTTTTGAAGCTCAATTGAGAATAAGGGTAAAATTGGTAGTTTTTGACCGGCTTTATCACGAAAATCAAATAAAAACTAAGCGTGTAGAAAGCTGTTTTATTACTTGTTTGGACGAGGGTTCGAATCCCTCCGACTCCACATGAAGCGCAGAAAGCCTGCGGATTAAAACATAAAAAACCTGCCAAGTTTACTTGAGCAGGTTTTGTTGTTTTAAGACGCCCGGGCCGATAGGCACGGCTGGATGCATTTCCTAATTTGGATTTTAAGGGATCATTCTAACATAATCCCATAATATCTGCCAAGTTTACTTGAGCAGGTTTTGTCGTTTTAAGACGCCCGGGCCGATAGGCACGGCTGGATGCATTTCCTAATTTAGTTTTTAGGGGATTATTGTAAGATAATCCTTATAAAACTATCCAATTTTTTTGACTAAGCCTTCTTCCCCCTCATAGTCATCACCAAGCCTACAACTAAAATAATCACACTTATAATCACAGGTGTCCAGTTTGCAGTACTTACCGCCATATCCATGCCCAGAACACTAAAGCTTTCTGAATCTTGCATTGCTTGTAATCCAAAAATAATGGTGCCTACAGCACCAAGTAATGATAAAATAATTCCTATTGTTTTCATTTTGGTTAAAATTTGTTTAGTTATCTAAAGATACTACATTAATTTTATAATTTAAGAAAAATAAAAAAATGTAGTTTTATTGACCTAAAACTAAATTTTATTTATATTTGCTTTAACTTTATTTAACCATGACGCCAAAATTACCCATTCAATGCCCTTCATGTGAAGATACTTTAAAAGTGTCCCAGCTGCTTTGTGACACCTGTAAAACTTCCGTAAACGGTAATTTTTCTTTGCCCTTATTTTTAAAACTACAGCAGGACGAACAGGATTTTGTGATGCAATTTTTGATGAATAGTGGCAGTTTAAAGCAAATGGCTGCAGAGATGGGCAACAGCTATCCCACCATAAGAAATCGTCTGGATGATATTATTGAAAAATTAAAAATACTAAAAGAAGAAAATCAATAATGAAAAAAGTAGTGATAAACCCATTTTCTGTTTATAATGAAAAAAAGCTTCTGCTATCAGGGCTGATACTTTTTTCAGTATCTGTAGTGCTTGCCACGATTTTTAATGCAAGAAGGGACGGTATTCTAGACGTCCATTTTGTTTCCCATGTAGATTTTAGGGTTGCCTTGGCAGATGGCTTAATTAATATCGGGATATTGACCCTCATACTGTTTATAGCAGGCAAGATTATTAATTCTAAAACCAGGTTTCTCGATATGTTTATTACCTCTTTGCTTTCCCTGCCTGTGTTTATGTTTCTGTTTTTTTTCAACATCAGCAACTCGATGTCCATTATAGGGGAACAACTTACCGGAATGGCAATAAATAATGAGGCAATGGAACTAATTTTTGATAATTTGACCTTGATACTTGTATTTAGTTTGTTTGGTATTCTCGTGATCGTTTGGTTTTTTGTACTTGCCTACAATGGATTTAAAGTTGCTACCAATGCTAAAGGGACTAAACCCATTATTATGTTTATTGTTGCCATCCTGCTGGCAGAAATCTTTTCTAAAATAATAATTTATCAATTCGCCTAAATCATGAACATATTTACTGAAGAACAAAAATTTAATCAAACCTGGCTGAAAATACTGCTTGTTTTTATTTTAGTATTCACTTGTTTTCCCTTGATAATCTTTATCAATCTTGAAGACGCAGAAACAAATGCGGAAGTTTTCTGGATATTGGTATTCACCAATGTTCTATTTGTTTGTTTATTTTTATTTCTGGTAGCGGTTTTAAAACTACAAACGCGTATCGATAACCACGGTATCCATTATGGATTTTACCCCATAAGAAAAACTTTAAAAACAATCCCGTGGCGGGAAATCAAAACCAGCGAAGTTGTTACTTACAGTCCGCTTGGTGATTATGGCGGCTGGGGATATCGCATAAGTTTCAGAAAAGGCAGGGCATTAAATGTAAAAGGAAATAAAGGCATAAAAATTGAGTTACAAAACAACAAGAAGTTATTAATTGGTACTCAAAAACCTGAAGCGGCGAAAGATGCCATTATATATTATAAAAAATAACATGATTAAATTACTTAATACATTCGAAATGAAAAGTACATCCATTATAGTTTTACTGTTGCTTTTTGCGATTTCCGCAGTTAGCCAGAATAGTGATTATAAATCTGAAGAAATAAAAATCAATCCTTTACTTAATGGTTTGTTACTCGTTCCTGAAAGTAAAGAAGCGACAACGTTGGCTATTATTATTCAAGGCTCGGGACCAACAGACCGCAATGGTAACCAGCCCATGATGAATAATAATTCTCTCAAATATTTAGCAGAAATATTAAGCAAGGAAAACATTGCTACATTTCGTTATGATAAACGTTTAGTTGCTTTGGCACGTCAAGGAAGACTGGTGGAAGAAAAAATTGTTTTTGATGATTTCATAAAAGATGCAATGGATGTTACAGCACATTTCAAAAAGGATCCCAGGTTTTCAAAAATCGTGATTATTGGTCATAGTGAAGGTTCATTAGTAGGAATGGTTGCTGCACAAGATAATCGGGCAGATGCTTTTATATCCATTGCAGGTGCCGGTCAGGAGATTGACGATGTTATCGTAGACCAGTTAGAACGTCAAGCACCACTTTTAAAGGACGATGCCAGGACAAGTTTTGATGATTTGCGTGTGAATGGTATAGCAACTAATTATGGGGAAGGATTGTCTTCTATTTTCCGCCCCAGCGTCCAGCCCTTTATGCGAACGTGGATGGCATACAATCCACAAGTAGAAATTGCAAAATTGGAGATTCCAGTCTTAATTATCAATGGCGATGAAGATATACAAGTAGATGAAAACGAAGCCACACTATTAAAAGAAGCAAAACCAGAAGCCGAACTTTTAATAATCAAAGGAATGAACCACGTCTTTAAAAAGATAACCGCAGGAGATACTATGGAAAATGCAAAATCCTATAACGAACCCAACCGAAAAGTTATGCCTGAATTGACAGAAGCCATTGAAAAATTTATAAAGGCATTAGATTAATGCTGTAATTTTTAATGCGTATTATTTTAGAACGTAATAAAAATTATGAAACTCGGTTTGGGCTCCGCTCAACCTCAGGATTTTGACACGAAGCGAACTGGCGGAGCAAATAAAAACCTGAAACCAATTTACCACCTAATAATCACACTTCCCCAGGTAAATCCGCTACCAAAGGCTGCCAGAACTACCAGATCACCTTCTTTGATTTTGCCCAATTCCCAGGCTTCGGTCAATGCGATAGGTATAGAAGCTGCAGTGGTGTTGCCATACTTCATGATGTTATTATAAACCTTATCATCAGTCAACCCAAATTTCTTCTGAATAAATTTGGAAATCCGTAAATTGGCTTGATGCGGAATAAGCATGTTTATATCTTCTTTATGTAAACCGTTTTCATACAGACCTTCCATTATTACTTCAGAGAAACGAACTACCGCATTTTTAAACACAAACTGGCCGTTCATATAAGGATAATAAGATTCATCATTAGGGTCGTTATCTTTCAGGATATCATTAATCCAGCGTTTTCCCATTCCGGGAGCTATAAGGGAAAGTTCTTCGGCATGTTGTCCTTCAGAGTGTAAATGCGTGGATAAAATACCTCTCTCTTCATTCTCAGACCGGCTTAAAATTGCCGCTCCTGCCCCATCGCCAAATATCACCGTTACACCTCTGCCACGTGTTGTCTTGTCGAGACCGTGGGAATGCAATTCAGCACCTATAACCAGAATATTTTTATACATCCCGGTTTTTATGAACTGGTCTGCCACAGAAATCGCATACACAAAACCCGAACACTGATTACGCACGTCCAGCGCACCAACAGTTTTAATATCCAGTTCTTTTTGCACTTGTACTCCGGGTCCCGGAAAATAGTAATCCGGACTAAGCGTGGCAAAAATGATAAAATCAATATCATTTTTATCCATACCGGAACGTTCTATGGCTATTTTTGCAGCTTTTACACCCATTGCAGATGTGGTATCGCCGGTTCCAGATACTGCCCAGCGGCGTTCTTTTATTCCTGTACGTTCCTGTATCCATGCATCATTTGTATCCATCATGGTAGACAACTGGTCATTGGTAACTACATTTTCAGGAACATAAAATCCCAGTCCCGCAATTTTTGATCTGTACATAAATTTGTATCTTTCTAATCCAAATAAGAAATTTATTCAGTTGGGCAAGATAAGCATTAAACACCAACACTACCCGGCATCGCACAGGCATTTTGTATGCATGCATAGTATTTGTTTTGCTATAAACTTCAAATAAAGAATTTTGGATTATTATAAAGAAAAACCTTCAGGCACCACCAAAACCAATTTTTCTTTAAAAATAGAAGCTGTAACTTCTGTGGTTTCCCCTATATATTCCCCGTCAATCTGAAAGGGGACGGGAGATTTACATTTCACCACTGCTTTATCTGTAGAAAGGATTTCCACTACTTCCGTGTCAAAATCATAGGTATCCCCCAAAGTCCTGAAAATCTCAATAACGTCAAGCGATTTAAAGATAATAATTTCCATTTTGCCGTCATCCAGTTTTCCTTCCGGATTAATAGTGGCACCGGTGCCATAACTGCGTGCATTAGCAAAAGCAAGTAAAACCCCTTCCCTATCTTTGGTAACCCCATTAGCAGTGATTTCAAATGTAAAAGGATAAGTACTGTTCCACAAAGTGGGTATTGTTTTTAGTGCATAGCCCAGTTTTCCTCTTAGGGTGCCTTCCTCATAATTTTTAACCAGTTCTGCATTGATACCCATATCTGCAATATGCAGGCAGAGCTCCCCATTTAACTGGAGCAAGTCAATGGTTTTAAAAGTACCTGTAAAAGCAAGTTCCAGTTGTTCTTCTTGTGTAATCGGAAAATTGAGGTTTGCCACCATACCATTTGCTGAGCCTAAGGGAAGAATAGCGAGGGGGATATCTGTTCCTTTAACACCTGCTGCCACTGTTTTAATAGTACCATCGCCCCCAGCAACAATCACACGATCAGGTTTTTTATTAACCAATACCGCTTTAATCTTCTCTACATCGTTCTTCCCTGCGGTATTTAGGGTTACCAACTCTATTTCCTTTTTCTTACATACAGCTTTCACCATAGCTGTCATTTCTGACTTATCTACACCACCCGAAATTGGGTTTACGATAAAAAGAATTTTTTTTAGTAGCGCCATGGTTTGTAATTTAGTGGTAAATTTAGATAATTTGCATGCTTCGGCAGTTACTTGAAATATTAAATTATGGCTAAAATTGATTTGAAATTATACAGGGGATACGTCAATGAAAACCAACTGGTTGTATTTGGACACCTCTTTCGGTCGTGGGCACCTGATAAGTATCGTTTAGATAGAAGAGGTTTACGTCATGCATTTTCCATTCTGCATATGTTCAGAATCAAACCTATTGCTGACGCTGTAATCACTTTACATTTTAAAGACATTGAAGTAAGTACCAAAACATTGAAAGATGGTTATTTCCGTTTTAATATCCCTTTTAATCAACCTTTGGAAAGTGGCTGGCATAGTTATAAAGTAAGTAGTAAATTTAAGGATTTTGGTATTGCTGGTAAAGAAGAGCTTTTAAAACCTTTCGCTAGTAAATATGGGATTATTTCTGATATTGATGATACTTTTTTAATTTCACACAGCAACAATTTCTTTAAAAAAATCTATATTATGCTGTTGAAAAACATCCATAACCGAAAAGTTTTTGGTGATGTTGCAGATCATTACAGGGCTTTGAGTTCTTTTGGACAGGAGGAAACCGCATTCAATTCCTTTTTTTATGTATCCAGTAGCGAATGGAACCTGTATGGATTCATCAATGATTTTGCTGAAATTCATTTAATGCCTAAGGCAGTCATTAAACTAAAAAAAATAAAAACCGGATTAACTGATTTTCTTTTCTCCGGAAGGGGTAGCCACGATCATAAATTTGAAAAAATAAAAGATATCATTGCCTTCTATCCAAACATACAATATGTTTTACTGGGCGATGACTCCCAGCAAGATGTGTGTATTTATGAACGCATTGCAAAAATATTCCCGCTGAATATTAAGGCTGTTTATATACGGCAAACGGGAAGCAAACCAAAATCTTCAAAACTAAAAGCACTCCAAACAATTGCAAGTCTCGATATCATTACTTTTTATTTCAAGGATAGTAGAGATGCAATACTGCATTCCAAAGAAATAGGGCTAATTTAAAAGGGTTTATGTTATTATAATTTAATGTTTAGAAAAATATAAAGCACAAAAAGAGGCAAGTTCCGAAGATTGAAACTTGCCTCTTAAACAACCTAACCAATAAATAAAATTATTATACTTTGGAATTTAATTTTTCATAGCAATTTAGTTCCCACTATAATATCTTACACTGTAAAAGTAATACTGTTTAACCTTTTTTTCAAATAAACAAACAAAATAATTTGTTAAATATTGTGTTAAAATATTTATAGATAGTTTTTGTAATTATTTATCTGCACCCTTGCGCCAAGATCATTCATCAGATTATACAACCCAAAGAAAGTGCGGTTTATATATAAAAAGTGTTTGGAACCTCTATTACCATTCATTTTCCTTATTTCTGTATCTTTGGAATATTTCTCACTAAGAGTTGCTATTCTTCCGAAGAAAACAGGATCCGAAAAATCAAAAGTATCATTATGAAAAGGAAGCGTAAACAAGCTCAGCATTTCATGGAATAACTCTGAAAAGAATTTTAGTTCTTCAGGGGTATCTTCCGGTCTTAAAATTTCCAAAGCAAACATTCGCTCCATGAATAATTCAGGGTTATTTATATATTCCGGACGTGCCAGTTCAAAATAGGGTATGTAAAATTCTTCAGGAACTCTCTTAATACATCCAAAGTCTATTGCAATTAATTTATGCTCTTTGTTCACCAAAAAGTTTCCGGGATGTGGATCTGCGTGCACACTTTTTAAAATATGCATCTGGTACATATAAAAATCCCAGAGCGCTTGCCCTATTTTATCAGCTTCCTTTCTATTCCTATTACGCTTAGTGAACTGGGAAAGATGTTCCCCTTCCATCCAGTCCATTGTAAGAATGCGCTCACTGGATAAATTTTCATAGTACGTGGGAAAAATAATATTCGGGATTGATGCACAAGCCTCGGTAATTTCTTTACTTTGTTGCAACTCCAAATTATAATTTGTTTCTTCCAGTAATTTATCTTCCACTTCTTTAAAATACTTGTCAGAATCCTTACCTTTTATGTTGAACATCTTCATAGCAACCGGCTTTACTAATGCAAGGTCACTGCTTATACTTTCTGCAACGCCGGGATATTGAATTTTCACTGCGAGTTGTTTTCCTTCCCGGGTAGCGCGATGCACTTGACCTATGCTTGCCGCATTTACTGAGTCGGCATCAAAGGTATCAAAGATGGCTTCGGGTTCCTGACCGAGGTATTTCTTAAAAGTTTTACGAACCAATGCAGCTGAAAGTGGCGGCACCTGAAACTGCGCCAGGGAAAATTTTTCCACATAAGCACGTGGCATAATATTTTTTTCCATACTCAGCATTTGAGCTACTTTGAGAGCACTGCCTTTCAGGCTTTTAAGGCTGTCGTAAATATCTTCAGCATTACTCTCGTTTAGCTTATCTTTAGTGAGATCTGGATTGACGAGTTTTTCGCCGTAATATTTTAAATAATTACCTCCCACTTTAACCCCGGTTTTCACGAGTTGTGAAGCACGTTTTATTTTTCCTGTAGGAATATTGTCTAATGTTTTCATTTAAATGCGGATTCGCTGACTAATGTGTATTTATGTATATTTTAAACTTTGTACTTCTAACTTCAAAACATCTAAGCCATTTTTTCTTTCCAGAGAAATTTACCAAAATCAATAACGCTTTCCAGAGGCGATGTGGCAAACACATCAAAAATTGCCCTTACAGATTTTTCAATAACAAGATCTGTTTTCTCAAATGCAGGCGAATTATCATCCATCCAGAATTTAAGTATAAATACAGTTTGCAGCCAAGCTCCTTCAGAGAAGATGGTTGCGGGTTGCTTAAGTATTTTTAATTGCTTCTCGTCGTTTTTGTCCTCGATCAATTCTGTTGCAAACACTTTTATTTTTTTACGCAAACCGGAAAGTTGTTGCATGTTTTTCAACATATCGCTATGTTCTTTTAGGGTGAAAAGTACATAGCTCCTGTTTGCGGTAAGCAATTCAAAGAAGGTGTAGAAAAACGTAAGCATTTTTTCCTGGTTCCCGTAGCTTTCAAAATCTTTATTTTTATGGGCCAGATCCATGGTCATTTGGAAAAAGGTGGTCCATATAGCAGATTTTAATCCGTCAAAAGAGCCGAAGAACTGATAAAATTCTGCTTCTGTAAAATTATTATCTTTTGCAAACTTGTATACAGATTTAGGAGCCTGCTCATGTTCCAGGACATAATTCATATACACATTAATAATATGCTGTGCGGTTATTTTTTCTTTGGAATCTTCGGTTTTCTTCTTAGAAGTTGTTTTTTTTGTCGTTGCCATAATACACTTTTTTATTAAAGATTTACTACCTAACAAAGATACTGAATGTTTAAAGATAATTATCATTTAGTTAAACAGAAAGTTTTGTTAAATATTCACCTTTTCAATGCTTTGAGCTAGTAAGAAATCCAGAAAAATTAATTGTTTGATGTAATTGAAATTCGTTGTGAATTAGATTTAAAAAAAGTAAGTTTGATTGTTGAAAGAGATACCAAAATATTAGCAACCGTAAATCAGAAAACAGTACTATAAAACCAGTATTTTATATAAAGAATAAAGTAGTGTTTATTTCTAAGCCTGCAGTTTTAACATGAAGAATATAAACAAAGAGCTCGTCTCCCTAATTCTAATCATTGCTTCCGGGTCTATCATTCTAGGGATTGCCGGACTTATAATCTATGGGTTTAGCTGGTTTATAAAACTCAAATACAGCGGCTGGTTTTTCTTAGCATACTTAATAGGTTGTTTATTCTCTTATATTCTTGCAAAACGTCAAAATACTTTTGCAACAAAAACAACCAAACAGGTGTTCTTTTTTCCAGTAAAGTTTTTTGCGGGATTTTTTACCATATCTGCCCCTTATTTGATTCTACAAACACATTTATTGATGTACCTGTTCTTTTCGTGCGCGATACCTTTGGGCTTTCTCTTTTTTGATAAATTTTCTACTTTGATAAATCTCACGGAGACCACCCACATTTATATCATTGTGACATTTACCGTAGTTATTGCCACTCTTTTAAATTCGCAAATCAAACAGTTGATTTACCGGCTCTCCCCTTTCCGGATATCCCACTTGCGGAAACTAAAAAGGATTGACTTTAAGGAATTGACTGATTATCTACTTTCTGAAAACAACATCAAGTTTATCATTTATTTTTTTTATTTTCTGTATCTGCTTATTATCAATTTTTTTAATTTCCAGCAGAACAGCTTTTATTCCAACCCGGAGACCGATAAAGCCGTATTGCAATCCTTCATTACTTTTATCGCGTTAGAACGGCTTATCACCAACCTCAAGGAACTGGACTTTAAACCTTCAGAAATGCTGAAACGTTTATTGGATTCTATGACGGGAACGCGGTAATGGGTGGTAAAATTTAAGTGGTCAGTGGCAGTGGTCAGTGGTAGTATTCAGTGATTCAAATTCGACAAAGACCCTACCTCCAAACCTAATCAAACAACTCCAAACCTCTTGCACCAAACCATTTTCTGAAAGTACAAACCCTCTTGCCCCGAACCATTTTCTGAAAGCACAAAACCTCTTGTCCCGGCCCATTTTCTGAAAATACAAACCCCTTGCCCCGGCCTATTTTCTGAAAACACAAACCCCTTGCCCCGAACCATTTTCTGAAAGCACAAACCCTCTTGCCCCGTAACATTTTCTGAAAATACAAACCCCTTGCCCCGGCCCTAAAGGGTGGGGTTTGGATGAAAAGATTTAAATATCTAAAATTAGGTTCGCCAGCTCCCTTTAGATTCAGAAATAAAAAAAACGGCCCGTTACCGAACCGATTTCTGAAAATACAAACCCTCTTGCCCCGAACCATTTTCTGAAAGCACAAACCCTCTTGCCCCGGCCTATTTTCTGAAAGCACAAACCCTCTTGCCCCGAACCATTTTATGAAAATACAAACCCCTTGCCCCGGCCCTAAAGGGTGGGGTTTGGATGAAAAGATTTAAATATTTAAATTGAGTTACACACTTAGCATCCGTTTTATATTTTTATGATATATAGGTTTTGCTATTACCATTCTTTCTATAGTCTTATGAAAGATACTCTGTTTGAATTGAGATCGGTTGATCCTAAAACAAAATT
>Ga0209284_10000292_pt1 | contig 82281 bp, 74 predicted proteins | sample FRY03_FD_187211 | JGI IMG/M metagenome (GOLD analysis project Ga0209284, IMG submission 187211) | Freshwater microbial communities from Lake Fryxell liftoff mats and glacier meltwater in Antarctica - FRY-03 (SPAdes) (version 2) | ecosystem: Environmental > Aquatic > Freshwater > Ice > Glacier... | reverse complement strand
GATCTCAGCACCCATCGCATATACTTCATTTGGAGAAGCACCGGCACCGAGTGTCATTTGCCTTGGAAAACGAATCGTAGAGTCAAGACGCATACTCAATCCCCATTCGCCGTCAATTCCTACCATCAATGGAACCTTAGAACGCGACTGATAAAAATTACAAAGATTTGCCTGACGCAAAGGACCGCCTTGAAAAAAAATCAGTCCACCAATTTTGAAAGAATCGATTATCTGTGTGATTTGCGCCACATGCAGTTGATCCTTATTTGAAAACGCATCTACCATAAAAAGCTGACCTATTTTTTCGGAATAAGACAAAGTATTGAAAACACTATCGGCCCAAACTTTTGCTTCTATCGATTCAAAACAAGGCTTTTGCTTTTGAGCGAATGAAGAATTATTGGACAGGACAACACAGATAACAACAAGAAATATTTTCTTCAAGAAGGACATACGCAATAGTAAGGATAGCTATTGCATCAAACTCAAAAAAGTATAAACTTATTACACAAAATGGATGTGAATAATTAAGTTTGGAGTTTGGAGATCGGAGTTTGGAGTTTGGAGTTTGGAGTTTGGAGTTTGGAGTCTGGAGTCTGGAGTCTGGAGTCTGGAGTTTGGTGATTGGAGTTTGGAGTTTGGAGTTTGGAGTTTGGAGTTTAGAGTCTGGAGTTTGGTGATTGGAGTTTGGAGATCGGAGTTTGGAGTTTGGAGTTTGGAGTCTGGAGTCTGGAGTTTGGTGTTTGGAGATCGGAGTTTGGAGTTTGGAGTTTGGAGTCTGGAGTTTGGAGATCGGATTTTGGAGTTTGGAGTCTGGAGTTTGGAGTTTGGAGTGTGTAGATTGGAGATTGGAGATTGGAGAATGGGAGATTTGAAAATGGGAGATTGGGAGTTTTGTAAAAGTAAATCCGTTTTGATCTGTTAAATCTGTTAAATCCGTGCCTTCCTTCTGCATGCAGGTTCTATTATATTTTGAGTTTTATTAAACGATCTTAAAAAATCATAATTATCTTAATAAATCAGTGGCCAATTAAAAATATAGTTTGGAGTTTGGAGTTTGGAATTTGGAATTTGGAGTTTGGAATTTGGAGATTTAAACAGCGACTTGATATTCTCGTAAAGCGTCGTTTAATGAAGTTTTTTGATCGGTGCTTTGTTTTCTTTTTCCGATGATGAGTGCGCAGGGAACTTGGAACTCGCCGGCGGGAAATTTCTTGGTGTATGAACCAGGAATTACTACTGATCTTGATGGGACAATTCCTTTGTACTCGACCGGCTCATCTCCAGACACATCAATGATTTTAGTAGACATGGTCAAAACAACATTGGCTCCTAGTACGGCTTCTTTCTCTACACGAACACCTTCCACCACGATACAACGAGATCCAATAAAACAATTATCTTCAATGATTACAGGTGCAGCTTGTACGGGTTCTAACACACCACCGATACCTACTCCACCACTTAAATGAACATGTTTTCCAATCTGAGCGCAAGAACCTACGGTTGCCCAAGTATCGACCATAGTACCTTCATCCACATAAGCACCAATGTTTACATAAGATGGCATCAAAATAACACCCTTCGCCAAAAAGCTACCGTGGCGAGCCAATCCAAGTGGAACCACGCGTACACCTTGCTTTTCAAAATTCTTTTTCAATGGGATTTTATCATGAAATTCAAATGGTCCAATCTCAATCGTCTCCATTTTACGAATAGGAAAATAGAGAATTACCGCTTTTTTTACCCAATCGTTCACATGCCAAATGCCATTCACTTGTTCGGCGACGCGTAACAAACCTTTATCTAATTGCTCAATAACTTCCTCAATACTTGCACGAACTTCGTTATCCTGCAATAAGTTCCGATCATTCCAAGCCTTTTCTATTATTTCTTTCATTTGATAAATTCCTATAATTAATGCTGTAAAATTACTAAACTTAGGAGAAGCGCAGTATTTTTGCAACATGGGAAGATTATTAGCGATCGATTACGGGAAAAAGCGCTGCGGCATTGCAGTCACAGATCCCGGACAAAATATCGCTACTGCTTTAGAAACCGTAGCGAGTCATTTATTGATCGACTATCTCCGCAAATACTTTGCAATGGAAATAGTAGATCAGTTAATTGTTGGCGAACCCAAACGACTTAATAATTCCAATTCCGAAACCACTTTACTTGTTCATCAATTCGTTAAAAATTTGAGCAAACAGTTTCCGGATATGTCGATCGTGCTTTTTGATGAACGTTTCACTTCCAAAATTGCGAGTCGGAGTTTAATCGAAAGTGGACAAAGCAAAAAGACAAGGAAAGACAAAGCAGTATTGGATCGTGTAAGCGCCACCATACTATTACAAGATTATTTAACAAGCCTTCAATTTAAAAGATGATATACCCTATTGTAGCCTTTGGCGATCCGGTACTGAGAAAAAAAGCAGCGACGATTGCGCAAGATTATCCCAATCTAAACACCGTAATAGACAATATGTTTAAAACGATGTACAATAGTCAAGGGGTTGGATTAGCGGCACCGCAAGTTGGAATTTCTATTCGTGTTTTTGTAATTGACTCAAGTCCTTTCGCGGAGGATGATCAAAGTGCGGAAGGATTTAAAAGAGTATTCATAAATGCAGAAATGTTGAATGAAGACGGTGAACCCTGGAAATTCAACGAAGGATGTTTAAGTATTCCAGGAATTCGCGAAGACATTCAACGAAAAGAAAAAATCACTATCCGTTATCAGGATATCAATTTTGATTGGCATACCGAAGAATACGAGGGTATTAAAGCGAGAATCATCCAACACGAATACGATCATTTAGAGGGTATTTTATTTACTGATAAACTCACCCCTTTGAAAAAAACGATGCTCAAGGGAAGGTTGATGGATATTTCCAAAGGCAAAGTTGATGTAGATTATAAAATGCGCTTTACTACAAAGCGATAAGCATGAAAAACATTGACAGATTATTTTTAGTTGGATTCATGGGAGCCGGAAAGAGCAGTCTTGGAGAGAAATTAGCAAAATCACTTTCATTGCGTTTTATTGATTTAGATGTTTGGATAGAGAAAAAAACAAAAAAATCCATTTCAGAGATTTTCGCCGACGAAGGTGAAGAAGCATTTCGTCTTATCGAAAAAGATGCTTTGTTGTCATTCAAAAACGAGTCGAAAATTGTTATTGCCACCGGAGGCGGTTGTGCAAGTTTTGAAGATAACATGCAATGGATGAATGAGCACGGAACCAGCGTTTATATAAGTTGTAGTCCGGGAGTTTTGTTTCATCGTATTGCGCCGGAAAAGAAAAAAAGACCTTTGATCGCAAAGATGGATGATGTGGATATCATGGAATATATTCAGGAAAAATTAGCTGAGAGGAATAAATATTATTTGAAAGCGAATGTGGTGGTAGATGGAGATGGGGAGGTGGAGGATGTGGTGGTGAAAATATTGATTGGCTTGAAAAAATAAATTTCGGGGAACGGACCAAGTGTGAGCACCGTACGGAAACTCGCGAGTTGTCCGTACGGTACCACTACCAATTTTTTTCAATGGAATTAGAATTTACTTGATACTTTTTTGCTTTTTCTTTTTGCAAATCCTTCTCATCATTCTTTAAAGCTTTAAGCATTCGCTCCGCTTCTTCTTTTGTGAGTTTTGGTTGCTTGGGTTCTTGCTTTTTCTTCTCCTGATTTTTTTGATCTTGCTTTTGCTGATCCTTATTTTCTTGATCTTGCTTTTGCTGATCTTTTTTATCCTGTTCCTGCTTTTGCTGATCTTTCTTCTGCTGATCCTTGTTGTCTTTATTGTCTTTGTTTTGATCCTGCTGTTGCTGTTGCTGCTGCAGTTTCTTCATAGCATAAGATAAATTATAGCGAGCATCTTCATCTTTAGGATTGGTTCGCAAAGCCTTTTTATAGGCTTCTATACTTTCAGCATATTTTTCATTCTTCAGCAAAGAGTTTCCCATGTTGTACATGGCCTTTGATTGCAAAGATTCTGTATCATTTAAGGCGGCTGCATTCAGATATTGTTGCGATGCTTCTTCAAATTTTTTTTGTTTGAAGAGAGCGTTTCCTAAATTATAATTCCCTGTGAATTGACGAGGATCTTTTTGCAATGATTTTTTATAAGCTGACTCTGCATTATGAAAACGCCCAGTCTCGTATTCCTTATTTCCATCTTTTATTTCGGCAATTTGGGCATGAGTCATTGTTAATGAACAAGTCATCACACTCAACAAAATCCACATCATCGACTTTTTCATATTTCCTCCTTTGCTTGTACTTTAAATAAATTCAAACTTGCAATCCATTTGCTTTTTCGCTCACCTAAAAGAAACTCCACTAACATCAAGAATAAAGCAATGCCAATGAAATACTGAAATTGATTCTCGTAATCCGTGTACATCTTGGCTTTGAATTCCTTTTTATCGAGTGCATTAAGCTCTTTCAATACCAAGTCAATTCCATCGTCAGAATTCGTGGCTCTAATAAATCGACCATTGCCTGCGCTTGCAATTTCATTGAGCATTTCGGGATTTAATTTTGTAATGATGGTATTTCCTGCATTGTCCTGCTTGAATCCAACAACTGCTCCATTGCTGTACACCGGAATTGGTCCGCCTTCGGGAGAACCCATGCCGATGGTAAATACTTTAATTCCTGCTGCGGCCGCTTCCTTCGCAGAATTGACTGCATCATCTTCATGATTTTCTCCATCGGTTATAATAAGGATGGCACTATGTTTCTTTGTAGTATCGGTAAACGATTCTCGCGCCATATCAATAGCAGCACCAATTGCAGTTCCTTGCGTGGGTAACATTTGTGTACTGATTGTGGAGATGAACATTTTCGCAGCACCATAATCGGTTGTAATAGGCAATTGCACAAAGGCTTCGCCTGCAAATACTACAATGCCGATGCGATCACCTTCCAATCGATCAATTAATTTAGAAATAGCTTGCTTCGATCTTTCCAAACGACTCGGTTTAATGTCGGAAGCAAGCATTGAATTCGAAACATCCAGTGCAATGATAATATCAGAGCCTTTTCTTTTTACCTCTTCCAGACGAGATCCGATAAGTGGTCCACACAGCCCGGCTATGAGCAATAACAAGGCGACAAAAACTAAAGTGAATTTTAGTCCGGGGCGAGAAATAGAAGTTTGAGGATTTAATTTTCGAATTAAATTTACATCTCCGAATTGCTTCATCGCTTTCTTCTTCCATCGCTTCATTGCATAGTATAGAAAAATCAGCACCGGCAAAAGTGCTAATAGGTAAATCATTTGTGGATGTTCTAATTTAAACATTCTTTTTTTCTGATTAATCTAAGGCAATGTTCTTAACCAAGCATAACGCAAGAGCATTTCTAGCATAAATAATATGGTGGCAAGAAATGCAAAGGGCAAATATTCTTCTGTATAACGCTTAAACTCGGTAATTTCAATTTTCGATTTTTCAAGCTTATCGATTTCCGCAAAGATGGCTTCGAGACGTCTGTTATTAACAGCTCTATAATATTTTCCGTCGGTAGCTTCAGCCACATTGGTGAGTAAGTCTTCATCAATTTGCACTTCCATATTTTGGTATTGTGTTCCAAACAATGTTTGAACAGGATAAGGTGCCATTCCACGTGTTCCTACTCCTACCGAATAAACTCTAACGCCAAAAGTCTGGGCAATTTCTCCGGCAGTTAATGGAGCAATAGAACCAGCATTATTTACACCATCCGTTATCAATACCACAACTTTACTTTTGGTTGGTGCATCTTTTAAACTGCTTACGGAAGTAGCCAAACCTTCTCCTATCGCGGTACCATCTTTTAAAATTCCGGATTTAATATCCATCAAAAGATTTTTTAGTACTGCATGATCTGAAGTCAGTGGGCACTGTGTAAAACTTTGTCCCGAGAAAATAACGAGACCGATCAAATCATTTGGGCGACCATCAATAAATTCCAAAGCCACCTTTTTCGCTGCCTCGATACGATTTGGTTTAAAATCCTCTGCCAGCATACTCGATGAAATATCGAGAGCTACCACAACAGAAATTCCTTCTGTTTTTACGTTTGATGCACGAGAAGAACTTTGAGGGCGAGCCAATGCAATGATGAGCAAAGCAATGGCTACAATGCGTAAGAAAAAAGGAAGATGAATCAATCGTTGTTTTAATGAAGGTCTATAATTTTTAAAAGCTTCGGTACTGCTGATCCTAATTTGCGGTCGAGTTTTACGTTTTACTTTCCAAAAGTAAAATACGAGAAAGGGAATTAAAATTAATAACCAGATTAATTCCGGATTTTTAAAATGCATTGAATTGAAGTCGGGCCACATCATTCTATCGCTCCTTTATTTTCTTCAGATTGAATTTCACGTGCGCTCGTGTCCTTCACAAATTTATACGATAACGACATACTCAATTCACATTCCGAAGCTATTGCTTCCCACTTGGCAAATTTTACAAGATCGGCCAAACGTAAAATGCGTTCTAGATCCATTTTACAAGAAGGATCAATCAATGCTAAAAATCCGTGATGAATAATTTCATCGGTTGTCAGCTCTTGAGCACCTACTCTCCACTTTTCATCAATATAAACGCGAAGGATATCCGTTAATCGTGTAAAGTACAACTTCATTTTCCTTTCCTGCCATAACTTCTCACTTTCTAAAGCTTTCAATGCATCAATAGCGGTAATATGTGGTGGAATCAATACTACAGGTGCAACAATTTCTTCCTTCTCTTCGCTGGTCTTCTTTCTCGACTTCCATACAACAAAAGCGATTAATAACATCAATAGATGATATCCAATTAAAACCCAAAGCAGCCAAGTTAAATCTGCTGGTGCCGGCATAATGGGTTGAATGTCGCGAATATCCAAAGTGGTATCAACAGGTACAGTAAAAACCTCAATGAAAATAGGATCAGTATACGTGCTAAAAGTTTTATCGCTATTGTTCTGCTTGTAATCGAAATAAACTTCCGGAATTTTATATAAGCCTGAATCAAAAGAAGTCACTTGAAAAGTTTGGGAACGTAAGAGCACATTGGGATCTTCCACCAGCATGGTATCCAATGGGAAAATTTTCAATATTTCCAATTTGCCCATCGAGTCAACAATTAAGGGCCAATTAATTTGCACATTCTTCGGCTGGCTCACTTGCAAAATTACTTGCACCGGCTGACCAATTAAAATCTTGTTAGTATCGACCGATAATCTAGCCACTACATCTTGCTGTGCAGATGCAATAGAAAACACAAGTAGAGAAATCAAAAATGAAAATAATTGAATTACACGCCTCATCTTTTACGCTCCCTTTTCTTAAAAAGATTAATCAAAGGCTGCACATAAGGAAGATCGGTACGGAAGATAGCGTGATCGATGCCACATTTATTTAACAAGTCATTCGTTTGGGCTTGTGCTTGCTTCCACCAGAGATGGTAATCACGACGCACATCTGCATTCGATGAATCCAGCAAACTCACATCACCCGTTTCAGCATCCACAAATCGCACAAGACCTACATCTGGCATTTCTGCTTCACGTGTATCATAAATTCGAATAGCAGCCAGATCGTGCTTCTTTGAAGCCACCTTGATTGCATCTTCATAACCAGTCGCCATGAAATCAGAAATAACAAAAGCGATACAACGCTTTTTAATCATATTATTAAAATAGCGAATCGCCGCATTAATATCGGTTCCTGTTCCTTTCGGTTCCAAGTTGACCAGCTCACGAATGATTCGCAAAATATGTGACTTCCCTTTTTTAGGAGGAATAAACAATTCAATTTTATCAGAGAATAAAATAACTCCAGCTTTATCATTATTTTCAATCGCTGAAAAAGCAAGCACTGCTGAAAGTTCTGTAATCAGATCTTTCTTAAATTGAACATTCGTCCCGAAATTTCCTGATGCAGAAACATCAATCAACAACATCACGGTCAATTCACGCTCCTCTTCAAATATTTTAACATAGGGATGATTGAAACGAGCGGTTACATTCCAATCGATGCTACGAATATCATCACCTGGATTGTATTCACGCACTTCAGAAAATGCCATACCGCGTCCTTTAAAAGCAGAGTGATATTCTCCTGAAAAAACTTGTGCGGAAAGTCCTCTGGTTTTAATCTCTATTTTACGAACTCTTTTTAATAGCTCTGAAGATTCCATAATTTACAAATTCCCTTTTTAGTTTAAGGAACCTCTACTACGTTTAATACTTCATTGATCACATCATCAGTTGTGATGTTTTCGGCTTCTGCTTCATACGACAATCCGATACGGTGACGTAAAACATCATGACTTATCGCACGCACATCTTCAGGAATCACATACCCTCTACGTTTAATAAATGCGTACGCTTTTGCGGCCAATGCCAAGTTAATACTTGCACGAGGAGAACCTCCATAACTGATTAAATTTTCCAATTTGCGCAAATTATTTTCCTTTGGGAAACGCGTTGCAAAAACAATATCTAAAATATACTTTTCAATTTTCTCATCCATGTACACTTCACGAACCGCAGAACGCGCCTTGACTATGGTATCCTTATGAATCACTTCTTTAATCTTCGGAAATTCCTGAGCCAAATTCTGACGAACAATTAAACGTTCTTCCTCCTTCGTAGGATAACCAATAACCACTTTCAACATGAAACGATCGAGTTGAGCTTCGGGCAATGGATATGTTCCTTCTTGCTCAATTGGATTTTGCGTTGCCAAAACCAAGAAAGGCTCTTCTAATTTAAAAGTCTCATCGCCAATAGTCACTTGACGCTCCTGCATCGCCTCCAACAAAGCACTTTGCACCTTTGCGGGAGCACGATTTATTTCATCTGCCAAAATAAAATTGGCAAACAAAGGACCTTTACGCACCGTGAATTGCTCTTGCTTTTGGCTATAAATCATTGTTCCTACCAAGTCGGCAGGCAACAGATCGGGTGTAAACTGCAAACGACTAAATTTTGCTTGAATTGCCGATGAAAGCGATTTGATAGCCAATGTTTTTGCCAATCCGGGAACACCTTCCAATAATAAGTGACCGTTTGACAATAAGCCGATCAAGAGACGATCGAGCATGTATTTTTGACCTACGATCACTTTTCCTAACTCTAAGTTCAGCAATTCGATAAATGCTGATTCCTCTTGAATTTTCTCGTTTATTTCACGAATATCTACCATGATTAAATGCTATTTTGAAACTGTGCAAGTATAAACTTTTAAACGTGAAAATATTCTGAATCGGTAAGTGAATTATCGTTAAAGTCTTGTTAATAAAGTTTAGTCGTAAGTATTGAGTTTTGAGTGAAAAACAAATCAAAAAAATCAAAAATTTAGAATTCTACTGATCTACCGATCTACGGATCTACTGATGTATGAGGATCTATTGATGAATGCGGATCTACTGATTTTCTTGAGGCTCGAAGTTTCTTGAGGCTTTCAACTTGCGGCGGCTTGTGGCTTGAGGCTTGTGGCTTGAGGCTTGAGGCTTGAGGCTTGAGGCTTACTGCATTCTCACTCGAGGATCTAATCTTGTATAGAGGATGTCTACTAAAATATTAATCAAAACGAAGAAAAACGAAACCATCAAAACAGATCCCATTACTACTGGGAAGTCGTAATGTTCGAGGGCGTCAACGGTGACTTTACCAACACCTTTCCAACCGAAAATGTATTCGATGAAAACAGCTCCGGCTAAGAGTGAACCCAACCATCCTGAAATAGCAGTTAAAACCGGATTTAGTGCATTGCGTAAAGCATGTCGAACTACAACGATGAAGGGAGATAATCCTTTTGCTTTAGCTGTTCGCACATAATCCAACTCTAAAACTTCCAACATCGATGATCGTGTGAGTTGAACAATCACGGCAAGTGGACGAATTCCAAGTGTGAAAGCAGGTAAAATTAAATTCTTCCATTTTAATTGCAATCCATCAAATGGATCTACCGTATATAAGCTTCCGGTCATTTCTAATCCTGTATAATCTTGCCAAACAAATCCGAAGAGCCAGGCAATGACGATGCCGGCAAAAAAAGAAGGTACCGACATACCGAGCACACTAATGATCATAGTGAGGTGATCGTCCCATTTTTGATAACGTAATGCTGACCATGTTCCTAATATAATCCCAAAAAAAGCGGCAAACAATAATGATGCGAAGGCTAAGATGGCAGTGCCTGGAAGGGCATCTAACAGGACCGCCGTAACACTTTCGCGTGTTTGGTATGATCTGCGGAGATAGGGAGCTTTTAATACTAGTGCACGATTGGAAAAATGCAACAGCTCTACACCATTTCCATATTTCTCTTTATCAAAATATATACGAGAATCAGGATCTTCCACATCCAAGACCGAGAGCGGAGAAAGATCATTCGCATACATTAAAAACTGTTTAAAGATGGGTTGATCACGACCTAATTCACGATTGATAATTTCGACAGAAACCAAATCGGCACGTTGACCCAACATCATTCTCGCCGGATCTCCCGGCAAGACTGTGAAAAGAAAAAAGACCACCACCACTACTCCCAAGGTAACCAGGAAGCCATAGAAAATTTTATTTGCTAAGAGCTTTAACAATGGAGGTGTCTGATGCTATTTCTATTTCAGATTTTATTTCTTCAAAGAATACTTCGCGCTGAGTTCTTCGTAAGTTGGAAAATCGTTATGATGCCACATGTCGATTACAGTTCCTGCTTTTAATAAAACGAGTCCGGGATTTGATCGAACAATCGTTTTTAATGCTGTACCATCGCAGAAATAATAGGGAAAAGAATTTTGATGGTCGTGACGGAATTTATCTGTTTCTGCAGGAACGGTGGAAGTGATTCCGAAGAATTCATAATCGTTTTTCTGGCAAGCTGCAGCAAGGGCATTTACTTTATCCTGAATTTTAGTATCGGACTTATGAATATCATAGGCTACTAACATAAATACATAATCAGGACGACTTAAAAAATCACTTGTATAATCATTGTCCTCCGCATCTTTAATTGCAAAATCATGAATCGCAGCTTTATCACCCTCACGAATTACCTTATCTAAACGATCCACGAATTCAAATTCCGGATTGCCGGAATAATCAGAAACCTTATCGAGCCCTGCCTCTACTTGCACTCCGGTTTTAGTGTTTTTATAAATGAATACCATCGTTACAGAATCAGTGATGGCGCCGGGTGGTAATTGCATTCCTTCAGTAATATTTTTACCAATGGCATAAGGGCGAAAATCTTTTACTGGAAGATGGGCATAACAGTACCAAGTAAACCAAGTCGTTAATAAGAGTCCGGCGAAGGAAACAAATCCGGCGAATTTATCATTAATCAAAGGCTTAATGCTTTTTCGTTTCACAAAAACAATCAGGATCAAAATCAATAAAGCTATGTCCTTATAAAAGGATTCCCATGGTTTCAGCTTCAGTGCATCTCCAAAACATCCGCAATCTTTTACTACGTTGAAATAAGCGCTGTAGAATGTTAGAAAGGTGAAAAATAAAATCATCAATAACATCAGCCATGAAACCAAAACCATTCTATATCCGACCAACAAAGCCACTCCCAAAGCCACCTCAAAAATGCAGATGAACATCGAAAGTCCTACGGACATTCCACTTAAAAACTGGACATTAAAAACTGTAAAATACTCATCCAATTTATAGGAAAATCCAAGAGCATCATTCGCCTTTATTAATCCTGAAATAATAAATAATACACCGACAAGAATCCGTGAAATAGTAACCAAGTGTTTCATAAATGATATTTCTTTAATTTTTAATTACTTTTATTTTCATCTAATTTAATCAAAGCAAAAACAGCATAATTAACAATGTCAGCATAGTTGGCATCCACCCCTTCACTAATTAAAGTGGTTCCGCTATTGTCTTCAATTTGCTTTATGCGTTTTAATTTCATCAAGATTAAATCCGTCATTGAACTCACACGCATTTCACGCCATGCTTCACCATAATCATGATTTTTATCCATCATCAATGATTTTACTTTGGTCACATTTTCTTCAAAGTATTTGATAGCATCTTCATGCGCTAACTCCAAAGGAGCTGTTGAATGCAATCCAATTTGAATGAGCGCCATCACTGCATAATTCACGATACCGACAAATTCACCTTCGACCGCATCTACAACCTTTTGACTTCCTTTTTCCTCAATACTACGAATGCGTTGCGCTTTAATAAAGATCTGATCGGTCAAGGAAGAAGGACGAAGAATACGCCAAGCGGAGCCATAATCCTTCATTTTTTTCAGATAGATATCTTTGCAGCCGGTAATCGCCTTATCGTATTGAGAAGAAGTCATTGAAGACATGTGTAATTTCGTATTAATTTAATGAATGTAAAATGAGTTCAAATCAGCAATCAGTAAACACGTCTCCCCCAAGCAAGTACAGCTTGAATTGCAAAGGGCGATTAGTGCATTTAAGTCCATCGGTGGTGATGGGAATCTTAAACATTACTCCTGATTCCTTTTTTGATGGTGGCAAATTTACCGAAGAATCTAGCATCCTCGAAAAAGTTCGCAAATTAGTTATCGACGGAGCACAAATTATTGACGTAGGAGCAGCTTCATCACGACCCGGCGCTAGCTTAGTCACTGAGCAAGAGGAAGAAAGGAGATTACTACCGGCTGTGAAACTGATTTCCAAGGAGTTCCCTGATATGATTCTATCCATCGATACTTGGCGATCGGGGATAGCCCGAAAGGCCATCGATAATGGCGCGCACATCATCAATGATATTTCTGCAGGGGCTTTTGATTCCAATATGTTTAAAACCCTTGCCGAATTGAAGGTGCCATATATTATGATGCATTTACAAGGAAACATCGAAACCATGCATCAAATTGTGGATTATAAAAATCTCATGGCGGACTTGATTCACTATTTTCAAGAAAAAATTATTTTATTAAGAGCCATGGGCGTGCATGACATTATCATTGATCCGGGCTTTGGGTTCAGCAAATCATTAAATGATAACTATTCGATTTTAAAAGACCTACATCAATTGCATATTTTAAATTGCCCTATACTTGTAGGTGTTTCAAGAAAATCTATGATTAACAAAGTGCTTCATACTGATCCTTCGCAAGCATTAAACGGAACTAGTATTTTAAATACTATTGCTTTAATGTCGGGCGCCGAAATTTTAAGAGTACATGATGTTAAAGAAGCGAATGAATGTATTTTACTAGTTAATGTTTTGAATGGAAATCTATGAAATCCGAGAAAGCATATTTTTCCAAAACCGGGTACATCAAAGGCAGGCAATGTTTAAAAGCGCTTTACTTATACAAACATTTCTATTCTTTAAAAGATCCTATTTCGGCAGAAAGATTAAAAAGGTTTCGACTTGGAAGTGATTTTGGAATTTTAGCCAGAGAATTATTTCCTGGAGGAAGGGATGCATCTCCCCAACATGTTCATCAATACAAAGAAAGTATTCTACTCACTAAAAAACTTATTCAAGAGGGCGAAAAAACAATTTACGAAGCAGCATTTATACACGAAGGAGTGTTGGTCTATTGTGACATCTTAACAAAACTGGAAAGCGGATGGGCCTTGTATGAAGTGAAAAGTAGTACTAGTGTGAGTAATGTATATAAAGAAGATCTTGCCTTACAATATTTTGTAGTTAAAGGAAATGGCATTGATCTTATTCAAGCCGGAATTATTCATTTGAATCAACCATTGCCGGAAGATTATCAATCGCAGAAAATAAATGACCTTTGCGCTATCACTGATCTTACTGCCTATTGCCATGATGAATTAAACAAAGTAGAAATTGAGGTTGTCACGATGAAAAAAATGCTTGCGAAACCAAGCATCCCTAGTATTCAAATGGGCACACATTGCAATTCACCCTACCCTTGTGATTTCATAGGTTTTTGTACGCAACAAGCAACTCCATTAGAAGAAGGACTCTTCAGGCAATAAAAATATACTTTACCTTTGCCGATTCATAATGATAACCAACACCTACTTTCCAATCCGCCTATTTTTGTTCTGGCTGATGGTATTCACCTTGGCAAGGGGAGTTTTTATCCTCTTCCTTTATTCAAACAATAGCGAATTGAATCTTTCACATTGGCCATTAAGTTTTGTTTATGGTATACGGTTGGACATTGCGGCTATATCTTATCTCATTGCATTTCCTATTTTAATGTGGATTATTTTCTTGTTAAGTAAGAATCAATTCTTTTCAAAAATTATTCATATTCTGCAAGTTGTTTTCATCGTTTTAGTATTAGGAATACTTTTTGGAAACTTTGGAATTTATAAAGCATGGGGAACACAGATCAATGCCAGAGCCATAGCATTTTTACAAGATCCCGAAGGAATTATTGCATCACAAACCGGGTTTCAATTAATCAGTAGAATCGTATTGCTTCTTCTTTTTAGTTTTGGCTTGTATTTAACTTTCAAAAAATTCGTCCTTCAAAATAAAGTAGAATTCGAAAAATTAAAAAGTTTAAAAATTGCAATTCTTATTTTGCTTTTGTGTCCACTCGGAATGCGTGGTGGATGGCAAGAAATTCCAATCAATGAAAGTGCAGCTTCTTTTTCAGAAGTGATGCCTTTGAATCATGCTGCTACCAATCCAGCTTGGTACCTGATAAACAATCTTAGCAAGAGTGGCATCAATAGTAAAAACCAGTATAAATTCTTCTCATCGGAAGAAGCGCAAAAACATTTTAATACCATCCTCACATCTATAGAAGACAGTGTATTCATTTTAAAAAATCAGCGACCCAACATTGTACTTATTGTACTTGAAAGTTGGACCGCCGATGTAATTACACCTTTGAATACCTCTATCAAAACTGAAATCACACCCTTCTTTACAAGCTTGTGTGATTCGGGACTACTTTTCAACTCCATTTATTCCAGTGGAAGAAGAACCGACCAAATGTTTCCGTCCATTCTTTGCGGATTTCCATCTCCACCCAATCACAGCGTAGCCCGATTTTCAGATAAATTACAAAAGTTGCCCTTCCTGAGTAAGGATTTAGCCAATGCCAATTATTTCAATTCATTTTATTATGGTGGTGAATTAGGATTTGCGAATATGAATTCATTTTTATTGGAAGCCAAATTCAAATCCATTAGCGGAAAAGAGAATTACAAAAGCGAACAAATCTACAGTAAATGGGGAGCACATGATGAACATTTATTTACTAAAGTTCTAGAAGAAATGGACAAAAAACCCCAACCATTTTTCACCATGCTTTTAACATTGAGCACTCATGAACCCTTTGATGTTCCTGAGCCACCAAAATTTGCGGGAGAAGATGAATCGGATAAATTTAAAAATGCTGCTTATTACACTGATCGTTGCTTAAAAGATTTTTTTGAGAAAGCGAAAAAAACCAAATGCTATAACAACACTATTTTTATTTTGGTTGCTGACCACGGGCATCTACTTCCCGAGAAACGTGATTATTACGATCCTCGCTCCTATCATATTCCTTTGTTATGGTATGGAGAACCCATCAAAAATGAATTTAAGGGGAAACAAGTTGCACGTGCCGGTGGACAACATGAAATTGCCTTTTCTCTGCTTCATCAAATGAATTTAGAATCTAAGGATTATATTTACAGCAATGATTTATTCACATCAAAAAAAAGCAAGGGCGTGTATTTAAATTACGACAATGGATTTTGCTGGAAAGAAAATGAGGAGCAATTCGTGTATCTATTCGAAGAAAAACGATATTTACCAAGCTACACACATATTAATAAAGATAGCGTTTGCGTTCTAAACGGAAAATCATATTTACAAATACTGTATCAAGGATTTTTAGATTTATAAATCCAAGTTCAAATAAATTAGATAATGGAAACAGGAATAAACTACAAAAAACTTCTCAGCAGCATAAGTTGTTTTGTATTTGATGTGGATGGTGTACTGACTGATGGAAGTTTGGACATACAAGCAGATGGCAGTATGCTTCGTGTCATGAATATCAAGGATGGATATGCTTTGCAATTAGCTGCGAAAAAAGGATATCACATATTTGTCATAAGCGGTAGCACGCCGGATGGAGTTAAAATTCGACTGGAGCGATTAGGAATTCACGAAGTTCATATTGGCATTAAAGACAAAACTGCAAAGTTGAATGAGCTCATGTTGAAATACAATCAGAATTATGCTCATGCTCTATATATGGGCGACGACATGCCCGACTTAGAAGTTATGCAGCTATGTGCATTAAAAACATGTCCGGCAGATGCAGTGCACCAAATAAAATCAATTTGCCAATATGTTTCCACCTATGCCGGTGGAAAAGGTTGTGTTAGAGATATCATTGAACAAGTATTACAATTAAACGGAGATTGGGAATAAAAAAATTCCTACAAAAAGAAGATGATAAAAAATTACTTACAATTAATTCGTTGGCCGAATCTATTGATGATTGCGCTTTTGCAATATTTGCTTCGGTATTCATTAATTTCTCCAATACTAGAATACGAAGGCATGGGTATTTTACTCAGTGGTTTTGAATTCTTTGTTTTAGTTATTTCTTGTGTATTCATTGCTGCGGGCGGATATGTTATCAATGATGTAGAAGATATTGAAATCGACATCATCAACAAACCCGAAAAACAAATTATAGGTAAATCCATCAGCAAAGAAAAGGCTGTAAACTATTACACTATACTTACATTTCTTGGGGTTTTAGGGGGATTTTTTCTGAGTTATGTAAAAGGCTACGCTTACATTGGAATCATTCATTTAATTACTGCCGGCATGCTTTATTTCTATGCTACATCCTATAAATGCATTCCTCTTTTAGGCAACCTAATTGTATCCCTTTTATCGGCCATGGTCATCATTATTGTTATTGTGCCAGAGCCATTTGCAAAAGACCATGCTGGCATTATGTTAATGATAGCAGTATATGCCTTTTTCTCTTTTTCCACTACGCTTATTCGCGAAATAGTAAAAGACATAGAAGATATAGACGGCGACAGTAAAAATGAATGTGTTACATTGGCGAGTAAATTAGGAATCAAAAAAGCAAAATGGCTAGCACTTATTTTAACCTTTTCATTAGTATCATTTATTATTTACGCTCAGTTTTACAGCCAACAATGGGAAAGTACCATCCCATTTGTTTACATATGTTTATTTATTGATCTACCCTTCATCGTATTGCTTAGGAAGTTATACATTGCGGAGGAAAAAATCGGGTATAAAAAAGCCGCATTTTGGTTAAAATTGATTATGTTTACAGGAATTATTTCACTTGCTATATTTAAACTTAGCTTCTAATTAGTTGATTTATGAATCCCCTACTAAGCAAATTCGAAGGCACCAAAATTATTCTAGGAACCAATTCTCCTCGCAGAATAGAATTGTTCAAACATTTAGGACTTCCGTACGAAATCATCAAGAAAGAAATTGACGAAAGTTTTCCTGAGCAATTCAGAAGAGAAGACATCGCCATGTTTTTGGCTCGAAAAAAATCTCTCGCGTTTAAACCTGAAGTTGCAGATGGAGGCCTTGTCATAACGGCAGACACCATTGTTGCATTGGATGAGCTCATCATTGGAAAACCTAAAGATTTGAAAGATGCAGAACGCATTTTGAGATTGATGTCAGGAAGAAAGCATTCCGTGATTACCGGCGTGGCCATCATGTCTGCAAAAAAATCAGAATCTTTCTTTGTAAAAACTGAAGTGTCATTCAAAACACTTCGCGATAACGAAATCGAGTATTATTTAGCCAACAGCAATCCATTGGATAAAGCAGGTGCTTATGGTATTCAGGATTGGATCGGCATGATTGGCATTGAATATATTCTGGGTTCTTACTACAATGTAGTGGGCTTACCTACCAAGGAGCTATATGAAAATCTGCTTCGATTTTAAATAGATGCGTAAAGCGTATCTTCAAATGCACATAGCCATTGTGCTTTGGGGTTTTACCGCCATTTTAGGAAAAGCCATTCAATTAGACGAAGGACTTCTAGTTTGGTATCGTATGTTTTTGAGTGCTGCTGCCATTGGGATCTTCCTTGTTTTCAAGAAAAAATTCGAGAAAATATCTCTGAAACAATTAGGTCATTTAAGCTTGATTGGACTCATCATTACTTTACATTGGGTTACTTTTTATGGCGCAATAAAAGCATCAAATGTATCCGTTGCAATTGTTTGCTTCTCAAGTGTGGCATTGTTTACTGCTATATTAGATCCACTCAGTCGAGGAGAAAGACCCAAGAAAATTGAATTACTTTTAAGTTTAATTGCCATGTTCGGAATTTATTATATTTTCTCGGTTCAAAAACTTTATGTGAAGGGCATCATACTATCGCTGATCAGCGCATTTTTAGCAGCTGTTTTCTCCATCATGAATAAACGTATTAGCAATAAAATCAATCCTGGCACCATTACTTTTTACGAATTGGGGACTGGTTTTTTATTGCTCACTTTATTATTGCCGCTTTGGTTCAACATCAATCACAGCGGATTTCAAATTCCGGGAACTAATGATATTATTTTATTGCTGATTTTAAGTATTGCCTGCACCACTTTCGCTTTTACTTTGTCATTGTATGCACTACAAAAAATAGACACCTTCACAATGAATTTGAGTCTGAACTTGGAGCCTTTGTATAGCATCATACTCGCAATAATAATATTTCATGAACATGAACTCTTAGGAAAAGAATTTTACATCGGTAGCGCCATTATTTTTTCTTCTATTATAGCGCATGGACTTTTGATTATGAAAGCTCGCTATAGAAAAATACGGACATAATAAACAATATATCAATTCACTTTTTTACCCTTAGCCACATTCTCGTTCACACGCAGTCTTTTGATACTTTTCATTTTAAAAAACAATATAGCCCTTTCACTTCCTTGGTTAGAATACCAAGTTTGACCCCCATAATTAATTTCCCCTCTATCATCCTTCCAATTTACGGCTTGTAACACATAATATCCGTTTCTACTTTTAGAACTACTAAAAACTAAAGCTTTTTCGGCACCCTCTTCAAAAGCAACCTTTAATGTTTTAAGATCTACTACTTGATCCACCGCACCTGGAGTTTTCGCTTTAATAGTTACCTGATCTATGGTTTTACCACTTTGGACGATCAATTTTCCATCATCCGTACTTTTTTTATTTTCATTAGATTCTCCGCGTTTCAAAGCTATAGGGTCTGATAAATAAAATTGAATACCTTTTAATTCTTCAGCATTGAGTTGATATTGGTCGCGAATGGCTTGCGTAAAAGGAATTTTTGGAGAGCATGAGCTTAATAAAAATAAGAAGCTGAAAGCGGTTAATAAATTATTTCTAGTCATCATTGGTTTTAATTTTTCCGAAACAAAGATAGTACTAAACGCAAAAATCATCAATATAGATGCGTCCATCATAAAATAAAAAAAGAGGGCTGCTCGATGAACAACCCTCTTATAATTGATTAGATAAAATATTATTGAATCACCAAACGTTGCATTCCAAGAACATTTCCGCCTTGGTTAACACGTACGAGATAGATTCCTTTTGCTAGATGCAAATTATTAACTTGAATTACATTTAGTCCAATTGCCACCTGGCTATTATTGAATTTACTTACTTGTTTTCCTTCAGCACTCATCACTTCAACATTTACATCTGCAGTTGACATTGCAATAAACTGAATGTTGAATTGATTTGAAGTTGGGTTGGGAGAGAGTTGCAAATTGGCCGAATTAGAAACTTCCTGAATACCTGTTGTACTTACACCTACTTTTAACGAAATCGATACATCTGATTGGAAGATCATATTTCCGAAATTCTCAGAAATACGAAGACCAACTACATAAGCAGCTGCACGTAACTGAGATGAATTCGGTGTCCAGTTGATAGTAGCAGTAGCGGAGCCCATTCCATTCACAACATTCAAAGTAGCAGGATTCGAAGCCAACATAAATGCTTCTCCGCGACCTGAAAGAGTTAAACCTTGATTGTCTTGATCAAACACCGTTACATTCATTGAGAATGCTGCACCGGGAGCGATCGTATAAGCTTTACCATTAAAAGGAGCAGCATTGGAACTGACCATCAACACAGCAGGAACATTCAAACTTTGAACTACGATCAATTGCATATCGCGCGTAATTTCTCCAATTTGAACTCCATTACGATATTCCTTTACTCGAACAGAAACTTGGAAATGACCTAACATATTTGGCAAGAAGGTAATTTCACCGCTGATAGGATCCATGTTAAAAGGAACCAAGGTGTCTGAAGAAGGTAATACATACCCTACAACCGGCATTCCATTGTCACTTAAAGGAACGTCTAAGGACCAAGCGATAGAATCACCGTCTACATCAAATGGAAGAGGATTATAATAAAAGGGAACATTTTCTTGAGCTAAGACGATCGGGGGATTCAAGAATACCGGAGTAGAATTAGCAGAATCAATTTGGACTGTGCTATAAAAGTGATGTGATTCACTACTTGGCTGAGTCATGTTCAAAATGACTGCATTTCGGCAACATTCAGTGTAAGAAATGTACCAAGAGCCAGTACTTGGGAAAGTAACAATGGTATCATAAACATACTCTTCCACCCCTGGTACAAGCATAGTGACCGCCGTATCATAAGGAATTGGAATTGCAAAACTATTTCCGGATAATGAATCCATGAAATTGATCGTAGCTATCTGAGAGATCGGAATACCGGTCATGTCGCGATAAGCTGTGTAGACTATATGGTAATCCATACCGCTTACATGTTGCACTGTAATTTGGCCTCCCATCATATGAGAAGCTTGTGTGTCATTCTGTAGACCTAGTCCCAGAATCAGGATGAGTAATAATTTTTTCATTGCGTGTGGTTTTAATGAGAGCTAAATGTATAGATTTTTGTGGAAGCTCCAAACAAAAATATTCGTAAAGTCCAATGATTTCGTCTTAATAGACCTTTTTTGACAAAGGTCCTAGATCGAAGATTTAAACTTGCATCTTGCGGAGTGAAGCATGCGGCTTGCGTACCGAAGTTGAAGCGTTAACATCTCCTAATTAAATTTTACTTTCTAAGTACAACATTAGTTCAACTTTAATTAACTTTATGTTCAAATATTAATGCTTTATTTTCTAGTTTTATTATATGACAACTATTATGAAAGACAAGAAACATCTCAACTTCCTGCTCGTTTTACTTGCATTTTTATTTAATCCTCAACTTCTATTTTCACAAATTAATAGTTTTCCTTATTCACAAAATTTTGATGTTTCTAATGGAGGATGGACTACCACCACCATTAACGGTACTGCATGGGAGTTAGGAACACCAACGGCTGCCGGAACTATCGGTTCGTACAGTACACCCAATTGTTTTGGAACGGATTTAGATTCAGGATACAGAGCGAGTAGTTTCTCCTACTTAACTTCGCCTAAATTTTACGTTTCATCATTGAGCATTCCTTATTTTTCCTTTTACCAATTTCGTTATATGTCGGGAGGACTCGATGGTATGCATATAGAATATACCTTAAATGATATTTCATGGAATCAACTGGGGAGTTTTAACAGCCCGTTCGCTTCTAATTGGTACAATGTAAACAATCTATTTTCTACCGGACTTCCAGCTTTTACTTCCAACAGTATTACTTGGGTACAATCCGGAATTAACCTTGCTTCATTGGGTACATTGGATAGCATTCGAATTCGATTTGTATTTAGAAGCAATAACAATTTCGGAAGTGCTCAGCCGGGTATTTTTATTGATGATGTTCGAATGGAACAAATGCCAGCTCCGGCAATTGATGTTGCGATCACTAGCATTTCATCTCCTGCATCTACAGTAAACGCAACTACTATTTATCCTATTTCGATTACCATCCAAAATAATTCAAGTGTTTTTGTTGATACTGTTTTCTGTCATTATAGTATCAACGGAAGTAACTCAAGTATTCTTCCTATTTATACGGGATTAGGTCCCTTTCAAACCGGAACATTCACCATTGGATCCTCTACATTTCCTGCAGGAAGTAACAGTCTTTGTGGATTTGTTTCTGTTCCAAATGACATAAATTCCACGAATGATTTGTTTTGCAAAAGTGTATTCTCGAATACTCCATTAAGCCTGCCCTATTTTGAGGATTTTGAAAATGGAAATGGTGGATGGTATCAAACCTCAGTTGATTCTTTAACAAAGTGGGAATATGGCACTCCTAATTTCGGAGTCACTTCAGGAGCACATTCAGGAACCAAATGCTGGGACGTCAATTTAAATACAATCTATGCTCCGAATGCAAATGCAACTTTGTACACACCACAATTTAACATTGGCGGGGCATCGATTGCAAGAATTTCTTTTTGGATCAACAACAACAGTGAAAATACATGGGACGGAATGAGAGTTGAATATTCAACTGATAATGATGTTACCTGGAATGTCCTTGGAGTCATGAACGACCCTTCAGCTTTAAATTGGTACACTCATGCAATTATTAATTCATCGAACTTACCCGCATGGAGCAGTTCTTCGAACGGATGGATTAATCCTCGGTATAATTTATTTAATTTACAGGGTCAAAACAGTGTTAGATTTCGATTCGTTTTTACAAGCGATGCCTCTGTACAAACCGATGGAATTAGCATCGACGATTTTAAAATTGAATGGATTCCCGATTACGATGCAGAACTTATTTCTATTTCCACTCCTGTAATTGGATATCCGCTTAACACTACAACAGATCCAATTACATTTCGCATTAAAAACAATGGTAGCTTAACCCTTACAAATTTTATCTATGAGTATTATGTAAATGGATCATTTCAATTCAGCGCTACGAATTTTGGCATTATACTTCCGGGAGCAAGTGTATTATTGACTTTGCCTGGATTTTTAATCAACCAATTTAATTCTGTGGTATGCGGAAAAGTTAATCTTATCAACGATGCCGATACCAGCAATAATAATTACTGCACCATTATTTATGAAACTCCGACGTACAGTCCAACCTGGTCAGATAATTTTGACGCAGGAAATACAGGATGGTACAATGAAAATGTAAGTGGTGTTGCTACCAATTGGGAATTAGGCGTTCCTAACTTCGGTCCAACCAGCGGTAGTTATTCAGCACCTAACTCTTGGGATATAAATTTAAATACACTATACTCTTTAAATTCTCATTGTCGACTATACTCTCCAATTTTTGACTTAACATCAGTTGTTCATCCAAAAATTTCATTTTGGCAGAACAGGAGCACCTACGCTAACGCAGATGGAATGCGACTTGAATATAAAAATGATGCAGACACCACATGGCGAATACTTGGTGGTATAAATGACAGTAATGGTACCAATTGGTACAATTCTACTCTCAGTTCAAGTGGATTAAAAGGTTGGGGCGGAAATTCGTCGGGATGGGTAAAATGCACGTATAATTTAGACTCGGTGGGCTTAGGAAACAACGTACAATTTCGTTTCGTATTTAAATCAGGTCTTAATGGTATTTCCTATGGTGTATCTATCGATAATTTTATTATCACAACAATTTATTCGCAAGATGCCATGCTTAGTACTTTCGTAAATCCGGGTCCGAATGTGATACAAGGTGCTTCTACTCCCATCGATGTACGATTAAAAAACAATGGTTCATTGAATATAACATCACTCGATATTAAATATTCGTTGAATGGTGCCGCACCCGTTAATAATTCATGGACAGGTTTACTAAATACCGATTCAATTGTAATCGTTTCGCTCAACCCTATTCTCCCGATAGCCGGAATCAATACACTCACCGTTTACATTGATTGGCCATCTGATTTATACAATGGCAATGATACCATCAGCACAACATTTTTTGGTATTGTTACAGCAGGACTTCCCTATTATATCGATTTCGAAAACGGCTCCGGAGGATGGCAGGCGAATGCTGGTTCGGGAGGTACCAATTGGGAATTAGGACAGCCTGCTTTTGCACCTCTAAACAGTACTCATTCCGGAATTGCTTGTTGGGACATTAATTTAACAAGTCCCTATTTTAATTTAGCCAATACTATTCTCACTTCACCCATTCTAGATATTTCTCCTCATAACATTATCACCATTCAGTTTTGGATGAATTATTCATCAGAGAGTAATGCCGATGGAATGTTCGTCGAATACACCACCAACGGAAGCACATGGCAACGATTAGGGAATATTGGTGATCCGAATGGAATAAATTGGTACAACTCATCGCTCACTTCCGGAAAAATTGGCTGGAGTGGTGTGAGCGGAGGATGGCAAAGCGCTTCTTATGTTTACACGAGTCCTTGGGGAAATAGTTTTTTGCAATTTCGTTATTATTTTATTAGTGATTTTAATATTGTAAACGCAGGATTTTCTGTAGATGATATTTCGATTACGGGCGTTACTTCCGTTAATGAAATAAATGCAAGTACTAACATTTTCGTCTATCCGAATCCAGCGAATGATGAAATAAATATTTTTTGGAAAGCTGGAAACATTAACATGAAAAGAATTGAAATGTTAAGTGTTGATGGAAAATCAGTGTATCAAAGTATACTCAGCAATAATTCAAATCACAAAATAAATACTTCGCTCTATTTGCCGGGATTGTATTTATTGATTTTGGAAAATGAGAATGGAGCTAAATGGTTTAAACGTATCGTGGTGCAACATTAATTCGAAAAGTTTAGGTATCAAATCTACTATTCTGGCTCTTTGTCAGTATCTCGAAACTTAACTTGCAATCCGTGAATGAAATTTCGCAAATATTGATCATTGCATATACGATATTGCTTTTGCTCAGGACTCCTTAAAAATGCACTTAATTCGTGCGGACTAATTTTCTTGTCGACCAAATTGAAAAGTTCGATAATATCATCGGTTTTAAGATTGAACGCAATTTTCAGTTTTCTTAAAATTAAATTATTGCTCAATTCTTTTTCAGCGATCGTCTGTTCTCCTTCTCTTTTTCCTCTCTTTAGAATTATGAGCCCATTCAGGAATGTTGCCAAAAGTTGATCATCGAGTTCAATGTACAAGGGATCATCCTCCTTTTTAAGCCAATCATTCACGTCCGATCTCTTGGCAATAAAATCGCCCAAACCAAAAATTTCTATCATAGATGCATCGTTTAAATCCAATGTATAGCGGACTCTTCTTAATATGTCGTTGTTTGTCATTGATAATAGCTTTTACTAAATTTTTCAAACTGCGAAGCTTTGCAATCAAATTTATCAAATCGAAATTAGTTAATAAAAGTATTGAAGACCTTTTGCCTTTAAAATACTGAAATTTCATTAAACAAAATTTAATTCATCCTCCCCACACTCTTCGAAAATCCATGGCGTTCACCTATTACATGAACATTTACTTTGCAATCCTTCCAACAAAAACAAAAGGCACTACATTTATTATGCATATTAAGTTTAGGGTTGCTCAATTTTCTAATTAGTGTAACCAAGCAATTGCATTTCATTTGCTTAGTTTGGAATATATCTTTAGCTTACATTCCATTTGGCATCAGCACTATGATGGAATTAAAAAAGAATGAAATAAATCAATGGCAATTTGGTTGATTGCTCCTATGTAGCTTCTTTTTTTACCAAATGCACTTTATATCCTAGGCGACCTTTTCCATCTGCATAAAATTGCTGGAATCCCCGAATGGTTTGAGGTAATACTTTTACTCTTGTTTGCCATTTCAGGTTTATTGCTTGGACTATTTTCATTAAGAAGTATGCATAAAATAGTTGAAAAACTTCATTCTAAATGGATAGGAATTACCTATGTAGAAAGCTCCATTATATTTGCAAATATGAGGTTCATTTAGGACGATTTGAACAATACAATAGTTGGGATGTATTCAGAATGCCTTTCGAGATAGCCAATAAAATAAGCTACTGGAATTATACATCCAAGCGATCATCCATACACATGGGGTTTAACAATTGGACTCAGTTGCCTAATTCCATACTATATTTATTTACCGGATTAATACTTTGGAGAAAAGTACAAATTAATACACAGAAAAAATTATTGTATTAGTGCCCAAGAAGAGATTCGAACTCTCACACCCGAAGGCGCCACCCCCTCAAAGTGGTGCGTCTACCAATTTCGCCACCTGGGCAGGTGAATCAATTTCAAACAAATGAATTTGCTTTTGAGGGATGCAAATATAGGATTCTTGTTTAAAAGAAGATTGAAATCCCGATAGAAATTTACAAGCTCCTAATTTTGAATAATCAGCTTCGTCGTTTTTGCCGAAGTGGCATTGCTCAATCGAACAATATAAGATCCTGTATCAAAAGAACCTTCAGAAGGCTGAATTTCAATTAGCTGATTTCCTGACTTCACTTGAAATGATTCCTGATAAACTAATTTTCCATCTAAAGAATAAATTTCCAAAATAAGTTTTCCTGCTTTTGGTGAATGAATATTGGCTTTAACCGAACTTCCATTGGATGGGTTCGGACTCACTACAAAACCTACATCATTGACATCAATTTCATTGATAGCAACCGGAATTCTAAGACTATCACGATATTTTATTAATGAAACTACTTCGAATCCAAATGTTTCGGTAGTATTTATTTGAAGTATAGGAATATCCTGACCGGTAGCCAACCACTTGTACTCACGAGTTAAAGGACGCGGAAGTGTTAATCCGAATCCGAGCGTATCTAAGTAAATGGAATCTTGTCCGGTTAAGGTTGAAACTATTCTCAAAGCATTGAAGGTTCCATAAGGGGTAGTAATACTTCCCCAACCATCCACATTATTTACGCGATGTTGGGAGCCAATGGCAGAGGCCAAATTGGGAATTACTATAGAATAATCACTATCCGATGAATCTTGATCGTTAAAGTTAAGTGGCAGCTGATAGATAAAATCGTCATTACCAAAAATTATAGGTGTCGTAATTCCCGAAATGCTGGCTCCGTATCCCTTTTGCTTATAGCTCGAAGCTGATTTATTGTAAAAACCATACACATCTGAAATTGGCACACCCGGAACGGCTGATAAATCCAATCCGCGCATCGCCTGATTTGAATTCAATCCAAAAACTAAGATATATACCAATGGTGTTGAAGTAACTGCCAAAAATGTATCGACATCCTGCGAATTAGAAATCAATGCCGAAAAGTCCCAAGTGTAATTGGGACCGGTTAAAGTAACATCCACTGTAGTGGTTATTGGAGCCTGACTAAAACGAATCATATCACCCGAACTTGGTAAATCGGCATTGGTAATAGTGATTTGTGCCGATGCGATGAAGGGAACAAAAAAGAGTGATAATAGTGTAGCTATTTTTTTCATTTTGATGTATTAAGATTCCAAAGATATTTCTTTCTTAATGATTCTAGCAAAATTCTTAATTAAAGAAAGCATTTTACTCAAGCTTTATTTTCTTTGACGGAGCTTTTCTCCATGTTCTCTCTTGCATGCGATAAGTCAATTTGCCTAAAGCATATCCCATGGCTGCACCTGCCACCACATCGCTTGCCCAATGTTCACCTTGGTAAACGCGCGATATTCCTACCAAAGAAGCAAGTGTGTATAATCCGGCAACCAGCAATTTATTCTCTTTACATACGCTCGCGGTAGCGCTGGCCCATGAAAATGCAATAAATGTATGTCCGCTGGCGAATGAATAGTTTCCACTAAGTCCATTCAAAGGTCCTTCCCAATTCCAAGGATTTACAATGCGAATATTTTCATCAGGTCGATGCCTTTGCGCCAATAATTTTGGAACTCGGCTAAATCCTGCTGCTAAAGTCAGTGTTTTTATTTGGAGCAGCGAGAGCCAAACCAACCGATCATCTTCCCTACTCTTTCCCAAGCAAAATAAAACTGCTGAAGTAGCAAATGGATAAATGCCATTGCCAACAGCGCCGAAGGAATAATCGACCCATTTATCATTCTTTGTGCGTAAATTATTTTCACGAAAATATATTTCGATCTTCTCATCAAAATAAAAAGCCAAGCCTGTACCCACTGCTGCCGAAGAAATAAAAACCCAATCTTGCTTTTTTATTTCACGAGGAAACAAAATTAAATTTCGGGTATCTTTTAAATATGATTTGAAATAACCTTTGCAAACGGGGGAGATGGTATCACTCTGAGAAAATGTGGATCCCATCGATAAAGAAAATGAAAGAAATAAAATCCATCGCAGTGCTTTCATAAGAGCGATTACAAGCCTTTAGATTTAGCTTCATTCCAATACACGTCCATCTCTACCAAATTCAAATCGCCTAACTTTTTACCGGAATCATTCACCTTGCCTTCCATGTATTGAAAGCGACGAATGAATTTTTTATTGGTACGCTCCAAAGCTTCGTCGGGATTGATATTTAAAAATCGAGCATAATTCACCATTGAAAACATCAAATCACCTAACTCCTCTTCCATCTTTTCTTGATTTCCTTTTTGAACTTCCAAATGAAACTCTTCCATCTCCTCCTGCACCTTTTCCCACACCTGATGTTTCTCTTCCCAATCGAAGCCGGAAGCCCTTGCTTTTTCTTGAATTCGCATCGATTTCACCAATGCCGGCAAGGAAACAGGAACACCTGAAAGCACGGAATCATTGCCTTCTTTCAGTTTCAACTTTTCCCAATTTCGGCTCACTTCCTCCTCGTCCACTACTTTTACATCCCCGTAGATGTGCGGGTGACGATGAATTAACTTTTCGCAAAGGGAATTGATCACTTCGGTAATATCAAATTGATTGGTTTCACTCGCAATTCGGGCATAAAAAACAATATGTAGCAAAATATCACCTAGCTCTTTTTTAACTTCATTTGAATCACCTTCGAGAATAGCATCTCCCAGTTCATATACCTCTTCAATGGTCAGGTGTCGAAGACTTTGCATTGTTTGCTTTTTATCCCAAGGACACTTCTCTCTTAACTCATTCATTATCCCCAACAATCGCTCAAATGCCTCTAATTTTTCCTTCATTGATGTCATATGTCAAAAATAGATAAGAAAGCTGTATTCATTTTTTAACTTTGCGCCCTTAACATGAATTACATCAACCGGACACTTCTAAAAACTATTTGCCTTGCAATTTTCTTGCTTTTCATACAAAATGCTCATTCGCAAACAGATACAGTTTTATCACCCGGGAAATGGTCCATCGGAGCGAGTGTTCATAGAGGATTTATCATTGCTCACCGTTCTGCCATTGTGCATTTACAAGACCGTCATCCCAGCGAATTGGAGCTTTCTTATTTAAAAACTGCAGATGGAAGCAAGGAATGGCACCAAAACTATAACCACCCACAATATGGCTTTGGTTATAAATTTTTCGACTTTGGGAATGATAGAGAATTGGGCTACGGTCATTCATTATTTGGGCAAATTATTTACCCGATGATTAAAAAAAACAGGCTACGATTAGGATTGAAATTAGGTGTTGGAGTTGGCTATGTGGAAAAGCCTTTTAATTCGATTGACAACTATAAAAATTTAGCCATCGGCTCCAATTTAAATGGGTATGTGAATACTGGAATTCAATTTCGATTTTTGTCCAAGAATAAATTGCAATTCAATGCAGGAATTGACTTCTCACATTTTTCAAATGGATCTATACGGAAACCAAACCTTGGTATTAACCTACCGAGTATAAATTTTGGTGTTATTTATTTCCCGGGAGAAGCTTTGTTAAATAATACTGCTTTCGAAAAATCGCCAAAGAGAAAAGCTCATTTCAGTGGAATTACAGCCTTTGCCATAAAGGATCTTTTCCCTCCAGGTGGTACGAGATATTTCGTGAACCTTCTACACTTGCATTATGATCATCCTATCAAAAAGAAAGGCTTTCTTGGAGGTGGACTCGAACTTATTCTTGACAGATCGCTCTACAAACAATTGGAAGATGAGAAACTCCCCAATAACAAACTGATTGACGTATTGCGTTCGGGAATTTTTGTTTCTGCCGGAATTAACATGGGCCCATGGGATGGATTTTTACAAGTTGGAACTTACACTTATGATCAATTAAAATTGGACGGCAATATATACAATCGTTTATTGTTAAGATATGCTTTTAGTCAACATGTATTTGCCAGTTTAGGGCTCAAATCACATTACGGGAGAGCAGATTATTTCGAATTCGGAATCGGATATAAATTATAAAAATGAAAATTACACGCATATTTTTATTCTTGATGGTACTCTTGCAGGTTTCTGCTTGTTCGGATATTTGTGATTGTTTTTATGGCGAAGGTAAATTAGTAGTTGAAGAAAGAGCTTTGGGTAGCATCAACGGCATTCATTTAGCCGATAATGTAGATGTTATTATTTATCAAAGTCCTCAATCAAGATTAAGAGTAACAGCAGGTGATAAATTAATCGGTGACATAGGGACAAAGGTTGTTAATGGTGTTTTATACATACAGAATGACAATCGCTGCAATTGGGTACGGAAATTAAATCCGACATTAACAGTTGAAGTTTGGACACAGGACATTCAATCCATTTATGCTGACAATTCGAGTGGAGACATTACATGTGTTGACACTATACATGCAAGCAATTTTCGCATTGATACTTTCAACAGCTTAGGAATATTCAGATTAAAAATAGATGCTGATGTTTCAACTATAGCCATTAACAATGGGCCATGTGATATTTATGTTGAAGGAAAATGCAATACTCAATACACTTACAATGCAGGCTTCGGTTTGATGGATTGTGGAAAATTCATCAGCAATAACAATTACGTGCACAACAAAGGCACTAACAATATTTTCGTCAATTCAGAAAGCATACTTGAAGTTCGAATTGACTATACCGGAAACATTTATTACAAGGGAAATCCTGCAACAATAAAAACTGATATCACAGGAAGCGGAAAGCTTATAAAATTATAAAACGTGTTCGTACTACAACAGATTGCCTTAGAATTCGGATCGAGAGTTCTATTTGAAGACATTAGCTGGCATATTAAACCCCAGGAAAAAATTGGATTAATTGGAGCCAATGGCACCGGTAAGTCAACTTTATTGCGAGTCATTAGCGGAGAGTATAGTCCAAGTGCAGGAAGCATATCCAAAAGAAATGATTTAGTTCTTGGTTTTTTAAATCAGGATTTGCTGAGTTATCTATCTGACAATTCCATTTTAGATGTGGCCATGGAAGCTTTTGAACGAGCCAATCAAGTGCATACAGAAATGGAAAAAGTGCTGGTACAAATGGAACTTGACCACAGCGAAGATATCTTAAACAAACTTTACAAGTTACAAACCGAATACGAAGCACTCGATGGCTATCAATTACAATCGAAAGCAGAAGCGATTTTAGAGGGATTAGGTTTCAACACCGAAGATTTAAAGCGTCCATTAAAAGAATTTTCAGGAGGTTGGAGAATGCGTGTGATGCTTGCCAAAACACTTTTGCAAAAACCCGATTTGCTGTTGCTGGATGAGCCCACCAATCACCTCGATTTACCCTCTATTCAATGGCTAGAAACTTATTTGCATGATTACGAAGGTGCGGTAGTGATTGTATCCCACGATCGATATTTCTTAGATAGAATTGTAGGGAAAATTGCGGAATTGGAATATGAAAAGCTAACCATTTACACCGGCAATTACAGCGACTATCTTATCGAAAAAGAAGAGCGAAAAGAGCTTCAGTTCAACGCTTTTAAAAATCAGGAGCGCTACATCAAGGAACAAGAAAAATTCATTGAGCGTTTTAGAGCAAAAGCATCTAAAGCTACTGCGGTACAATCGAGGATCAAAGCCTTGGAAAAAATGGACAAAGTAGATGCTGTAGACGGACCACTTGCCGCGATAAAAATCCGCTTTGCCGTTGATAAACAACCAGGAAAAATTATAGCCAAGCTGAACATTAAATCGAAAGCTTATGGCAATAATGAATTATTAAAAAACACCACTGCTGAAATTTCACGAGGGGATAAGATTGCATTCATTGGCGCTAACGGAAAAGGAAAATCCACCCTACTCCGCTTATTATCGGGAGGAGAAGAATTTGACGGCGACAAGGAAGAAACCTACAATGTGATTGATGCATTTTATGCACAGCATCAGTTGGAAACACTCAACAAAGATTACCATCCATTAGAAGAATTGCAGATGACCGCACCGGATGAAACAGATACTTATTTGCGAAGCTTATTAGGTGCGTTTTTATTTAAGGGAGATGATGTTTTCAAAAAAATAAAAGTATTATCAGGAGGAGAAAGAGCACGTGTTGCACTTGCAAAAACAATTCTTGCCAAAGCTAATTTCTTATTGTTGGATGAGCCCACCAATCACCTCGACATACAAAGTGTGAATGTGTTGGTAGAAGTTTTGAATAAATACGAAGGCACTTATATTGTAGTAAGCCACGACCGTTATTTCCTCTCCAGGATTGCCAACAAAATATGGTACATCGACAATAAAGAATTGAAAGAATATCCGGGAACGTATCATGAATTTGAAGTCTGGCAAAACGAACAAAAGGCCAACAAACCTACCAAAACCACTGCGGCACCCAAATTAGCGAGAGCGGAAAAAGAGGTAAAAACACATGCTGCCGATAAAAACATCGACCAAACCAAGAAAAAAGAAAAGCAGCGATTAGATACTTTGGTAAAGAAATTTGATGCGCAGGTACAGATTTTAAAAAAGGAACACGAGGAGTTGAGTGTAAAAATGAGTGACCCTACTGTTTTTCAAGATAAAATAAAATACAAGCAATTGCAATCAGCATTCGAAAAATGCGTTCATGATTTGAAACACAATGAAAACGAATGGGAAGCTTATTATTTAAAACTTCTTGAATTAGACGAATGAGAATAGCGCTAATTTTCCTACTAAGTATTTTCATCAAGCATGCAAACGCACAAAGTGATGCAGATTATTATTCCTCACGTTTTTTGCGTTATGAAGACTTCATTTATGTCGAAAATATAAAAACGGTACAACTCGAAAATAATTTAGAAGTTTTAAGTGATCCTATTCTTCGACTCAATAGCGGGGAGCAACTTTTACTTCAATTTGATTTGCTTGAGAATGATATTGAAGACTTCAGTTATAGATTCATCCATTGCGATCCGGACTGGAAACCCAGTGAAATATCGGAGAATGAATATTTGGACGGATTCAATTCAGATCAGATTAGCGACTACAAACATTCTTTAAATACCACTCAGGATTATTGGCATTATAGGTTACTTTTTCCGAACCAACAAATGAAACCCATCATCTCCGGAAATTATTTGCTCGTTGTTTTCAAAAACTTCGAACCGGATTCAGTAGTACTTAGCAAACGATTTTTTGTCAGTGAAAATAGTGTTGATGTGAGTGCCAATGTACACCGTGCTACCATTGCAGAATTCAGAAACACCCATCAGGAAGTAGATTTTAAAATCAACATAAAAGGATTACGACTTAACAATCCTTACGCTGATTTAAAAATTGTAATTCTGCAAAACTTTAATTACAACACCTCCATCAAAGACATCAAGCCACTTTTCGCTAGCGGAGAAGAAATCGATTATAATTTAGAAGAAGGAAATTTATTTGAAGGAGGAAGTGAATACCGCCCACTTGATTTAAGAACCAATAAATTTTTAACGCAATCTATCGAAAAAATTGAGATCGATAGTATTTACGGAGGAATGCAAGCCATCCTTAAGCCCGATTTGCGATTAGGAACGCAGCGTTACAGTGCGAATGAAGATTTGAACGGCAAATACCTCATCAAAATTTATGAAGGCAGAGATGCTCATCTGGAAGGAGATTATATCAAAGTAAAATTCCGACTCAAGGCCAGAGAGGAAGAGACGAGTCGTTCTCTTCATATAGATGGACTTTTCACTTTAAACAAAAGCGACAAATCCAATCGTTTAGAGTACAACGAAGAGGCAGGATTTTATGAAAAGACCCTTTATATTAAGCAGGGTTATTACAACTATCGTTATCTCAGTTCTGATGAAAATGGTAAAAAATCGGTTTTGGAAACTGAAGGTAGTCACTATGAAACCAGGAATGAGTACAACATTCTGGCATATTGGAAGGAGCCAGGGAGTCGCTATTTCAAATTGATAGCGAATCAGAAAGCCATTGCTGGGGGATTCTAGTTTCCTCCTCACTATTCAGACCTTTACCACTCACAAATGTTATTTGGTCAAAATCTCTTGTTAAAGTGGATAGGTGTACCTACTTTTGATAATCACAAAACAATTATGGCAATTTTTACAGAGGTAACAGCAGGAATTCGGGTAAGCGTTGAGACGTTTTATCAACCAACGCACAGTAATCCTGCACAATCTCATTATGTATTCGCATACCGCATCACCATCAAAAATGATAGTGAGCAGGCTATTCGTTTGAAGCGCCGTCATTGGTACATCGTTGACTCTGATAACACACGCAGAGAAGTTGAAGGTGAAGGAGTAGTTGGCGAACAGCCTTTTATAGCTCCCGGCGAAACCTATCGTTATGTTTCAGGATGTAATTTAAATACAGAACTCGGTAAAATGTTTGGCACCTATTTGATGGAACGTCAATACGATAAAAAATTATTTTTCGTGAAAATTCCTGAGTTTAAGATGGTGGTACCCTCTAAGCTTAATTAAGAATTCAGAATTAGGAATTCAGAATTAATTTTTCGTTATCGATTTGAAGCTCGAGTAATTCAGGATGAAGAACTTCGATTACGTCTCTGCCTACATCCCAAGGAATTTAGAATTTTTTAATCAAGCTTTTAATTATTAGTATTTCAACGTTTTATAGAGATTTGTCATGATAAAATATCATGACCATCTTTATAAATCTGTGTTCCATCAATTTCGATAATAAATTAACTCAAAAGTCTTCGTGACCATTCGGAGCAGATGATTGACGTGGCTATTGCAACGTTTAGAGAATCGGCTTTGTTTTCCGAAGATGGCCCGTACGGAATTCGTATGTTATTGGTTACAAATTTATTAATATCGCTACTTACACCAAAGCTCTCATTTCCCATCAGCAAGAAAGCATCTTGATTGATTGGAGAATTGTAAATGGAATCGCCTTCCAGCATCGCGGCAAAAACCGGCAAATTGGTCTCTTTTTTATTTTTCTCGAGGATGCTATTCAGCGATTGATAAGAAATTGGCACTCGGAAAACACTTCCCATACTTGCCTGTATCACTTTAGGATTGTAAAAATCTGCTGTATCCAAAGATGCGATGATGGATTTCAGGCCAAACCAATCGGCAATACGGATGATAGTACCGAGATTTCCGGGGTCTCGGATTCCATCTAAGAGTAAATGAAATCCGGAATTTATGTTGATGTCATCATTATTTTGTTCTTGGTAATGAACCACTGCCAACATCTTATTGGGTGTAGTAAGCGCAGAAATTTGTTTCAACTCCACCTCTGAAATAATGCTAAATTCATCATTTTCCATACTTTTAGGGATCAAGTCTTCCGTTATAGAATAAACATGCTTTATGCTATAATTCGCGGCATTGCACAATTCAGCAAACATTTTCGGACCTTCTACAATAAACATCTTTTCAGCGTCTCTGAATTTCTTCAGCTGTAATGAACGAAGTTGTTTAACAAGTGATTTTGACAACATGGCTATATATACGTTTTGAATTGTATTTTTACATCCGTCGCATTATGACGAACAGGAGAACCAAATTTAAGACTTACTCAACACTCTTGTTGATCGCATTGCTGTTTTTAAGCAGCTGCAATGTATTCAAGACTATTCCTGAAGGACAGCATCTTCTCAACAAAAATATTATTAAAACCGATCGATCGGAGCTGAATGAGAATGTAAATGCGATTTTAAAACAAAAGCCCAACCGTAAAATTTTAGGTTTGTTTAGGTTTCATCTTGGCGTTTACAATTTAGCAACCCTTGGAAAAGAGACTAAATTCAAGAAATGGGTGAAGACAGCAATTGGTGAGGAGCCTGTTTTACTGGATACAGGATTAACACATAAATCAAGAGAACAAATAGAAATACTATTTCAAAACAATGGCTATTTCAATGCTTCGGTTACTGATAGCACTGTATACAAGAGAAAAAAAGCAAAGGTCTATTATAAAATCAAATCAGGTGAGCCCTACAAAATCAGAAATATTCAATACAATATTGCTGATTCCAACATTCAAAAAATAATTCTAAATGATCAAACAACTTCTCTGATATCATCCGGAAAAGTATTTTCAAACAACCTACTACAAAGTGAACTTACTCGGATCACGACTAAACTTCGTAACCTAGGTTATTATAATTTTAATTCGCAATACATTTATTTTGATATTGACTCCTCACTTCGATCCAATCAGGTTGACTTATGGATGATAATATCAAATCCACAAGTCAAAGCAAATGATTCAGTGAGTACAATTGATTTAGGATTACATGAAAAAAGTTATATTAAAGAAGTAATAGTAGAAGTAGATTTTGATCCCATTCAAAATGTAATGGTAGCAGACAAAGACACTACTTACACTTCGAACCTGATTTTTATTTCCAAAGGAAAATTACAATACACCCACAGCGCCAAACATCTTGCAGAGCATATTTTCATAAAGAAAGATTCTATATTTTCTCAAGAAAATTTTGACTTAACCTATAGGCGATTATCAGATTTAGGAATTTTCCGATTTGTAAACATAAGGACAGAAATATTAGTTAAGAGTGAAAGTGATTCTTTAAATCCCTTGCGATGTTTTATTTTATTATCGCCACAAGCCAGGCAGGAATTCAAAGCTGAAGTAGAAGGAACCAATAGCGGAGGAAATTTCGGAATAGCCGGTAATTTGGTTTATAAAAATAAAAATATATTTAAAGGAGCCGAAACCTTAACCATGAAAATAAAGGGAGGATTGGAAATCCAACAAAACTTTGGAGATACTACTTATGAAAGCACCAGACAGTTGGCACTCTTCAATGCCTATGAGATTGGTCCGGAATTGTCTTTGACCTTTCCTCGAGGACTATGGCCCTTCAACAATAAGCATCAGGAAAAAGTAGATAATCCTACCACTTCAATTTCTGCAGGTTTCAACACGCAAAATCGTCCGGAGTATTACCGGCAATTGGTGAACCTATCCTACTACTACACTATAAAAACAACTTTATACAATCGCTTTTATTTTTATCCGGCGGAAATCAACTACCTCAATGTAAAATTAGATCCGATATTTCTACTACAACTTCAAAAGCTACAAGATCCAACCATCATCCTTGGTTATTCCAATCAGTTTATTGCTGATGGACGCATCAGTTATTTATTCAACAACCAGGATTTAAACAAACGAAGCAAATATTTTTTCTTTAGAGTAAATCTTGAATTTGCAGGAAACAGTATCTACTTATCCAAAAGAATAGGCGGTGAAAGTATCAACCGTGATTCACCTTCTGAATTATTCAATGTCAAATTTGCACAGTACCTAAGACCGGATTTTGATTTTATATTTTACAAACCTCTCAATCAATCCAACGCATTGGCTGTATTCCGCTTAGCCACGGGATTCGGTTTAGCGTATGGAAATTCAATCAAACTTCCCTTCGAAAAAAGTTTTTATGCCGGGGGACCAAATGACATTCGCGCATGGAGAACCAGAAATTTAGGTCCCGGCTCCAACATAAAAGAAGATTATTTTGAACGCTTCGGTGATTTTAAAATTACAAGTAACCTTGAATATCGTTTTGACATTTACAGAAAATTCAAAGGAGCACTCTTCATTGATGCAGGAAACATTTGGATATGGAAATCCTATAACAGTAATAACGACGGTGTATTTTATTTAAATAAATTTGTAGATCAAATGGCTATTGGCAGTGGAGTTGGAATTCGATTTGATTTCACATTCTTCGTTTTACGATTAGATGGAGCCATTCAAGTTAAAGATCCCACTCAACCTATTGGTGATCGCTGGGTACTAAAGTCGAAAAATTTAAACGACATTACCTACAACTTTGGAATTGGATATCCCTTCTAATCCACGAATATATTCTTCCATTTAATTAAAGAATGAATGGAACATCACGAATGATATCCTGAACAAAATACCTGTGAATCTTACATTTTGATAGTTGCAGTCACAAAGCTTAAAAAAATCACTTTGAATTTGATAAGTAATTTTTTCTGTTTTAAGTTTTTATATATCAATTAGATACATAGTTTTTTCTTTCCAATAATTTAACTAAAAAGATGGATTTTTAGACTTTAAACATTTTAGAAGAACCTTGAAGCATGATTTGGTTTAGATGCGATTGAATTCTTACAACTCGATAAATTAAAACCAAAACCTCGTTGACAAGGAAGCGTAAACCACACTAATTGATTATTAACAGAAATTTTATGTGGAAAGATCTTATTCAAAACATTACATACCCCCATTATAAAATAATTTTACCCGAGCCGGAAAAAGTTCGTTTAAATTTGCTTTATAGAATTTTACTTTTGTCATTGTCTATTTCATTTAGCTTTTTACTTGTGAATCTGATCACCGGAAATACAAACGGTATTTACAACAACATCCTCACAATTTCCTATAATTTATTCTGCATTTATCAATTCAGAAAATCGAAATTCAGTGCTGTTCGAACTGCTTTTATTATTGGATCGTGCCTATACATTTATTACTTACATCAAACTAACAAACAAGATACAGGAGCCTACTATTTCTTTTTCCCATTGGCAGCCGGTTCCGTGCTATTCTATAATGAAAGAGAAAGAATTCAAATGTTTCTGACGATTGCATTACCAGCTATTTTACTGGTGGCATGTACCAATAACGACATTGAACTCTTCCACGATTTCTATCCTAATAGAACAATCAACAAAATCAATTATACTTTGTCCATGTCTGCAAGTTTATTTGCATCCGTCTACCTTGTATACTATTTCTTCAAACTTTACAATTACTCGAACGAAAAAATTGCTCAACAAAATGCTAGTTTACAATCCTTGATTTGCAATTTGAGTGATCCTATATGGCAGATCGACACTACATTCAAACTTACTCAATATAACGAATCATTTAACACTTTTTTCAAGTCGCTATATGGTTTTGATGCATACATCGGTATGGACATACATTTGATGGACTCAGAGAATTCATTAACAACTAAAGATTCCAAATGGAAATCACTTTATAATCGAGTACTCAATAATGAACCTATTTCCATCAGCATGGAATTAGAGATAAATAATTTGACACAATATCATGATTTGAAATTTAATCCCATATTAATTGAAAATAAAATCATGGGAGCCGTAATGACTTCAAACAACATTAGCTCCAAAAAGCAACAAGAATTAGAATTAAAAAGAAATCTGGAAGAAAAGCAAACGCTTGCCATCGTTGCAAGCACCATTCAACATGGAATACTTATACTTTCTAAAGATTTAAATATAGAATGGAGTAATAAACATTTTCAAAAATCAACTGGTTATTCTTCGAAAGAAGCAAAAGGTAAATCACCCTTTGAGCTACTTAATGGAGTCTTAACAGATCTCAACAAAAATAAAATTGCTATCGAGAAGATGCAAAGAGGAAAAGTAAGCTCTTATGAAACGATTCTCTATACAAAAAACAACGAGCCCATTTGGACGATGTTGAGTACTTCACCTGTTCATAATGACAAAGGCGAAATCATTAGACATATTCTTATTTGTTTAGATATAACAGAGCAGAAACGTTCGGAAGATCAACTACAAATGCTGTTGAATCACTCTCAAAAATTAAACAAGCAATTAGAAACTAGAGATATTGAATTACAAAACTCAATAAGGAAATTAAGTAAACAGAGTTGGGAAATTCAAATTTCAAAACAACATGTGCAAAAGAAATCCGGTGAATTAGAAATTAAGAATGGGGAATTACAAGCCAAAGCGAAACAATTAGAGGAACAATTTCATGAAATAATCGATAAAAACGAAGCGCTTGAAGTAGCTAAAAAAGATTTAAGTGAAAAGGCTGATCAATTAGAAAAAGCGAGTAAGTACAAATCTGAATTTTTGGCAAACATGAGTCATGAATTAAGAACTCCTTTGAATAGCATCATTATTTTATCAAAACTGTTATCAGAAAACAAAGACAGCAACTTGAATAAAAAGCAAATAGAATTTGCACATGTTGTACAGAAATCAGGTACCGATCTACTACATCTCATTAATGACATACTTGATTTAACGAAAATTGAAGCCGGAAAAATTGAAATTGAAAAAGAAGAATTCAATTTAGCATCATTTATCAATACCTTAAACAATTCCATCAAACAAATTGCAATAGATAAAGAAATCATATTACTCTTCAACAACCGCACTGACGAGGACTTTGTTCTGCAATCAGATTCGATGAGGATCAGCCAAATTTTGAAAAATTTGCTTTTCAACGCCATTAAATTCACTGCAAAAGGAGGCGAAGTCCGATTAGAAATCAATAAAACGAATTCTAATCATATTAAATTTGAAGTAATAGATAACGGCATTGGAATTCCTAAGGAAAAACAAGCTCAAATTTTTGAATCATTCAAACAAGTAGATAGTTCTATTAGCAGAAAATTTGGCGGAACAGGACTTGGACTTAGCATTAGCAAAGAATTTGTTACTTTACTAGATGGCGTAATAAGTGTTAAAAGTAATCCTGGACTCGGAAGTACTTTCACGTTTGAATTGCCTATTGGCTGTGAGACGAAAAAGAAAAATCAAAAAACCATTTTAATCATTGAAGATGATATTGTATTTGCTAAGGCACTAGAAAAAATGGCTTTTCAGGAAGGCTTTAAAACAGAAATATGTCATCGTGGAGACACAGGATACATTCGGATTTGCAATTCCAAACCGGATGCCATTCTACTAGACATGAACTTACCGGGAATAGATGGTTGGAGTTTATTAAAACGTATTCGGGAGAACAAAGATATTTCACATATCCCAGTACATGTGGTGAGTGGAGCCAAATCAGAACCGGAATTATTACAGAAGCCATTGGTGTCGTGGGTGGAGAAGCCAACCGGCACTTCAGATTTAGCTGAACTATTTTCTAATCTAAATAAGTCACTTGAAAATAGCAGTAAAGTATTGGTTATAGAAGATTCACCTGAACAAGGAATGATTCTTCGACAAATGCTAAAAAAACAAGGTGTTTCTTGTGAAATTGCAGAAACTGGAAAAGACGGCATAGAACATCTTGCGAAAGCAAAATATGATTGCATCATACTTGATTTAAACTTGCCTGATTCGGATGGAATGCAGCTACTGAAGAAATTCAAAGAAGAGCCACAATTAAGCAATATACCTGTAATAGTTTATAGTTCTAAAGAATTAAATCCATCTGAAAAGGCATTTCTAAGAGATTATGCAAGTTCGTACATCAATAAAAATTCACAGAACGAAGAAATATTAATTGAGGAGACTACGCTATTTCTTCAATCTGTAAAGGAACAAAAGAAAAGAAACAATTCCCCGGTACAAAATAGCGTTGCACACAAAATGTATAAAGGAAAAAAAATACTAGTTGTAGATGATGACGAACGAAACATTTTTGCTTTAACTTCTTTGTTAGAGATTCATGGAATGGAAATTCATGCGGTTTCAAGTGGAGAAAAAGCCATTAAATATTTAGAATCTAATCCGGCTACCGATATGGTTTTAATGGATATTATGATGCCTGAAATGGATGGCTATGAAGCCACACGAATTATTCGAAGTCAGGAAAGATTCAAACAACTTCCAATCATAGCGCTTTCTGCAAAAGCAATGAAAGGCGATCGAGATATCAGCCTTGCCAATGGCTTAAATGAACATATCACCAAGCCGATACAAGGAAATTCTCTAGATGTTCTCTTTAATAATTTCTTCCAATGAACGGGTCATTAGAAATAAATAGAACAGGTATTGCTATCAAAAAAATTGTTAAAGAACTTTACAATTGCAATTTAGATGGTTATCATGAGCACTATTTAGAAAGAAGACTTTCCCATTTCTTTCAAAAACATGGTATCTCAAAGCATAATATGATTCGAGATTTAATTATCAATGAGCCACAAGTAACCAAAGAAATTCAAAAAGAACTACAAATTTGCTATACTCGTCTCTTTCGTGAACCTTCTTTCTTTCGCAAAATAGGCACGCTGTCAAAAGCCATCTATCAAAAGAAAGGAAGTTTAAGAATATGGCATGTTGGCTGTTCAAATGGAGCTGAAGTGTATTCATTGGCCATACTTTTAAAAGAACAAGAATTATTGAAACACACTTCTATTTATGCTACCGACATAAATGATAAGGCATTATTGCAAGCGGGAAAAGGTTTGCTCAACATAAAAGACATCAAGGAGGCCATCCAAGATTATAGTATAGCAGGAGGAAACTCTCATTTGCTTGATTATTTCACCATTAGTGGGGAAAGTGCTTTATGCAAATCAAGTATTCTGAACCAAATAAAATTCGCCAAACATGAATTAGGAAAAGATCATCTTTTTCATGAATTCGATATCATCATTTGCAGAAACATGCTCATTTACTATCAAAATTTTCATCAGATAAAATTGATACAAGCCATGAAAAGTTCATTGAGAAAGGATGGGTACATAGGACTTTCTTCTTGTGAGTCATTAGAAGGAATTGCAAATGAAAATTTAAAAACAATTGATAGAGGACATAATATTTACCAATTAATCAGTTGATGCTTTCATCAAACATTGCATTAACACAAAAACATATTGCAAAAATTATTTTAAATGAAACATAAAATATTATTAGTAGACGATCGTCCGGAGAATCTTTACTACCTTGAAAGCATGCTTGCACAAGATGATCGTGAAATCATTACAGCAAATTCCGGTGAAGATGCTTTGAAAATTGCATTTCAAGAAAACTTGTCGCTTATTTTGTTGGATGTACAAATGCCGGACATGGATGGATTTGAAGTGGCGCATATGTTGAAGTCAACAAAACAGACAAGAAAAATTCCTATAGTATTTGTTACTGCCATTAGCAAGGAAAAAAAGTACATGCTACAAGGTTTGGAAGAAGGAGCTATTGATTATTTATTTAAACCTTTGGATATAGAAATTACAAGAGCCAAAGTAAATATGCTTTTAAAGTTATATGCGCAGCAAATTGAAATTGAACAAAAAAATTTGCAGCTCCATAAACTCAATGAAGAAAAAAACTTTTTCCTCGGCATGGCTTCTCATGACTTAAGAAATCCATTGGGAAATATCATCACTTTCGCAAATTTTATTGAAGATGAAGCGGCATTAACACTGCTTGATGATCATAAAAATTATTTGAAAATTATCATCGACACTTCAAGAGGTATGATGGATTTATTGAATAATTTATTGGACGTCTCTAAAATTGAGTCGGGAGAAACTGGAGGAAAAAAATCTGAGATTCAAGTGAAGGACTTCATTATTTCTTGCATGAATCAGAATAGACAAACTGCTGATAAAAAACAAATTCATTTAGGCTTTAGTATTGCGGACAAGGCTGAAACGATGTTTGGCAACCCCGAACAACTTTCACAGGTTTTAATTAACTTAATTTTAAACGCTATTAAGTTTTCCAATTCGGATACATCCATTGAAATTTCTGCGGATAAAACAGAAGAGCATATCGTTATTCGCGTCACCGATCAGGGTCAAGGAATTCCGGAATCAGAACAAGGAAAAATATTTGATGCCTTTTCTAAAACCAGTGTGCGCAGTACTGCAGGAGAGAGTAGTTCCGGCTTAGGGTTAAACATTGCGCAGAAATTAATTGAATCACACGGTGGTAAAATTTGGGTAGAAAGTAAAACGGGTGTTGGATCGACCTTCTCGTTTTCTATTCCACTCACTCCAATTCAGGAAAAAATATCTGCCTAACAGGCTTCGATGATTACGGCATAACCTTGCCCCAATCCTACGCACATCGTGACCAATGCGTATTTCTTCTTTTTGATTTGCAATTCAAGAGCTGCAGACAATAAAATTCTGGCCCCACTCATTCCCAATGGATGTCCGAGCGCAATTGCTCCTCCATTGGGATTTATTCTTTCATCGGTATCCTCCAATTTCCAGGCACGAATACACGCCAGACTTTGTGCTGCAAAAGCTTCATTGAGTTCAATAATATCAATGTTGTTCCAGGAAATTCCTGCCAGACGAATAGCTTTGTTAGCTGCTTCCACCGGCCCAATTCCCATGATACCGGGCTCTACTCCTACTGCAGCTGCAGAAACAATTCTTGCCAAAGGTTGTAAATTATTTTGCTTCATACCTTCTGAAGAAGCAATCAACAAAGCAGCAGCGCCATCATTTAGTCCGCTGGCATTACCCGCAGTGACACTTCCTTGCTTGTTAAATGCAGGACGCAATTTTGAAAGTCCTTCTAAAGTTGTTGTTGATTTTATGAATTCATCTTTATCAAAAATAATATCGTCACTCTTTTTCACCGGAATAGTAATTGGAACAATTTCTTTTGCAAAACGACCGGAAACCATAGCAGCACTTGCTTTTTGCTGTGAACGCAATGCAAATTGATCTTGATCTTCTCTGGAGATGCTATCACGCTTCGCTAAGTTTTCTGCCGTTTCACCCATTGCTTCCGTGCCGAACATTTCTTTCATGCGTGGATTTTCAAAACGCCAACCGAAACTTGTATCGAACATTTGCGCATCGCGTCCATACGGTGTGCTTGCTTTAGAAATCACCCAAGGACCGCGCGTCATATTTTCTACACCACCGGCAACAACCACATGCGCTTCTCCTGCCTTTATCATTCTCGATGCACTTGCTGCAGCAGATAAACCGGAAGCGCACAAGCGATTTACCGTTTCACCCGGAACAGATACAGGATATCCGGCCAGTAGCAAAGACATTCGAGCAACATTGCGATTATCTTCTCCGGCCTGATTGGCACAACCTATAATTACATCATCGATGGTTGCAGGATCCAAAGAAACATTCCTCTCTAAAAGGCTTTTCAAAACATGAGCTGCCAAATCATCGGCACGAACGGCAGAAAGTGTTCCTCCGAAATTACCGATAGCTGTTCGTACTCCTGAAACTAAATATGCATCTTTCATTCTATAAATATTTATTCTGATTATTTTTCAATTTGATCTTCCGGAAACCAATCTTTAGAAGTGCGATATACAGTACCTTTAAAAAGAGCAACTGTGCGCATGTGTTGATTCGTTATAGTCACGGAGTAAATGGCAATTTTATTTGTTCTATTCAACTCCATCGCTGTAGCAATAATATCATCTCCTTCCATCAATGGTTCGGTATGACTAATTGAAGTTTCAACGGAAACACTTCTTTGTCCATGACTATTTGCTGCAAAAGCCAATGCACTATCTGCAACAGAAAAAGATATTCCACCATGGGCAATTGAAAAACCATTCAGCATTTCTTTTCTGATTTTCATTCCAAGAATACATTTACCCGGTTCAACCAATTTAATTTCGATACCCAACCATTGACTAAAATAATCTTTGTCCATCATTCTCTCAACTACTCTCGTTGCAAGTTTGGTTTTATCTGACATTTTCATTTGATTTTTACAAAATTAAAGAATTAAAACAATTTAAGCTGTTCTCTGTTTCGTTCATGATTCAGGAGCCATTCTTTTCGATCGAGGCCCCATGCATAGCCGGTGAGTTGACCATTGCTTGCAATCACTCGATGACAAGGAATAACAATTGCTATCGGATTTGCCGCATTCGCACCCGCCACAGCACGCACCTTCAATGCATCACCTAAACTTCCTGCTAATTTCAAATAGGTGCTTGTTGTACCAAAATTTATGTTAGCTAATTCATCCCATACCTGACGTTGAAAAGCTGTACCCGGAGGATCCATCGGTAATTTAAATTCTATCAATTCACTTTTAAAGTATAAGTCCAGTTGATGAACCGTTTCCTTTATTAATGGATGATCACTTTGCTGTTGATGAGGTTGAGCAGTAAAATAAATAGCGATGATGGACCAGTCACTAGCTTCTACATTTAGCCATCCTATGGGCGAAAAAAATGAAGCTACGTGCATATAGATTTTATTTATTAATTGAAAGCAACAATTTCAATAAAATTTTCAGGAGTAAAATCTACTATTCTCTACTAACATTTTTCGAAGGAAGATGGAAGCACGGTAACGATCATCACCATACTCCAAATACAGTGCATCCAATGTTGACAACACACTTTCCACCCCCAGCTCATCTGCCCAAGCCAACAAACCTTTTGGATAATTTACACCTTTTGTCATTGCTAAATCCAATTCATCACGAGATGCGATTTTCAAATACAATGCATCCACTGCTTCATTAATCAACATACATACCACTCGATTAAAAATATAAGCACCCAAGTCTTCAGAAGTATTCGGAGTTAATGGAGATGCGTTTTCAGCATAATCATAATATCCTCTACCCGATTTCCTGCCTAGGCGACCTGCCTCCTTCATTTTTTTCTGAATCAGTGAAGGACGGTATCTTGCATCGAAATACATCTGTGTCCATACCGTTTCAGTCACTGTATAATTAATATCGTTGCCAATTAAATCCATCAATTCGAAAGGACCCATTTTAAAACCGCCAATTGATTTTAGTGCCCAATCGATGGTTGCTACATCCGCAATTCCCTCTTCTAATATTCGCAAGGATTCCCCGTAAAAAGGACGCGCCACACGATTCACAATAAAGCCTGGAGTATCCTTTGCAACTACAGGAACTTTAGACCATGCTTTCATCAAAGCGATACAATGATTCGTAATTGAATCATTAGTTTGCAAAGCAGGAATCACTTCCACCAAAGGCATCAACGTAGCAGGATTAAAAAAATGCAAACCAATCACACGCTCCGGATATGCGCATGCTGCTGCAATGGCTGTAACCGATAAGGAAGAAGTATTTGAAGCGAGAATAGCATCTTTTCTTAATACCGCTTCAACACTTTTAAATAAAGAACTTTTTATTTCTAAATTTTCAATTATGGCTTCAATAAATAAATCTGTTCCCTTTAATTCTTCAATAGAACTTGCGGGTTTAATTCTTGAAACAATTCCTTCTGCTTGATCATTCGTCAATTTTCCTTTAGTCAATAATTTTTGACAGCCTTCGGTTATACTTTTCAACGCACGATCAACTGCTGCTATATTTGTATCATACAATATTACTTCGTGACCTGCAGTTGCAGCAACTTGAGCAATTCCTGAGCCCATGGATCCGGCACCTGCAACTGCAATATTTTTAATTGAATTCATTTTTCTCTGGTATTTAATTACAATCCTTTAAAAACCGGTTTTCTCTTTTCTAAAAAAGCATCCACCCCTTCTTTATAATCAGCCGTTTTTCCTGCTGCACTTTGCATTTCACCTTCGTAAATCAGTTGTTCTTGCAAATCATTCGACATCGACTGATTCAACAATCTTTTCGTATAGGCGATAGCTTTAGTAGGCATATTACAAAGCGTCATTGCAATTTTCTCTGCTTCTGCAAACAATTCATCGTCGGCAATTACTTTATACAACATGCCCATCTGCAAAGCATCCGTTGAACTCACTTTATCGCCCATCAACATTAATGCGGAGGCTCTTTGGAAACCAATTAAACGAGGCAGAAAAAAAGTACCACCACTATCGGGCACTAAACCAATTTTACTAAATGCCTGAATAAAAGAAGCACTTTGACTGGCGATCACTACATCACAAGCCAACGCGATATTCGCACCGGCACCGGCAGCCACACCATTCACAGCGCAGATCACAGGTTTTTCCAAATTGCGTATTTTATAAATGATCGGATTATAATGTTCACGAACAATTGCAGTAATTCCGGGGCCATTGGGATCAATCGCCTCCGACAAATCCTGGCCTGCACAAAAAGCCTTTCCTTCACCGCTAATTAATACCCCTCGAATATTAGGATCTTCAGAAGCAATATCCAATTCATTTTGAAGAAGTATAGCCATTTCCCGATTAAAACTGTTAAACTTATCGGGTCTGTTCAGTGTTAAAATACGGAGGAAACCATTCGTAGAACTCTTAATACTTGTCATAATTTACATTTGATTGCACAAAAGTAATGAAAGGAAAGCTCTCCTCATGCCCATAAATTATTAGTCAACGAACTGATTTTCAACAATAGAAAAGTATTCAAGAAAGTAAAAATTAAAAGTTTATTCACCTCAATTTCTTTGGAATAAGCCTATTGCTTACTACCTTCGCCCCATAGGTTCAACGTTTTACAAATAAATTAAATCTTATATATTCAATATCAATTATGACAGGTTCGAAAATTACGATCAAAAACGGAAAGTTAAAAGTACCCAATGATCCCATTATTCCATTTATTGAGGGAGATGGTATTGGAGCAGATATTTGGGCTGCATCAGTTAGAGTTTTAGACGCTGCAATAGAGAAAGCATTTAAAGGAAAAAAGAAAATTGTTTGGAAAGAAGTTCTTGCAGGTGAAAAAGCATTTAATAAAACCGGGAATTGGCTTCCTGCAGAAACTCTTGAATTAATCAATGATTATAAAGTGGCCATCAAAGGTCCATTGACTACTCCTGTTGGAGGGGGAATACGTTCTTTAAACGTTGCTTTGCGTCAACAATTAGATTTATACGCTTGTATTCGTCCTATAAGATGGTTCAAAGGAGTTCCGAGTCCGGTGAAAGAACCAGGATTGGTAAACATGACCATTTTTAGAGAGAACACGGAAGATATCTATGCAGGAATTGAATATTTATCGGGCACTCCGGAAGCTGAAAAAGTAATTGCTTTTTTACAAAATGAAATGGGCGTTAATAAAATTCGTTTCCCACAAACTTCATCCATTGGCGTTAAGCCGGTATCGTTAGAAGGTACGGAGCGTTTGGTTCGTGCCGCGTTGCTTCATGCTTTGAAGGGGAACCATAGCTCACTTACTTTGGTGCACAAAGGCAATATCATGAAATTTACAGAGGGTAAATTTAAAGATTGGGGTTATGAATTAGCAGAAAGAGAATTCGGCGATCAGGTATTTACTTGGAATCAATACGAAAAAATCAAAGCATCGATGGGTGAAGAAGCGGCTAACGCGGCTCAATCGGCAGCGGTTTCTGCAGGAAAAATGATTGTGAAAGATGTGATTGCAGATGCATTTTTACAGCAAATTTTGTTACGTCCTTCTGAATACGATGTAATTGCTACACTCAACTTAAATGGTGATTATATTTCTGATGCTTTGGCTGCGCAAGTTGGTGGAATTGGAATTGCACCTGGAGCGAATATTAATTATTTAACCGGACATGCCATCTTTGAAGCTACACATGGTACCGCACCTAAGTATGCCGGAAAAGATATGGTGAATCCTAGCTCTGTGATTCTTTCAGGAGTAATGATGTTAGAATACATGGGTTGGGATCGTGCTGCAAAACTTATCGTAAAAGGATTAGAGAGAAGCATTCGCAAAAAGCGTGTAACTTATGATTTCGAGCGATTGATGAAAGGCGCAACGAAATTGAAGTGCTCTGAATTTGGAGATGAAATCATCACCAATATGTAATATTATTCCAATTGAAATGAATAAAGGGGTTAATTCGAGAGAATAGCTCCTTTTTTTTTGATGTGTGGTTTAAAGCGTAATTGATTGCAGAGAATAATGCTCCATTCAATTTATAAATCCGTAAATTTGTTAAAGATTCAAAAAGCGATGAGTGAAAATAATTTCCATTTAAAAGCTACATTCAACCCCATTATCAAAACCTATATTTTGATGTACGTTGGGGTTGTAATGATCTTGACCATCATTGGTATTCCTATTGCTATTCTTTGGTTTTTGGGATTTGGGCAATGGTATAGTAAACATTATTTTGAAAAGTTGAGTTGCGAACTCAGCGATAAAAATCTTCGTTTTAGAAAAGGAATCATCTTTCAGGTAGAAAAAACCATTCCCTTGGAAAATATTCAAGACATGACATTCGTTGAAGGACCATTACTTAGAGCATTTAATCTCGCGGTTATTAAAGTAGAAACCGCAGGACAAACACAACATCATGGAAACGCCATGTCACTGATAGGAATTTACAATTCAGACATGTTCCGTGATAAAGTTTTAGAAAACCGACAAGAGATCATCAGAAAAAGAAATTCGGTAAATGAAAGTGAGGTCATGCAACAAATCGCAACTTCATTGAATTCAATAGAAAAATTAATTATTCAGCATACTCAGAAATAATCACCTCAAGCATGAAGAAAATATTACTCTTAGTTTTTTTGCTTTGCAGCCAATTTATTGGATTTGCACAGCAAGATACTATCTTTAGTTTCTTCGCTGTTCAACAAGAGGAGGATAAAGTAGTTGTAATATTCACCATTAGAGGAGGAATACAGTGTAGCGGCTTGCAGGTGCAGCGCGCTAATGATAATTTCAATTTCCAGCAAGTTTACGAGTTTCCGGGAATTTGCGGAAGTCCGAGTGCAGATGAAACGTATATTTGGACCGACGAAAATCCGAATGCCAACAAAGAAAATTTCTATCGTTTAGAATTGGGATCATTGGGAATTGTTTCCTCCGTAAAATCCATTTTTTTCTATGCAACGACTCCCGGAAAAATATTATTATTTCCAAATCCATGCTCCAGTTGCACCATTCGTTTTTTGAACGATCAACGCGAAAAAGTTCAAGTTTCAATTTATGATCTTTTAGGGCAATTAATTTCTGAAGATGTGACGAATGAAGATTATTATCAATTCAAATCATCAGAAAAAAGCGGAATGTTCCTGACTATAAAAATAGTTTTTCCCAATGGCAGAGAAATTTTTGGGAAGTTTATTCAGGAGTAAAACGAAATAGGAAAAGCAGGAAATAATAAATTTGTACTAAATGATTATCTTTGAATTAATATGGCAGCAAATAATTTACTCGATACCAGCACAGTAAGCCTGAGCGACATTATTGGTAATGGGAAAATATATAAAGTTCCTTCTTATCAAAGAGACTATTCTTGGAAAGGGGATCATTGGGAAGACCTTTGGGCAGATATACAGACCATTTTAAACGGTGAAGGTGTCCATTATATGGGCTCAATTGTTCTTCAAAATAAAGGTGAAAAAAACTACAGCGTAATAGATGGTCAGCAAAGACTTGCGACTTTGACATTAATAGTATTGGCCACAATTAAGAATATTCAAAATTTGGTAGACAATAATATAGAAAGGGAAGATAACGAAGAACGTATCAAATTACTTAGCAAGAAATTTTTAGGAGATAAAGACCCAGGCTCATTAACATATTCCGCAAAACTTGAATTAAACGAAAACAACAACAGTTTTTTTCAATCTCATTTATTGGTATTCAGACCACCATTGAACGAGAAAAAACTTGGAGATTCTGATAAGCTCCTTTGGAATGCTTATAATTTCTTTTTAATTAAAGTTTCTCAACATTTTAATGGAATTGAAAATGGAGAACAAATGGCAAATTTTCTAAATAGACAAGTTGCCGAAAAGCTCAAGTTTATACAAATTGTAGTTGAAAACGAGTTAAGCGCTTATACTGTATTTGAAACACTAAATTATCGTGGTGAAAGATTGACTGTTTCTGATTTATTAAAAAACTTTCTGTTTTCCCTTGCAACGAAAACTGATCTTGAGCATGTAAAAGAGAAATGGAAACGAACAGTAGATACAATCGGCTTAGATAGATTTCCTACTTTTCTTAGGCATTACTGGATTTCAAAGAATAAGCTTACTTCAGAAAAACATTTATTTAAATCATTGAAAGAAAGCGTTCACACTTCACCTCAGGTTATAGACCTATTAGATGAACTTGAAAAAAATGCGCAATTATATAATGCTCTAACTACATACTCTGACAAGCTATGGACAGGTCAAAGAGAAATAATAAAAAGGATACGTGAAATTGAGTTATTCAAAGAAAGACAAGCTTTACCCATACTTTTAGCTTCTTATAATTATTTATCCTCAGAAGAATTTACGAAAGTTTTAAGAATCGTAAGTGTTATTACATTTCGATATACCATAATTGGAGGATTACATACTAATCTTAAAGAAGAAGTCTATAATAAAGCATCACTGAAAATTAGTAAAGGAGAATTAACTACGGCTGCAACAATTGCAAAAGAAACGAAGGCTTTATACACCGATGATAAAGATTTCAAAAATGATTTTTCAACTGTTTCAATCAGTACAAAGCGAGGAAAAAAAATAGTAAGGTACATACTTTTTGAAATAGAAAACTTTCTCAGTCATGCAGATAATGACTACGAAGTTAATCCAGCTACAATCGAACATATTTTACCTGAAAATGCTGATGAGAAATGGGCAATTAATTTCCCTGTTTCCATTCAGGAATCACTAGTTTATAAACTTGGTAATTACACACTTTTAGAGGACGATAAAAATAGGGATTGTGGCAATAAAAGCTTCACAGAGAAAAAGAGGGTTTATGCTTCAAGCCAGTATGTAATGGCCAAACAAATAACAGCCAATGAATGGACTCCAAATTCAATGGACAATAGGCAAAGTAAACTTTCCGATTCTGCCAGTTCGATTTGGAGACTTCCTTATTTTGACCAAGCATAAAATGCTAGAAATAAAACTTGAATTGAGCTAAGCACTCTCAATGACACTTGAACAACTCAAACGGTTGATGACAGTGATCGCAAAAATGCAAAGCTTTGCATGCTGTAGAGCCAAACTGACTCGTTAATTTTGTATTTGTTGAATCGCAGAAAGGACATTTAACTTCTGCTTCTTTCAACGTTGACAAAGGATGCAAATGCTCAAATGTTAATTTTGGGGGAGGAGAAATACCATAAGCTTTCAACTTCGCCTTTGTAGCATCGCTCATCCATTCGGTTGTCCATGCCGGTTTAAAAATCAGTTTTATTTTTACTTGATATCCTTCGGCAGTCAATGTTTCTTTCACTGCTTCTTCCATCATTTTCATGGCGGGACAGCCACTATATGTTGGAGTCATGACTACTTCCACATTCTTACCATCTACCAGAACATCACGCACCACACCTAACTCCACAATACTTATCGCTGGAACTTCAGGATCGGGAATTTGATCGAGTAATGTCCAAATTGGTGTTGTAAGAATATTGTTTATGGTATTCATTCTTTCTAATTACCAGATAGCGTCCGGATAAGCACGAGGTAAGTATTGCATTTCGGATAAGATATATCCTAAATGCTCGGTATGTATGCCACGAATACCGCCTTTAGATTGATACCCACCAACGGCAGGGCGTTCCAATTTTGCTTTTGCCAAAACTTCATTCACCATGTTATCCCACTCTGCTCTGAGCAAAGTCAAATCAAAAGTGATATTTTTTTCAATTAATAATTGATCTACTTCATCCATCTCAAACAATTCATTAGTGAAATGCCAAAGATCTTCCAATGCAAACTTCACTTTCTTGTTGCTCTCTTCGGTACCATCGCCCAATCGAATAACCCACTGACTTGAGTGACGCACATGATACGTTACTTCCTTCAATGCTTTTTCTGCCAATCCGGAAATTGTTTCATCCGCACTTTTAGTGAGTGCTCTAAATTGAAGATAAGAAGCGCATCCAAATAAAAATGCGCGCATCATAGTATACCCAAAATCAGTATTAGGTTGCTCCACCATAGAGCGATTAAAAAATTCGCGTTCGTTGCGGTGAAATGCGATGTCATCTTCTGTTCTACCCTTCCCTTCCAATTCTGCGGCATAAGCATAAAATCCGCGCGCTTGACCGAGGAGATCAAGACCCATATTACTCATCGCAATATCTTCTTCCAAAACAGGACCGTGACCACACCATTCGCACATTCGTTGCGCCAAGACCAAACTTGAATCGGCGATGCGCACAGAATAATTAAATAAAGCTATTTTCTGATCCATTAAATTTGCTTTATGCCCTCCGGAGTTTTATAATAGTTAGGCCAACGATACATTTTATCATTTCCCGGATCAAAGAACGGACCCATATCTTCGGGGGTGGATGCCGTTATAGCATTAGTTGGAACTACCCAAAGATTTACGGCTTCTTGACGGCGCCCATATACATCTCTTGCATTTTGCAAAGCCATTTCTGCATCCGGTGCATGCACATTTCCCGCATGTTCATGAGCGGCTCCATCCTTTTTCTGAGTGAAAACTTCCCAAGCCGGCCAATTATCCTTATTTAACATCTTGCTTCTTCTTAATATTTAATAAAATCAGTTTTTTAATCCTTCTTTCTCTTCTCAGCATAGGCCGTAGCCGCTTCTCTTACCCATGCACCTTTATCATGTGCATCATTTCTTTGCTTCATACGAAGTTTATTACAGGGGCCATTTCCGTTAATTACTTCTTTCAATTCATTCCAATCAATTTCACCAAATTCGTAGTGACGCGTCTCCGTATTCCATTTTAGTTTATCATCCGGAATTTTCACTCCGATGGCTTCGGCTTGCGGAACGGTACGATCGATAAAACGCTGACGCAAATCGTCGTTCGAATGAAGTTTCACTTTCCACTTCATCAAATCATCCGAATTCGGAGAATTTGTATCGGGCGGACCGAACATCATTAATGAAGGCCACCAAAAACGATTCATCGAATCTTGAGCCATTTCCTGTTGCTCCTTCGTTCCACGCATCATGTGCGCCATAATCTGATATCCTTGCTTACTGTGGAAATTTTCTTCCTTGCAAATTCTGATCATAGCTCGGGAATAAGGACCGTATGAACAACGCGCCAATGCAGTTTGATTCACTATCGCTGCGCCATCTACCAACCAACCGATAGCACCCATATCTGCCCAATTCAAGGTTGGATAATTAAAAATGCTGGAGTATTTTGCTTTTCCGCTCAAAAGCTGATCGGTCATTTCGGAGCGATCGGTACCTAAAGTTTCTGCGCCGCTATAAATATAAAGACCATGTCCGGCTTCATCTTGAACCTTGGCAAGCAGGACCGCTTTACGCATCAAGCTAGGAGCGCGAGTCAGCCAATTGCCTTCGGGCAACATTCCAACAACCTCAGAATGAGCATGCTGCGACATCATTCGCAACAATTGCTTCCGATACTTTTCGGGCATCCAATCCTTAGGTTCAATCGTTTTTCCTGCTGCTATTTTAGCGTTAAACTCTTCAACGCGATGAATTTCATCTTCAGGTGCTAAGGCTTGCTTCATAAACTATTTTTTTTCAAGTGTAAAAATATGACAATCAGGATTTCAAGGCAAATGAGATTCATCATCATTTGCTGTATTTTTCCAACATTTGAAAAGCAGGAAATATTGTTCCATCCAATTACGGTTTCTATGTAACTCGATTACAAATTACACGTAAACGTTTGCTAAAATAAGCAATATTTAAAACTCTGTGATATAGTTATATTTGTGGCCATGCGTAAAATCAAATTGATACCCGTTTTCTTGATCATCCTGAGTATTTTCTCCTGCAGAAGTGTGGAAGATGTAGCTTATTTCCAGAAAGATCAACAACCATCAAATCAGAACAAGGTCGTTTATCCAAATTTTACTCCAGACAAAAAGAAAGTTGTCCCTAATTATGAAAACGTCATTCAAACCAATGATATTTTAAGTATTTATGTTTCGAGTTTGAGTCCAGAAGCAAGTAGTTTCTTTAATTCCATCGCCCCATTAGAGCGCAATGAGCAGAGCAATAACGGTTCATTTTCAACTCGCACCGATATTGGCTACCTGGTTGATGTGCAAGGAAATATAGAATTGCCACTTATTGGAAAAGTAAAAGTTCTTGGATTAAGTACTTCGATTGCTCGCGATACACTTACGAAACGACTGGAAAATTACCTACAATACCCTTCAGTAAGGATCTATATTGAAAATTTCAGAGTTACAATTTTGGGAGAAGTAAATCGCCCGGGTGTTTATAGTGTCACGAACGAAAAAATTAATATTCCTGAAGCTTTAGGCTTAGCAGGTGATCTAAATATTTTTGCAGACCGAAAAAACATCACCTTAATTAGAGATGAAGAAGGAGTAAAAAAATACACTTCGGTAGATTTAACATCACGAGAATTGTTTGATGCACCTTACTTTTATCTTCGTTCCGGCGATATCATTTATATTTCGCCGGTAAAAGGACGAGTTGCTCAGAGTGATAATTTTTATCGAGTTCTTCCCATTGTCATGAGTAGTTTAACATTAATAGCCGTAGTTGTTGCCCGTATTATCAATTAATTTATCCAGCATCCCATCGTAATGAGCGATAATAAACAGCCGAATCAACCTTTTTCCTATCCCAATCAGCAACAAGCGATAGGGGGCAGTGAGCCGCAAAATCAAGTAAATTTAAAATTCTTATTCAATAAATTTTTTCTGCGTCACTGGTATTTATATGTGTACACTTTAACTTTAGGAATTATTACTGCTTATTTTTATAACTGGTACTCTACTCCTATTTATTTTTCAAGTTGCACTGTATTGGTAAAAGACGACAAACAAAAATACAATGGCAATGATCTTTTTTCTCAATTAAACAACTTCAATACAGAAGGGGGCATTGAAACAGAAATTGGGATCATCAGGTCACGACAAATGATCTACAAAACGCTTGAAGAATTAGGCTACAACAAAAGCTACTTTCTCAAAGGCGAAATTAAAACATCAGAAATTTACAAAGATTCTCCCGTCAAATTGGTTGAAGACACCATGTATTCCTTGGCACCAAGTACTACTTTGAATATTGAAATTCTGGATGAAAAAAAGTACAAGATAAGCTACAATCATCCAAGTGGTCCGCAAATAGGTTATTACTTTTACGGTAAAAATATCAACACAAAAATCGGCCGATTTAAAATTGAGAAAACAGATAAGTTTAAAGACGAAGCTTATTCAAAAGCTGCGTACACCAAGAGAAATATTATCATTCGTTTTAATTCAATAGAAAATTTGACGGTGATTTATCAAACTGCACTAAAAGTGGAGAAGGTAAGTAAACTTTCTACCATCTTACAAGCATCTATTCAAGGACCTGTTCCTGAAAAGAACGAAGATTTTTTAAATAAACTTTTCGTATTTTATATAGCAAAAGGAATCGAATTTAAAAACGAATATGCTGTTAACACCTTGCAATTTATTGATGAGCAAGTGGAGCTTTTGACACAGCAGATTGATGTGAATGAAGCCAGCGTTGAAAAATTCAGAGTTTCAAAAGGAATCACCGATTTAAGTGTAGAAGCTTCCTCCTATTTAGAAAGTGTAAAAAACTTCGATGGTAAAATTTCTGAATTACAAGTACAAATTTCATTTCTTGAATATTTAGAGCGTTATGTAGGTCAGGGAAAAGAACTTTCGGGAAACATTTCACCCGGAAGTATTTTAGTGAATGATCCACTCTTGACGAATTTAATTTTGAAGATGAATGAGCTGGAGAATAAAAGAAAATCACAACTTTCATTGGCAAAACAACAGAACCCAATTTTAGTGAGTCTGAACATTGAAATTCAAAATACCAAAGCGGCCTTATTAGAGAACGTAAGAAGTTTGAGCAATGGATTGAAATCTTCTTTGAACGAAGCGATGTCGCAGAAAGGGCAAGTGCAAGGAAAATTACGTTTATTACCTGGTGCACAACGTGAGCTTCAAACCTTGATGCGCGGATCGAATATCAAAGAAACACTTTACTCCTATTTATTACAGAAAAGAGCGGAGACTGCCATCATCCTTGCCAGTACCACTGCAGACAATCGGGTTGTAGACAGCGCACGTACTTTCTTCAAACCTTTGAAGCCGGTGAAGAGTTTAAGTTATTCTATTGCTATTGTACTCGGCTTACTTATTCCCGGATTGCTCATATACATTCGTGATTTGCTCAATGATAAAATCATTGATCGCTACGATTTGGAGCGTCAAACAAATATTCCTTTGTTGGGAATGATTGGATTAAGTGCATCGAAAGCCAATTTAGTAGTAACTGAAAAACCTAATTCACATATTTCCGAAGCCTTCCGTTCTATCCGAACGAATTTGCAATATTTCAATCAGAACAAAGAGCAGAATATCATCATGGTTACTTCTTCCATCAGTTCGGAGGGAAAAAGTTTTTGCTCATTAAATTTAGCTGTGATGTTGGCCATGTCGGGACGTAAAACAATTTTGGTGGGATGTGACTTACGCAAACCTAAAATCACCGTTGGATTTGATTTTGTGAGTGAAATTGGATTAAGTAATTACCTCATCGGATTGAATACTGAAAAAGAAGTAATTCAAAACTCGGGAACCATTCCAAATCTAGATATTATTTTATCGGGACCAAAGCCTCCGAATCCATCCGAATTAATTATTTCAACTAAAATGGATAGTTTATTCGAATATCTAAAAGCCAATTACGACAATATTATTTTAGATACACCGCCAGTAGGATTAATTACAGATGCTACTGTTCTGTCGAAATATACCGACATCAATATTTATGTTGTACGTCAGGGAGTCACGAGAAGACATCACCTCGGCTTCGTCAACAAACTTTACAATGAAGGCAAATTAAAAAATCTTTGCATCATCTTAAATGCCATGAAAGCCAACAACCGAAGTTATGGTTATGGTTATGAATATTCCTACGGCTATGGTTATGGTTACGGCTATGGTTATGGTTATTACGAAGAGGACAATCAAGACAGCGGAATTAAAGCTACCTTCAAGTCTATCTTTGGCAAAAAACGAAAAAAGAGCTCTAGCTCTTAAACACCTGCGCCGTTGAAGGCTCGTATCAATAGTCTCCTAAAAAAAATATTCAAGAGATTCGATCCTGAATCGAAACATCTCTTAAAAAATAGCTCTTGGGTGACTTTGTCCAATACGCTTGGGACGATTTTCGCCTTTATTAAAACCATTGCTATCACCCGCATTTTAGGAGTTGAATTATTCGGAACTTATGCATTGGCCATCGCATTTATTATTACGACTCAAGAATTTCTTCGACTCAATATATCGATGGGATTAATCCGATATGGTGCTATGTTCTCAAGTGAAGAACGCAAGGATAAAATTGTTTCTGTTATTAAATTTAGTTTGGTGCTGAGTAGTATTTCGGCGATACTATCAGTCCTAGTTTTATCAATTATTACCATTTTCTTCTACTCGACTTTCATCAAGGCACCCGGACTAAGCTTTTACATAATCGTCTTCGCCATTGCCAATTCTTTAAGTTTTATAGATGCCATTGCAAAAGCAAGTTTGAAGTTATTTTACAAATTCAAAGTAAATTCCATCATACAAATGGTGATGGACACCATTGAAACCGGAATTATACTTAGCACATTAGCGATCTATGGTGCAAATTTGGAAGCTTTTTTTACTGCTGCGATTAGCGCCCGTATTTTAAATAGTGTGACTTGCAATATTGCAGCCTATACCGAATTACTGACTGAATTAAAACCTTATTTAGACAGTAAAATCAATTTGATAAAAAGTCAATACAAAGAATTCTTCAATTACATCTTTGGAAATTCTCTCAGCTCATCTCTTAAAGTATTCATGAATCAGGGAGACGTGCTATTACTTGGTAATATGAGCAGTACATCAGAAGTTGGCATCTATTCTACTGCTAAAAAACTAGCTTACTCCATTCTTACTTTAACGGATCCATTAGCTAGCTCCATCTTTCCTCAGCTAAGTCATTTGATTGCTTCAAAAGATCATCAGAAAATAAAAGTGATGGTCAAAAAAATTAGTGGAATCATGCTCATTCCATCACTACTAATCTTGTTCATCAGCTATTTCTTAAAAGTTAACATCCTTGAATTCTTGTTTGGGAAAGAATTCATTCCGGCAGCTCAGCCTTTCATCATTTTATTGATTTGTGCCTTGCAAGGAGCAGTATTCTTTTGGGCTTTGCCATTAATTCAAAGCTTGGGGCTGATTAAAAAGAGATTTCTTGTTTATCTTTCAGCCATCATCATTGGAGGGATTACCTGTTACTTCTTAATTCCATCCATGCATGCTTCCGGAGCGGCAATAGGACTCTTGGCAGCAAATCTATTTATAACCTTCAGGTTTATTCAAGCCTCCATCTTTCATTTGAATATTGCCACGAAAAATTCGAATAAAAGCAGAAAACAATAATTAAATATCCTCGTATATACATTCTTATTCACCCAATGAGCATTCTTGAAGCAAGTCGAAAATCAGTAGCACTAAAACATCCTTTAGCGGCTCTCTCTTTTTATTTGGGTAACAAAGGAGCCATGCACGAAGCGATAATTTTAGATGCCGCGAAATATATTTTTGGCAACAACACCAATCTACAAGTCTGGAGAGATGCGCTCTCCGAACTAAAAGAAAACAAGTTCATCGCACCCAACAAAAACACCTACGATGTAGTTGTTGGAAACAATTTAAATACTACTTTCGGAAAATGGATCTGGTGCTGCGTACGAGTACTGCAACCGGAAAGCATGATTGAAACTGGAGTGGCGCACGGCTCTTCTTCCTGGATTATTTTAAATGCCATGCGTAAAAACGGGAAAGGAAAATTGTATTCCATCGATTTACCCAACAACGACACCAACAGCGCTTATAATTTCAATGAAGCGCAACCTGTAACAGGATGGATGGTTCCTGATGAATTAAAATCACAATGGGAATTGCATTTGGGATATGCGCAAGAAATATTACCGGCTCTTTTAAACCGATTAAAAACAATTGATATTTTCTTTCACGATAGCGATCACAGCTATGAGCACATGAAATTTGAATTTGAAACTGCTGCTCCATTCATACGAAAAGGCGGAGTATTGCTCAGCGATGATGTACACAAGAATAAAGCATTCGAAGAGTATGTTTCTAAAAGCAAAAACACAGCTTTACAATTTAATAAGGGGGGATGTGCTTTGGCGCAATAAGGAAAATGGAACAAGCGTGTATTATATATTTATCGCCTTATGATATTTTAAGACCACGCACCAATCAGTTGAGTGATGTTCGTTTTACCGAAGGTTTTGCTCAGAACAATTGCAACACCCACCTCGTAGTTCCTTTCGTTTTCAGAGAAGATAATATTTTAAAAAGTGAAGTAGAAAGCACGTACGGATTGAGCAGCAAAATTCAAATCCACTATTTACCAACAAATTTTACCTCTGATGTAAATGGCAAATTACAGTTGGCGCAAGTAACGATGCTTGCCATACGACAAACTCTTGATCTTTTAAAAAATCGCAGCGGAAAAGGTAATATTTATATTATTAGCAGGAGCACGCATTTACTTCGACCTTTATTTACGCTCAGAAAAATATTTAAAAGTTTATTCAGCAATGTTCATTTAATACATTGGGCACATGACTTTCATTCAGGTGCAATCTATCAGAGCATCTATAAAAAATCGGATTATATTCTTGCCACCAACAGTTCTATTTTAGAATCCATACATGCATCTGCAAAAAGAGAAAATAGTAATGGGACTTTCACATTAAACCCCATCACAGAAGCACAAGCAACAGAGTCTTATAGCAAAGAGGTAGCAAGAGAGCAAGTTCATTTATCAAACATTCAGAATCCATTGGTTGTGTATACTGGAAAATTGGGGCAACATTACGACAAAGAAATGAAATTCATTTTAGACGCCGCTCAATTACTTCCTCAGGTTACTTTTCTTTTTACGGGCGGCAAGCCGGATGTGGTACAATACTGGGAAAATTTTTGCAAAGACAAAAAATTACAAAACGTCATCTTTACCGGATATCTTCCCGACTATAGAAAAATAAAATACTATCAATACGCAGCAGATATTTTAATTTCCTATTACACCCATCAAGGACATGATGTTCGTTATAATTTACCGAATAAACTTTGCGAATACATGCTCACCGGAAATCCCATTGTCACTCCGGATTATCCTGCTACGCGTGATTTGTTAAACAATGCAAATTGTATTTTTACTGAACCTGAAAATGCAGAAGCTTTAGCAAAGAGCATACAAGAAATTGTAAACGATCCGCAAGCAGCAAAAATAAAAGCATTGCAAGCATTAAAAGATGTAAAGGAAATCACATTCAAAAAGGTAAGTGCGCGCTTATTAAAACAATTCCCGACATGAACGATAAGGGAGTTTTAAAGACCTATTTAAAAAAAGGGTTCATTAGCAAAATGGATCGCATTTTTACTTTCATCGCACCCAATTATAGTTTAAAAATTGCAAAACGAATCTTTTCTGATTATAAATCCGAAGAATTTGTTGCAACAGAAAGCACTAAAACGATTAGTTTTTCGAACTACAAAGGAAATAATGAATGCGCAAAAATTATAAAGAATTTAATAGAAGCTCGCCCATACCCATCCATAAAAGCGGCTTTGGTACATGGAAGTATTGCCGATGAAAATGATATTTCCTATAGCGACTTTGACGGAATACTCCTCATTGATTCTTCCAAAATAAAAAATGCTTCGCAATTGTTTGAGTTGAGAAGCTTGATTGCAAAAACAGAACAAATAATGTATTCACAAGATGCATTACAACATCATGGATGGGAAATTTTTACTTTAGAAGAACTTCTCCAATTTAAGGATCATGCATTTCCTTTAGATTTAATTCTCGAAGTAAAAACATTGTATTTCTCAGGAGAACCAATGATCGATGTTAAAAGTAAATCTTTAGCCTCTGAATATCCTACATCACTTGAATCACTCTGTTATTCGTTGAAAAGAAAATGCGAATCAGGAAACTTTGATCGGGATGCCTATTATTTCAAAAATTTGATGAGTGAAATCATGCTGTTGCCGGCTCTATTTCTTGAGGCAAAAAGAGGAAAAAGCATTTTGAAAAAAGATAGTTTTTCTGAAATAAAGCGTAGTTACCCAAACACCAACATTTTGCTAATTGATCAAGTCAGTCATATACGATTAGGCTGGACGCAAGAGAAGATTAAATTCAAAACCCAAATGTTTCATCGTTTCAGGAAAGCCGGCATCTATTTGTCCTTTTTAGCACCTCAAGTATCTGAAGAAATCAAAGCCTTTTGCGGCAAAAATTTGGCTTTGGAAATTGGAAAACTTTGTGATGAACTTCTACTTCAATCCAAAACACGAAACGATGAATCAATAATTTAATCTTTTCATTACCGGAGATATGATTTCCGTGATGATTTTAGTTTCTTCATCCGTTAATCGATCCATCGAACTTTTATTCATGTCTACAATGGAAGACTCCACTTTGTGAATGGAAAAATTCGTATCAAACACCTCTTCAGACAATAGACTACAGTTCAAAAATGAGGTGATTCTTGCCATAATTTCCTTCGGATTCCGAACCAACTCTTCGTAATGCACAGTTATATGGTTCTTTAATTTCGGTGTATCATTCAATAAAAGTTCATTTGACACTGCCCATTGTGTAGCGGCCTCTTGTATTGAATGTTTTTCTTTTCGATGGATTCCTTCAGCCACTGCATATCCATTTCTATATAAGGAGATGAAATAAGCGTTTGGAAAATTCTTTTGCAACCAGGGTGTGCGGGCTGCATTCAAAATCGTTTTTTCGAGCAATATTTTTCGAGCTGGGAAATTATAAAACCAAGCCCATTCTCTCCTCAATTTAAGGGGATCAATTGTGCTTTTTGAATTTTCATCCAAATAAAACAATTCGGGTTTTAAAGCCCATAATCGTGATAAATTAAAATTGGCGCCGCGAGGGAGTTGATTCGAATAAAATTGTCCTTCATTGGGCATTGATCCAATATCCGGATGTGCAGCCAATAATTGATGCAACAAAGTGGTCCCGGAATTATAACATCCAACAATAAAAACCCATTTCTCAGGCTTCGGCTCCTTCATCAACAAATACCCTATCGACTTCAACTTCAGTTTTAGCCAGAGATTTAGTTTTGCTGAAAACGCCTTCATATCGACAAATTTAGATTAAAGCAACATCTTTTACTCCATATTGCATTAAAAGTTACTTTTGCTATCACACCTATGAATACTCGTTTACTCCTAATTCTTAACGAAGGAAATCGCAGCGAATTTATAAATGAACTTTGCGAGGCTATTCGGCTTCGAAATAAATGCGAAATCACTCTTCATTTTTTGGCAAAGTCTGATGTAGAAAACCAAAATATTCCTGCTCAATTTCAATTCGAATCAAAGAAATACAATGGTCCAATTCCAATTTACAATGCTTCAGAAATAAAGGATGAATCTCGTTTTTCGGCGATTGTTAATCTAAGTAATTCTAAGCAGTCGTTCCCTCAATTTCAGCATCTGCCGGTCATAAAATCTTCCTTTTTCAGCACCTTATTTTTGGATTTTAATTCCATCTTATTTCAAGATTTCATCCTTGAAAAAAAGCATAGCGAATTCAAAGTTTATATACAAAAGCAAGGTGAAAACGCAATTAAATTAGCGAATGGCAGATTTAAAATATTAAGCTATAATTATCACAAGACCCTTGATTTATTGAGACGAGCGAATGTTCATCTTCTTGCGGATGCCATTCATCGATTTACGCATCAACAGTTGGAAAAAATGACGAATGAAACTTTCGAATTTCAAATTCCGACCCAAGATCAGATTCAAACTTTCAACAAAAAAATTAGTCGTGCAAAGCGTAAACATAGAATAAATCAGATCTTCTTTCACAATAAATGGAATATCGGAATCATACATGCTCCGATTGAAGAAATCGCTTTAAAAAAGAAAACATCTTTCGAGGTAAAATGGTTCAATGAAGCAAAAGGTAAAAACTTTTATGCGGATCCTTTCGGGCATGAAATCAATGGCGAAAAAATTATCTTTTTTGAAAATTACAATGGCAAAAAAGGAATTCTAAGTGCAAAAAAATCGAATGGCGCGACAATAACATCTTTACAAATACCCGCACATCTATCTTACCCGTTCACCTTTTCACATCGAGGAAAACACTATTGTTTGCCGGAACAAAATGAATCAGAAAAACTTTTACTCTATCAAATTCATCCGGAAACCTTAGCACTCGAAAACGGAAAAGTAATATTAGAAAATTTCAAAGCGGTAGATCCTACCCTATATCATAAGGACGAAAAATGGTATTTGTTCTGCACGAATGCGGCTCAAAAAGGAGCGGATCTTCGCTTATATATTTTCATCGCAGATACTTTAGAAGGTCCATGGAGAGCACATCAAAAAAATCCGGTAAAGAATGATATTTGCTCGGCGAGACCAGCAGGACCACTCTTCGAAAAAGATGGGATTTTATATCGTCCGGCTCAGGACAGCAGCAGCGTATACGGAGGCGAAATTGTGATTCATCGTATTGCTATTCTTTCAGAATCTGAGTTTGTGGAAACAGAAATAAATCGTATTCAGCCCTCTCAATTCACAGGAAATTATACTGAAGGATGTCATACTATTTCTCCATTGGGAACATCTACTTTAATTGACGCCAAGAGGAAAGTCTTCACGCTACGCAACCTTTTTCAATTTATCCGTAAAAAACAGAATGAGTAAATTTCGATTCATAGATCGTCCTATTTCACTTCATCGTTCACTGTACGATGAGGCTGTTGACGGAATTATAGAGCGAAATAAGGATTTACCCGGTCTAAAAGCGATTATTCAGTTTGGCAATATCACCACTCCTGGAATCTCCGATTTGGACATTCTTTTCGTGTTTCAGAAAGGAATAAAATGCCGAAAAACCGGTTTAGAGGAACTTCCGGAGGAACACTCTGCGTTATTTACTCATGGGATTATGGCTATTTCTGAAGACCAATATGCTGACAATGAATACTATACTCTTTGGAGCGAACATCGAGTAATTTGGGGAAATAATTCTTTACCTGAATCTAAAATCAGAACGCAGGAAGAAGATCGTTCCTTAAAAATTCAAACTGCAGTCGAATTTCTAATTGCCAATTACATCGATTTGAAAATTCAAAAGACCTATTCCATCATTAAGTTGCGCAGCCTATTGCAACACATGAAAGGAATTCTTTATGATTTGGATTATCTGGAAGATGAAAATAGTATTCTTCATCCTCATTTGGAAAAATTAAAAGCAATGATTGTTGCTTGGTTTACGGAAACACCATCGAATAGAATCATGAGCGATTGGTTCAATTCATTTGAAATTTTGTACGATAAGTACGTCCATCAAACCTTAAAAAAACATCCCATGTATTTACCGGGAAGAGATCAATTTGCCATTTCCAAAAATATGCTTTTACAAAATTCTTCAACCGTGAATTTCACCCACCAAGGAATATTACTACCTTCTTTTTTGAGTTTTAGTGGAAGATATTATGTCAAACTACAACATCGATTTAACAAATTTATTATTGCTTGTCCGCTCAGGCATGAAGCCTCGAAAATTGTTGAAGATCGTTTTGAATTTTTAATCAGGGTGAAAGAATATAACAGGCAATATTTGCCTAATTTTATGACCATGACCACGAGCATTACGGCTAAACTGATTTGATGATGAATTGGAAAAATCCGGGTTCCATCATTGAGGAAAGTATTCGAACAGAAAAGCTAAAAAAATTCTTTAGCCACTACGGTTCGGGTGAATGTCTTTTAGATTTAGGATGTGGTCCTCGCCCCTATTATTCCATCTACAAAAGTCATTTTGAAAAAACTATTGGTGCCGACTTAGCCGACTCTCCATTCCCGAAAAAGCAAATCGATATTTATTGCAAGGCCACTGAAGTTCCATTGCCGGATGAGAGTATAGATGTGATTTTGTGTACCGAAGTTTTACACGATCTTGCTGAACCTGATGAGTTTTTCAACGAAGTAAAACGGCTCTTAAAACCAGATGGATATTTAGTGATGACGAGTCCATTCGTAGTACCGATTGTAGATGGAGAATACGACCATTACCGTTACACGAAATTTGGTTTAAAATATCGAATTGAGAAGTCGGGACTGGAGGTTGAGTCCATTGAGGAAGTTGGCGACCTCTTTGCCAGTACCATCACCCTGAGCGTGAAACCATTCTTAAAATTCTTTAATAATGTAGCTAAATTGCTCAGATTTAAAGCTTTTTATAGCTCGTACAACCCATTAATATTCCTTACGGTGGTACTTCCACAATTATTTTATCTGTTTTTAAGCAAAATTCCACTGATAAAATCTATTTTTAAAAGATTTCGCTACGGATCGATCGGTTATGTATCTATTGCGAAACTAGCTCGTAAAAACGCAAATGCTTCCTCTTAAAATATTACATGTAATTTGGTCGGCCGAAATGGGCGGAATCAGTAAGGTAGTATTGCATCTTTGCAAGGAACAAAAAAAAGATTACTCTTTGGAAGTAAGTGTTTACATTGCAAAGGGCAAAGGCGAAATTATAAATGATTTTATAAATTCAAACATTACCCTCATTCAAGGAAACTTCAAAAGTGGAATTTCGATTCATCCGAAACAAATTCGTCAAATTAGAGATATTATGACGGGTTTTGATATCATCCACTTCCATGCTTTCAATCCTACAATGGCTTTTGCAGCAAAGCTTAGTCGTAAAAAAATAATTTACACAGAGCATGGGAACTTCGGATTAGGCCGCGGAAAAAAATGGAATGATTACATTAATCAAATTCTAAAAAGATTTTTTCTCAATCGCACTGTTAATCACATCACATTTAATTCTGCATTCACACAGAAAACTGCAACTAAGCTCTATGGTTTAGGAAGATGTGATCAAAGCATCGTTTTCAACGGAGTTCCATTGCTTGATGTGACTAATACAGAAACAAAATTCAGAAAAAGCGAAGATGAATTTATTATTTATGCGATTGGTCGACTCGCTAAAGTAAAACGATTAGATCGACTCATTCATTCACTTGCAGCTTTAAGAAATTTAAAATATAGACTTATTATTTTAGGTGATGGACCAGAAGAAAAAAAGCTAAAACAAATGGCTATAGATTTCGGTGTGTCGGAGTTCATTAATTTTGCCGGACGAGGCGATGCCCTTTCACTCCATCGTGAAGCTGATCTTTGTGTGCTGCCGAGCCAGGGTGAAGCATTTGGATTGGTAGCTATTGAAGCTTATCAATTTGGGAAACGAGTATTGGTATTTCATGATGGCGGAGGAGTAGCGGAATTAGTAAAGAAGATTGACCCGCTAGCTGTAGTAAAAAATGAAAACGAATTAGTACAAATAATTTCGATAGCGATAACAAACAAAAAAGAAGATATTAGAATTATTGATCAAAGAAAATCATTCGCCGCTTTATTCTCTATGGAAAAAATGGATTCATCCTTAAAAAACATTTATCTCTCGAACTAATATGTGCGGCATCAATGGTCTCCTTTATCTGAAAACTAATTCTCTTGGAAATAGCAGAGAATTAGTTGCGGGGATGAATGCGTGCATTGCGCATCGTGGACCGGACGACGAGGGCCTCTGGTCGTCAAAAGATGATCGACTGTTTCTTGGACATCGCAGATTAAGCATCATCGATCTTAGCACTTCCGGCCATCAGCCCATGATTGATGAAGAAGGAAACGCGATTGTGTTCAATGGAGAAATTTATAATTACAAAGAAATAAAATCCGAATTAGCATCTCATTTTAATTTTAAAACAGGAAGCGATACGGAAGTCATCATGCAGCTGTATAAAAAATACGGACACGATGCATTGAAAAAATTCAACGGCATGTTTTCTTTTGCTTATTGGAATCAGGAAAAAGAAACATTATACATTGCGAGAGATCGTGCAGGTAAAAAACCATTTTATTATACCGAACAAAATGGTGTTTTTGCGTTTTCATCGGAAATAAAAGCTCTACTCAAATTACCCTGGGTAAAAGCAAGTCCGGACCAACAAGCATTGTATCATTTTCTCACCTACAACCAATTGCCTGCTCCTTTGACAATGTTCGAAGGAATTTACAAACTGGACGCAGGAGAATGCATGACAATTCATAAAGGTCAGATTAAAAAAGAAAGTTATTGGGAAATTTCTCCAGAAAATCTCTCGTCAATTTCTGAGGATGAAATAAGCGACCGATTATTTCAAACACTTCAAACTTCGGTAAATTACAGAATGGTTGCAGATGTCCCTGTAGGTGCATTTTTAAGCGGCGGTGTGGATTCAAGTGCAGTAGTCGCTATGATGCGCGCACAAAGTTCAGGTACAATCAAAACTTACTCAGTGGGATTTGATGGCCAAGCAAATTATGATGAAAGAATTTACGCTGAAAAAGTCTCAAAAATGTTCAACACCGAACATTTTGAAAAAAACATACGACCAGAAGACATTGCCAATTCTTTACCATTAATCATTGACAGCTTTGACGAGCCAATGGCAGATGCAACTTGTATTCCCATCCACTACATTTCACAATTAGCAAGAGCAAACGGGACCATCGTAGTACAAACCGGAGATGGCGCCGACGAATTGTTTTCAGGTTACCGTTCGTGGATGAAATATAAAAAAATATATCCATGGTATCATACTTACAATAATTTTCCAAGTTTCATAAAAAAAGGTGTTGCTAGTCTCATCAACGAAACCAATGACGAAGCCAGTGCGATGAGAGAAATTTTTTCCAGAGCAGCGCAAGGACAAGAATTATTTTGGGGTGGCGCCAAGGCATTTAAGGAAAGTACGAAACGCGATTTCTTAAGCAAAGATTTTCTGAGTGGAATCAACAACCTAAACTCTTACGAAGTCATTCAACAATACAGAGAACAATTTGATGTATTAAAACAAAAACATTCGTGGCTCGACGATACTGCATGGATGTGTTATATAGGATTGAAATTTCAGATCCCATCGAAATACTTGTATCGAATGGATCGCTTAGGTATGGCGAACAGCATTGAGATTCGCAATCCATTTCTGGATTACCACATGATTAATTTAGCATTTTCAATACCATCACATTTAAAAACAAAAAACAATACTCCGAAATACATACTCAAAAAGAGTTTAGAAAAAATTCTTCCATCTGAAATCCTATATAGAAAAAAGATGGGCTTCTGCGTTCCCTTGCAAGAGTGGGCGGGTGAAATCATGTTAGATTATACGGAGACAAACATGAAATCATTTGTTAGCAATACAGAACTTTTTACCGAAGAAGGATTAAAAAGTCAGATCAAAGAAATTAGAAAAGGCAATACTGCATACACCAACCAATTATGGACCATTTACTTTTTGATGGCTTGGTTTAAAAAATGGATGTCGGCCTAATGAAAATAATTGTACTTATCACGAACATTCCTACTCCTTACAGACTTCCTTTGTTTAATGAGATCAATGGTCAATTGAATGAAAAAGGGATGGAATTGCATGTGATTTTTTCGGAGTCAGGCTACAAACGCAGAAAATTTGAAATTGATTTTACGAAAGTCAATTTTAAGTATACGATATTGGAAGGCGGCAAAATCACATCTCAAAAAGACAGTGAAAAAACTTATTTCTTTTATTTCGGACTTTGGAAAGTATTGAATGCTATAAAGCCTGCCCAAATCATTGTTGCCGGGTTTTCTTCAGCAAGTATCATAACAGCTTTATGGAGTCAAAAAAACAAAACGCCATTTAGCATATGGAGTGGTAGTATAACAACCGAGCAAAGAAATACTTCATTCATTCGAAGACTTATCAGAAAGCAACTGATACAAAGAGCCTATTCCTTCATTGCGTATGGGAATAAGGCAAAAGATTATTTAATAAACAACAGGGCTGAGCCTTCAAAAATTCAGATAGGAATAAATACAGTAGACACTACTTTCTACCAGGAAGAAACCAAGAAATTGAAAAGTGCATTTCTTGAATCAGGTATTTTTACATTTATTTACTTAGGATATTTAGTTCCTCGAAAAAATGTCAATAAAGTATTAGAAGCTGTTCGACTCTTAAAAGAAAAACGTTCCGATTTCCGACTTATCATCATTGGAGATGGAGAAAGCAAATCGGAATTGATGGAATTCTCTGAAAAAAATCAATTGAACCATCAAATCGAATTCACCGGATATAAACAAAAGCAAGAACTACCTTACTTCTTCGCTCAAGCTGATGCCTTACTCTTCCAAAGTAATTTTGATATTTGGGGATTGGTATTGAATGAAGCTATGGCGGCAGGAATTTGCTGCCTCTCTACTAAAAATGCAGGTGCAAGTTTTGACCTCATTCAAGAAAACATCAATGGAATGACAATCGACTACAATCAAACACAAGCAGTCGCCGAAAAAATGAATTGGATGATCGACCACCGAAAGGAAGTGAAGCTCATGGGAGAAAATGCAAGTTTATTCATCAAAGAAAACGCCAATTTATCGAAGTCGGCAAATGGTTTTATCTTAGCGCTCAAAGAGAAATAAGTCCATGAATTTTAAAAATTGGAAACAATGGTATAAAGATTCGCCACTTTACAAAAAGTGGTTCATCTGGCTCGTCCTATTAAGGCCAATCATTGACAATTTTTATGAACTGAAAGAAACCTCTGCACTCGCCTCTCCATTGTATATAGTCGGGATATTAACCCCCGTGTTCATTATTTTTAGTACCTTATCGGTAGGCTTTCCAAAAGCGCCACAAGCTTTAGAAGCTTTCCCTTTCAGAATATGGGGGGCATTAGTAATTTTTAATGCTGCCACTTTTTGGTTCATCAATTTGAACGTTGTAGCTTTTGGTGATTTGATAAAATATACCACTCCTGTGTTATTGTTTTTCTATGCAAGACGTATCATTCAGTCCAAAGAAGATCTGCATGGAATATTAACTGCATTTTTGATTTCAAGTATTTTTCCATTTGCAGTTTTTCTTTATGAGTCTATCGTAAATCCCATTGCCATAGAATACATTTCATCTGGTCGTGGTGGCGGATCCAGAATTAGAGGCGCCTATGCCGACGTGATGAATTATGCCATCTATTTTATTTTATTACTTCTCATTGTATCGTATTATTTCGTCTTGAAATTATATGGAAAAGCTTCATCCCTTCAAGTAAAGGCATGGCATATTGTAGTCACTATATTTTTTGTTGCTTATGGACTCACGCGTATCAATCACGTTTCAACCTGGGGTGTTTTTTTTGCAATGATTCTAGTTTTACTTTTTCACAATCTGAGAAATACACGAGGCATACTATTTGTTTTTCTTTTTATATTTATTGTAGCTACCTTTTTTGCGCAGGACTTATACGTAGATCATATTCAACCTCTCATTGGAAAGGAATTATTAGTGGTTGAAGGAGAATCAGACTCTGATCAAGCCTTCAATGGCCGAATGACTCGCTGGGAAAAATACTTTGAAATCTGGGAGCAAATGCCTCCTTTCAATCATTTTTTTGGAATTACAACTTCTAATTTCAAAGAGTCCGTGGTGATGATTGGAGGAGGTATGCATAGCGATTATGTTCGACAATTATTCATGACCGGATTCATTGGATTGTTTTTTTACATCGTATTTCTTTTTGCCGTTCTTGCGCGATGGGTGCGACTTGAAATGCCAGAAAAATATTTGTTAGCGGCTACATCTGCCATGATGATTTTATGGTCGATTACAACAGTCCCTACGCTTTATGCGCCCTTACTCTATATAGTTTATCCTATTATAGCTTTCGTGTTATTGCCAAAAAGCCAGCAACAATAACGCATGAATAAAAATCCTACTGTTTGCATCTTCGGTAAGCTTCCACCGCCTTTCATGGGACCGGCGATTGCTACACAGATTTTACTTCAGTCGGGATTAAAAGATAATTTTAATTTAGTACATATTGACACCAAAATAAATGAAGATTTAAAGGAGATGGGTCAATGGAGTTTCAGGAAATTTTTTAGAAACATCAGTATTTATTTCAAGATTGTTCGTAACGGCATAAATGCCAAACCACAACTTGTTCTTATTCCAATTAGTCAAAGCACAGTCGGATTTATTAAAGATTCAATCTATATTTTATTGAGCCGATTGTTTTGCAGAAAAATTCTATTGCATCTTCGAGGAAGTGAATTTAAAATGTGGATGGATCGCTCTTCTCCTTTAACTAAATTATATGTAAAAAGCGTTTTCAAAATTTGTTCAGGTGTCATAGTTCTTGGAGATAATCTTCGCTACCTTTTTGCTGGATATTTTCCGGATTCAAAAATCCATGTTTCTCCTAACGGTGGAAATTATATAATTCCTGAAAGAACTAGAACAGATTCAGAGAAAATCCATGTTTTGTATTTAGGAAATTTACAATCTTCCAAGGGAATTGAAGATGTTATTGAAGCCATTCATCTCATTCCTGCTGATCTTAGAAATAATTTAATAGTTGACGTGCTCGGAGGATGGAGAGATGAAAGTACGCGCAAAAAATGCATGTCCATCATCGACGAAAATCAATTGAACATTAAATTTCATCCCCCCGAAAAAAGTTATTTAAAATTACAAATGATGAGCAATGCTGATATCTTTGTATTTCCTCCAAGGGCTCCCGAGGGACATCCTTGGGTGATTGTTGAGGCGTTGGCCGCTGGATTACCTATCATCAGTACCGACAGAGGAGCGATAGTTGAATCGGTAAAACATGAGGAAAACGGATTCATCGTACCTTTGGCGAATCCAACAGCAATAAGAGAGAGACTTTTAGAGCTGATTAAAAATCCTGAGAAAAGGCAACGAATGGCCCAAAAATCTCGTAAAAAGTATGAATCTTTATTCACGGAAACGGCTATGGTAAACAACCTGAGTCGCATTTTCCATCAAGTGATGAACGAATAAAATGGAACAACTCACACAAAACCTAAAAGACGGACACATGCAATTGCTAGAAGTCCCCTTCCCTGCTTTAAGTTCGGGACAGGTTTTGGTGCGCAATCATTTTTCATTGATCAGTGCGGGAACAGAAGGAAAGACGGTGAAAGATGCGCGCTTGGGCTATATCGCTAAAGCAAGAGCAAGAAAAGAAGAAGTTAAAAAAGTAATACAAACAGCGAAAACGATTGGTCTAAAAGAAACTTATCGGTTAGTGATGAATAAACTCGATGCACCGAATGCATTGGGATATTCTTGTGCTGGCGAAGTCATTGCAATTGCCCATGATGTTCGCGATTTTAAAATCGGTGATTTTGTCGCTTGTGGCGGAAGTACTGCAGTACATGCAGAAGTGGTGGCTGTTCCGGTGAATCTATGTGTTAAATTAGACCCGCATGCGAATATAAAACATGCTGCATTTACTACTTTGGGAGCAATAGCACTTCAAGGAATTAGACAAGCTGATTTAAAATTGGGAGAGAATTGTGTGGTGATTGGCTTAGGTTTAGTCGGACAAATTACTTTACAACTTTTACGCGCATCAGGAATTAAGGCGTTTGGAATTGACATCGATGCTGCACAAGTTGAGTTAGCAAAGAAAAATGGTTTCGAAAATTCATTCGTAAGAAATGAGGATCAATTAGAAGCTGCAATATTACATTTAAGCGGCGGACATGGGACGGATGCGGTGATCATCACTGCAGGAACTTCCTCATTGGATCCGATAGATTTAGCAGGCACACTTTGCAGAAGAAAAGGAAAAGTAATTGTGGTAGGAGCTGTCCCAACAGGATTCTCAAGAAAAAATTATTACATCAAGGAACTAGAATTGAAAATGTCATGTTCGTATGGCCCCGGCCGTTATGATACCGAGTACGAGGAAGAAGGAATGGATTATCCGTATGCTTATGTAAGATGGACCGAAAACAGGAACATGGAGACCATCGCACAGTTCATTCACGAGAAGAAAATAAACATTGCCTCTTTGCTTAGTCATGTATTTCCTTTTGCTGATGCGAAATCGGCTTATGATTTAATTCTGAATAAATCAGAATTTTTCTCGGGAATTGTTTTGGAGTACGAGACCAATAAAAAACTCGATACAAGCATTCATTTAAAAACTCAAGGCAATTTAACAAAGTCGAAAGTACAAGTGGGAATGATTGGAGCCGGATCATTCGGTCAGAATTTTATTTTGCCTGTACTAAAAGATCGTGTTGCTTTAAACGGCATCGCCACCGCCCGACCTAACAATGCCAGAAATGTTGCCGAAAAATTCGGATTTGCATTTTGCACCGGTGATGCTTCTGAAATTTATGCTGACAAGAATATAAATACACTTTTTGTTGCCACTCGACATGATAGTCACGGAGAATATGTTTTGAAAGCCCTTAAAAGCGGTAAAAATGTTTTCACCGAAAAACCTTTGTGCATCAACAAAGAAGAATTAGAGGAAATAAATGCTCAGTATCCCCATTCCGCTTCCCGATTGATGGTAGGTTTCAATCGTCGTTTTGCACCTATGAGTATAACACTTAAAAATAATTTAAATTCAAGTGTTCCCGCAGCAATTTTAATGCGCATCAATGCCGGTGTCGTGGCGAAAGATCATTGGATTCATAATCCCAAAGTGGGCGGTGGTAGAATTGTAGGAGAAGTTTGTCACTTTATTGATTATGCCGCCTTTATTGCCGGAAGTAAAATAAAAGAAGTTGCTGCCATTTCAATGAATGATGCGAGTTCTTTAGAAGACACTTTAAGCATACAATTAAAAATGGAGAATGGCAGCATCGCCACCATTGCTTATTATTCCAATGGAAATACGGAAGTCAATAAAGAATACATTGAAGTTTACAACGGTGGTGTTATTGCCAAATTGGATGATTTCAAAGAATTAATGATTAGTGGTCCGAAAGGAAATAAGAAGACAATCGGCAACCAAGACAAAGGTCATAAGCAAGAAATTGCATCCTTTATTCAGTCGATTGAAAATGGCGAGCCCTCTCCTATTTCATATGATGAGATTTACAATTCCACACTCGCGACATTTTTAGTATTGGATTCCATCGCACAAAACGGAAAAAACATATCGATCGATTAATTATGACAGCTGATGCGAAAATCAATCAATCGATAGCGCTGCTTAAGACTTTTATCGAAAGCGAAAAATACAATGGTTACGATCCTTATGATGGATTGACATCGCCGCTATTTCGTCTTCCCATATTAAATTCAAACCATACAATTAGATTTTTTGCTCAGCAAATCATCAAGCGATCCATCATAAATTTCCGACCAATCATCGGCATTAAAAAAAGATTGAATCCTGTCACACTCGGATTAATGATTCAGTCCTATGCGCAAATGAGTTCTTCTTCAGATGCGAATAAACACAGGAAAATAATCCTTTCGCTGATACAAGAATTAAAAGCGCTCATTCCTTCCGGTTTCAAAGGAGCTTGTTGGGGTTATGATTTCCCTTGGGAAGCACGTTATGCCTCCATTCCTGCTTATCAGCCAACCATAGTAGCAACAGGAATTATCAGCAACGGATTGTACATCGCTTGGAAAAAGTTAGGAATTGAAGAAGCCAAAGAACTCGTGATCCAATGCTGTGAATTTACGGAAGAACATATTCATCGATCCAAAGAAAACGATGAAAGTTTTTGTTTCTCTTATTCTCCCTTCGATCATGAAAAAGTTTTTAACGCGAGCATGAAAGGAGCGCGCTTAATGGCGCAAGGATATGCATTAACGCAAAATCAAGAATGGAAAAACTTGGCAAAAAACGCAGTCGCCTTCGTGATGAAAAGTCAAAGAGAAGATGGTGCTTGGGTGTACTCGCAAAGAAAGAGCGGTGCCTGGATTGATAATTACCATACCGGATATATTTTAGATTGTTTAGATGAATATCAGAATTGTACTGATGATGATACTTGGAGCGAACATTTAATAAGTGGCATTCAGTATTACAGCAATACATTTATCTTAGAAAGCGGACAAGCTAAATTCTATGATAAAAATGAATGGCCGGCAGACTGTACTGCTGCCGGACAAACATTATTGAGTCTTTCAAGATTCGGATTTAGAGATTTAGCAAAAAAAGTAGCTTTGTGGAATATCGAAAACATGCAAAGCAAAAAAGGATATTTCTATTTTCGAAAATATCGGTACATCACCAACAAAACTAATTTTATGAGATGGTCCAATGCCTGGATGATGGCAGGACTCTCCTCATTAAACATTAAAGGATAAAGAATGAAATACTTGTTTTACTTGGCGCATCCGGCCCATTTCCATCTCTTCAAACATACCATGCGTATGTTGAAGGAGAAAGGCCATGCGGTATTGGTGACTTGTAAAACTAAAGATGTATTGACGAAATTGCTGGAAGAAAGTCAGCTTGAATTCATCAATATTGCGGAAGAAGAAAGAAAAGATTCACGACTAGGAATTGCAAGTTCATTTTTCAAAAGAACACATCAACATTGGAAAATCGCAAGAGAATTCAAACCTGATTTATTCATTTCCACCTCTGCAGAATTCGCACCTTTTGCTAAACTTTTAGGTATAAAAAACATTGCTGTCTTCGAAGATGACTTAGAAATATTTCCGGTCTACAGCAGAATATTTGTACCCTTTCTGGATCATCAAATTTGTCCTGACTCTTGCAGTGCTGCCCAATGGAACCATCATACGAAGACGGTGAAATACCCGGGCAATCACGAATTGGCATATTTGAGACCCGCCTACTTCACCCCGGATCGCTCCAAGGTCAATCATCTCTTTGAAGAAGGACAAATGAATTTCTTCATACGCTTGGCGAAGCTAACGGCATGGCATGACGAAAACAGAAAAGGCATCAACAATCAACTGGTGCATTCCATCATTAAAACTTTAGAACCATACGGAAAAATTCATATATCATCAGAGAGAGAATTAAGTCCTGATTTAGAAAAATACCGAATCAAAATAAAAGCATCTGATATCTTAGATGTACTCTATTTTGCTGATTTGTATTTAGGCGATAGTCAGACCATGTGCGCTGAAGCAGCGGTATTGGGAACACCATCCGTTCGCTTCAATGACTTCGTTGGTCAATTAGGATACTTAGAAGAATTGGAACATAATTATCAATTGACCTTTGGTATTCCTGCCGATCAACCCGAAGAATTATTAAAAACATTAGAGGAAATAGTGAAGATGCCAGACCTTAGAAAAGCTTGGGTCGCCAAACGAGAAAAGCTATTAAAGGAAACAATCGATCCCACAAAATTCTTTGTTTGGTTCTTCGAGAATTATCCGCAAAGCGCCAACACACTACAACAAAATTCATCAACACTAGATCAATTTAGAGATCATGCAGCGTGATTTTACCATAAAGAAATACAAGCAAATACTTGAAGCATTTCAGCTCAAGGGATATGCTATTATAGCTTATGAGGATTTAATTTCAAATACTCCGCCGGAAAAGTATGTGATCATGCGTCATGACGTTGATGATTTGCCTGAGCAAAGTTTAGCGAAAGCAAAAATTGAAAAAGAGATGGGTGTTCGCAGTACGTATTATTTCAGAGTGGTAGATGAAAGTAATCATCCGCACATCATCAAAGAAATTGCAGCGCTCGGACATGAAATCGGGTATCATTACGAAGACCTTTCTCTTGCCAATGGAAATTTCAAAAAAGCAATAAAACTATTTGAGAAAAACCTGAATTACTTTCGTGGATTTTATCCAATAAAAACCATTTGCATGCATGGGAGTCCTGCCTCTATATGGGACAACCGACTCATCTGGAGAGATTATAAATACAAAGATTATGGCGTTATTGCTGAACCCTATTTCGATGTAAATTTTAACGAAACATTGTACCTCACCGATACAGGCCGAAAATGGAATGGCAATAAAGTAAGCGTTCGAGATAAAGTAAAAGCAGCCTTTCAGCGTGGTTTCGATTTCAAATGGAGTGATGAAATTATCAATGCTGTTAAGAAGGATACTTTGCCGAATAAAATCATGATCACAACACATCCGCAACGTTGGCACAATGAAATAAAACCTTGGGTGAAAGAACTTATTCTTCAAAACATAAAGAACACGATAAAAAAATATTTTTACGTGGCTAATCCAATGAACGAGTAAAATGATGGCGATGCATTATAAAATAAGTCATGATGTTGACCTGATCCGGAATTCAGGATGGGGAGAATATGTCATGCAGCATCCCGACGGAAACTTTTTTCAACTTCCGGAAACGTTTGATTTATTCCAACATGTTCCGGGCTATACACCATCTATTATTGCAGTCATTGATGAAGCTAGCGGAAAAGTTTGCGGAGTTTTATTGAGTGTTATGCAAAGAGAACCTAAATTCTATGGTGCTTTAACGAGTCGCAGCATTGTTTGGGGCGGACCTATTGTCGACAATGAACACATTGCAACTTTATTGCTTGAAGCATATAAGAAATCTGTAGGGCCACATGCCATTTACACACAATTCAGAAATACATTTGATACTTCGAAAATAAAATCTGCATTTTTAAATTCAAATTTCAATTATCTCGAACACCTCAATTTTTTGGTGCATACAAATGTTGAGAATTCGAATACACTCCTTTCTGCTATGAGTAAAAGCAAGGCGCGACAAATTAAAAAGGCCTTGGGCACTGCTGAAATTATTGAGAGTGATAGAAAAGAAGACATCGATGCATTTTATGATTTGCTAAAAAGTTTATATACGGAGAAGGTCAACAAACCATTGGCTCCAAAAGAATTCTTCGAGTATTTCAGAACACATCTTGTTCCGAAAGGACTGGGTAAATTCTTACTCATCAAACACGAAGAAAAAATCATTGGAGGAATTATTTGTCCGATCTTTCCCGGCAAAGCCATTTACGAGTGGTACATTGCAGGTCTCGACAAAGAATATAAAGAACAATACCCGAGTATACTTTCCACCTGGGCTGCAATAGAAGAAGGACAAAAAAGCGGATTGCAACATTTCGATTTCTTAGGCGCAGGAAAACCGGATGCCGATTATGGCGTGCGTGAGTTCAAAGCAAAATTTGGCGGCGAATTGATTAATTTTGGTCGCTACGAGATGATTCATAAACCTCTTTTGATGAAAACCGGAAAATTGGGATTAAAATTTTATAAATTTATCAATTCATAAAATGATCGTCCGCAAGAGAAATATTTTTCAGCAAACATGGATTAAATTCATGCGCTTCTTGGTGACCTATTTTCCCGCCAATAGCATTCGCGTAAAAGCACTTCGCGCGTGTGGATTTGAAATTGGAAAAGATGTCTACATCGCTTCCGGATTGATGCTCTCAACAATGAACTCCGAAGATTCCTGCAAACTTATTTTAGGTGATCGTGTATCTATTGGTCCGCGTGTGAGTTTTATTTTAGCCTCCGATGCCAACTCCTCCAAACTAACAAAAACCTTCCCTCCTATTCGTGGCACCATCAGCATTGAAAATGATGTATGGATTGGAGCCGGTGTTATTATTTTGCCCAACGTACATATTGGCGAAAGCTCCATTTTAGCAGCGGGAGCGGTTGTAAATTCCGATGTGGAAGCTTTTACGATGATGGCGGGAGTGCCGGCGAAATTCGTTAAGAAGATTTGATGCTAGATGCTCCAAACTTGCCTAAATTAAATGACAAATTGAACACGGATTTAGCAGATTAAACAGATTTTATCGGAATTTTTTCTTTGCTAAAATCGACAAGTAACCTGCCCTTCGAGTTAATCAGGAACCACCAATTCACCAATTCGCAATTCCAAAATTATTTTGAATGGGCCACTGATTTATTATTGCCTTCCCGCCACGGCGGTATGGTTATGATTTTTTATGATTTTCTATGCGACCTCTGCGTCCGATAGCTATCGGACTTCACTGCGCTGAAACCTGTAGGCTTCCGTCAATAATATTTAAATAGGAACCTCTATTTTGGAAGTCCTAGAGGTCTGCGGATAATTTTCAGCATTAATCGTATAAAACAACTACATTATTCCGTTAAAAATTTATTTGGATTAACCATCGGCACAAAAGAACTCGTCAAATTAAAACTCTGCACACCTTGGGGAATATAAAATGGAGTTTTGCTCCAGGTTTCGATACTGTTGCGGTGTTTTAGGACGAGGTAATAACTTTGCTGCCAGAGTGAGGGCGGGAAGATGAAATCAACATAACCATTTGAATTCACCACGCCGCTGCCGTTATGCATTAAGCTGTAAGGAGTGGTAGTGGATCGTAATTCTAAATATACGGTATCGGTTAATTGTAAGCCGGGATTCACAACTGAGGCCATAGTTTGCGCACCCGTATAGAAGCCTTCAATGAATAAACGCAATGAAATGGTGACGCTGCAAGGATTGGGCGGATCCTGCACAGGATAATTCCTCGTAGTGACGCAACCGTTATTGTCGGTCACTTGTAAATGATAAGTGCCGGCAATTAAACTGTCTAATCCCGTACTGTCATTATTAACATTGGATGACGAAGAGGACAAGAGCATCGCATTAGAATTTGAAGCCATTCTGTTACCATTTCCGTTGGCAATGGGTGGAAATGGCGTATAGCTCCATTGATAAGCATACGGAGGCGCAGCTCCACTTAATAACACGCTTACACTTCCATCTTGTGCTTGATTGCAAGAAGCATTTTGGACGGCAGGATTGAAAGCAAGTGCCGATGGTGATGTAAGGACATAAATTCGTGACGAGGCACATCCAAGTCCATCAACAACGGTTAGCGTATAATTTCCTGCTGCTACATTTTGAATATCTTCCGTATTAGCTCCATTCGACCATACATAAGTTATAGGAGCTTGTCCATTCGCTGTGCTTACATTGATGGCTCCGGTTGTAGCGGCATTGCAAAGTGGATGCGTTAAAGTTGCAGATGCGATATTCACCGCATTCGTAGGACGCAATTGAACATTCATGGCATTCAAGATTCCATTTTGCAAGTTCACATTTTGAAAAACTTTGGAGGTATAACCTGTTTTGCTGAAAGTGACAGTGAAATTTCCTGCCGTAGCTGTTCCCGTTCGGTACTCGCCATTGAGCAAGGAGAATTCCGTATGATGTGTTCCTCCTGTAATTATTACAGACACGTTCGACAAAGGAAGTCCGGAGCAGGAATCACTTAATAATCCTTCGAGATAACAGGCGCGGATATACGTTGGCGTTAGAACATACAAGCCATTATTGATATCAGAAACAATCAGATTTCCTGAGGGCAAATAAGGATGTACTCCCCAGGCACCGTTGAATCCGTTTCCAGCGCCTTGTGTGTAGGTGTCGTAACGTCCAACTGTAATCATATTCTTTGGCCGACTCACATCGACTATAGTAATTCCATCTTTATAATAAGAATTGATGGCATAACTGTTACGGATATACGTATTGTGAATGATGGATCCACTACCGGGTGTGCCTTGCAATTTATCTAGTAATTGAAAGTTGGAAGTATTGGAAACATCGTAGGCTGCCAAATAGGAATTGCTGACTTCGTCGGTGGTATAAATCACACTGCTCCCATTGTCGGCCATCCATGCATTGTGTGTAAAATTATTAGGGGTGTTTACAGAATTGATGAACACTGGAATTGATTTGTTGCTGACATTGA
>Ga0209284_10000286_pt1 | contig 83028 bp, 66 predicted proteins | sample FRY03_FD_187211 | JGI IMG/M metagenome (GOLD analysis project Ga0209284, IMG submission 187211) | Freshwater microbial communities from Lake Fryxell liftoff mats and glacier meltwater in Antarctica - FRY-03 (SPAdes) (version 2) | ecosystem: Environmental > Aquatic > Freshwater > Ice > Glacier... | reverse complement strand
TTTCGTGTATCTCTCGCTTCATTTTATTTTCATTTTCTTCGCCATTATCGCCCAAATCGGTTGCGTAAAGCATCCTATTTTGATACTTTATAAAAAATGCCCGTACCTTTTCCCTATTTTCGATAGTATAATACTCCCCATCTGTAAGACAGTTTAAAGATATTTATAATTATTTATGATGCTATTTTTTTAATGTTATAAATTTGATCAGGTGGTACTTTTCCTATCTCTGTATGCCTTCTCTTGGTATTATAGAACTCAATGTACTCCCTTACCATTTGATAGAGAACTAGGCCTCCGTTAGGTGGATTTAAATAGATTTTTTCATATTTGATTGACTTCCAGAAGCGTTCGATGTAAATATTATCTAATGCTCTTCCTTTACCATCCATGGATATTTGTATGCTATGTCTTTTAAGTATATCGATATATTCGGTACTGGTGTATTGAGCTCCCTGATCAGAGTTATGTACCCCTGGGGCTCCGTATTTAGCAATGGTATCCTCTAAGAGTTCTAAACACCACTGCTTGTCCATCGTATTTGAGATACTCCAATTCAGTATTTTTCTACTATATACATCAATGATGGCATTCATATACATAAAACCCCGGAACATGGGGATATAAGTGATGTCTGTCTGCCAGACCTGATTAGAACGTTCTATTATTAGGTCCTTTAGCAGATAAGGAAACTTATAGCTCGCAGGGTCTCTGACGGTGGTTTTAGGCTTTCTATAAATGGTTTGTAATCCCATAATTTTATACAACCGTCTTATCCTTTTTACATTTACGTGATAGCCAAGATCAAGGTTTAGGTAATCTGTCATACGTTCTACTCCATAATAGGGGTGTTCCAGGAAATGAACATCTATTTCCTTCATCAGTCTCAGATTGAATGCACGCTCGCTCTTGGGCTTGTAATAGATGCCAGAGCGATGAATATTAAGAATTTTACATTGTTGAACAAGACTCAGCCTTGGATGGGATTTTACTACCTTTTGTCTTCTTTCGGTAGTACTCATTTGCCCAAGACTTTCTTTAAAAAATCATTCTCGACTTGTAACTGACCAATTTTACTATAAAGGGGTGCGGTATCCACATCGGAATCTTCCTTTTCTGATTTGGACCCGAAAGCCAGATCTGCATTTTTTAAAAACTCCCGCTTCCAATTGGATATTTGGGCAGGGTGTATTTCAAATTTGGCAGCAAGCTCGGGTAAGCTTGTTTGCTCTTTGATTGCCTCAATAGCTACTTTAGCCTTGAAGGATGCACTAAATTTTCTTCTGGGTGTTTTCATATTGACAGGGTTAAATTACAACTTAATTTCCTGTCCTATATTTGGGGAGTATTATAATATAACATTAATTTTAAAATAACCAAACTAGTACCTACCAGTTTTTTTTGTAGTTTTGAAAATGGGTATTATAACAATTCTAAATAAATCTAGCGAGCCTAAATACAGACAAATTATAGCATCAATTGAAGATGCTATTGCTAGTGGTAAGCTAAAAAAAGGTGATAAATTACCCTCTTTAAATAGTATAAAAAATCAGTATTCACTATCCAGAGATACTGCTCTTTTTGCGTTTAAGAATCTAAAAATTAGAGGCCTAGTGTATTCTATTGCTGGCAAGGGATATTATGTGAAGACTGAAGTTGTTGCCGTTTATAAGAAAATATTTTTGCTGTTTGATGAATTCAATTCTTTTAAAGAAGACTTATATAATTCTTTTCTAACGGGTATGGGTGATAAAGTGCAAATCGATATATTTTTTCATCATTTTAACTATAACGTATTCAGTAAATTAATTAATGATAATGCTGGAGATTATAGCTATTATGTAATTATGCCATCCAATCTTTTGCAAACTAATCAGGTTATTAAAAATTTACCAAAAGACAGAGTGTTTATACTTGACCAAATGCAGGAAGAATTAAAAGCTTATTCTGGCATTTATCAAAATTTCGAAAAAGATATATTTAACAACCTTACTGAGGCATTACCCCTTATTAAAAATTATGAAAAGTTAATTTTACTTTTTTCAAAAAATCAGCCACAAGCTATGTTTAGAGGTTTCTACTTGTTTTGCAAAGTTAATGCCATTGAAAGTCATATTATAGAATCTCTTGAAAATAGGATTCCAAAAAAAGGAGAGATTTATATTATTCCTGACGACAAAAACTTATTGAGAATTATTAAAAAAATAAAAAAAGAAAAATTAAACCTTAAAAGTGATATAGGCATTATTTCATATAATGATTCCCTTTTAAAAGAAATTCTAGAAGGAGGTATCACTACAATTTCAACAAATTTCAATGAAATGGGAAAGCGCTTGGCTCAAATGATATTATGTGATGAGCAAGTTCAAGTTGAAAACCAGAATCGCCTAATAATCAGGCAATCATTATAAAAGTTGTAGTTAAAAATCTAAAAAAGAAAGCTTATATCTTAGAGATATAAAAATCAAATAAGGACTTGGTGTCTGCTAAATAACTATAAGACTTCATGTTTATTTTGTGTAATTATTATGAATAAAAAATTAATTAAAAAGGTTAAAAACAGTTTTAGAGATCAATTTAATACTAATCCTTTGATGGTGTTTTCACCAGGAAGAATAAACCTCATAGGAGAACATACTGATTATAGCCAGGGTTTTGTGTTTCCTGCGGCAATAAATAGAGGCATTGCTCTTGCAATAAGCAAGAGCAATTCAGATATATGTAAATCTTATGCATTAGATAAGGAAGAAGTGTTTGAATTTAACTTAGAAAACATAAAGCCTCTCCAAGATGGTGGCTGGAGGAATTATATTCTAGGTGTAATTGTAGAAATACAAATGCTAGGTAAACAGCTTGGTAACTTTAATAGTGTTTTTTCTGGTAATATTCCAACTGGTGGTGGTATGTCGTCATCTGCAGCTTTGGAAAATAGTTTTGTTTTTGGACTAAATGAATTATTCGACTTAAGATTATCAAAAAATGAAATGATTTTAATATCTCAAAAAGCTGAGCATAATTTTGTTGGTGTTAAATGTGGAATTATGGATCAATACGCAAGTATGTTTGGCGTTAAAAAGAGTGCTCTTCTATTAGATTGCAGAACGCTTGAATCCAAACCATATCAAATAGATTTTAAAAAGTATACACTGATGCTTATTAATAGTAATGTGCCGCACGATTTATCAAACAGCGCTTATAATGAAAGACGTGAAGTGTGTGAGAAAATTTCCAGCTTATTAAATGTCGATGCCTTAAGAGACGCTTCCAAAGAAGACCTTGATAGAATTAAGGATCAGATTACACATGAAGACTATCAAAAAGCACTTTATGTTATTAATGAAAATAAACGCGTAAAACAGTTTTCAGAAGCTATTCAGAAAAACGACATCGTAGCTTTAGGTAATTTGCTATACCTATCGCATGAAGGTTTAAGTAAAAACTATAAAGTGAGTTGCCAAGAGTTAGACTTTTTAGTCGATAGAGCAAAGGAGAATAAACATGTCATTGGTTCTAGAATGATGGGAGGTGGTTTTGGAGGCTGCACCATTAATATAGTTGCTAAAGACAAGTTTTTATATTTTAAAAAAGATGTTTCTTTAAAATACAGAAAAGTATTTAAAAAAGACTGTTCCGTATATCGTGTAAAGCTATCACAAGGAACACATATTGTTGATTATTTAAGATAGGTTATGACTAAAATGAATGCAGATTTACAAGAATACTCACACAAGAGATTTAACTTCCTTACAGGTGAATGGGTTTTAGTTTCTCCTCATAGAGCAAAGCGTCCGTGGCAAGGACAGAAAGAGGTGACTAATACTGAACAAAGACCCTCCCACGATCAAAATTGCTTTTTATGTTCTGGCAATACAAGAATTAATGGGGAACAGAACCCTGAGTATAAGGGCGTATTTGTATTTACTAATGATTTTGGAGCATTGCAGACAAAGTCACCAAAGATTTCGGTAAATAAAGGATTATTTAAGGCTGAAAGTGAATTAGGTATATGTAAAGTTATTTGCTTTAGTCCAGACCATTCATTGAGCCTGGCAGAAATGGAAGTTAAAGATATAGATGCAGTCATTAGCACATGGCAAAAAGAATACATATCAATTGGCTCAAATGACATGATTAATTATGTACAGATTTTTGAAAATAAAGGAGCTGCTATGGGATGTAGTAATCCACATCCTCACGGCCAAATCTGGTGCCAATCTTCACTTCCTAACGAAGTTTTAAAAAAAGACCAATGTCAAAGCGATTATAACATCAAAAATAAGAGCAGTCTAATTGGAGACTATTTAAAACAAGAACTTGAAGAAAAGGAACGAATCATTTACGAAAATGATCATTTTGTTGTGTTGACACCTTTTTGGGCCATTTGGCCATTTGAAACTATGATAGTTCCTAAAAAACACCATATTAATATTATACAAATTTCAAAACAAGAGCGCATTGGGTTTGCAGATGCTATCTCAAAAATAACAAAGGCTTACGATAAATTATTTCAATGTTCTTTTCCATATTCAAGTGGCATTCATCAAGCTCCAACAAATGGACAGCCTAATGAACATTGGCACTTTCACATGAGTTTTTATCCCCCTTTATTAAGAAGTTCAACGGTGAAAAAATTTATGGTAGGCTATGAAATGTTTGGCTCTCCACAAAGGGATATTACAGCAGAACAAGCTGCTATTAGATTAAAAAATTTAATTGATTAGTAATGTTTCAAAACACATGGAAGAAGGGTGTCCTAGCAATTTAAATATTGACATCTCATATATTTTAAATAGTGAGAATGAGTTTAAAATAAAAAACTTAGTATAAATTTTCAACTCATAATAAGTAATTATAAACAGGTTTAAATTAGTTTTAATAAAAATTCAAAAAAAAAGCAACTTAATGAAACATTCACATCTATTTTATTTATTTATATTTTTACTGTTCTTTAACCAAAGTTTTGGGCAAACTATACTTCCGCTATGGCCAGACCAAATCCCTAATCAAAACAAAACGAATGAAAAGGAATTAAAAAATAATGGTGATATTCTTAGTGTTTTTAATGTTCAAACACCAACCTTAGAAATTTTTTTACCGACCAAAAAAACTGCCACAGGTAAAGCCGTAATTATATGCCCTGGAGGAGGTTATTCCTTTCTTGCTTATGACTGGGAGGGAACTGATATTGCTAAGTGGTTTAATGCACAAGGTATTGCCGCCTTTGTTTTGAAATATCGACTTCCCATTTCTTCTTCTCTTATCAAGCCCGATATTGCTCCCTTACAAGATGCGCAAAGAGCTATTCGCTTAGTGCGTAAAAATGCGAAAAGATGGAATATTGATCCAAATCAAATTGGTGTAATGGGATTCTCTGCCGGTGGCCACCTGGCGTCAACTTTAGGAACCCATTTCAACGATGATTTACTTGGGAAATCTAATGACACTATTAACTCATTAAGTGCTCGTCCTGACTTTATGATTTTAATTTACCCTGTCATAAGCTTTAATGAATTGAACACCCATAAAGGGTCTAAAATCAATTTAATTGGTGAAAATGCTCCCCAGTCTGTCGTAGATCATTATTCAAATGAGCTACAGGTCAATGAGAAGACTCCTCCAACTTTTTTATTACATTCAACAGATGATGCAGTAGTGCCTGTGGCAAACAGTCTTTTATTTTATCAAGCACTTGAAAAAAAAGGAATTGATGTTGAAATGCATATCTACCCAAAAGGTGGACATGGTTATGGATTGGGAATTGGCTTAGGGCATTTACAACAATGGCCTTCTCTGCTTAATAATTGGCTAAACCAAATTAAATAGTCTATTTCAATAAATTTAAGAGAAAGAGAAAAATAGGTGCTCACTACTTTGTAGTGGGTTTTTTTGTTGACTTTACTGAACGATTCAAAAAGTTCAATTTATACTCGCGTTATGCAGTCACATATGCTACAGAACCATTAAATACATAATAAGCTATCTTAAAACAAAAGAAAGCTTGAAACTACTATTCTAGCAATTTATCAACAAAATAATTTAACATTTTTTCTACCTCTTCAACATCATTTTCCTTTACAGATACATCGGTAAGTCGAGGAAGATGTTTGGCGAAATAGATGTGATTGTTTGACATTTCAAATAGGTTGGTAGCTAAAGCAAAAGGATATTTAAAAGTAGGATTGACTTCAGATATAACTTGAGATACTGTAGATGCCAAATTTTTATAGCTAATAAAAAAACCTTTAGAATTATCATTATCAACATCTTTAGTGTGATAAGACTTCCCTCCTTCTGATATCACAATATTATGAAGCTTACTCTCATTAACATATTCTACACTTGGGTTATCCCTAGACGCAGAAACGAAAGAATGAATAATTATTCTTAATTTCTTTCTAGAATCTTCAACATTCATAGTGTTAAAGGATATGAGGTAATTTACCCACTCCCAATACCAATTAACCAAAAAAAGCAGCAAAAGATGTTTGTTTTCAAAGTATCTATAGATAGAAGCCTCGGTAGAATTTATTTTTTCAGCCAACTTCTTAAAAGTAAAAGCCTCAAATCCAAATTCATCAATTAGTAAGATACTGCTCTGAATAATATTCCTTCCTAGCTTTGAATCTTGAGGTTGTCTAAGATACAAACCATCATTAAGCGACATTTTTATTTCTATACTCATTTTAATAATCTAAATAAGAAAGCAGGCTAAATGTACAATATCAAGGCCTAAATTCATTCAAACTACAAAAATATTAAAATTTTACTATATTAAAAAATAGTAATACTATTATTTAAATAAGTATTACTATATTTACATTTAAATTTCACAGAGTCTATAAAAACAAGAACTTATGTCAAAAAATATTTTTTCAACTTTTAAAAGCGATCTACCAGCAAGTGTAGTCGTATTTTTTGTAGCCCTTCCGCTTTGTCTTGGAATAGCATTGGCAAGTGGCGCCCCTCTTTTCTCTGGATTAATTGCCGGTGTTGTTGGGGGAATCTTAGTAGGTTTTTTAAGTGGCTCTCAGATTGGAGTCTCAGGACCCGCAGCTGGTCTAGCAGCCATTGTTCTAACAGCTATTGGAAGCCTTGGAGGTTTTGAAAATTTCCTTTTAGCCGTTGTGTTAGGGGGTGTCATCCAGGTGATTTTTGGTCTTTTAAAAGCCGGAATCATTGGCTATTATTTCCCTTCTTCGGTAATTAAAGGAATGCTTACTGGTATTGGGATTATCATTATCCTAAAGCAAATTCCACACTTTTTTGGGTACGACGCAGATCCTGAAGGAGATTTTTCCTTTTTACAAATAGATGGCGAAAACACCTTTACAAAAATTTTAGCCCCCTTGGCGGGCATTCAGCTAGGCCCAACTATTGTAGCGGTCTTAGGACTTGCTATATTATTTTTATGGGATAAAATTTTATCAAAAAAAGGCAGGTTATTCACCCTAATTCAAGGTCCCTTAGTGGCTGTTGTCATTGGTGTTGTCTACTATATACTTACTAAGGACAGTCCAAGTTTAGGAATAAAAGCAAGTCATTTAGTTCAGGTTCCTGTGCCTGATGATTTAACCTCTTTTAAATCGCAATTTACAACTCCAAATTTCAGTGGTATTACAAATCCTAAAATTTGGATTACTGCTTTTACTTTAGCCCTAGTGGCTAGTTTAGAAACCTTACTTTGTGTGGAAGCTACGGATAAATTGGATCCTGAAAAAAGAGTGACTCCAACTAATAGAGAGTTATTAGCCCAAGGAGCTGGAAATATTTTTTCAGGACTCATAGGTGGTTTACCTGTTACTCAGGTTATTGTAAGAAGCTCCGCTAATATACAATCGGGTGGCAAAACAAAACTTTCAACTATTATCCACGGGTTCTTGCTCTTAATATCCGTAATGCTTATTCCTAGATTACTCAATATGATTCCTTTATCTGTATTGGCTGCCATATTATTTATTGTGGGCTATAAACTAGCCAAACCTGCTTTGTTTAAGCAGATGTACCTATTGGGCTGGAAACAATTTATTCCATTTACAGTCACAGTAGTAGGGATTATTTTCACTGATTTACTAATAGGAATTGGATTGGGCCTTGCCGTTGGAGTTGTTATAGTGCTTATTAAAAGTTATCAGAATTCACATTTTCTTCACATTGAAGACTTGAGTAATGGCAAGCACAAAATTAAAATGACACTAGCAGAAGAGGTAACTTTCTTTAATAAAGGTGCCATTTTAAAAGAATTGGATAATCTTCCTGAAAACTCATACTTAGAATTAGACGTAAGAAAAACAAGGTATTTAGATAATGATATTATAGAAATACTAGAAGACTTTGCCTTCAAAGCAAAAGAAAGAAACATTGCTATAAAATTGGTTTCCGAGTTAGGTGTCATTGAAAACCCCCCGAGTTATATTGAGTTCTTCAAGCTCAGACCATAATCAGCATAAAAAATTAATCTCAAAAATCAAAAACCATGAAAGCACATACTAGAGAAACTCAAACTACAATGACACCAGAAAAGTCATTACAGTATTTAAAAGAAGGAAACATCAGGTTTCTAAACAACTTAAAAATAAATAGAAATTTATTGGAGCAAGTAAATGACACTAGTGAGGGTCAGTTTCCATTTGCAACAGTTCTTAGCTGTATCGATTCACGAGTATCGGCAGAGTTGGTTTTTGATCAAGGTCTAGGCGATATTTTTAGTGTTCGAATTGCAGGTAACTTCGTGAATGAAGATATCTTAGGGAGTATGGAATTTGCCTGTAAGCTTGCTGGAACAAGACTCATAGTGGTTTTAGGTCATACGGCCTGCGGAGCAGTAAAAGGAGCTTGTGACAATGCTAAGCTAGGTAATTTAACTGCTATGCTAAGTAAAATAAAACCGGCGGTTACTGCCGTAACTTCTCCAGCGGATACAAGTTTAAGAAACTCCTCAAATTCAGATTTTGTAGATAGTGTATCAGCTAAAAACGTACAGCTTAACATCGATAGGATTTTAAAAGAGAGTAGTGTTCTAGCGGAGATGCAGAGCGGTGGAGAAATCCAGATCGTTGGAGCGATGTATGATATCCAAACAGGAGCTGTAAGCTTTTACGAATAAAAAAGTAATGCCCTTGAGTGGGAAAAATTAATATGAAAAAGAAAGTAAAGATAGCAGCATTAATCATAGGATTAATGCTGCCTATTTCTGCACAAAGTCAGGACAGTAATTTTGGTAATTGGCTTATATATCTCGGCAATAAAGAGCTAAGCCAAAGATGGAATCTGCATAATGAGGTGCAATACAGAAATTACAATGCCATTGGTGATCTAGAGCAATTATTGTTACGAACAGGCTTGGGTTATACGTTTAATGAGGCTAAGAATAACGTATTGCTTGGTTATGGGTACATTTTATCTGAAAATTATATAGAGAACAATAAAGTTTCGGTTAACGAACACCGAATTTTTCAACAATTCACATCCAAACAAAAAATCGGAATTATAGGCTTGAACCACCGATATCGTTTTGAGCAGCGCTTCGTTGAAAGTGATTTTAAAATGCGTTTACGCTATTTCTTAGGATTAAATATTCCTATAACTAAAAAAGAAAACAACAACTTATATCTTTCTACTTACAATGAGATATTTCTAAATATAGAATCGGCAGTATTTGATAGAAATAGAGTTTTTGGAGGAATTGGTTATCAGATTAATAAAAATATAAAGATTGAAGTTGGTTATATGAATCAGTTTTTTGAAAGAAGTAGTCGCGACCAATTCAACATTATAACTTTTGTGAATTTTTAATAATTATAAAGCCAGCAGTTAATAGAGTAGATAGCCGTGAGCGGAAAAGACCACAGTGAGTCTCTAACACCCCCGTGGTAAAGGGGGGGACTCTCGCATCTGTTATAATTAGGGCTATTTTAGACCATTACAACAAACTTGAAAAATGTAAGTATCTGAATATCAGTAGATGTATTTATCTCTTTCTATTAAGTTTATCGCAAATACTGGCATAAATTAACTTTAAATACTTAAAATATATCGGCTATAAAAATTGATTTTATATGAGAAAATCGAATTAAATGAAGGAATAACTACTTTAATTAAAGCGCAAAAAATAAATGGGGAAGCCTAAGGATTCTTCTTTTTTAATAATCTTAAATCCAAATTTTTGGTATAAGCGTGCGTTTTTCTCAGAGGCTGCGTCAATGATTACAGGTAATGTGGTGTTTTTAAATTCATTTTTAACCGCCATCATTAAACGTGCAGCCGTTCCTTTTCCCTTAGACTCATTTTTAACTCCCATAATCATGGGTCTAATATGGTTTTCTTTGGGATAGTTTAGCTGGGCTAAGCGCTGTCTTTTTAAAATTCCAAAAACATGCCTAATCCCAATACATCCATAGACTAACTTAAAATCTTGCCAAATAGATTTGAGGGTAATTTTTTCACGATGTGTAAATTTCACTAACAAACACGCACTGTTATTGTCAGATATGAAAATAGTGCCAAAAGAAATAGCCCTTTCAAATAGGTATTCCATTAAAATATACATGCGCTCAATTCTTTTATCGTCCTGCTTTACAATAAGGTTTACAGAATTGTTTTCTTTTAAAGGTGAAAATGCAGAAACTAATATTTCAGAAACTAATTGCTTGTCTGCTTTGTTTGCTTTTCTCATATGGTTGTAATAATTGTCATTTACACCCAGTATTTTTAGGCTATAGTTTTCTTGTTATTTTCCTTTATAAGTTAGAGAAAAATAAACACAAAGTTCCCTTTATTGACTAACAAGTATAATTCCTGAAATACATAAAAGAAACATTAATAATTTCTTAAAAAGATTTTCATTCATTTTTTTAAAAGTTCGCTTACCTAAAAACTGAGCAAAAAGAAAAACAGGAAACACAAACAAAGTCATTTTTATATGACTAAAATTTAATATACCACTTACAGCTAGTGCCGGAATACGTGTAAGAGTGACTAGTCCCATAATCCCAATCATAGTAGCTCTAAATGCTTTTATGTCATTGTCAGAGTTTTGAACACACACTACATAAAGGGGTCCTCCTGTAGAAAATACACCTGAAAAAAAACCAGCCATCACTCCAAAACTCATGAATCCTATTCTATTTAGCTTTATCTTCTTTTTACCCCATAAAACATATGCCACGTATAGCAATACAAAAACTCCAAGGCCTCTTTTTAGTATAATAGGCTTTGAAAAAGTAAGCGCTAAAATTCCTAGTATCACTCCTATTACCGAGGTAATAGCAAGCTTTAAAATTATTTTTTTATCTATGTTCTTCCACTCTTTGGTCATTAAGAATACACTTGAAAAAAAATAAAAAATTGAAATATATGCAATAGCGTCTGGTAATTCCATAACTAAAAGCAATATGGGAAGCGCTATTAAAGATCCTGCAAAACCAATTACAGTTTGCACATAAAAACCTATAAAAATACCAATGACAAGAACTAGAAGAACTGATGTATCCATGAAAAAAAAGCTTGCTTAATTTAGGCTAAAATTAAAAATACTTGATTTACAAATAATATTGAATACACGGTTTAAAAGCTCTATTTCCTAATAAAAAAAGTGTTTTTGAAGTAAAATATATTGAATCAAAGGTGATTTATTCGTGATATTAGAGTGTTTCATCAGATTTAATAAAGTTTTCAAGTTTCTGAACCATATTATAACTCCCACAGTAAAATGGAACTCTTTGGTGAAGTGCTGTGGGTTGAATCTCCAATACCCTAGTAAAACCATCTGAAGCTTTACCACCTGCCTGTTCAGCTATAAAAGCCATTGGGTTGCACTCATAAAGTAGTCTGAGTTTTCCGTTGGGATCTTTTTTGCTATTGGGGTATAGGTAAATACCCCCTTTAATCATATTTCTATGAAAATCTGAAACCAGGCTTCCTATATATCTAGAAGTATAGGGTCTATCTTCCTCATCTTGCTGACAATATTTTATATAGTTTTTTACTGATTGGGGGAAGTAAGAATAGTTTCCCTCGTTTATGGAATAGATATGGCCGTCTTTGTTAAAGGTCATGTTTGGATGTGATAAATAAAAAGTGCCAATAGACGGGTTTAAGGTAAATCCGTTTACACCGTGTCCAGTAGTGTATACCAGCATAGTAGAAGTACCGTAAATAACATAGCCTGCTGCCACCTGGTGAATTCCTTTTTGTAAAAAATCATCTAAAATAACAGGAGACCCTACAGGGCTAATCCTCCTGTATACTGAAAAAATAGTGCCCACAGAAACGTTTACATCTATGTTAGATGAGCCATCTAAGGGGTCTATCAATACAATATATTTGTTTTCGTTTTCTTGGCTGTGCCCCTCTACATTCATAAAATCATCATTCTCTTCAGAGGCAATGCCACACACAATTTCTCTGTTAATTAAGGTGTGAATGAAGATATCATTAGCCAAAACATCTAGCTTTTTTTGATCTTCATCCTGAATATTTATATTACCTGAAGAGCCAGTTATATCTATTAATCCAGCTTTATTAACTTTGTGATTCACCACTTTAGCAGCCAATCTTATAGCATTCAGAATCCTAGACAATTCACCTGATGAATATTTAAAGTTATTTTGGTTTTCTATAATAAATTCCCCAAGTGTTTTATTTTCCATTTTTAAAAGTAATTAAATATTCTCTTTAAACCCTTTGCAAAGCCAGTTCTACTTTAATAATTTAGCTTTTTTTGCGTTTTGTCTTTTACTTCACTTAAATTGGTGACTACTTTAAAATTAAAATGTCATTATACCCTCTCAACAACACATAGTCCCTAAACAAGATACCCCTATTAGACTTCAAGAGTATGGCGTAGGCATATTTCATGCTGCTTTAACCAAATCTGCATTTAAAAAAATAATAAAGAAAGGGGGCATCCAGGTAAATGATGTAATAGCTAGCACAGCTACATATATACACGGCGGTGAATGCATTAATTTGTTTATTCCAGAAACTACGGTTCCTAAGAGAAAACTAATTTTTCCACTTAAAGTATTGTTTGAAGACCCTTATTTAGCCATTATTCACAAACCTGCTGGTATTCTAGTGAGTGGCAATAGCTTTAAAACCATCGCAAATGCGCTAGATCAAAACATTGCTAAAAGTGATCTCCCAGACGCTATCGCAGCCCGCACTATTCACAGATTAGACTACGCAACCACAGGAGTTTTATTAGTTGGAAAAACAAGCAGTAGTATTAGGGCACTCAATAAAATGTTTGAAAATAAAGAGATTTCAAAAGCCTATTACGCAGTTACTATTGGAGAAGTGACAGCTAGTGGGCAGGTTGTTTCAGAAATTGACGGCAAAAAGTCACAATCAAATTACAGTCTTTGTGAGTCTGTGTTATCTGTCAGGTTTGGCAAACTAAACTTAGTGAAATTAGAGCCTGAAACAGGAAGAAGGCACCAACTGCGCAAGCATATGTCCCAGATAGGCAATCCTATATTAGGAGATCCAACCTACGGAATTGACAATTTAATTTTAACGGGTAAAGGCATGTATTTACACGCGTATTCTTTAAAATTCAAACACCCCTTTACACAAGTAGAAGTTCACATAAAAGACGTACTTCCTGAAAAATTTAAAAAAATATTTAAAAATTAAATGTTGTAAAAATCATTCTATTACATTTAAGAAGACTTTGTATCTTTAAAGTTGCTATGGATTTATTTTCTTCACACACAAATGCCCAAAAAAATTGGCTTCCTAAAGAGGGAGAAGTGAATTATCGCGGAGCTCTATTTAAAAAAGACTTGGCCCAACAATACTTCACACAATTACTAGAAGAAATTCAGTGGGAACACGATCAGGCGCTTATTTTTGGAAAGCTCATTAGCACTAAAAGAAAGGTAGCACACAAAGTCACTGGCTACACAGGCTCCCACCTGCCACTATAATCAAAACTCTTAGAATTAACCTCACCTTTAGGACCATCGTCCACCAGGATTAAATGAATATATTTGAGAAAAATAGAAATACTTTGCAAAACCAACTAAAATTGTCATTTAATAAGCACCCATTTTTATGGCTCATAGCGGTTTTTCAAAGTATTCGCTTTGGGTTACTTCCCTTTATGGGGCTTATGCCTCAAGACGCCTATTACTATATGTACGGGCAGCACTTAGATTGGTCGTATTTTGATCATCCCGGAATGATAGGCTATTTTTTAAGAGGCTCTACAGAACTTTTAGGCAGCAGCGTTTGGGTAGTTAAATTCACAGATTTTTTTGTGAGCAGCCTCTCTCTTTGGGTATTTTATAGCCTTAGTAAAAGCTTCTTGTCCAAGGCCAGAAGTTGGGTGGCCATGCTGCTTATTTGTAGCTCAATTTTATTGAGTATGCTCTCTTTAAACAGCACTCCAGACGTTCCTCTAGTACTCTTTTGGTCTCTTTCTCTATGGAGTCTTGAAAAGGCTATTTTTAAAGAGAAATTTATTCATTGGTTCTGGGCAGGTATTTTTATGGGACTGGCCTTTAATAGCAAATATACCGCTGTACTTTTGCCCTTTGGGCTGATACTCTTGCTGCTGCTCTCCAACTCCCTCAGAAAAAAATTACTAAACCCTGGTCCTTGGATTGCCTTTGCGCTTTTTGCAGTAGTAGCTTACCCAGTGTACTATTGGAATGAATCTCATGATTTTGTTTCCTTTGCTTTTCAGTCTACGGGGCGTTCTAAATCTGTGAGTTCCATTGGTTTTAGTCCTAAGCTACTGGGAGGTTTTCTGGCAACACAAATGGCTTTGGTGTTCCCTATGGCTTTTATAGGCCTCTGCGTTTTAACCTATAAGTACCTTTTGAAAATTATTAGGAAATGGAAACTGCCCTCAGATAAAACCTTGTTTCTCGGTGTCTTTTTCTTACCTACCTTTTTAGGCTTTTTACTCCTATCCCCTTTTTATTGGATAAAAATTAATTGGTTGGTGCCAAGTTATATCTCTGGGTTTATTTTACTAGCTTACTTTTTTAAACACAAATGGGTAAAGGCTCAGATTGTTATCTCTTTGATTATTCATGCCCTTATTTTTGTAGAACTCACCACCTATATAGTCCCTATAAAATCTGACGATACCTGGTGGGGCTGGGAAGATCTTTCTGCTCAGGTAAGCGATGTGAGAACAGAAAATCCTCAAGATTTTATTTTTTCTACAGATAATTACAAAACAGCAGCCATACTGAGGTTTTACGATAAAAGGCCTACTTATAGCACCAATATTATTGGAGAAAATGGACTTCAATTTGGAATTTTAGATCCAGATCTCAGCTTTTTAGAAGGTGAAAACGCTATATTAATAGATTCAGACCCAAGGTTTAAAAACACAGATAGGTCCTTAGAAGTCCCAGAAAAAGTAATGCCTTACTTTGAAAACATTACGCCTTTGGCCCCCATTTTAATTAAAAATTCTAGTGGGAAAGTAATTAGGAAGTTCAATGTGTTTGCCTGTAAGAATTACAAAGCGCCAAAAGAGTCAAAATAATATATGTGTCTATTTTTTAATGGAACGTAAAAAAACTTGCAGCCTGTTATTGTTATTTGCAACTAATATATAAGGCTTTTCACTAATGCTTATAGTAAGTATTTTCTTAGCGTCTAAGGGGGCGTAGAAACCACTTTCACTAAGTGCCACGCTTTTAAAATATCCCTTAGAATCTCCTTTTAAAAAGATGCCAACACCCGCATCATTTCTGGGTGTTTCTATTTCAGAGACCCACAAATTCCCTACTCCTAGAATATCTCTATGGCCGTCTCCATCAAAATCTTCTAAGAGCATGCTGTTTATATTGGACCATTGGGCTGCACTAGGTAATTGGCTTAGAGCAAAGCGTCCTCCTCCTAAATTCTCTATATAATGAGAGGCAAATGTTTGGGTTTTGTAATGCAGAGATTGCTTTAAATTTTCTTCTCCATAGACCTCTTCTAACTGAAGGGTAGCAAAAACATCATACTTTTTAAAGGTGCTTTTAAGTATAGGCACCTGCTCAGAAGAACAAGAAAAGCCCCTTAAGGGAAAATGCTTATTTTGATTGTAATACCCTAAAACAATATCGTATTTATTATTGCCGTCAAAATCATTGTAATAAACGTCAAATGGGGCTTCTAGAGAGGTTTTGTACTTATAATTTAACCCTAGGTTCCCTACAACATAATCATCATCTCCATCTCCGTCCATATCTTTAGCAGCTAGTGAAAACCACCAACCACTAGTGTTGCTAAAATCTGGAGTTTCTTTTCTACTTAGTTTCCCTGAAATATTTTCAAAAAGACTGATAGGCATCCATTCTCCCACAATTATTAAATCCATATCTCCATCTGTGTCGTAATCAGACCAGCGGGCATCTGTGACCATGCCTATATGCTTAAAGTCTGGAGCAAAACCCTCTGTTTTATTAATCAACTGTCCCTGTTCATTGATTAAAATCATACTGCTGGATGGGCTTGGATACTGGTGGGGTACGTGACGCCCTCCTACAAATAAATCTAGATCACCATCTGCGTCTAAATCTGCAGCGCGCACTACACTTCCACTAATTCTAGCTACTCCCATTATAGCTCCTTTTGAAAATTGCCCAAGACCGTTGTTTATATAAATCCTATCTGAATAATGAATATCATTGGCTGGAAAAGCATTGCCACCACTCACTACATATAGATCTAAGGCTTTGTCTCCATTAATATCTATAAATAAAGCATCTACATCTTCATAGGGACTTTCTTTTTTAAACAGTTCTACATTAGAAGACTTAAAGCTTCCATCCTTTTGCTGTAATAACAAACTGGAAGCAGCGTTCATAGCACCCCCAATGAAGATATCTTCTAGGCCATCTCCATTTACATCGGCTGTAGCCAAAGAAGGGCCAAACTGAGACATTTTATGTGGTAATAACAACTGTTTATCATAGTCATTAAATTCATTTTCTTTATGAGCCATAGACAAAGAAGGTATTTGAACCTCCTTAAAAAGAGTTTCTTTTGAGGAGACTTGTTGCTTGTAAGGTCTGGCATTTCCAGGCTGTAACACCAAGGTTTGGTCTAGCTGTACCCCTAACAATTTCTGCCGATCTCCGTGTGGCCATACCACCACCAAACTATCTATTTTAGCAGTGTTTCCAATCCCAAAATGAAGGCTGTTCTCTGAAGTAGAATAAATACCCCTAACATTAGTAGCCTCCTGTAATTGCGCCCCATTTTGAGTGTATAAAATTGCTTTGGTTCCCAATACACTTTTATGAGCAGGATCCTTTAAAGCAAGTCTGAGATAGTGGTGACTGCTTTTCTCTCTACTTGTATTTTTGTAGAGAAATACAGGAGCATTAATGTTATTGACCACTAGGTCTAAATCTCCGTCATTATCAAAATCAGCATAGGCGGCACCATTAGAAAACGATGCTTGATCTAAACCCCAATCTTGAGCTACTTTTTCAAAACTCATATTGCCTTTATTTTTAAAAGCGTAGTTTTTTAAAGGGACTGAAGGCAATAAACTGACGGTTTTTTCAATGTCTAAAATATCAAAGAGTTTCACATCTCCTGCATTTGGGTGCTGCGCAACCCAGTCATTAGCAAAATTTTCTACAAAATGAGCTACTTTTTTATCTGCATCTGTATTTCTAATGTCATAAAGTAAGCCATTGGTAATGTAAACATCTTTATATCCGTCGTTGTCAAAATCTGCCAACAAGGTAGACCAACTCCAGTCTGTGGCAGCCATGCCGGCATATTGAGCTAAGTTACTAAAACTGCCATTTCCATTGTTGTGCTGTAAGGCGTTATACATATATTGGTAATGCCCCCCCTCATTTACTACTTTCCAAAATGAATTTGGGTTCATTCCACTCATATTAGATTTAAGCCTAAAATTATCTTCTGCTACCATATCTAAAGTAAAGATCTCTGGCTGTAAATCGTTGTCTAAATCTGCCACGTCTACGCCCATGGCATAAAAAGACATCTGTCCTAAACGCTCATTGGCTACATTGGTAAAAGTGCCGTCTGTATTATTAATAAACATGAAATCTGGCGCATAAAAATCATTGGCTACATAAATATCCTGCCAGCCGTCATTATTGAGGTCTGCTACACAGACTCCATTGGGGAAACCAGTTAACTGAACGCCGGCTTGTTTGCTAACCTCAGAAAATTGATTGTTTCCTAAGTTCTTGTAAAGCTTTAAATGATACTGATTCTGGAGTAATTCGCTGCCAAAAAAAGTAGAATAGCTTCCAGGGTTTGGAGGTTGGGTCAGTAGAAATAAATCTAACAAACCATCTTTGTTGTAATCTAAAAAACTGGCATGTCTGGTTCTAGCGGTGTCTCCTAGTCCAAACTGAGCGCCCTGTTCAGAAAAACTTCCATCTCCTTTGTTAATGTAAAGAAGATTGGCTCTAAGAGCTTCTTTGTCATCGAACAATTCTCTGGTGACATAGATGTCTAAAAATCCATCTGCGTTTATATCTGCAACTGCTACGCCGGTAGACCATCCTTGGTCTTGAATAATTCCGGCAGAGAGGCTTACATTTTCAAACTTTAAATTGCCCAAATTGTAATACAGTTGATCTGTTACTTGGTTGCCTGCAAAAAAAATGTCTTCTAATCCGTCATTGTTAAAATCTCCAACGCCCACACCAGCGCCTCCATAAAAATTGGAGTAAAGAAGAATATTCTCCGTCTTGTTGTCTTTTACTTCATTGTTAAAACTAAGACCTGAATGCTCTTCAGGAACAAGAGAAAAGAGCGTGTTCTCCTGTGCTAAAAGGCTTGTTGTAACAAACAAAAAAAGGACCATTACGGTACCTATAAATCTCAAAAAAAAGAAGTTACGCTTCATTAGACTAACTTTAAAAAAAAATAAAGGAGGGCTCCCCCTCCTTTATTAAACTAACTAGGCTTAAAACTAATCTACGATATTTCAGAATGAAATACAAAAAGTAAATTATTTAGTTATTTATCCCACCAAACTCTAGTGGTGAATTCATTAGCTCCTTGTCTAGCAATTGCTGCAGCAAAATTGTCTGCATTGGTACTAGATTCTGAACCTGGATAAATTAATCTTCTCGGTATAGTTCCGTTTGTTACATTACCGCTATATACTGCTTCTCCTCCAAAAGGTTGTAGCACAGGGAAACCTGTTCTTCTCCAATTGGCAAAAGCCTCATATTCATTAAAAAGTGTAGCAGCCCAATACTGCTCTCCAATCATTTGTAAGCCTTTAGAAGCATCATATGGTTTAGCAGACAAATAAGTAGCTACTTCTGCGTCCGTAACAGCAGCTGCGTTTGGATACAGCATACTTAACATCTGCATAGCCCCTTTAACTCCTGCTTCATAGTGAACTTTAGCGTCTCCAGAAGTCCATCCTTTTACAATAGCCTCTGCAATCATAAATTCTACTTCTGCATAAGTCTGGAAAACCATTGGAGCATCTTCTCCTGTAATTACAGCTCTATTAGGCTCTGCATACACATCAGATTTAGTGCCGTATTTAGCCTCTAAAGCTCCAGCAGTTAAACCGTTAGGCATTCCAATAAGGTTTGCTGGGTTTGTGCTTTTATCGCTTCTTCTAGAACCTAGAATAGGAAGTCTAGGGTCATTTTGCAAAAAGTCTACAAAAGCTTTTGACAGCCTAGGGTTGTCGTCTGCCATAAATACTTCTCCATGGCCATTTTTATTAATTCCTTCTGGACCTAGAGTATGCTGAATATATACAATATCAGCATTAGAAGTCATGACACCTCCAGCAATAGCCTTAGTTGCCCAGGCCTGTGCAGAGGCTGGATCAGCTTTTGAAAGACGCATGGCCAATCTAAGCATTAAAGAGTTACCAAATTTTTTCCATTTACTCATATCCCCTTGGAAAATTAAGTCTGCACTTCCAAGACTAGAAGAACTTCCTAATTGGGCTAATCCCCCTTCTAACTCATTAAGCATGTCCATATATATGTCCTGCTGAGCGTCGTATTTAGGTTTTAAAGTACCGTTAATATAACCCTTACCAGCATCTGAGTAAGGTACGTCTCCATAGATATCTGTAATTCTATGGTAAATAAAAGCACGCCATATACGGGCAATTCCCATTTGATCACCACTCACAGCTTCATTGGTTAGTTGGTAAATAATGTCTTCTATTTCTTTCACCTGTTGTGGGTATGCTTCATCAAAAAGTGAGGTTGCATATCCTTCATTTCTAGTGTAGAAATTACCGCTCCAATATGTTGCAGTTGACGACATATGCTGCACAATCTGGGAGGAATAAATAAAACTGGCTCTCCAATTTTCATATCTACCCCCTGAGGTTTTTAAAAAAACAGAAGCTAATTTATTATTCACATCTAATTGTGCCGCTTTAGTAGGGTCCACGTTCATCTCTTCAAATCCTTTGTCAAAATCACAAGAGGTAAGAATAAGAGATAAAATAAATACTATTGATAATAATTTTTTCATCTTAATTAAAATTTAAGGTTTACGTTAACACCTACAGTTCTTGGAATTGGCATACCAAACCATTCTAATCCTTGTGAGTTACTCACATTGTAACCAGATTCCGGATCTACGTTTTCTACACTGTTGGAAAAGAAAAATAAGTTTCTTCCAATAACAGACACAGAAGCTGTTTTTATAAATGTATTTTCTAATACTTTTCTTGGAATATTATATCCAATACTCATTTGTCTAAGTCTTAGGTAGTTTACGTCATATATAGATTCTTCTGCAATCTCATAAGTGCGCCTCCAGTAATCTTCAATTCTGTCAGGAGCAATAGTCGTTGTAAATGCTGCTCCGCTTGCGTCTACTCCTGAAACAGTGAAACCGTTTTCACGTCCATCTGCGTCGATAGTAGCCTTGTGGGCCCCAAAATATTTGCCAAGGGCATTTGTACCTGAATACATTTGACCTCCATATTTACCTTCTACAAGCACACTCATATTGAAGTTTTTATAACGGAAGTTATTGGTGACACCAATAGAAGTTGGAGATACCCCAAATCCTAAAATTTTTCTGGCTCCTACTTGTGGAATAGGAGTACCGTCTGGGTCAATATCATGAATGATTCTGCCCTGAGTGTCTCTATTGTACGAGGTTCCATAAAGTGCCCCGTAGGTTTCCCCTACAATGTGAGTCACATTTAAGTTTCTAGAACGAGGTTCATCCATTGAGATGTTTGTATCCTCGTCATTGGTAGAAACTATTTTAGAATCATTGTAAGAATAATTCAATGAAAGATCCCAAGCAAAATCTTCTGTTCTAATTGGCGAACCGCTTAATAAAACTTCATAACCAGTATTAGAAACCTCACCAAGGTTGGCTAAGGCACTTCCATATCCAGAAGTTCTAGATGCACTAACACCAACAATATCACCTACGGTAGCATTGTCATAATAGGTAAAGTCTATAGATGCTCTATTGTCAAACATTCTTAAATCAAAACCAAGTTCAATTTCATTCTTCTCAAAGGGGGTGATATTTGGATTGGGAATAGAACCGTTAGAAATATTTCCTAAAGAGGCTCCTTGGTGCCCTTGTCCGTAAATTCCATAAGTAAGATTTAAGGAATAAGGTCCATCTGCACCACCAGCTACTTGTGAATATCCAGCTCTAAGCTTTGCAAAAGAAATCACCTCTGGCAATGTAAACATATCTGAAAGTACTAGGGAAAAACTGGCAGAAGTAAATAAGTCATTGTTTGGTGCCTCTTTATTAGGCAATGACAAAGTAGAGAACCAGTCATTTCTAGCAGTAAGGGTCAAGAACATAGCATCTTTATAACCAAATTCAGCTGATCCATAAGCAGAATTAATCTGCTTTTCACTAAACCCATATCCAGATCCTTGGTTTTGGGTATTTCCAACCGTATATAAAAATGGTACAATAAAATTACCTCCATTAGCAGTTACAGACTCAGAGTTTTGATAGTTTTTACCAACCCCCACAAAAGCAGTTATAGATAGATCTTCTTGAATTTTTAGATTGTCTGTTCCAATAAATAAATCTGCATCTCTTTGAATATTGGTTAACTTGAGCTCACTCATCCCTCCAAGTGGAGAAAAAGCAGTGCCGTATGGAGTAATATCTCTTCTGTTGTAATCAAAACGATCTACTCCAAAACGTCCTGTTGCATATAAAAAATCTGTTATGTCCCACCTTACATTTGCGGAGGCTATTACACGCTCCTTAACTGAGTTGTTTACAAACTTCCAAGCTGCAAACCAAGGGTTTTGAGAATAAGTATTGTCTGAGGTTCTAAACTCTGAACCATCTTCATTTGTTCCAAGGCCACCGGCGCCTAACATGTCATTTACATCAATGTTAGGTGCAAATAAACGCATTCCAAAGTTTGCGTTTCCAGGAGAATCTGAGAGTCTAGGTGCTCCTATAGCATCATCTTGAATATATTTAATATTTACATCTGCTGTAAAATTTCTAAATTTTTGAGAAGCATTTATACCTAAAGTGTTTCTGTTTAATGTAGAATTAGGAATAATATCTGTGTTGTCTAGATTTGAATAAGACAAACGAAAGTTTGACTTCTCAGAAGAAGAAGATACGGCTATGGTATTAATTAAAGTTTGGCCTCCATCATAAAACTTATTTAAATTATTTCCTTTATAAGAATATGGTCTAGAAACTCCATCCCATTGCTCTACAGAAGATCCATTTAATTTTGGGCCCCAGTTGGCATAGGTGTCTAGATTGTCTGAAGTAGTAGAAAAATCCCTACCCTGGCCATAGGTAGTTTGTGGATCATAAGGATCATTCTTAATGTCATCAAACTGAATAGAACTACTTACATCTACAGAAATTCCGTCAGAACCAGCTCCTGTCTTAGTAGTAATGATAATAACTCCATTAGATGCTCTAGAGCCGTAAAGTGCTGCTGCTGCTCCACCTTTTAAAACAGTAATAGACTGAACCTCATCTGGGTTTAAGGCAGAAATTCCGTCTCCAGCATCTGCGCCTCCCCAAGTTCCTGCGGAGCCTAGATTAGAGTTATTAATAGTAATACCATCAATAACGTATAAAGGTTGGTTGTTTCCTGTTAAGGAACTATTACCCCTAATAATAACACGTGTAGATCCTTTGGCTCCAGCTGCGTTTCCAGAAATCTGAACTCCCGCAATTTTACCTTGTAAAGAGTTAATGGCATTGGTTTGTTTTACCGTGCTCATTTCTTCTCCGTCTACTTGAGTGACTGAATATCCCAAAGCTTTGGTATTACGTTTCACGCCAAGAGCGGTTACTACCACCTCACCTAATTGCTCTGCATCTTCAATCAATGACACATTTAAAGTGTTGCTATTACCTACAGATACTTCTTTAGTAGTATACCCTAAAGAGGTAAAGATCAATACTGCATTGATGGAACTCACAGAAATGTTGAATTTACCATCAAAATCTGTTGAGGTGCCATTATTAGTGCCTTTCTCTACCACGTTTACACCCGGTAAGAGTGCACCAGATTCCAGCTCGGTCACCGTGCCGGAAATGGTCTTGTTTTGAGCAAACACTCCATTAAGGCAGAGCATTGCAGCAAACATTAAGAAATAATGAATTTTTCTGTTCATATTAATTTAGTTTAGTTAGTTGTTTTTAAAGTCATAAAGACTCTTGTAGGTTATGAAAGTAAATTTGATGTTATATTGTGAATTTTAAAAAAAAATTCGACAAATAACATTATTTAAACTGCAAAAAACAGAACAACTCAAACGTTTTCGATGGACATAAACCTAAATATCTCCTTGTTTTAGGGTTCTATAAATAAAAACAGCAAAAAAATGCAAAAACAACAAATGCATTAAAATTTCGACCAATCACTTCAAAACACACCTCAATAACACCTTAAATAAAAAGTCTAAAATCTATTTTTTAGGCTTTAGTTTAAAATTTAACAGCTTCCTACTTACAAGGTCTTCATGAGAAATAAACCAATTCTTCGTTAATTGCCCACCTATAGTAAGGCTTTCAATATAAGGGTTCACAACAGGGTCATTAGCTTTGATTACAAGAGTTCCTGTTGGGTAATAAGTGGCGTCTAAACGAATCTCAATTTCGTCAAAACTAGGAGTAGTAACGGCATAAACCGGCAAAGAAGGAGTTATAGGGTAAATACCCATCATAGAAAAGACCACCCAGGCACTCATAGTGCCAGTGTCATCATTTCCAGGAAGACCATCTACTGTTGCCTTAAAGTAGGTTTCCAGTAAAGCGCTAACTCGCTCCTGGGTACGCCAAGCCTCATTGCTAACATAATTATATAAATAGGGGTAAGCAATGTCTGGCTCATTGGCCATATCAAACTGCTTATTGTCAAATACTTTATTTAACTGAAAAATAAATGCCTTTGAGCCTCCCATAAGCCTTATCAGGCCTTTTATATCATGAGGTACCATAAAGGTGTATTGCCAGGCATTTCCTTCTATATAACCCGGGTTTTTGATAAAATTTGCTCCGGTGTCTGGGTTAAATGGGGTTAGCCAGCTACCGTCTGAATTCTTAGGACGCAGTAAATTAAAATAGGGGTCTAACAACTGCCTATAACTGTGAGAACGCTTCAAAAATCTTTTATGCGTTGGGTAATCACCTAAAGTCTTGGCTAAAGAAGCTATAGCAAAATCTGCTAAATTATACTCTTGTACAATAGAAACAGATCCACTTTCAAGAATATCGGCTCCTAAATAACCCTTTTCTATATAAGAAGCTAATTCTGGTCTTAATGGATTGTTTTCTAACTGGCAAGCACTTTTCTGCATTCCTTCCATGGCTAAATTCACATCAAAATCTTGAATGCCTTTGTGGTAGGTGTCTGCAATTACAATCCCTGCAGGATCTCCCACCATAGTGGTGGTCTCTGTAGCGTTTAGTTCCCATTTCGGCAACCAGCCACTTTCTTTATAAATTCCAAGCATACTTTTTACCATATTAGATTGCTGCTTAGGGTACAGCAAACTCAGAAGTGGATGTAAATTTCTGTGGGTGTCCCAAAGAGAAAAAACAGTGTACCTAGTGTCGGTTGTTTGCAGTGTTTCTCTAGTGCCCATTGCTGGGTATTCTCCATTGAAATCATTTAAAGTATTGGGGTGTATTTGGGTGTGGTAGAGCGCAGTATAAAAAATTTCTTTGGATCCTGACTTACCTCCTTTAACTCGTACTACAGATAACACCTCTTCCCAGAGGGAGCGGGTTTGGGCTCTGATAGACTCGAAAGATTGCGCGCCTACTTCCTTTTCTAAATTTTCTCTGGCATTTTCAATACTCACATAAGAAATACCAATACTCAAACGCACTTGAGTTGGTTTTTTAAAATTAAAACTAAAGTAGGCGCCTATGCTGTCTCCTGCTACCTCTTGGCTGTAGCCTTTCATAATTCTGGTCTTGCCATTATAGCCCATCCACTGAGCTTCTGTTCCTCTAGACTTAGTAGGTGTTTTCCAAACACCGTGGGTGGCAGAAGGCTCAGATATTCTAGCAACAAAAAAGACCGGGTAAGCCTCTTGTGGATTGTTATAACAAAAACTTCCCACTTGACGCATGCCTTCCATTTCCGTGTCTGACACTACTTTTACTCTGGCACCTTGCTCATTGGTAAGCCCTAAGCCAAGATTTAGTAAAATATTGGCCTGCCCAGCAGGAAAATTATAATTACTTACCCCTACCCGTGTGGTGGCAGTGGTGGCTACCTCAATACCGTACTTGTCTAAGTGAGTTTCATAATAGCCCACAGATGCTTTTTCATCACTGTAAGTAGATCCGTATATAAAAGGGTCTGTTTCTAGAGCTCCACTAGTAGGCATAGATAAAATAACCCCTAATTCCGGGCAGCCTACCCCAGAAAGATTTACATGACTAAAACCCGTTAGAAATTTATTCTCGTGTACATAAGGGGTTGACAGCCAGCGGCTGTCTTTTTCCATAGGCATGTTCTGTGGGCCAGCCACATTAAAAGGACTCACATTCACCATCCCTCTTGGGGCAATAGGACCGGGATTGGTGGTTCCGAAATTTGAGGTGCCAATAAATGGATTTACATAGGCTGCCACCGTACTAGACTCTTGTGCATGAATCTGACAATAAAAGAAACTAATACAGGCAAGAAAAAAAGCTTTCATAATGTAGTTTTAAAATTCGTGAGTACTCATAGAGCACGGAAAAGACTTGGAAGAAATAGTTGTTTTTTTATTGGGTATATTTCCCATCTCTAAGCGTAATATACCACCTTTTTGAATCTCAAAAACCTTAATAAAAGAAGCTTCCCAGAATGCTTTATTCAAAAATGATTGCTGTATATAAAGGCACATATGGCCTAACCGTCTCTGCCTTATGTGAGAACCAAGAGGCTCTTTTGCCTTCTTGGGCCTATAACGCTCCAGTTAGTGGCCATAAATGAAAAAGCGGCATAGTCATTAATCCATGGGCTGGTGTGTTTGTTTAATCCCTCTAATTGTTTTGTCATGGTATTTATAGGAACATACGTCTCCTATTTTAGCAGTCATTGGTGTCCAAAAATTCATCCCCCAAGGGGTTGCAATAGCAGGATAGGTATTGCCATTATAGAGGCTAAAGTCTGAGTCTGCCCCTATAAGGGGGTTTACAAAATCTACTATACTCTTAGATTGCTGGGCCGTTTCTTGACATTCCTGCAGGCTTAAAATTCCCAGTACAGCAAATACCCAAGCAGAAGTTTTGAATGACTTATTTATCATAGTTATTTGTTGTTTTAGACGCTTTTATGACTGTCCATTGGGCAGCAGTAATGGCATTGCCGTCAAAAAATGAAACCCCTTGCGCTCCATTCTCTCTAGCCAATTCTATGGCCTCTTTAACGTCATCTGCAGACATAGGTGGCATGTATAAGCCAGTATGAAGCCCTATGTTTTTTCCATCTAAGTCAGAAACACCTTGGGCGGTAGCAAAGCCAATCCAATCTACGTCTTCATTATAAAAGCTGTTGTAAATCATAGGAAGCACTGCGTCTATTTTCCATTTATCCCAACGTTGACGCACCATATGGTCTGCCATTTCTGGATAAGGAAACACGGCTGCCGTGAGTATTTTATTATTGGCATGGGCAATGTCATAGGCAGCATCTACAATACTTTTTATTTGATTAAGTCTAAATTGTTTCCATTCAATGTCTATTTCTGGATGCGCCATTTCTAACGGGTTTCTGTGGTGTTTTTCTTGGAATGCTGCTACACAGACCTCACAGTAACAAAAATCAAATTCTGGCAGTTCAGTGTCTTGTACTAAATTGTATTTTGGCAATAAGCCCACAGGTAAATACACATCTGAATACCTAATGTAATCCAAATGAACACTAGCCACACCAGGCACCTTAGCCAATCCTTCTACTAGAGATAGCACGTGGGCCCTGGAGTCTTCTCTAGTGGGGCACATCCATTTGTAATAACCCACATATGGCGGCTGGTCATAACAAGATTTCCCATCTCTACTCACCGCATACCAATCCGGATGCTTTTCTGCTTCTTTGTCACCTGGTCTGTTAATGGCCATGATCCAAGCATGCACTTCCAAGCCAGCTGAGGCAGCCAAAGGAGCCAATCTTTCTAGCAAAGCTGACTGGGTGTTGGTATTAATGAGTACCGCGTCTATACCCCTCTCTGCATATTTATTGAATTCTACTAAATAAGAAGCGTCAGTGCGCTCTTCACTGGCTGTAGTCCACACCCAGTATTTAAAGGCGGCTTTTTCTTTGAGGTTACTGGCTTTTTCATTACAAGCAAAAAGAAGCGTTAATAATACAATAGCTGAAATGCTGGCTCTAAAAAAATTAAAGTGCTTAATGGGTCTTAGTTTCATAACTGGTAAATTTTCCTTTGGTATTAATTTGTAAAGTTTTATTAGAGAAAGGGCTTTTTGCAGTGAGCGTAAATCCCTCTTTGTGTTCGCTTAATTCTAAGCGGATGCGCTTGTAGTGTATTTCTACTTGAGGTGCTTTTAAAGACAGTGATTTTCCTTCTTTAAAGACACCCAATAGTTTTCTGTACTCCTGATACATAAACCATTTTAAATACTCTTCTTGGGGAATAAAAAAGGGGTCTGTTAGAGCTGATGTATTTTGTAGTGGCGTGTTTGGGCTAAAAAATACATAGCCCCATTTCTCTGGTTCATGCATATTAATGACGCCCTGTGTAGACCACACCCAATTGTGTTCTGGAAGATAATTGCCCCCAGCCTCTTTTTTTCTACTGTAGCGATTGTCTTGTAAATCAAAATCCCAGTTAACTCTGGAGAATCCCATACGCCAAAATTGCCCTATGGGGGGCAGAGACGCTGCACTGGCCTCCTTTAAAACATTCCATGGAATGGCCAGCTCTAAAGACCAGTATTCATCTATGTCTGTAGGGTCATTCAAACTTCCTTTTACAGAAACTGCAGACTGCACTCCTTTCATATCCCAATGGTCTAAAACCTTAGGGTCATTTCTGTAAGGAGCAGTTAAAAATAAATCCCATAGGGTGTTTAGCACATTCATTTCAAACTCTATGTAGTTGTGAGTATCTCCATCTGGGTCTATAAAAATTTCAAAATCATTGTTGTAAAAAATAACAGTGTCCCTTTGCTTAAGGGTACCCCATATGTGGGGCTCCTCTAATTTTGCATAGACATATAGATTTTCTGTGTCCCAAAGCATTTTCATTTGAGTTTTGTAAGAAGGCGTTTTCACCCCTTCAATGTCTACAAAAGGGTCTGACCAAGGGGCTGCCTGCCAATCTGTTTCATTTCCTTGGCCGTCAATTTTAATCTTCAGGCTGGTCTTATAAACAGTGTAAGAGCGGGGAATGGGGGTATTTTCGTCAAAGACCAAAGACTGTGCTGAAAGAGACAGACAAATGATAAAAAAAAACAAAATTGACACTTTTAATTTCATGTGGGTTTGGTTTTGGTTATTGCTGTCAATAAAAATACTAATCGTATTATTGTAAAGTAGATGAATTGCAATAAATCTAATTATAGAATCTATTTTGAGTGTAATTTGATACTTTTAATAGTGTTTTCAAAAAAAATAGACCAACGACTTTACCCTTATGCCAAACGTATCGTTATTAAAGTAACTTTAGGTAATACTAATTTTAAGCTGCTAACTGATTACACCCAATAAAGAACAAAATAATCACTAGACCTAACAACAGAGCCTACAACCAATCATTAAAAACTTCAATCAAATAAAATTGATAGCAGAAAAACAAATATATGCCCTATTAGGCCGCTCCTCTCATAGAGACAAGTATAAAATCACCAAAAGACATCACATCATTTTTTGGAGTATTTATATTTTATTTAATACACTGAGGTGGGGAAGTTATTTTGATGACTACCTCTACTCTCTAAAGGCCAATTTATTGGGGTTCCCCATTCACATGACTCTGGCCTATTTGAATGTGTATTACCTCATGCCTAAATTTGTTTACAAAAAAAAATACCTAAGTTATACAGCCTTGGTATTCACGGCATTGTTTGTCATGTTATTGGTCAAATATTACCTAACCTACTACTTAGTGAGTACAAATGTGTGGCCAGAGGGTCCTGAAGAACCCAACGGCCTTAGTTTTAATTTTGCCATTCAAATGATGCTTGGAGAATTATATGTGGTGGCCTTTGTGACCGCTATTAAGGTAACCATAGATTGGCTGGGAGAAAACAATAAATTTAATGATTTAGAAAAAAGACAATTGACTACCGAATTAAGGTTTCTAAGAACCCAAGTCTCTCCCCATTTTTTCTTTAACACCCTCAACAATATATACGCCCTCACCTTAGAAAAATCCGATAAAGCGCCAGAGGTAGTGCTAAAACTATCTGAACTCATGCGGTATTTGCTCTATGCCACCAAAAAACGCAAGCAAGACCTGACCAGTGAACTGCAGTGCATTCAAAACTATATAGATTTAGAGCGCATTCGCTTTAGTGACAAACTAATGGTGAAAGTGACTGTTCAAGGAGATCTGAACAATAAAAAAATTGCCCCTATGCTCTTAATTCCCTTTGTAGAAAACAGCTTTAAACACGGAGCCAATCAAAATTTAGGAGCTGTAAATATTGACGTAAAAGCCACCGTTAACGGAGATTTTCTTAATTTTGAAATTAGCAACAACCTACCAGACCAAAGCCATAAAACTAAAGAAGTCCAAAAAAATAGTGGCATAGGCTTATCTAATATTAAAAAAAGACTAGAACTAGGATATGCACCAGAAGATTACCACTTAGAAATATCCAAAACCAACCATCACTTTCATGTACGCTTAAAAATTAAAGTATGAGTTTAAAAACTATTATCATAGATGATGAACCTTTGGCTGTTAATATCTTGAAAAAATACTGCAGTGAAATAAAGGAAATCTCTTTAGAAGCCACTTTTAACAGTGCAGTAGACGCAGCCAGTTACATTCATAAAAATTATATTGACCTAGTTTTTCTTGATATTAATATGCCCGTATTAGATGGCTTGTCTTTTCTTAAGAGCCTAACTGTAAAGCCTATGGTAATCATGACAACTGCGCATGAAAGCCACGCACTAGAAAGCTTTGAACTACAGGCCATAGATTATTTAGTAAAACCTATTCCCTTTCCTAGGTTTTTAAAATCAGTACAACGCATTATAGGTCTTAAAACTACTAGAGTTGATGGTGAACAAGCTGGTCAAGAAGCCAAGAGCATTTTTGTGAAAGTAGACAAAAAGAAACTTCAGAAAATAGACTTAGACAAAATCATTCTCATAGAAAGCTTAAAAGATTATCTTAGAATAAAGACAGATTCAGGCAAATTTATTATTCACAAAACTCTCAGTAGCTTTACAGATGAGCTCCCCAAAGACAAATTCATTAGAATTCACCGCTCCTTTACTATTGCTATAAATAGGGTTGACGCTGTTGAGGGTAATAGCTTAGAAATACAGGGCCAGCGGTTTACCATTGGCAGGAGTTACCTAGCAGAAGTAAAAGCAGTCATATTACAAAATCTTATGCATTAAGGGTGTTGGTCTGCTTATGGGCTACATTGAACAATTTGATATTGTTATTAGTCTAAATTTGTTGCTCAAGGCGCTTTAAATAACAATCTTAGAGGAGATTGTTTTGTAAAGTGCTATGAAAAACTCAAAAAAACCAAGCTTTAAAAAAAGTAACTTCAGCTTTCTTTTCCTATTAACTGGTCTACTTTTGTGCGTCTACAGCTGTCAAAATAAAGGCCCAAAAATTACATCAATCTCACTAAGCGGGCTTCAAGAAAAAGTACCAGACAGTGTAGACTTCACCTTTCACGTTAAGCCCATACTCTCTGACCGTTGCTTTAAATGTCATGGGCCAGACAAAAACGCCATTAAGGGTGGTCTTTCGCTGCATACTGCATCGGGGGCTTATATGGCCCTTGGCAAAGCCAAAGACCATCACGCCATAGTGCCCTTTATGGTCACGGAAAGTTCACTAGTAGAGAGAATTAATAGCACTGAGGCCAATGTACAAATGCCGCCACCTGAATCTAATTTAAGTCTGAGCGCATATGAAAAAGAAATTTTAGAAAAATGGATCGCCCAAGGAGCTGCCTATAAAGAACATTGGGCTTTTATACCACCCACTCCCAAAACAGTTCCAAAAACAGACACCAACTGGGGAACCAATGAGATTGACGCTTTTGTTTTAAAAAAGCTGTCACAAAAAGGTCTAAAACCCTCTGCGGCTGCAGACAAGGAGATACTTATTAGAAGGGTGTATTTAGATCTCACTGGCCTGCCTCCTAGCCCCGCAGAAACGAAAGCCTTTACCGCAAACTCAGACCCAGCCGCTTATTCTAAAATAGTAGACCGTCTTTTAAAAACAGATGACCACGCAGAACATATGACCGCAGAATGGCTCAGCATTGCACGCTATGCGGACACCCATGGCTACCAAGATGATTTTGAAAGAACCATGTGGCCCTGGAGAGACTGGGTTATTCATGCCTTTAAAGAAAATATGCCCTATGACACCTTTGTCACCTACCAGCTAGCGGGAGACCAAATGCCCAACCCCACCCAAGAGCAATTACTGGCTACTGGCTTTAATAGGAATCACAAAATTACCTTTGAGGGAGGGGTGATTCCAGAGGAGTACAGAATAGAATACGTAGAAGATAGGACCAATACCTTTGGCACCGCCTTTTTAGGAATGACCCTTGAATGCGCCAGATGCCACGACCACAAATACGATCCCATCTCCCAAAAAAATCATTATGAATTTTTTAGCTTTTTCAACAACTTAGATGAGAAGGGATTAGTCTCAGACAGAAATGAAGTACCAGCCCCTACCATGATTATTAGTGAGGAAGACATGAATGGGGTACTTTCTTTTATTAACAACCAGCAAGTGGTGGGTATGGAGACCAAAAAGAAAATATCCGTAATGGTCATGAAAGACATGCCAGCGCCCAGGCAAACCTTTGTACTTAACAGAGGCGCGTATGACCAGCCCTCAGAGGCCGTGTTTCCCAATACACCAGAAAAAATACTTCCCTTTCCCTCTAAGTATCCAAAAAATAGGTTGGGGCTCTCTAAATGGCTTTTTCACAAAGACAATCCACTGACTGCAAGGGTGACAGTAAACAGGCTTTGGCAGCGTTTTTTCGGAGATGGAATGGTCGCTAGCAGCTATGATTTTGGAAACCAAGGGGCCCTACCCACCCACCCGGAACTCTTGGACTATTTGGCTATTAAATTTAGAAATGATGGCTGGGACCTCAACAAAATGATGGCTTTTATAGTAAATTCAGACACCTACAAACAAGAGAGTAAAATTACGCCAGAAGCCCTAGAGCTAGATCCTGAAAACAAGTGGTTGTCCAGAGCACCCAGACTGAGAATGTCTGCAGAAATGATTAGAGATCAGGCTTTGGCTGTGAGCGGCTTATTAGTAAAAGAGCTAGGAGGACCTAGTGTAAAACCGTATCAACCAGAAGGACTGTGGAAAGAAACTACTGGTGGTGGTGGTGGAAGTACGGCTAGCTATACAGTAGGTAGTGGTTCTGACTTATACAGAAAAAGCATGTATACTTTCTGGAAAAGAACGGTTCCACCACCTAGCATGCTCACTTTTGACGCATCTAATAGAGATTTATGCAACGTAAAAAGGCAGGAAACCAATACTCCTCTTCAGGCCCTGGTACTATTAAATGATCCTCAGATTATTGAAGCCTCTAGGCAGTTGGCTTTGCGGGCTCAAGGAAGCGCAGTAGGACTGTCTGCCCAACTAGATTTTATGTTTATGGCCGCCACGGGAAGAACCCCAGAAGTCAACACCCAAAAGCAATTAAAAGCCTTGTACAGTGACATGTTACAACAGGTACAAAACAAAGGGGTAAACCCTGAGGCTTATTTGAGTATAGGCAAAAAACAGTTAGAAAATTTTAAGGGAGATCCTGTATTTACAGCACTATCCCTAACAGCACACACCATATTTAACCTAGACCAAACCATCACCAGAAGCTAGTTATGAGTGAAAAGAAAATTATTGAAGAGCGCGCCCTCCAGATCAACAGAAGGTCTTTTTTAGGAAAAACTGCTCTAGGGCTTGGCGGTATAGGACTGGCCTCTTTGCTGGGGACTCCTTATTTTAACAAAACCAAAAATGGGGTCATTACCTCTGCCACTCCAAGTACTGGAATGAAAGGAATTTTGGACGGTCTACACCATCCTGCCAAAATTAAAAGAGTTATCTATCTCTTTCAAAGTGGTGGGCCTTCACAATTAGAGCTTTTTGATTATAAACCTCTACTCAATAAAAGGCGTGGAGAAGATTTGCCAGAATCTATTAGAAATGGGCAAAGACTTACCGGAATGACCTCTGGCCAAGATACTTTTCCTTTAGTAGGCTCCCAATTTGGCTTTAAACAGCACGGAAACAACCCTGCTTGGATTAGTGATCTCTTACCTTATACGGCCAAAGTGGCCGATGATATTTGTCTCATTAATTCCATGTATACCGAGGCCATTAATCATGACCCTGCAGTGACCTTTTTTCAAACAGGTTCTCAGCAACCTGGCAGACCAAGTATTGGCTCCTGGCTCTCTTATGGTTTAGGAAGTGAAAATGAAAACCTTCCAGCTTTTACCGTACTGCTCTCTAGGGGAACCGGAAGACCAAACGGGCAACCTCTTTACACCCGATTATGGGGAAATGGATTTTTGCATTCATTGCACCAAGGAGTGCAGTTTAGAGCTGCCAAGGACCCTGTGTTATATTTAAATGACCCAGATGGCATGGACAAAGCTACCAAAAGAAATATGCTAGACCATTTAGCTTCCTTAAATGAGTCTGGCTATGAAGATTTTGGAGATCCTGAAATTAAAAGTAGGATTTCTCAGTATGAAATGGCTTACAGAATGCAAACTTCTGTTCCAGACGTGATTAGCACAGACAAGGAGCCAGATTATATTTATAAAATGTACGGTGCAGATGCTAAAATTCCAGGCACTTTTGCGGCTAATTGTCTTCTAGCCAGAAGGCTTGCAGAAAAAGATGTGCGGTTTATTCAGCTCTATCATATGGGGTGGGACCAGCATGAAAATTTACCTGGGGCCATTTCTAAACAGGCAAAAGACGTAGACCAGGCTTCTGCTGCCCTAATTTCTGATCTTAAACAAAGAGGACTTTTAGAAGACACTCTAGTGGTTTGGGGAGGAGAGTTTGGGCGCACCAATTACTCACAGGGATTACTCACAGACACCAATTATGGAAGGGACCACCACCCTAGATCTTTTAGCATGTATATGGCTGGGGGGAGTATTAAACCGGGGCTTTACGGTAAAACAGATGATTTTGGATATAACATTGTTGAGAACCCCGTACATGTACATGATTTCCAAGCCACCATGCTACACCTACTTGGAATTGACCATGAAAAATTTACCTATAAACACCAGGGAAGACGTTTTAGACTCACAGATGTAGAAGGGAAAGTAATCCACGATATTTTAAGTTAATAACCGCTATGAATAGAAGTCATTTTATTAAATCCTCTACAATTGGTGCACTAGGAATGAGCCTTGGTTCTTGGAATGCCCTAGACTACAAGACAGTAAAAGAGGCTGTGATTGGTCACGGCAGCCACCGCTATAAAATAGACTTAAACTGGGGCGCATTAAACCCCAGCTACTACCCCGTAAATGACTGCCATGAAATGGTTCAAGACAAAAAAGGACATTTATACCTGCTAACCAACCACACTAAAAATAATATCCTTATTTATAATACCTCTGGAACACTAGTGGGCAGCTGGGGACATGAATATCCTGGAGCACACGGCTTAAGCATTCACGATGAAAACGGTACTGAATTTTTATACATAGCAGACAACAATCGGCATGAACTTATTAAAACCACCCTTAGCGGACGGGTTATTCAGGTATTTCCCTTTCCTGCTATTTCTGAAAAATACACAAAACCAGAAGAATACATTCCTACAGAAAGCTGTGTAGCACCCAATGGTGATGTCTATGTGGCAGATGGCTATGGGGCACAGTATATTTTACATTACAACGCAAAAGGAGAACTGCTTCATGTGTTTGGTGGTAAGGGTACAGAGAATGAACAATTTCAAAATGCCCATGGCATTTGCTTAGACACTAGAAACAAAACTCCTAGCCTACTCATTACAGAAAGACAGGGTAATGAGCTAAAACGCTTTGACCTACAGGGAAATTATATGAGTAGCAGTGCGCTCCCTGGTGCTTATATATGCAGGCCCGTCATTCATAGGCAAGAAGTCTATTTGGCTACTATCTGGTCTGGGGACGGTGCAGCAGACAGTGGTTTTATTTCTATTTTAGACAAGGACAATCAATTAATTTCTGCTCCTGGAGGTATTCCACCCGTCTATGGATCCGATAGAAAACTTGAGAAAATGAGGCAGGGCCTTCAGGTTTTTAAGCATCCACATGACGTGTGTATAGACCCAGATGACAACCTCTATGTTACTCAATGGAATGCAGGAAAAACCTATCCAATAAAACTTATTAGGGTATGATCACTAGTGAAATTTTTAATAAAATCATGAGTAGTTGTCTTTTGCTACTCTGTATACAGGGCTGTAAAAAAACTACACAAAGCTCTGAAGATTTAGACGCCTACGCCCAGAACAGTCTATTTCAATTAGCTGCACCACTCTTAGATGTTCAAAAAACACTCTTCAAAGACAGTAGTTTATTATTTATAAAAGCGCCCTATCCTGGTGCTCAAGTATATTATGAATTAAATGACAGTACGGAAATAAGCCAGCAAAGCTACTTATATTCAAAACCCATAGCTCTTTACTCAAGCGGTAGTATAAGGGCAGCTGCCTTCCATAATGATTTTCAAAAAAGTGAGACCGTAACAGCAGCTGTATTCAAAATCAAAAACACCTTAGAGGGTGCCCTCATAAAAACCACACCACAGCCCCACCCTTCTTATGCAGGAAAAGGCCCTAATACCCTTATCGATTATTCTAAGGGTTCTCTTGCCTTTAGAAATAGCTCTGAATGGTTGGGCTTTGACAGTCCAGAGGTACTTATTAGCTTAAGCCTGCAAAAAGCGCTTAAATTAGATCAAATTACTATAGGTACACTTATAGACCAAGACGCTTGGATCTTTGGGCCCTCAGAGATAAAAGTCTACTCCAATGGTCAGCTTTTAGCATTTATAAAAATAACAGAAGCTGGTGTTTTACAAAAAAAACAACTAAAAAATATCCATATTAAACTCCCTCATAATAACTATCAAAATTTTAATATACAGCTGCGCTCCGTGACTAAAATTCCAGAGGGACACCCTGGAAAAGGAACCCAAGCTTGGTTGTTTTTAGACCAAATACTTTTAGATTAATATGCCAAACGCATTAACCATTACAGCCTCTTTGGTAGCCACACTGCTAATCTCTTTAAAGGTCTCTTTATCTACCTCTATTCTAGGTAATTTTCACCCTTTATTAGTGCACCTACCTATTGGAATATTTCTATTTGGATTTGCCCTTGAGGTTTATGTGCGTTTAAAAAAACATGTATTCCCTTCATTTATTCAGGAATTTATCCTACTCATAGCAGCCTTTTTTGCGCTGCTTTCTATAGGGTCTGGGTTGGTTTTAGGTGAGGGTGGTGGTTATGAAGAGGCCGCTTTAAAACTTCATAGAAATATGGGAATAGCTTTTGGCATTGGTGCCAGTCTGCTCTATGTGCTTTTTAAAAAACAAAGCAGCTGGTCCAGCAAGATCTATATGCCACTCTACTCTCTACTGGTGATTTTATTGAGCCTCACAGGTCACTATGGCGGAAATATGACTCATGGAGATGGTTTTTTATTTGGTACTCAAGAATCCCTCACTATGGCTAGAGTAGAAGACCTAGAACAGGCAATGGTTTATAATGACCTAGTGAAACCGCTATTAGAGGTTAAATGTGTTGGCTGTCACAGTGGCTCAAAAACCAAAGGTGGCCTGCTTATGACCTCAAAAGAAATGCTGCTAAAAGGAGGGGAAAATGGCCCTGTTTTTAGTACCGTTACAGACCCTGTAGGCACCCTCATTACAAGAATTCACTTAGACCTTGTAGACAAGCTTCATATGCCACCAAAAAGCAAAGTACAGCTCTCTGATCAAGAAATAGCCCTGTTGGATTGGTGGATGGAAAATAACTTTTGCTTTGATTGCAAAGTGTCTGAGCTTCCAAAAGACAAGAAAATGTCTTTTGCCCTTTTAGCTTTCAAAAAAGATGACAGCCCCTTATTGGAATGGGCCAATGACTTAGACCCTGTACCAGCATCTTGGATTCAGGAACTCCTAAATAGGGGTATAAGTGTTTACTCTATTGCTGCAGACAATCCTTTGCTAATTGTCAATACAAGAAGCAGACAAAACCTTGGTAAATCTGACTTTAAACTACTAAAAAAATATGCAGCAAATATTATTGAACTCAACCTCAGTAACTCCAATATGAATGACAGACTTGCCGTGTTTCTCCCTACATTTAAAAACCTCACAAAATTACAAATGTCTCAGACAGACATTACAGACAGTAGCCTTCAATACATCGTGGATTTAAATTATTTAGGTTCTTTTAATGCCTTTAACACCACCCTTACAGCTAAGGCATTAGAAAGTTTGGGAAATATGAAATCTCTTAAAAAAGCCTATTTAACAAACACTCAAATTGGCTTAAAAAAAATGAATGATTTTAGTCCAAAAAATGAGCAGTTGGTGCTGCAGTATATTTCAGAAGATGTATTTGCTCAGACAGCCATAGACCCTCCTACCATTTTAACAGACTCAGATTTCTTTAAAGACCAATTAGTGATCAGCCTGGCCTATGTGTTTGACAATGCCAGTCTGTATTACACTCTAGATGGCAGTATTCCGGACACCACTAGCAACAAATACGCAAAATCATTTATCATAAATAAAACCACTCAGCTCAAAGCAGTTGCCTATATGGATGGATGGGGATTGAGTGAACTGGTAGTTGCAGACTTTAAAAAATCTGCGCTGGACTACAAAGACATTCGGTTACTTGCCTTACCTAATGAAAAATATGCAGCTAATGGGGGTAAATCATTGGTAGATCTCAAAGGGGGGAGCACTAACTTTGTAGATGGCATGTGGCTTGGTTTTGAGGGCGTTCACTCTGGTGTTCAGATGAGCTTGCAAAAAAAAGAAAGCATACATTCTGTATCAGTGGGAGCACTTTCTGCCCCTGCTAGCTGGATTTTCTTTCCAGCAGCTATAGAAGTGTACAGCGCTGCAGACGGCAAAAACTATAAACTCATCAGTAAAAAATCATTTGCACCTATAGATCCCACTAATGATCTCAGTAAAAAATTCTTTGATATTTCTATTCCTGAAACACAGACACAGCACCTAAAAATAGTCATTAAAAGTCCCCTTACTAATCCAGACTGGCACCCAAACCCCGGAGGGAAAAGTTGGCTATTTATAGATGAGATTATAATAGACTAAAGTGTAAACAGGGCTGAGTAACATATGTTACAATTTAAAAGGATTTAAGTGTTAATTTTGAAAAAAAATATACAATGTCATTTATTTTAGATCCCTGGCCCTGGTATGTATCTGGCCCTTTGTTTGCAATTGTTATGCTAAGCCTTATCCTTTTTGGTAAAAATTTTGGAATGTCTTCCAACCTCAGAACGCTATGTGCCATTGGTGGCGCAGGTAAATGGTCAGACTTCTTTAAGTTTGACTTTAAAGCTCAAAGATGGAACCTGGTAGTGGTTTTAGGAGCTGTTATAGGCGGCTATATAGGCAGCCATTTCCTGCAAAATCAACCTAATATAGGCATTAGCGCTGCCACCATCAGCGTCCTTCAAGAAATGGGATTTGAAAATCCTGGAGCCCAAATACTCCCCCCTGAACTTTTTAGCTGGAGCGCACTATCAGATCCAAAAATTTTAGGCATCCTTATCCTTGGAGGTTTCTTGGTTGGTTTTGGCACCCGCTACGCGGGCGGCTGCACCTCTGGTCATGCCATTAGTGGCCTGAGTAACTTACAAATCCCGTCCTTGGTAGCGGTCATAGGTTTTTTTATAGGTGGTCTGCTTATGACCCATTTAATCCTTCCCTTACTTTTCTAAAAACAAACATATGAAATATTTAAAATTTTTAGCCGTGGGGGTGTTTTTTGGAATCCTATTAGTAAAATCAGAAGCTGTCTCTTGGTTTAGAATATTTGAAATGTTCCGCTTTGAGGCTTTCCATATGTACGGGATAATAGGAAGTGCCGTAGTTATAGGAGCCATTGGCATTGCCCTTATTAAAAAGTTTAAAATAAAAGATAGTGCTGGCAACCCCATACTTATTCCTAATAAAGACAAAAACTATACCTCAGCCATTTTAGGAGGCTCCATTTTTGGATTGGGCTGGGCACTGGCTGGAGCATGCCCAGGACCTATGTATGTACTGGTGGGAACAGGGGCCTTAAGCATGCTCATTGTCATAGCAGCTGCCCTTTTAGGCACTTTTGTATATGGGCTTCTCAGAGATAAGTTACCACATTAAAGAACCAAGTTTGTTCATAAAAAGCAGAATGGAAAGAAGGATCGTCCAGCTATGGACAGAGCAGGCTAAAACTAATTAATAGTGGCTTGTAATCCAGCGTCTAAAAGTGCTAGACATTGGGGCTCTAACTTTTCTATAGGACCGGTTTTAACAGTGCATTTACCTTTAAAATGAATAATAAGTGCGCACTGTTGGGCCTGCTCATCAGAGTGCTTACAAACCCTCATAAGGGTGTTAATTACATGGTCAAAGGTATTGACATCATCATTGTGAACCACCAATTCAGCCTCTAGTTGCTGGGCCTCTAAAGTGTCTTCTGAATATTGGGTTTTTTCACTCATATCTCTGGAAAAATATTTTTATAAGGCTTTAAAAACAGCAGCTACCCAATCATTTTTTTCATTGTGACGGATATATTCTAAGCCTAAAGATTGGGCTTTTTCTTTAATCATGCCTAAATCCTGATCATAAAAACCACTCATTAACAAATGTCCTTTTGGAGATAAAAGGCTCACGTACTTCGCCATATCTTCCAATAATATATTGCGGTTTATATTAGCCAAGACTATCTGGTACTTTTTAGCATCAAAAGGCTGCTCAGACAATAAATCTGCGGTGCCTTCATATACTTTTATAAAAGCGCAATCATTACGCTGCACATTCTCTGTAGCATTTAGGTAACACCAATGATCAATGTCTATAGCGTCTACATCTTTAGCTCCTTTCATGGCGGCTAAAATAGCCAATACACCCGTTCCGCTCCCCATATCTAAGACCGTTTTACCCTCACAATCTAAGTCTAAAATATGGTCTAACATCATGTGGGTGGTTTCATGGTGGCCTGTTCCAAAGCTCATTTTAGGCTCAATGACTATGTCATAACGAACCGATGGTTTTTCATGAAAAGGCGCTCTAACTACGCATGAATTGGCTACCTGAATGGGAGAAAAATTCTCCTCCCACTGGGCATTCCAATTCTGCTGTGGAATTTCCTTAGAAGTATATGAAAATGTAAAACCTTCATATTGATACACCTCCAATTGCTCTAAAAGAGAGGGCTCCCAAAAGGCCTTATTAACATATGCCACCACTCCGGTATCGGTCTCCTGAAAACTCTCAAAACCAAGCCCACCCAACTCTGCAATTAATAAGTCCGATGCCGGCTGTAAAGGAGCCACCTCAAAGGTACATGCTATATAATCTAAGGTCATAAAACTAGTTAAATGCGTTTACAATAGCAGCAAAATCACTAGCTACCAAAGCGGCGCCACCAATGAGGCCTCCATCTACATCTGGCTTTGAGAAAATCTCTACTGCATTGCCTGGCTTCACACTCCCTCCGTATAAGATAGACACTGCATCTGCCACTTCTGAATTGTAGGCGTCTGCTATGGTTTTTCTTATAAAGGCGTGCATTTCTTGGGCCTGTTCGGCCGATGCTGTTTCTCCTGTGCCTATGGCCCAAACTGGTTCATAAGCAAGAATAATATGAGGCCAAGCCTCCTTTGGAAGTGAAAACAAAGCATTTTTTAATTGGCCAGCCACCAGTTTAAAATGAGTGCCAGCTTTTCTGTCTTCTAATTCTTCTCCAAAACAAAACATCACTTGTAAACCGTTGTTAATAGCTTGAAAAACTTTTTTCTCAAGAATTTTGTCGGTTTCGCCAAAAAAACTTCTTCTTTCTGAATGTCCTAGAATCACTGTTTTAAGCCCTATACTCTTGAGCATTTCAGCAGAAATTTCTCCTGTAAAAGCACCATTGTCTGCAAAATGCATATTCTGTGCTATCACTTCTATGTCAGAGCCGTTTACAGATTCTAGAGCGGTGGTTAAGTTTACAAAAGTAGGTGCTACCATCACAGACACATCAGCTGCAAGAGATTGTGCTTTTAGCTCCTCTATTAGCAACTGAGTCTCTTTGAGGTCTTTGTTCATTTTCCAGTTTCCAGCAACAATTTTCTTTCTCATATATGTTTATTTATGGGTATGTTTTGAGTTAGTAGACCAACTCGTTAAAATCATTAAAGTGTTTTTTCTGTGTAATAGTTCCGTGCTCTAAAACTAAAATAGCGGGATTGGAACGGACTATGGTTTTCAATGTGGTCTGGTCTGTAAAGTAGAAATCAAAGCCCAGTCCATATTTTTTAATAATAGCCTCTGACTGCTCTGGTGAAGAAGCAGACATACCTATAACCTCATAACCAGCCTCATGCGCTTTTTGAGTGCTCACTGCAACTGCCTTAAAGGCCTCTGCATTACTTTTTGCAAGGTCATAGCCAATCACTATAACTAATTTAGGCACCATCATAAGAGAGGCTGTATGGTCTACCCCATCTCTTTCTATGGTAAAGTCATGTATAGGAGGTGTATAAGCCTCTTGAATTTTAGTAGTGTTGACCCTTAAAAATTCTCCATCTACATTGGGGTAGTCTTTCTCTGTACTTATGGTGCGTTCTTCTCCATTCACCTTAAATACCCAATCATACCTATAGATAGCAGTAGGAGCGTGGTCTGGAGTTGTCATCCCCTCTGGAATATTAGCGCCAATTTTATAGGGTCTAAAGTCTATCACGGGCAAGTGGTTTAAAACCCAATAACCAAAAAATAAAGATGCTGTAAAAGAACCTAGGACTAAAACATGAGTGATAGATTTAGATAAAAAAGGCATTATGTGTTTCTGGCCCATTATTAAAACAATTATAAAAATGCCTAAAATAATATCTTTTGTGAAAGACTCCCAGGGAGTTAGTTTTATGGCGTCTCCAAAGCAACCACAGTCCGTTACCTTGTTAAAATAAGCAGAGTAAAAGGTAAGGAAAGTAAAAAATACAATCATGGAGAGCAGGCTCCAAAGGGTCCATTTAGTCTTATAACCCAACAATAAAAAAATACCCAAAAGCACCTCTACCACCACTACAAAAAATGCGAATGAAAGGGCGAATGGCATGAGAAATGGAAGGTCTAAAACCCCTACACTGAAGTATTCTTCCAATTTAAATGAAAAACCAACGGGGTCATTGAGTTTAATTAAACCGCTAATGACAAATAATACGCCAACAAATACCCTACTAAAGCCTACTAAATATTTCATTGCTGTCTATTATTTTGATTAATTTCTCTAAATAAGGCTCTATTGCAAATCACTGTATAATAAATCATTTTATGATGGCTGCTCCATGTGAATGAGAGCAAAAACCGCATAATTGAGCATGTCTTGGTAATTGGCATCTATACCCTCACTCACTATGGTTTTTCCTTTGTTATTTTCTATTTGCTTAACCCTTAATAGTTTTTGCAAAATAAGGTCTGTGAGAGAGCTTACTCGCATGTCTCTCCAAGCCTCCCCGTAGTCATGGTTTTTATTTTCCATAAGCGCTTTGGTAGCGGCTACTTTTTGGTCAAAAGCTTTAAGTGAGTCTACTAGGCTCATATTTGGCTGCTCAGATACCCCCAATTCAAATTGAATGAGTGCCACAATACAGTAGTTAATAATGCCTATAAATTCAGAGGCTTCTCCCTCTGCTACCTTTTGTACTATATTTTGTGCTTCATTTTGTTGTAGACTTCTAATTCTTTGGGCCTTAATAAAAATCTGATCTGTCAGGGAAGGCAATCTAAGAATGCGCCATGCGGCACCGTAATCTTTCATCTTCTTTTCAAAAAGATTCCTGCATTTTTGAATCACTTCATTATATTGCTCAGAAGTATTGGCCATGTCTTTATTAAATTTCCGTAAATTTCGTTCAAATAATTATGACCAACAACCCTATCCCTTTGAAACTTAGGTTCAAATGAAAAAAAATACAAATTTCATGACTCACACAGCCCCATCTATAAGCTGTAAAGGCACTTTAGTAAGCTTTGACAGCCCTAAAATTATGGGCGTCTTAAATCTCACTCCAGATTCTTTTTATGATGGGGGGCGTTATAAAAATGAAAAAGAAATTCTAAAACAGGCTGCTATCATGCTAGAAGAAGGAGCCTGCTTTATAGACCTAGGAGCATACAGTTCAAGACCTGGGGCAGCATATGTGGCTTCAGACACTGAGGCACAAAGACTTCTCCCCCTTATTGAACTCCTTCTAAAAGAGTTTCCAGAAGCCTTACTCTCTATAGATACCTTTAGGAGTGAAATTGCCAAGGCTGCTGCAGAAAGGGGCGCCGCCCTTATTAATGACATTTCTGCAGGCGACTTAGATACAAACATGATGGCTACGGTTGCCGCTTTAAAACTGCCTTATATTATGATGCATATGAGAGGGACTCCAGCTACTATGCAATCCCTCACTCAGTACAACAACCTATTAGAAGACATTCTCTTTTACTTCTCTGAAAAAATAGCTGCTGCAAAAAGTTACGGGCTTTATGACCTAGTCATAGACCCTGGTTATGGTTTTGCAAAAACAACAGAACAAAACTTTAAATTACTTAAAGAAAGTGCCCTTTTACAAAGCCTAGACTTACCAGTTCTCACAGGACTTAGCCGTAAATCTATGATTTATAAAACCTTATGTTGCACCTCAGATAATGCTCTAAACGGCACCACAGCCTTACATATGCAAGCCCTTTTAAACGGCAGCCATATACTACGCGTACATGATGTGGCGCCTGCCCAAGAGTGCGTTTCTTTATTTGAGGCCTTAAGGGACAGCTAGCTTTTATTTAAGATTAAGACATAGATGCAAACAAAAAAAGACTCAGAAATTCAGGTGTTCCTTTAATTTCCTATTTTTACACAAAACCAACATATTGGAACTTTTTAACTTTTTAGATTTTAAGATTACAGATGCCATAGACATTGTATTAGTGGCCCTACTGCTTTTTTATATATACAAATTAGTAAAAGGTACTGTAGCCATTAATATTTTTATTGGTATTGTAATGGTTTGGGGGCTTTGGAAACTCACAGAGCTACTAGAAATTAAAATGATTTCTAGTGTTATTGGTGGTTTTATGAATATTGGCCTCATAGCCCTTATCATTGTTTTCCAACAAGAAATTAGAAAGTTTTTATTGATGTTAGGCTCTACCAACTTGGCTAAAAAAAGTTCATTTGTAAAGCATTTTAAGTTTCTAAATCAAGATTTGCAAGTTTTAGACACAGATGTAGCTGCTGTTATTGCTGCGCTAGATAAAATGGCACAGACCAAAACGGGCGCTCTATTAATCATTGAAAAAAACAACTCTTTAGATTTTGTAAGGCAGTCTGGAGATAGAATGAATATTGAACTAAGCCAACCTATTATAGAGAGTATTTTTTATAAAAATAGTCCCTTACATGATGGAGCTGTAATTATTGAAAATAATTTTATTGTAGCTACTAGAGTCATTCTTCCAGTCTCTGAAGAGCGCAGTATTCCTCTTAGGTTTGGACTTAGACACAGGGCTGCAGTTGGTATTACTGAAAAGACAGATGCATTAGCGCTAGTAGTTTCCGAAGAAACAGGCACTATTTCCTATATTAAAAATGGAGAGTTCGTACTTTTTAAGGATTCTGATGAATTGGTTAAAATGTTAAGAAAAGACCTTCTGTAAGAACTTCATAAGTCTAGAGAAAACATTTTTTTAGTAAAAAATATGTTTCTATATAAAAGCAACTACATTTTTTTAGCCCTGCTCTTCTAAAGCTAAAAACTGAGCCTCATATAAATTTTTATAGTATCCGCCTTTGGCTAAAAGTTCTTGGTGTGTGCCTTGCTCTACAATCTCACCTGCATCCATCACCAATATATTAGTGGCTTTTTTAACAGTAGCTAAACGGTGCGCAATCACTATTGAAGTCCTTCCCTCTGTTATTTTGTCTGTGGCTTTTTGAATGAGTTGCTCTGAGCTATTGTCTATAGAAGAGGTGGCCTCATCTAAGACCAAAATAGAGGGCTGGGTCACATAAGCCCTAAGAAAGGCAATGAGTTGGCGCTGTCCGCTAGAAAGCATACCACCCCTTTCTTTTACATTAAAAGAATAGCCTCCTGGAAGGCTAGAAATAAATTCATGAACACCAATAACTTTGGCTGCCTTAATAATTTCTTCTTCAGAAATATGAGGGTTTCCTAGAGAAATATTATTGGCTATGGTGTCTGCAAAAAGAAAAACGTCTTGCAACACTACTGCAATATGGCTCCTTAATGAGGCCAATGTAAAATTTTCTATGGCGGTATCATCTACTTTTATAGCCCCAGACTGAATATTATAAAAACGATTTAAAAGATTGATAATAGTAGATTTTCCTGCTCCAGTAGCCCCTACTATGGCTAGTGTTTCTCCTTTAGATACCCTAAAAGAAATACCTTTTAAAACGGGTTCTTCAGGAATATAACCAAAGACCACCTTCTCAAAACTAATGTTTCCCTGGGTTTCTTTTAACTCTTGGACACCTTGGGTTTCTGTTTGATCTTCCGTGTCTAAAATTTTAAAAACACGGGCTGCCGCAACCATACCCATTTGTAGGGTATTAAATTTATCTGCTATCTGCCTCAGTGGCCTAAACAACATTTCTGAGAGTAGTATAAAGGTGAAAATAGTTCCGTATTCTGAAGCGCTTACACCAGAAATATTTTGCATGCCGCCGTACCAAACAATAAGGCCTATAGTGATAGAAGACACTATGTCTGCCACTGGAAAGAAAACTGAGTTGTACCAAACAGTTTTGAGCCACGCCTTGGTGTGCTTTTCATTAATAAGTTCAAAGGCTTTTTTCTCAGCAGCTGCCCTATTAAAAAGCTGTACTACTTTCATTCCTGATATGCGCTCTTGAACAAATGAATTGAGTTGAGCCACCTGGGTCCTTACCTCTGTAAATGCTCCTTTCATAGCGCGTTGAAATAGCCTTGTCGCATATAAAATAATAGGCAAGACCCCAAATACAATTAGGGAAAGCCTCCAGTTCATATAGACCATAACTAAAGCAACCACTATCATTTTAAGCAAATCTGAAACAATTACAAAAAATCCTTGAGAAAAGATCTCTCCTATGCGCTGCATATCTCCTACTGCCCTAGTAACAAGAATTCCTATAGATGATTTGTCAAAATATGCCATTTTAAAATGTGTCATATGCTTAAAAAGCTTCACGCGCACATCTCTAATCACAGACTCTCCAAGCCAGTTAGCAAAGTAATTAAACACCAATTGGCTCACTACCTCTCCAATAAGCACTACCAACATGAGTAGGGTTAGGCTAAGCAACTTATGGGCGTCGGCCATTTTAATGGCCTGGTCTACTAAAGTGCCCACCAAAACTGGTCTTAGAACGGCAAATCCAGATAAAATGATAGCCGCTAAGGCCACTCCATAAAAAGTGATACTATAAGGTTTTGTGAATTGAAGTAAACGCTTAAATAGGTCACTATCAAAAGCATTTCCGGTCGCTTTCTGCTTAGACATAAATATTTTTTGGATAATTTATTTCAGTTAAATACAATCCTTGCGCTGGAACAGATGGACCAGCCAAACTTCTGGATTTAGAGGCAATAACTGCTTCCATATCTAATATGTTTTTTTTTTGAGTGCCAATTTCTAAAAGGGTTCCTACAATGGCGCGCACCATATTTCTCAGAAATCTATTGGCAGTAATAGTAAATATTAAAAGATCCTCTTTATGCTCCCACCTGGCTTTTGTAATATCACAAAAAAAAGTGTGAACGTCTGAGTGTGTCTTAGAAAAACACTCAAAATCTTGGTGATTAAGGAGTATTTGAGCAGCTTGGTTCATGGCTTCTATGTCTAACGGTTGGTGCACAAAATGCGATGCAGCGTTTAGAAAGGGATTTTTTTTGGTACATACCCAATATTCGTAGGTTCTGCTAGTAGCGCTAAAACGTGCATGTGCTTGGTCTGTAACCTTATAGATGGTACTTATAACTATAGAGGGTGGTAAAAAAGCATTAAGCCTAGCGGTGAGGGCGGTTTCTTGAAAATAAGCCTCTGTAACAAAATGGGCTATCATTTTTTTTGCGTGTACCCCTGTATCTGTCCTCCCTGCTCCCATGAGTTCAATAGAGGTGTTTAAGAGCATAGAAAAAGAATGCTCCATGGTTTCTTGCACACTGCTGGCGTTGGGTTGTTTCTGCCAACCATGAAAAGAAGTTCCGCAGTAAGAAAAGTCTACAAAATATTTCAAGGCAATCAATTACTTTTGTAGACAAATATACCTTAAGTGCCCGTGAATTTCTTAATTCTTTGAATTATTTTATACGTTTTAGGGATTGAAATAAGACTGCCATATGAAAAAAATACTCTTAATCTCAGACACTCATTCTCACATAGATGAAAGAATACTACATTTTGTTAAGCAAGCAGACGAGGTATGGCATGCGGGAGATATTGGTGACTTAAAAGTGACGCAGGCCCTTGCGGCTCTAAAACCTCTTAAGGCTGTCTATGGAAACATAGACGATGCTGACGCTAGACTCTCGTATCCCTTAGACCTTAGGTTTGAATGTGAAGGCATGTCTGTATGGATGACGCATATTGGCGGGTATCCTGGAAAATACAATCCGAGAATTAGGGAAGAAATAAAGCAAACACCTCCAGACATTTTTATTGCCGGACACTCTCACATATTAAAAGTACAGTGGGATAAAAACCTACAACTTATGCATATGAACCCTGGTGCCTGTGGTCTAAGTGGCTTTCACCAAATAAGAACCATGCTCAGTTTTAAAATTGATGGAGCAGAAATTAAAGACCTAATAGTCATTGAACTAGGTAAAAGAGGCGGAATAATTAAATGAAGAATCTAGACCATTTTAAAATCTATGCTAGAAAATTTTATTTTAAAATTTATATAACAAGACTTAATACCTCAAAATTAAGCATAAAAAAACCCGGGTAACAAGCCCGGGTTTTACGCACTAATACTACTAAGATGTTAGGTTTAACGTAAACGATCCACTGATTTTACGAGATCCTCGTCCTTTTTAGTGGCTTTATTGGCCACAGATAAAAAAACGATAGAAATAATAGGAACTAGCATCCCAATACCCTTCTCAGAAAGCAAGCCCTCTCCAGGTAAGTTTAGTGTTCGATAAACGAAAAATCCTAGTAAAAAAAAATTTAATATGATGTTTAACCGGTTCAATACAAACTGGTTAATTCTTTTTTTATAAGAAAATAAACTGATTATTGCTAGCGAAGCAAAAATGATGAACGTACCCTTATTAAGGATCTTATCTAAAGTAAAGATAGTACTTTCTATGCCTTCTCCAATGATATTGACAAAAAAAATAGCCAAAATATTTGCCGTGGCTACAAAAAATAAATAGAGCGATTGTATTCTCTGAATCATGTGTTTATAATAAATTCTAGATTCAAAAATAAGAGTCTTTTTTTAGAATATAAGCAGATATTAATTTTTATTTGTATTATTGTACTGTTGTTTTTGTTTTTATACTACAACACTCACCTCAGGGAAATCCATTCCCCTATATTCAAGTAATACTTTTTACTCAAATTACTTTCTAAAGATCCACTTATTATATCATTGAATGTTTGAAATTTCGAAACTAAAAACCATGAAGCTTCCTGAGCTTCAGGAAATTGCACAAGGCCTTAAGGTGCCTAAATTCAAGACCTTAAAAAAAATAGACCTAGTATACCAGATTCTTGACCTACAGGCTGCAAATCCAAAAGCAGTTTCTGCTGTGGTAGCTCCTGTATTGGCTGAGACAAGTGTTCAAGCTGAAAACAGCTCAGAAGCGCCAAGAAAGAGACCACTGCCAAGAGAACGAAATCCTAAAGTGGCTACTCAAGAAAAAAGCGAAGACGAAGGACCTCAGAAACCTCAAGAAACTAGAGCAGATAAAAGAGTTCTTAGCCCTAGAGGTGAAAAAAATTCTGATCTAGTCCATTCTAGACCAGTTTCTAGTGAAGCTAAGCTTTTATCAACTGAGGCTTCAGGTGAAAGCGCTACAGAAACTTCTCAAGTAGAAGCGGCTCCTTCAGACTCTAAAGAATCTGTTGTTAGGAGACCCCCAAATGCACGGCCTAACAAAAGACCTGAACGTCCAGAGCGTTCAGAGGTAAAACCCAGCATAAATCCAAGAAATACTGAATTGAGGTCAGTTGACAATAAGTCAAATGAGGCAAGAAACCACCCGCAACACGCCCCCAAGCAGAATAATAAAAAAAATCCCAACCAAACCCGTCCTGAAAAAAACTTTAACTATGACAAAGAGTTAAAGAACAGATATAAGGATCCAGAATACGAATTTGACAGCATTATTGCATCTGAAGGCGTATTAGATATTATGCAGGATGGTTACGGATTCTTAAGGTCTTCTGACTACAATTACCTTTCTTCTCCTGATGATATTTATGTATCTCAATCACAGATAAGGCTTTTTGGATTAAAACCAGGAGATACGGTTCTTGGAGAGGTAAGGCCCCCAAAAGAAGGGGAAAAGTATTTTCCTCTAATTAAGGTTAATAAAATAAACGGCCAAGACCCTCAGGTGGTGAGAGACCGTGTTGCTTTTGAGCACTTAACACCTTTGTTTCCTGAAGAGAAATTTAAACTTTCTGAGCGTCAAAGTAATATTTCAAATAGAATTATTGATCTCTTTTGCCCTATTGGAAAAGGACAACGCGGTATGATTGTAGCCCAACCTAAAACGGGTAAGACCATGCTATTAAAGGACATTGCTAACGGAATTGCAGCCAACCATCCAGAAGTGTACCAATTAATACTTCTCATCGATGAAAGACCTGAAGAGGTAACAGACATGCAGAGAAATGTAAAAGGTGAAGTGATTGCTTCTACTTTTGACAAGGAGGCTTCCGAGCACGTTAGAGTAGCAAACATTGTGCTTGAAAAAGCTAAAAGATTAGTGGAATGTGGTCATGATGTGGTAATACTTTTAGATTCTATAACCCGTCTGGCTAGAGCCTACAACACGGTTCAACCTGCTTCAGGTAAGGTATTGAGTGGTGGTGTAGACGCCAATGCCCTTCACAAACCAAAACGCTTCTTTGGAGCTGCTAGGAACATTGAAAACGGAGGATCTTTGACCATTATTGCTACTGCTTTAACTGAGACTGGGTCTAAAATGGATGAAGTTATTTTTGAGGAGTTTAAAGGAACTGGAAATATGGAGCTACAGTTAGATAGAAAAATATCTAACAGAAGAATTTTCCCTGCCATTGACCTTACCTCTTCAAGCACTAGGCGCGATGATCTCTTATTAGATGAACAGACTTTACAACGCATGTGGATTATGCGTAAATACTTGGCAGACATGAACCCGGTAGAAGCTATGGAATTCATTGAACAGCGTTTTAAGCAGACTAGAACTAATGAAGAGTTTCTACTTACTATGAATAAATAAACTTACTAAACTCACAAAAACCCCCTTCGCATTAAAAGTGAAGGGGGGTTTTTTAGCGCTGTTGGTGTAGGGCACAAAAAAAGCCTATGGTATTAAATAATACCATAGGCAATATGATTGAAATAGCTTAGTTCCTAATTAAAGGGATGCTACCTGCTTGGTCAATTTACTTTTTAAATTAGCAGCTTTGTTGCTGTGAATGATGTTGCGCTTTGCCAACTTATCAATCATAGAAACTAAAGATGGAAGCTGAGCTATAGCAGCATTCTTGTCTTCTTCTAAACGTAATTTTTTAAGAGCATTACGCATAGTCTTGTGCTGATACTTGTTGCGTACGCGCACTTCCTCGTTTCTTCTAATTCTCTTTAATGCAGACTTGTGATTAGCCATAGTTTTAATTTGTAATTGTTATGAATGCTTCCATTCTATTTCGTAGTCCGTAGGGGAATCGAACCCCTGTTACCAGGATGAAAACCTGGCGTCCTAACCCCTAGACGAACGGACCAGTTTGCAGCTTGTGCTGCGTTTTAATAATTTTTGTAGTCCGTAGGGGAATCGAACCCCTGTTACCAGGATGAAAACCTGGCGTCCTAACCCCTAGACGAACGGACCATTAGTTTGCGCAATTGCGGATGCAAAAATACAACTATTTTTCACTATTGCAAGAGCATGCGCTACTTTTTTAAATTTTTAATACGCCTTGGCAAACAAGACTCTTTTAGCAGAGGGTTTTCCAGTTAAAATACAAGTTCCAACTTCCTCTTTTGCGTCAATTGGAATACATCTAATTGAAGCTTTTGTCTGCTCTTTAATTTGAGCCTCTGTTTCTATTGTTCCGTCCCAGTGGGCAGACACAAAACCACCTTTGGTCTTCAATATATCCTTAAGCTCTTCATAGCTGTTGGCCTCTGTAATGTGCGTGTCTCTATAGTCTAATGCGCGTAGGTATAAATTTTCTTGTATGTGCTCTAGTAATTGTTCAATATGAGGCACTAAAACGTCACTAGAGACCGTTTCTTTAGTTAAAGTGTCTCTTCTAGCAACCTCATAGGTATTGTTCTCTAAATCCCTTTGACCAATAGCCAAACGAATTGGAACCCCCTTTAGTTCGTACTCATTAAATTTAAAGCCAGGCTTATGAGTGTCCCTTTGGTCAAACTTTACAGAAATTCCCTTAGCCCTTAGCTCTTTAATTAGTGGTGTTATTTTCTCTGCAATTTCTTCTAACTGCTCCATTCCCTTGTAAATGGGAACTATGACTACTTGTATAGGCGCTAGTTTTGGAGGCAGTACTAAGCCGTTGTCATCGCTATGAGTCATAATAAGTGCCCCCATTAAACGGGTAGACACCCCCCACGAAGTAGCCCATACATGTTCTTTTTTACCTTCTTTGTTAGCAAAGGTTACGTCAAAAGCCTTGGCAAAATTTTGTCCTAAAAAGTGAGAAGTACCTGCTTGTAGAGCTTTTCCATCTTGCATTAAGGCCTCAATACAATAGGTTTCTAGTGCTCCTGCAAAACGTTCAGAAGCTGTTTTGAACCCTTTTATTACTGGAACTGCCATATGCTCCTCCGCAAAAGTAGCATAGATTTCCATCATTTGCTCTGCCTCTGCAATGGCCTCTTTTTTAGTGGCGTGTGCGGTATGTCCTTCTTGCCATAAAAATTCTGAAGTTCTCAAAAACAATCTAGTTCTCATTTCCCATCGAACTACATTGCACCACTGATTAATGAGTAAGGGTAAATCTCTATAAGACTGAATCCAACGCCTGTAAGTATCCCATATAATGGTTTCTGAAGTAGGCCTTACAATGAGTTCTTCTTCTAATTTGGCATCAGGATCTACTATGACGCCGCTTCCGTCTTCTGCATTTTTTAGTCTGTAATGTGTCACAACGGCACATTCTTTGGCAAAACCTTCTATATGACTGGCCTCTTTACTGAAATAAGATTTAGGGATAAAGAGAGGGAAATAAGCATTTTCATGACCAGTCTCTTTAAACATTTTATCTAAGGCAGCTTGCATTTTTTCCCAAATAGCATAGCCATAGGGCTTTATCACCATGCAGCCTCTTACTCCTGAGTTTTCCGCTAGGTCTGCGTTGCCTACCAATTCATTGTACCACTTAGAGTAGTCTTCACTGCGTTTTGTTAAATTTTTACTCATAACTTAGAGTTTGGCACAAATCTTGTATTTTTAGACTGTAGTTAGTTGTTAGCATAGCGAAACGAGGCTTTTGAGCCCACAGCTTTTTAAGATGACTCAAAAGCGCTCACAAAACTAACTATTTTTAAAGAGCATCACAATTAAATTACTCGCTTATGAAAACTACAACACTACTCTTAAAAATGAGATCCTTAGGGTCCTTAATAATTTTTGGTTTGCTTTTGACCTCTTGCGGTAGTTTCACTGGAGTGTCTTATTATGACCAAGACGGTATTTATAGCAGCCCCTCTAGGGCCACCTATGAGGTACCGTTAAACACCAGAGCGCAACAAAATATTCAAAATACTCAAAACATCCAAAATGCGAACCCCAATGAGTTTGGCGCCTATTTTTTAGAGCGTGCTAATACTTATGAGGATTTACTGACAGAAGACACTTTTACAGGCGCAGACGAATATGTGGGTGAGGGTCAAGACAATTGGTCCAATGACCAGTCTATAGACAACAACCAAAATATATCTGGTCAAAGCGCTTGGGGCGGTAATCCAAACCAGCTAAGTATTCAAATTCACAACAATCCTTGGTTTAATCAGTTTTATCCTGGAAACCCAAATACATTTTGGGGCAACCAAGGCCTTTATTTTAGCTCATTTGCCGGCAGAGGTATGGGTGGAAGATGGGGTAGGTTTAACAACTTTGGAGGAGGGTTTAACAATTGGGGTTGGAACGAAAATCCTTGGGGATGGGGGTTTAACAACTGGGGTTGGAACACAAATCCTTGGGGATGGGGCTTTAATAACTATGGAGGAGGGTTTAACAATTGGGGCTGGAACGGCTGGGCCTTTAACTACCCACAATTGTTTTACGGTCCTTACAACTATTCTAGAGTACAAGGCTACGCTAGGAACAACCGCTTTGACAGAAGTCCGTACAGAACTTCTTATGCTGTAAATGCAACTAGAAGAGGTAGTAGCAAGCAAGAACAAAGTAGGAGCGCCTATGCACTAAGGAAAAACACCTTAAGTGTTAGTGGGCTCAGAACGTATTTGAGAACAACCGAAAACACTAGAGTGGTAGACGCATACATAAATAACAATCAAAGTACAGTTAGAAACAATAGGGATATATCAGGATTGAGAAATAGCATTCAAACTTCTGGGATAGTGAACAATACTGCCAATAGTGGCGCGTTAAATAGCCATTTGCGCAACAGCCTAAATAGCAGTGCTAATGCTGTTATAAATAACAGCCTAGTAAGAGCACCAAGGGCTACTAGAAGTAGTGGAACCGAAAGAAATATGCAGAGTCCAAACAACCAGCTATACAGAAGTCTTACACCAAATATGAGTTCTTACAGAAGCAATAATTCTGGCTCTTCAAACACCAATATACTAAGATATGTAAGCCCTATTAGGAGAACTTCAGAACCTTATAACAACAGTAATAATTCAAAAAAAATAAACAGCAGTAACTCTAGAAGCAACTTTAGAAGTAGCGCTCCACAAAGAGCTTCATCTAGCCCTACTAGAAGCAGTAACAGTAGCTCTAGTGTAAGGTCTTCTTCTAGCATCAGGTCTAACAGCAAAAAAAATTAAAACAAAAAGGCACCTAAAAGCAACCTTTTTAAAACTTTAAAACTATTTTCCAGCCCATATGAGAAAATTATTCATACCCATACTATTGCTAATCGGAAGCGTTTGTGGGGCACAACAAATTCAAGATATCAGTTTATTTGGCTTAGAGCAAAGAACAGGAACGCCAAGGTTTCAAGCCATGGCAGGCGCTTTTGGTGCCTTAGGGGCAGACTTCTCTTCCTTAGCTATAAACCCAGCAGGCGCTGCCGTCTTTAAACACAACCAACTAGGGTTTAGTCTTTCACAACACTACACAGAAAACCTAACCAGTTTTGGAAACCAAAATAGCTTAAACGACACTAGGCATTTGGGTTTTAACCAAGCGGGTATTGTTTTTGTATATGAGAATAAAAATATCAACAGCCCCTGGAAACGCCTTAGTTTAGCCTTAAATTCAGACAACAGCAACTTTTACAAAGGAGCCATTTCTGCTAATGGAAGCACCACTAACGGTCTAGATCAATACTTCCTTGACAATGCTGATGGAATACCCTTTGGCGATCTATTAAAACTAGACAATGAACTGTTAGAAGAAGCCTATTTAAATATTGGTTCTGAAATTGGTTTTGCTGCCCAGCAGGCATTTCTAGGTTATTATGCAGGAGTTTTAGACCCCTTTGAAATGGACAATAATAGCGTGAGTAACTACGTTTCTAATGCGCTGTACAACCAAGCAGGACAATCCCATAATATTCGTGCTAAAGGAAAAAACAGCAAATTTGTTACTACAGTAGCAGCTCAATATATGGATTTTTTATACTTAGGTGCTGGACTTGAATTTCAAAATATTATTTATGAAAAGCAGACCCATATTCAAGAAAGTGGATATGAAGCCTTCAGCCCACTTCAATATCTGAATTTCAATAATTTTATTGAAACTTCAGGAAACGCACTTGCGTTAAATGTAGGAGCTATAACAAAAGTTGGAAATTCATTAAGGCTGGGCTTAAGCTATAAAACTCCCACTTGGTATACGCTATCAGATAAAACTCATCAACAAATAGAAAGCAATTTAGAAGACGTAGACATACAATTTATAGATAAAAATCAAATTAATATTTTTGAAGATTACAAAATTGCCATCCCCTCAAAAATAACTGCAAGTGCAGCAGTTGTTCTAGGTAAAAGAGGATTAATAAGTATGGATTACAGCCAACAAGACTTTTCAAAGGCGCGTTTTAGGCCGCTAGCTGATTCCTTTTTCACTACCCTTAACCAAAGTGCAGCTAGGCAGTTAACAATGGTGAATACTTTAAATATAGGAGGAGAATACAATCTAGGGCGCCTATCTTTAAGAATGGGCTATGGCAGTAACAACAGTCCTTTTCTAGCCAATGACTCTTTTAGCGAGAACCAAACATTAGGCTTTGGATGGGTCTTTAGCGGGAGTAAAATAGACTTTTCTTTTAGCCAACGGAACACTACAAATTCACACACTTCACTAAACTATACTGGAGCTCCAGAAATGACTTTAAAAACAACGAGAAACACAGCCACTATAGGCTATACTTTGTTTTTCTAATAAGAAGGGTCTTTCTAGCACAAAAAAGCCTGTTTTGCATGAGACTTTTGCCTTATATTTGCACTAGAAAACTACGCGCTTAGAATGAAAATAAATCAAGACACCTCAGCAGAACAAGAAGAATTTTCAAATGACCACCTTTCTGCTGCAGAAGACACCCCTTTAAGATCAGATGCTTTTGACATGGCAGATGAGGAAAAAATTAATACTATTAAAACTCATGTGGCCGCTATTATGAATACCCTAGGCTTAGACCTCACAGATGACAGCCTAAAAGGAACCCCAAACAGAGTGGCAAAAATGTTTGTCAATGAAATATTTGGAGGCTTACACCCTAATAAAAGACCAAAGGCTTCTACCTTTAGCAATAAATATAAATACGGAGAGATGTTGGTTGAAAAAAACATCACCCTCTACTCTACCTGTGAGCACCATTTACTCCCTATAGTTGGTAAGGCACATGTAGCCTATATTTCAAAAGGAACTGTTGTAGGCCTGTCCAAAATGAATAGAATTGTAGATTACTACGCAAAAAGACCACAGGTTCAAGAGCGTCTAACCATACAAATTGTAAGAGAATTACAAGAAGTATTAGGAACAAAAGATGTAGCATGCGTAATAGATGCTAAACACTTATGTGTAAACTCTAGAGGCATAAGAGATATAGATAGCAGTACGGTTACTGCAGAATACGGAGGTGCTTTTAAAGAAGCAGCTACCAGAAAAGAATTTTTAAATTTCTTACACCTTCCAGTTAATTTCTAGACTTTAAAGCATGCCCTTATACGCTTCACAGGAACTAAAGATTTACAACTCCCTTTCTGGAGAAAAAGAATTATTCACCCCCATTAATGAGGGTTATGTAGGCATGTACGTATGTGGGCCTACTGTCTATTCTCAGGTTCACTTAGGAAACTGTAGAACCTTTATGTCCTTTGATATGATTTTTAGATATCTAAAACACTTAGGTTTTAAAGTGCGTTATGTCAGAAATATTACAGACGCAGGACATCTAGAAAATGACGCAGAAGAAGGAGAAGACAAGATTGCTAAAAAAGCGAGATTAGAGCAAATAGAACCCATGGAAGTGGTTCAAAAATACACCTTAGATTTTCACAATATTCTAGCTCAGTTTAATTTACTCCCCCCTAGTATAGAGCCTACCGCTACTGGACATATTATTGAACAAATAGAAATCATTAAAGAAATCATAGCAAAAGGTTTTGCATATGAGGCAAACGGCTCTGTTTACTTTGATGTTCAAAAGTTTAATAAAACCTATGAGTACGGAAAATTAAGTGGCCGTAAATTAGAAGATATGCTGGCTAACACAAGAAGCCTTGCTGCACAGGAGGAGAAAAAATCTCCACAAGATTTTGCGCTCTGGAAAAAAGCAGAACCTCAGCATATCATGCGCTGGCCCTCTGTTTGGGGAGATGGATTTCCTGGATGGCACCTAGAATGTACCGCGATGAGCACCAAATATTTAGGCGTCTCTTTTGACATACACGGAGGCGGTATGGATCTTAAATTTCCACACCACGAATGTGAAATTGCACAGGCAGAAGCCACTAATGGAGTGGCTCCAGTAAAATACTGGATGCATGCTAATATGCTTACCCTCAATGGTAAAAAAATGGCAAAATCTACAGATAATAATATTTTACCTGCAGATATATTCACAGGAGAGAACAACCTGCTAAGTAAGGCCTTTAGCCCTTCTGTAGTTCGTTTTTTTATGATGCAAGCACATTACACCAGTATTTTAGACCTGAGTAGTGATGCCTTATTGGCTTCTGAAAAAGGACACCAAAGACTCCTTGAAGCACTAGATACGCTATCCAAAATAACTCCTTCTTTTCAAACCCATTTTAATTTAAAGTCTTGGGAAAAGAAATGTTATGCGGCCATGAACGATGACTTTAACACCCCCATCTTAATTGCTCACTTATTTGAGGCAGTAAAAGAAATTAATGTGCTTAAAGAAGGAAAAACAGAGATTACTCATGCAGACAAGAAGCACCTTGAAACGCTGCTTCACGGATTTGTTTATGACATATTAGGTCTTAATAAAGAAGCAGAAAGTCAATCTAACAGCCAAGCAGCTGCGCTAGTAGAAATGCTTATTCAATTAAGAAAAGAAGCCAGAGAAAATAAAGATTTTGCTACATCAGATAGCATTAGAGACCAGTTGTTAGTCCTTGGAATACAACTTAAGGACGGGACAGATGGCACTACTTTTAATTTTTCTTAATGTCTTGGTCTGCAAAAAAAATACTCATCAGTCCTTTTGTACTACTCATCAGAATATACCAGACTTTAATTTCCCCACTTACACCACCTAGCTGCAGGTATACCCCTACTTGCTCTGCATATAGCTTAGAAGCTTTAAAAAAACACGGTCTTTTTAGAGGGACTTGGTTGGCTACAAAAAGAATTTTTAGTTGTAACCCTTGGGGAGGTCATGGACATGACCCAGTCCCTTAGCTTTTAAGGCTGTTACAACAAAAATAGTATTAGGTCTTATAAAATACCCCAGTCATTTGCTATCTTAGCCTTAAACTATACTACTATGCATATGTTAAGCATTATATGGAACCCCAATGAAACCTTATTTTCAATTGCAGGACTACAAATAAAATATTACAATCTTTTATGGATCACTGCCTTTGCACTGGGTTGGTATTTAATGAAACGTGTCTTTCTCTCAGAAAAAAAAACCCTTGAACAGCTAGACTCACTATTTATCCATACTGTATTATCTACTATGCTAGGCGCTAGGTTAGGCCATGTATTCTTTTATGACTGGGATTATTACAAAGAGCACTTAGTAGAAATCCTACTTCCTATTAGAGAAAATGTAAACGGAACTATATTTGGAATTATTAGAGGTTATGAATTTACGGGCTTTGCCGGTTTAGCAAGCCATGGAGCTGCTATTGGAATAATTATTGGCATGCTTATTTATATTAAAAAAAATCCAGACTTTAAACTACTCTGGCTCTTAGATAGATTGGTAGTCCCTGTGTCACTAGGAGCTTTTTGCGTGAGATTAGGAAACTTCTTTAACTCAGAGATTAACGGTAAAATTACCGATGAGTCTTTTATTTTTGCCACTAAATTTGTTAGAGATTCTGATGATATGTCTGCCTATAAGGCTATGTCAATTACTGGAGAAAGAACTAAAGAAGCTGCCTATGCTACCCTAGAAAACAATGCGAATTTTTCTCAGTACCTAGACGCCATTCCTTTTAGACACCCTGCGCAATTGTATGAGGGAATAGCCTACTTAGCCATCTTTGGCTTGCTGTATTATATTTTTTGGAATACAGAGAAGAAAAACAAAGCAGGCTTTTTATTTGGCAGCTTTTTTATATTGTTATGGTCTACCCGTTTTGTTGTAGAGTTCTTTAAAAAGAGTCAGGGTGGTTTTGAAGAAAGCCTTGGTCTTTTATCTACAGGGCAGTGGCTGAGCATTCCATTTATTCTAGTTGGCTTATTCTTTGTTATAAGGCCTAGCACTAAGTAAAAAAAAAAGGAGGCCTAGAGGCCTCCTTTTTTTTTTAGTACAATAAGTAATTATTTACCTATTTGAATTTTCTTCTTTAAGAAATCAAACATCACCGGCGTTGCAATGAAAAGAGATGAGTAAGTACCTACTACAACTCCAATAATCATAGCAAACATAAACCCTCTTAAAGATTCACCTCCAAAGATAAAGATAGCCAATAGCACTACCAAGGTAGTTGATGAGGTGTTTAAGGTGCGGCTTAGGGTGCTATTAAGAGCTAAGTTGGTGTGCTCTCCAGACTTCCATCCTTTTTCTGCGATGATCTCTCTAATACGGTCAAATACAACTACAGTGTCATTTAATGAATAACCAATCACAGTTAATATGGCCGCAATAAAGGCTTGGTCAATTTCCATATTAAATGGCATATACTTGCCAGCTAAAGAGAAAATTCCAAGTACAATAAGCACATCATGGAATACCGCCACAACAGCACCTAAAGAGAACTGCCATTTTCTAAACCTCAATAGGATGTATAAAAACACCACAAATAAAGATCCTAAGATAGCTAAGAATGCATTTTTCTTAATATCATCTGCAATGGTTGGACCCACCTTAGAAGATTGCATAATACCAAAAGACCCAGAACCTTCTCCTAAAATAAAATCTTCATAAGAAGTTCCAGCAGGTAAGTATTTCTGAAGGCTTGTGTACAGTGAATTTTGAATTTCATTATCTACTTCAATTCCTTCTACATCTACTTTATAAGCTGTTGTTATTTTTACTTGGTTGTCGTCTCCATAAGTCTTTACATTAGTTCCAGTTCCAAAAACATCTGACAACTGCGTAGATAACTCAGATGGATTTACTGCCTTTTCAAAACGAACAGTATAAGAGCGTCCACCTATAAAATCTACCCCTTGCTGTAAGCCTTGAGTAAACAATGATCCAAGACTCACAAGTACAAAAGCACCTGAAACCACGTAGGCAATCTTTCTTTTTCCAAGGAAATCTATATTGGGCTGCTTAAATAAGTTTTTAGTGATGGCAGTGCTTAAATCTAAGGTCTTCCCTTTGCGATTTAAATACCCATCTATAAGTAATCTAGTGATAAAGATAGCAGTGAAAAGTGAAGTGATAATACCAATTAATAAGGTAGTAGCAAATCCTTTTATTGGACCAGATCCAAAAATGAATAATATTACAGCAGTTAAACCTGTAGTAATGTTAGCATCTAAAATTGAAGAAAGTGCATTGCTAAAACCGTCTGCAATGGCTAATGTTTTCCCTTTCCCCTTAGCCAACTCCTCTTTAATACGCTCAAAGATAAGTACGTTAGCATCTACAGACATACCAATAGTAAGAACAATACCGGCAATTCCTGGCAATGTCAATACTGCATTTAAACTAACCAATACTCCAAAAATAAGTACAATGTTTAGTAAGAGGGCTATATCTGCAAAAATACCTGCTTTACCGTAGTAAAATATCATCCATAACAAAACCAATACCATGGCAAGTGCAAATGAATTAAAACCACTCTCAATTGCTTCTTGACCTAATGAAGGGCCTACAATGTCTGATTGAATAATTTCAGCTGATGCTGGCAACTTACCAGCGCGCAATACGTTTGAAATATCCTTAGTCTCGTTTACAGTAAAAGAACCTGTAATTTCAGATCTACCTCCAGAAATAGGACCTGAAGATACACCAGGAGCCGTATATACTTTGTTGTCTAAAACAATAGCAATACCGGTTTGATTGTTAAAGGCGTCACCCGTTAGTTTTTCCCATTCTTTTGCTCCCTTGGTATTCATAGTCATGGATACAGCAGGACGGCTAAACTGATCAAAATCATCACGAGCGTCACTCACAACATCTCCACTAATACGTGGCGTATTGTCTCTATTAGATTTTAAAGCGTATAAACCTACTACTTCTGAATCTTGTGAAGGGCGTTCCCAAACAAATTTCACATTGGCTAATGCCGCAGGCAACAACCTACGAATTTCTTTCATTCTAAGGTAAGACCCAACAGTGGCAGTATCTCTCACTGCAAATTTAAAAGTCTCATAACCCTGTCCTTGACCTCTAATGAGATCAATTAAAGGATTTAGTTGGTTGGTTAAAGAATCTTGAGCCACATCTGCCAATAATGAATCTATTTCAGATGCTGGTTTTTGAGTTTCCTTTTCTGTTACTACAAGAGATTTTAAGCGCTCATTTGCAGCTACAAAAAAAGAAGCAATATCTTGATTGTTAGGTGGGTATGTTTCCCAAAACTCTAATTGAGCAGTACTAGACAATAAATCTTTAGCCCTAGCTACATCTTTGGCTCCTGGTAATTCTACCAGAATTCTACCTGAATTTCCTTCTCTTTGAATATTGGGCTGTGTGACCCCAAAACCATCTATACGTTCTCTTAATACCTCAAAAGCAGAAACAATAGACTCATCTATTTTCTGGAGTAAAACTGGTTTTACTTCATCATCGGTCATTTGAAAGTTAATGACATCACTTAGAGTCTTGTTGGCAAAGATAGAAGGGTCTGCCAATTTGGTGTCTCCTTTAATATTGTCAAAAGATTCAAAAAATAAATTAATGTAAGTTTTATCACTGCTTTTTGAAGCTGCATCTGCGTCTGCAAGCGCTTTGTTAAAAACAGGATTTTTAGAGTTATTAGAAAGTCCTTTTAAAATATCTTTTACAGAAATCTGTAAGGTTACATTAATACCCCCTTTAAGGTCTAATCCTTTATTTAGCTCTTTTTTCTTAGCGTCTGAATAACTGGTAAATCCAAAAATTGAATTGGAACCCACAGAATCTAAAAATGCTGTTTCTACCGTGGCTCTTTTAGCTAAGTAATCTGTTTCAGTGTCTGCGACCTTAGCGGCAGCAAAAGCTACTGAATCTTGTTCTACCTTACTGGTTATGAAGGTAAAAGATAGCTGGTATATACTCACTATCCCGAATAAAAAAGCAAAAAGCTTTATAAGTCCTTTATTTTGCATTAGTTCAATGTGTTATTGTTGGTGTTCTTAAATTGCGTGCAAATATATCATTTCCAATAGGATTTGACAATAATTTGTTTTATTTCACAAAATAAGCAAGCGCCCCATAAAGAGGCGCTCTCAAATCTGGTTATGTATTTTATACTTCTAAAAGGTTATTGGTGTTTCTGACGCCCTCTGCGCTCTCTAAAAATTTAGCCTTTTCAGCAGCGTCTAAAGGTATTTCTATGATTTGTTCAATTCCATTCTTGCCTAATAGTACAGGCACTCCTATACAGATGTCTGAAAGACCGTATTGCCCATCTAAAAATACAGAACATGGGAACATTTTTTTGTGGTCACAAACAATGGCCTGAGCCATGGCAGAAACAGCTGCTCCTGGCGCATACCAAGCAGAAGTTCCCAATAATTTAGTGAGTGTAGCCCCACCAACTTTAGTGTCTTCTACCACCTCTTCTAAGCGCTCTTTAGAAATAAAATTAGACACGGGTACTGAGTTTCTGGTAGCCAAACGGCTTAATGGAACCATTCCTGTGTCTGAATGACCTCCAACAACCATTCCGTCAACATCAGATATAGGAGCTCCTAATGCCTCTGCCAATCTGTATTTAAATCTAGCACTGTCTAAAGCACCGCCCATTCCTATAATTCTATGCTTAGCTATTCCGGTAGCCTTATGTACCAAATAGGTCATGGTATCCATAGGATTACTCACCACCATAATAATTACTTCTGGAGAATATTTTAAAATGCTTTGAGCTACTGTCTTCACAATTCCAGCATTAATTCCTATTAGCTCTTCTCTGGTCATTCCAGGTTTTCTTGGAATACCTGAAGTAATGATAGCCAAATGAGACCCAGCTGTCTTACTGTAATCTCCTGTAGTCCCTGTAATTTTGGTGTCAAATCCATTTAAAGAAGCAGTTTGCATAAGGTCCATTGCTTTTCCTTCTGCGTATCCTTCTTTGATGTCAACTAAAACAACCTCCGACGCAAAATCTTTAATGGCAATGTACTCTGCACAACTTGCACCCACAGCACCTGCTCCTACTACTGTAATCTTCATTCTAATACTTTATTAATTAGGTTTATAAATGTGCCCTTATGCATCAATATTTGCATAAACGGCATTTTTTTCAATAAATTCTTTTCTTGGCGGCACCTCATCTCCCATTAGCATTGAGAAAGTTCTGTCTGTCTCAGTGGCATTGGTAATTATGATTTGTCTAAGAGTCCTAAATTCAGGATTCATAGTAGTGTCCCACAACTGTTCTGCATTCATCTCTCCAAGTCCTTTATATCTTTGGATATTTACAGATCCGTTGTACTCAGCTGCTATGGCGTCTCTTTCTTTGTCATTCCAAGCATAGCGCTTCTTAGTGCCCTTTTTTACTAAATAAAGCGGAGGCGTTGCAATATATATATGACCTCCATCTATGAGCTCACGCATATAACGGAAAAAGAAAGTCAATATCAATGTTTCAATATGACTTCCGTCTACATCGGCATCGCACATAATAACTACTTTGTGGTACCTTAATTTACTTAAATTTAGGGCCTTAGAATCTTCTTCTGTCCCAATGGTTACTCCTAAAGCAGTATAGATGTTTTTTATTTCCTCGTTGTCAAAAACCCGGTGTTGCATGGCTTTTTCTACATTTAGTATTTTTCCACGCAAAGGTAAAATGGCTTGAAACTTTCTGTCTCTACCTTGCTTGGCTGTTCCTCCTGCAGAATCTCCCTCTACCAAAAATACCTCACATAAACTAGGATCCTGCTCAGAGCAGTCAGATAATTTTCCTGGAAGTCCACCAATGCTCATTACGGTCTTGCGCTGTACCATTTCACGTGCTTTGTTGGCAGCGTGTCTGGCTTGAGCGGCAAGCACTACTTTTTGAACAATGATCTTGGCATCGTCTGGATTTTCTTCTAAATAATCTGCTAGCATTTCAGAAACTGCCTGGCTTACAGCAGCAGTGACGTCCCTGTTTCCTAATTTAGTTTTAGTTTGCCCTTCAAACTGAGGCTCTGCCACTTTTACAGAAATAATTGCAGTAAGTCCTTCTCTAAAGTCATCTCCAGCTATCTCAAACTTTAATTTATCTAACATACCAGAAGCGTCTGCGTACTTCTTTAGTGTGGTGGTAAGTCCCCTCCTAAAACCCGCTAGGTGGGTTCCTCCTTCATGGGTGTTTATATTGTTTACATAAGAATGTAAGTTCTCTGTGTATGAAGTGTTGTAAACCATAGCTACCTCTACAGGAATGCCATTTTTCTCACCTTCTATAGAAATTACATTTTTAGTGAGTTGTTCCCTGTTACTGTCTAGGAATTTAATAAATTCCTTAAGACCTTCTTCTGAGCAAAACACCTCTTGAACGTATTCTCCTTTGTCATCTTTATGGCGCTTGTCCGTAATGGTGAGGGTTACTCCTTTATTGAGGTATGACAATTCTCTCATTCTATAAGAAAGAGTGTCATAACTGTACTCTGTAGTTTGAGTGAAAATAGTTGGGTCTGGCCAAAAAGTAACCGTGGTCCCTCTTTTATCTGTCTCTCCAACAGGCTTTGCCGGGTACATAGCCTTTCCTCTTTCATATTCTTGCTCCCAAATTTTGCCCTCAATATAAACGGTGGCTTTTAAGTTCACAGAAAGTGCGTTCACACATGAAACACCCACACCGTGGAGTCCCCCAGAAACCTTATAAGAGTCTTTGTCAAATTTACCTCCAGCACCAATTTTAGTCATCACTACCTCAAGAGCAGAAACACCTTCTTTCTTGTGCATGCCCACTGGTATTCCCCTTCCATTATCTGTAACAGAAATGGAGTTGTCTTCATTTATGTCAACAGTGATAGCGTCACAGTGACCCCCCATAGCTTCATCTATAGAGTTATCTACCACTTCATATACAAGATGGTGTAACCCTCTAGTTCCCACATCTCCAATATACATAGAGGGACGCATTCTCACATGTTCCATTCCTTCAAGGGCCTGAATGCTATCTGCAGAATAATTATTTTTTTCTAGTTCTTCACTCATGAATCTTAGGCGTTTTGTGTTTATTTATTAAGCAATCCTACAAATATAACTAATAGCCTATTAAATGAGATCTTATTAGGTTCTAGAACCCCCTAAGTTATTAACAATTATTGTGAAAAATTGAGCTTAATTTAATAAAAAAACTATTTAGAATACGCGTCTGTATGCACTTTGGACACCGCCCTTCCAGAAGGGTCATTCATGTTTTTAAAAGAGATATCCCACTCTAAAGCTACTGGACTACTGCAAGCCACAGAAGGCACCGATGGTACACAAAGGGCGGCAGCGTCTGAAGGGAAGTGACCCTCAAAAATAGAGCGGTAATAAAACTCTTCTTTGGAACTTGGCGTCTGTAATGGAAATTTATATTTTGCATTGGCAAGCTGTTCATCTGTAACCGCTTCTGCTACCACTTCTTTAAGGGTGTCTATCCAATTGTAGCCTACACCGTCAGAAAACTGCTCTTTCTGACGCCACACCACGCTTTCTGGCAAATAAGTTTCAAAAGCCTTACGCACCACCCATTTTTCCATACGTTCTCCGTTAATCATTTTATCATTTGGGTTTATACGCATGGCAACATCCATAAACTCCTTGTCTAAGAATGGCACCCGTCCTTCAATACCCCAAGCAGCCAATGACTTATTGGCACGTAAGCAGTCATACATATGAAGCTTGTCTAATTTACGAACCGTTTCTTCATGAAAGTCTTTGGCAGAAGGTGCTTTGTGAAAGTAGAGGTACCCGCCAAAAAGCTCATCGGCGCCCTCGCCAGACAAGACCATTTTTATTCCCATAGACTTAATCACTCTAGCCATTAAATACATAGGCGTAGAAGCTCTAATAGTTGTGATATCGTAGGTTTCTAGATTATATACCACATCCTTTATAGCATCTAATCCTTCTTGAATAGTGAATTTAATTTCATGGTGAATAGTTCCAATATGTACGGCTACTTTTTGAGCAGCAACCAAGTCTGGAGAACCCTCTAAGCCCACTGAAAAAGAATGCAATTGGGGCCACCAAGCCTCTGTAGTATCCCCAGATTCTATTCTTTTTTGAGCGTATTTTTTTGCGATGGCAGAGATAACAGAAGAATCCAAGCCACCAGACAATAAAACCCCATAAGGCACATCAGACATAAGCTGTCTATGCACAGCAGCCTCTAAGGCTACTCTAATATCCTCAATACTAGTGGTATTGTCTTTTACAGCCTCATAGTCCGTCCAATCGCGGCTGTACCAGCGCACCATTTCTCCATTGCTAGAATGCATATAATGACCTGGAGGGAACAGCTCAATTTTAGTGCAAACACCCTCTAAAGCTTTTAATTCAGAAGCCACATAGAAAGTGCCATTGGCGTCCCAGCCAATATATAATGGGATAATTCCCATATGATCTCTAGCTACAAAATAAGTGTCATTTTTTGCGTCATAAATAGCAAACCCAAAAATGCCATTTAGCTCATCTAAAAAAGAGGTGCCTTTTTCTTGATACAAAGCCAAAATTACTTCACAATCTGACTGTGTTTTAAAATGATATTTCCCTTCAAACTGTTTTCTGAGCGCTTGGTGGTTGTAAATTTCACCATTAGCGGCTAAAACTAATGTTCCATCCTCATTGAGCAAGGGTTGCTTTCCAGATGCTGGATCTACAATAGCCAAACGCTCATGAGCCATAATAGCGCTTTCATTGCTGTATATTCCACTCCAATCTGGCCCTCTATGGCGAATTTTCTTAGACATTTCTAATAGCTGAGGCCTTAAGGCCGATGCCGATTCTTTTAAATCAAAAGCACATACAATACCACACATAATCTTGGTTTTATTTATTTAGATTACAAAAATGTATTATTAAGTTAATATATAAAACTATAATTGATGTTATAGTTACAATTAAAAACATTTTAATGAATAATTATACCATATAGAAACTTACAGGTGTTATTTAGACCTGCAGAGCATTCATTTGTAAGAATGCTTTTATAATTCATTAGAAATACAGAACTTAGTCTATTATTTAAACCTATTTAAAACTTTCTACATGAAAAACACATTTTTCTACTCTCTATTGATGCTGGTGGTTCTTACTACTGGTATTTTAAGTGCACAAGATTTTGGTAAACTAGACGTGAGTCCTATGGATATTGCTTGGTTTCCTGATAAACATATGGACGCCAATAAGAAAATGCGCGTGATCTACAGCAGGCCTCAACTAAAAAGCAGGTCTCTTAGCACCCTAACTCCTATAGATGCTGTTTGGAGAACTGGAGCCAACGAAGCTTCAGAAATTACATTTTATACGGATGTTGTCTTTGGTGGAAAAGAAGTAAAAGCCGGTAGTTATGCCCTATTTACTATTCCAGGAAAAAATAGCTGGACCATTATCCTAAATAGCAACTTAAACCAATGGGGCTCTTACTCCTATGATGAGAAAGCAGATGTTGTTAGAGTAAAAGCTATTGTTAGTGAAGATAAAGAGGCCTTAGAATATTTTAGTATGGTCTTTCATGAAAACAAAGGAGGCCTGCAACTTTCAATGGGTTGGGACAACCTAAGGGTACACCTCCCAATAAGTATAAAATAAAAAGTAAAAAAAAAAAGAGGCCTTAAGGCCTCTTTTTTTTTTACTTTTTGAAGACCAACTGGCCATCTATATACGTTTGATGCACTGTCACTTTGGGTACCTCAGATAGAGGAATGACCATCATATCTGTGTTGTAAATAACAAAGTCTGCCATTTTACCTACACTAATACTCCCTCGCTCCTTTTCTTGAAAATTTGAGTAAGCCGCCCATAGGGTCATACCTTTAAGAGTTTCTTCTCTTGTTAACGCTTCTTGCACTTGAAAACCACCCTTTGGAAATTCAGCAGTATCTTGCCTAGCAGTAGCTGCTAAAAAAGTTAAAAAAGGGCTTACCTGCTCTACTGGAAAATCTGTTCCAAGGGCAATAGTTCCTGCCTTATTCAATAAGGTTTTAAAAGCATAAGCTCCTTGCATACGCTTAGCGCCCAAACGGTCTTCTGCCCAATACATATCTGAAGTGGCATGAGTAGGTTGCACGGAAGGAATAATCCCCTCAGAAAAATAGTCAAAATCTTGTACGCTAATAATCTGAGCGTGCTCTACTTTCCAACGCTTGTCTTTTTTATCTTTTAAAGCAGCTGCATACGCCCTAAGTACCACAATATTTGCAGAGTCTCCAATGGCATGGGTATTCATTTGGTAGTCTGTCTCTGCCAATCTTATAGCCAGTGCTTCTATTTCTTCTACTGGTGTAACCATAGACCCAAAGTGGCCATCTCTATCTGAGTAAGCCTCTCTAAGGGCGGCGCCTCTAGAACCTAAAGCACCATCTGCATACACTTTTACGGAACCCACTCTTAGGCGAGGCGTTTCTACAATTCCTTTTGGTAAAAAGTAATCTAAATTCTCCTTAGAATTACTCACCATGGCATACAGCCGTATTTTTAGATCACCTGTTTTTTGGAGACTGTCTATTATTTCTATTACATCCCTGTTTAAGCCAGCGTCATTTACAGTAGTTAAGCCATATGAAACTGCTATACGTTCTGCGTCTTTTAGGGCAGTTATTTTATCTGAAATTGATAAAACTGGCATAACAGCGTCTACTAGACCCATAGGGTTGTCTACTAGAATGCCAATAAGCGTCCCATTCTTTTTTTCAATACTCCCTCCAGAAACTACCGTGTTACTATCAATACCTGCCAAGTCCAAGGCGGCTTGATTCACCAAATAAGCATGGCCATCTACTCTTTCTAAGGCTACTGGTGTGTTTGGAAACAAGGCGTCTAAAGCTTCCTTTGTAGGGTACTCTTTTACTTCCCAATCATTTTGATCCCAGCCCCTGCCTCTAATAAAAGCAGTTGGTTTTTCATCGTTAAAGGCCACTACTCTATCCAACACTTCTTGGTAACTCCTAGTTCCTACTAAATCTACTATTTGTTGGTTTTGTCCCAGTCCATAAAAATGACAATGTGCGTCTATGAGCCCTGGAGTAATGGCTTTGCCACCAGCGTCAATAGTATGAAGTGCTTTATAGCGGGCGGTTAAAGCCGCGCTTTCACCTACGGCCACAAAGCGGCCGTTATGCACTGCAAAAGCGGTGCCTCCCGCTCCAGAAGGATCTACCGTATACAGCTTGGCATTGACTACTAAAAGGTCTACAGATTCTTTTTTCGTACAACTCATAGCAGAAATCCACAGACAAAAAAGTAAGGTTTTAGTTAAGTTCATAGGTGTAATTTTGAGTAAAGCTGTATAAAAACAGCTGTTTTATTATTGTTATTTAATTTTTAAAAGTGGTATATAAAGCTTAATTAAACTAGTAAAATCGCTTATAAATCAAACCTGTACTGGGCACCTGCCAACACAATCCTTGGAGGGGCTGCAAAACCAGACCAAATTTCATATGTGCTATCTGTGAGATTAGTCCCTTTAAGAAATAAAGAAAGTCTCTCATTTACCTGATAATTAAAATGTACTCCAACTAAGTTGTAAGCAGGCAAAGCATAAGTATAAGAAGGCATTTCTCCTGCTGTAATAAATTGTACCACTTGGCTGTTTCTAGCAGCACGCTCCCCAGTGTACTCCCAATTTATCTGTAAAGAAAAGTCCTTTAAAAAAGTGTAATCTAGAGATGTTTTAGCTGTTTGCTTTGGTAAATGCCAGGCGCCCTCTTGGGTATTTAAAGCAAAAGAATGGGTTTCATATTGCCCACTGAGCAGCATGCCACTTAAGGGCTCCCAATTTAAAGAAGCACCTAAAGTATTTTGATCCATAGCCTCATAAACTACCTCAAAACTATTTCCTAAATTAAAAGACTTTTGAAAAGTTCTAAAATTATTGACAGGGTTTTCAACAAAAAGAGCCCTGTCATTCGTAGATTTTTGGGCCCAATAAGCAGCGTAAGAAAAGGAACCTAGCAATCCCTTTACCCCTAAACGCAGAGAATACCTTAAATCTGTAGGTCTCACACTTAGGCTTGGAGACACAAAGGGATTTTCATTGACAAAGCTCTCAAAGCCATTGAGGATATAGTCTCCACTCATAGTTCCAAATATTAAAACAGACTGCTCTATAAGGCTGTAATGCCCGTATAAATCTGGGTATACCTTCAACTTACCCGCCTCTTTAAAGGTAGCATTGGCATAAATAATCTGAGCGCCCATTTTTAAATAAGCCTTTTCACTGTTCAGCATTAATTCAGGCGACGCATGAAACTTATAAAAGGAATAAGGATCCCCTTGAGTGCTCTCAAAAGAGGACAATTTATTAGTCATAAAATCTCCAGACAGATAGGCAGCTCCTAACTTTAATTTTAAGGGCACATTGCCTAAGGGAAATTCAAAATCTGTTTCTACCGATGCTTTTTGCTCATAGGACTCCGTGAGATCTCTAAAATAACCAGCGTTGAGCTGTGCCTTTTTAAAAACTCCTTTTTCTCTTGTAAAAGCAGCTCCTAAGGCTGCAGAAAAATAGTTCTGCTGAAGCTTGTAGTCAGTTTCCGCAATGGGAAGAATGGAAAGTCCTTCTAAATCATTAATCTCCATATTACTTGTGGTAAATAACATGGGTATTCCATACCATGAATAGGCCAAATGCCTGAGGGTAAGGTCTGTTTCAAAGCGGTTGTCTCTTTTTTCATAGGCATAGCTTCCACGGAGCCTAGTGTTAAAGAAATTACTATCCCAATTTAGCTTTGGCAAGTCACTGCTCATGCTCTGGTGGTCTAGGTTTATTCCTACAGATTCATAGTTAGACTTTTTAATACGGCTGTCAAAGAGCAGGTCTGCAGTCCCCCGCATTCCAAGACCCAACTGAGCCATACTATTAAAATTCTTTAGCGGTTTTTCAAAGGCTAAAGGTTCAGCCTCACCTAATAAAGGCGTAAAGGTGGCCGCCACAGGAAAGGTCATTACAGTATATCGCATTGCCATTCGTTCAGGTAGTTTTAAGTCACTTAATAAAGGGGCTACTATAGGTTTTGCTCCCACTAAAACTACCGGAGCATAAGCTTTTAAAACTGTCACAGATTCTGTACCCAAACCTTGGTCTTGGGCGTTCAAATTAGAAGCAGTTAAGCACAACCCAAATACACATAATGTTTTTAAAGAAATGTTCCTGATAGGTGACTTATTCATCATCTCTACTGGTATTTGTAGTTTTTGTGGCTGTAGCTGCAATTTTTTCTTTTGCCTGCTGCACTACATCTGGAAATTGACTAAAGTTGTCTATGATATTTTGCCAAATAAAATGAGCCTGAAATAGGTCTTCTAAAGCATAAAAATTATCTGCCATGAGCAACAGTCCTTTAGCAGCCCATATTTTATAGGAGGCATAATTTTTTGCTAGTTCTTGCACCAATACATTAGACCCCTCAAAATCCTTAGTTTGTTGATTGTAATAGGCCAACCAATACAATGTTTCTGCTCCTAACTCTCCTGTAGCAATATCTTTTAAGCTTAAATAGGCTGCAGCTGCCTCTTTAGCATCTCCTTGCTCTTGTGCGGCCCTGGCCAACATAATTTGAGCGTCTTGTTTAATCTGGAAATCTAAACCATCTATGGTCAGTACCTGCTGGGCATAGCTGCGCAGCTTTTTAAAATCTTTCTTTTCATAGCTTAAACGCATGAGATTGGTCATGGCGTAGCTCCTGTTCTGAGGATCTTGTGCCATAGCTAAAAGCTTTTCTAGACTTTGAATAGGATCTCCACCTAGTTTTTGCTCCATCTTTATTTGTGCTACTGCCACTAGTGCAGACTCACTGTTTTCAGATTGAGCTTCGGCCACCCATTGAAACTCAGGAAGGGCTTTTGTAAATAAGCTCACTTCCTTATATGCCTGAGCCAATAAAAATCTAATAGAAAGCTGCTGATTGCCCTGAGGAAAATCTGCTAAATAGCCTTCATACATTTTAATTTGCTCCATGCGGTCTACCAAAGAAGCACGCCTAGTGATTTGCTCATAACTATCTCTGTCTAAGGACTCATTAGAGTCTGGAGTGACCGCTAAATCTTTGGTCCAAGCCAAATAATCTTGCACCCTACCCTGCTCTATATAAATTCTCTTAGCAGCTGCTATGGCCTGAAAAAACTCAGCAGATTTTGAAAAGTTCTGGGTAAGTTTTTTAAATACCTCTAAAGCAGCTTCCAGCTCAGACTGGTTGTAAAGCAACAGCCCTTTCTTAAGTTGAGCCTCTGGAACTAATGAACTAGATGGAAAACTAGAAATTAACTTGTCAAAAACATTAATAGCGGAAACTGTCATTTCCGCAGCAGAGTAAGCCATTCCTAGTTCTAGCATTGCTTTAGGCAGATAAGTAGGACTCTTAGATGTTTTTTCAAAGTCTTCTAACAACTTAATTTTTAAATCTAATTGTCCAGAAAGGCCCTGTGCCATTGCGCTATTAAAGGTAGCATAGGCTTTTAAATCCTTAGAGACCAGAATTGTTTTTTCATAATAAGAAACCGCATTTTTATAATCCCCAAGGCTGTAATAAGCATCTGCCGTTCTCACAAGTGAATGCTCGTATTCTGTGGTAAAGTCTGGATTTTGAGCCACCAGAATAGAGAACTCCTTAAATGCCACTATAGCAGCAGCATATTTTTGAGTCTTAAAGTAGGCATAGCCCTTCTGGTAGGGATATAGCGTTTGCAATCTAAGGGAAAGCTTATCTTTTAAGGGCTTTAATAAATCAAAAGCACCAAAAGCAGCCGGATAATTGTAAGTGCGTAGTGCTATTTCTGCCTTCCAAAAATAAGCAGTGCTAGCAAGAGCGCTCTTAGCGTCTTTTTGAATAATAAAGTCTAAAAAATCTATGGCATTCTGGAACTCTTTTGCCTCCAAAGCCTCCAAGGCGGCATACATAGCTATGGTTTGCTTTTCTAGGTCTTTAGACATGTTTGGAAGCTGCTCTAAAAGTGCCAAGGCCGCTGTGTAGTTTCGTTCTAATAAATAAGCATTTATAAGGAGTTCTTTAAGATTTTCTGTTTGAACCTCCAAAGGGTAATTCACAATAAAATGATCAAGTACACTAGCAATAGCCTCATAAGGATTTCCTACCTCATAACTTAGCTTGGCGTAATTTAGATAAGAATCTTTGGTAATCTCTGGGGTAAAAACTAGACCAGCAGCACTTTTAAAAGCGTTTAAAGCTGCTTGTTTTTGCTCCGTCATCAAGTATGAAGCCCCTAAATAATAGTATGCGTTCTGTGCTAAAGCGTCTTTGCCCTGAATAATTTTATTAAACTGATCAATGGCATTTTCATATTCCTTAATAAAATAGTAGCTATACCCAAGCTGATAATAATCTTGCTGCGCCCAAGATCTTTTTTTACCCCTATAAGCCTTTAGGTAGGGAATGGCCTTTTCATACTGCTGCAGGTTAAAATAAGATTCTCCAATAATCTTATTAATTTCAGAGGCCTCAATTTCAGAGGCCTTGGGAAGGTACTTTTGAGCTGCCTGAATGGCCTCTATAAATTCCCCCTCTTTAAAATAAATATCCGCCAAATAGTAGCCAGCTTTTTCACTGGTTTTAGTATTGGGGAGTGGCGCAGAAAAGACTGCTTTTGCAGCTTTAGTGTTCCCAGTAGCATATGCCACATAAGCTTTATAATAAGTGGCTAAAGAGCCAAATTTTTTTGAATTTAATGCTTTTTCAAAAAGGAGAATTGCAGCCTTATAGTCTCCATTAGCAAAGCGTGCATAGCCATATGAAAAATAAAACTCATCTAAATCTGCTGCCCCTATAGAGGAAGGTTTCACCTTAACAAACCAAGGGAGCGCTTTGCTGTACTGCCCTATTTTAAAATAGGAATAACCAACAGAAGCAAACATTTGGTTAGATTTCAAAGAACTGGGATATTGAGCTACAAACTCAGAAACCAGTAGCATATTATTTTTTTGATTGAGTGCTATAGCAGACAAGGTGTATATGTATTTAGCTTGCTCCGCTATTTCCAAACCACTGTCTGTTAAAAATTTTTGGCTTAGGGCTTGGGCATTTTCAAAACGCGCTGCAGCCAACAATTCTTGGGCCTGCTCCATCTGTTGTGACGCATAAGAAGCTCCTTGCATAGACTGCCCTTGGACCTCTGTAAAGCCAAGCAAAAAAAGAAATCCTAAAAAAAAATAATTAATAACCCGCATAAATAATGAGTAGTTAAATATGAATCTTATTTATTAAAACGCCTCATATTTGATTTAAGTATAAAGGAACGGAAAATTAAAAAATCTGTGAGGTGTTTCAAAAGAACTTAGTACATTTATATCAACAATTTTTATATGTCAATTCCCGTATTACAGATTCAAAACGCATTCATATACCAGGATCAAAATTTGGTACTACAAGACGTTAATATCACCCTTCAAAAAGGAGATTTTGTCTATTTAATTGGTAAAACTGGAAGCGGAAAAAGTAGTCTAATGAAAGCCCTCTACGGAGAAATTCCTTTGGCTCAAGGAGGCGGCCGCATTGTGGGTGTCTCACTAGAAGGCCTCAAAGAGGCCGATGTTCCTTTTCTGAGGCGCAAAATTGGAATTGTTTTCCAAGATTTTAAACTATTACCAGACCGCTCTATTATTGAAAACCTGCTCTTTGTCCTCAAAGCCACCGGCTGGACAAACAAACTAGAAATGGAAGTAAAAAGCAATGAAGTCCTAGATAAGGTAGGCATGAAAACCAAAGGATTTAAATACCCTCATGAACTCTCTGGTGGAGAACAACAAAGGGTTGCTATTGCAAGGGCTTTACTCAATGATCCTGAACTCATTTTAGCAGATGAACCTACCGGAAATCTAGACCCACAAACCAGTGCAGAAATCATGAAAGTTCTCATAGATATTCACCAAAGTGGAAGGACCATACTCATGGCTACTCATGATTACGCACTTCTATTAAAATTTCCTTTTAAAACATTAAAATGTGACGGAAGTAAAATTTTTGAAGTAGTACAAACTGGGCTTTAAGTCTGTTTGTCAAACACTTAAAATTCTCACAGCCAGTCTGCTTCAGCCCAAGCTAACATTGTTCTTTATTTTTTTGTTTCTTTGTTTAAATCAAATGACTACTCATAGATGGAAGTATTAGGAATTGACATTGGAGGTTCTGGAATAAAAGGGGCCATGGTAAATATAGAAACAGGCACCATGATCACAGAAAGGTATAGAATTCCCACTCCTAGCAGCAGAAAACCAGAAGATATGGCCGCTGTAGTAGCGCAAATAGTAGCACACTTTAATTATAGTGGCCCAATAGGAATTGGATTTCCAAGTGTTATTAAAAAAGGCATTTGCAAAAGCAAAGGCAACCTTCACAAAAGCTGGAAAGAGGTGAATGTAGTTTCCCTATTTGAAAAACATACCAAATGTAAAGTAGTAGTAAATAATGATGCCGATGCTGCTGCCTCTGCAGAAATGGCCTTTGGTGCTGGTAAAGGTAAAGATGGTTTTGTGATGATGATCACCATAGGAACTGGGCTAGGGAGTGGTGCCTTTTTAAATGGGCAACTCATTCCAAACTTTGAGTTAGGCCAAATTCCTTATAAAAAATACGATAAAATTGAAAGCTGGGCCTCTGGGGCTGCAAAAGAAAGTGAGATGCTCTCTTTTAAAATTTGGACCAAAAGATTTAATACTTTCTTGTATTACGTAAACCTCATCTGTGCTCCAGACCTCGTTATTATAGGAGGAGGCGCTTCTAAAGATTGGGATAGATTTTCAGACGAACTCCATATTGACGTACCCATTATTCCAGCTGAATTCTTAAATAACGCTGGTATTATTGGCGCTGCGGTCTCTGTTAAAAATATCTATAAAGAGTAACATAAACCAAAAGAAAAAGCCCGCTAAAGCGGGCTTTTTCTTTTGGTTTATAATGTCTTATGATTAAGCAATTTTATTGCGTTTTCTATCGTTCTCCGTCAAGTAAATTTTTCTAAGTCTTAAAAATTTAGGAGTTACTTCTACATACTCATCTTTCTGAATGTATTCTAGTGCTTCTTCTAACGAGAACTTAATGGCAGGAACAATCTTTGCCTTATCATCTGCTCCAGAAGAACGCACGTTAGAAAGTTTCTTGGTCTTAGTTACGTTGATAGCCATATCATCTCCACGAGAGTTTTCTCCAATCACCTGTCCTTCATAGATGTCTTCTCCTGGATCTACAAAAAACTTACCTCTATCTTGTAATTTATCAATAGAATAAGGAATGGCTTTTCCTAGTTCCATAGAAACTAAAGAACCGTTTTGGCGCTGAGGAATATCACCTTTCATAGGCTGATACTCTAAAAACCTGTGTGCCATAATAGCCTCTCCTGCTGTAGCTGTTAACAGCTGGTTCCTTAGTCCAATAATTCCTCTAGAAGGTATTAAAAACTCACAAACCATTCTTTCACCTTTAGCCACCATAGAAGTCATTTCTCCTTTTCTAATGGAAACCATTTCTACTGCTTTTCCAGAAACAGACTCTGGCAAATCTATGGTCAAAGCCTCAATAGGCTCGGATTTAACGCCATCTACTTCCTTAATAATAACCTGAGGTTGTCCTATCTGCATTTCATAGCCTTCTCTTCTCATGGTTTCAATGAGTACTGAAAGGTGTAATACACCACGTCCAAAGACCAAGAATTTATCTGCAGAGTTTGTTTCATTTACCCTAAGTGCTAGATTCTTTTCTAACTCTTTTGTCAAGCGATCTTTAATGTGTCTAGAGGTTACAAACTTTCCGTCTTTACCAAAGAATGGGCTGTCGTTAATAGTAAATAACATACTCATAGTTGGCTCGTCAATAGCAATAGTCTGTAATTGCTCTGGATTTTCAAAATCTGCTACCGTATCTCCAATTTCAAAACCTTCTATACCCACTAATGCACAAATATCACCAGCCACTACCTCTGCAACTTTTAAACGTCCTAAACCTTCAAAAGTATACAACTCTTTAATTCTAGATTTTACAACTGTACCATCTCTTTTCATAAGAGATACTTGCTGGTTTTCTTTTAAAGTACCTCTTTGTAAACGTCCTATAGCAATCCTCCCTGTAAAAGAAGAAAAGTCTAAAGAAGTAATAAGCATTTGAGTATTCCCTTCTTTTACTTGAAAAGTAGGTATGTGCTCAATTACCATATCTAATAAAGGCTCTATATTGTCTGTGATTAACTTAGGATCATCACTCATCCAGTTGTTTTTAGCTGAACCGTAAACCGCAGGAAAATCTAACTGCCATTCTTCTGCTCCTAACTCATACATAAGGTCAAAAACCTTCTCGTGAACTTCTTCTGGCGTACAGTTTTCTTTATCTACTTTATTAATAACAACACAAGGCTTTAAACCTAAGTTTAATGCTTTTTGAAGCACAAAGCGGGTCTGAGGCATAGGGCCTTCAAAGGCGTCTACCAGCAACAAAACTCCATCTGCCATGTTTAAAACACGTTCTACTTCTCCTCCGAAATCTGCGTGACCTGGGGTGTCAATAATATTAATTTTGGTGCCTTTATATACTACAGATACATTTTTAGAAACAATAGTAATCCCACGCTCACGCTCTAAATCATTATTATCTAGAATGAGTTCTCCTGTTTGTTGGTTATCACGAAACAACTGACAGTGGTACATAATTTTGTCTACCAAGGTAGTCTTACCGTGGTCTACGTGGGCAATAATTGCAATGTTCTTTGTATTAGACATAAAAGGCTTGTTTATTAGTTACTTAGCTTTGCTAAGAGCGCGCAAAGATACTTCTATTTTCACGGACATTGCTAATAAATTTAATTTTTATTTAATTGCACTGTAGTTGTTTTAAATTCATATTAATTTCAAAAAGTTCTAGGAGACTTGTTTATAATCAAAAAACAATATCTTTGCTTTTTAAATAAAGCACCCATGCAATTAGACCTCATTCCTCAAATTAAATACGCTTCTGAAGATAATTTTTTCCTTTTATCTGGCCCCTGCGCTATTGAGGGGGAAGATATGGCACTCAGAATTGCAGAGAAGATTGTGACTATCACAGACAAGCTTAGAATACCTTATATATTTAAAGGTAGTTTTAAAAAAGCCAACCGTTCTAGAGTAGATTCTTTTACTGGTATTGGAAATGAGAAAGCACTTGAAATCTTAAAAAAAGTATCTGAGACCTTTCAGGTTCCTACGGTGACGGACATACATGAAGCTTCTGACGCTGCTTTGGCTGCTGCCTATGTAGATGTACTTCAAATCCCAGCTTTTTTAGTTAGACAAACAGATTTAGTAGTAGCTGCTGCAAAAACCGGAAAGGTAGTAAACCTTAAAAAAGGCCAATTTATGAGTCCTGAAAGCATGAAGCACGCTACTCAAAAAGTGCTAGATAGCGGCAATCAACAAGTCATGCTAACAGACAGAGGCACTATGTTTGGCTACCAAGATATGGTGGTAGACTTTAGAGGCATTCCCACAATGAAAGCATATGCTCCCGTGGTATTAGACGTGACCCATTCCTTGCAACAACCCAACCAAAATAGTGGGGTTACTGGTGGGAGACCAGATATGATTGAGACTATAGCCAGAGCTGGAATTGCTACCGGTGTAGATGGGATTTTTATTGAAACACACTTTGACCCAGCTAACGCTAAGAGTGATGGAGCTAATATGCTGCATTTGGATTACTTAGAAAAATTACTAAGCAATTTAGTAGCGCTCAAAAAGACTGTTAATAGTCTAAATTAAAGATCCTCTCAATTTATTATTTACCTTTTACATAATCACTTAGGTACTCATATTTTTTAGTGAGACGGCCATTTTCAGTCATTTTTGCCCTAGATAGAATTCCGTCTTTATCTCCGTTAAAAAAAGCAGGAATTACATGTTCCATAAAAGCGGCTCCAAAACCTTCAGAGGCATCGCTTGGAAGTTCACAAGGCAAATTATCTACTGCCATTACAGCAATGGCTCTCTTTTCTCTAAAGGACACTTCTGCTCCTGTTTTCATGTCTATTCCATAAATGGGGTCTTCAATAGTACTGGCCCTAAGCGTACTAGGAATTGGGTGTCCAATATCGCAGCTAATATCAGCAATCACAGAAATTTTAAAATGCGGTAGTGCCAAATCTTTTAGCTCAAAAAAAGCAGGAGCTCCTTGGCCGTAAAAATGACCAGCAATAAAAATATCAGACACCTCTGCAAATTTTAAAAAATCTGACTTATAGGCTTCAGGATTATCAAAAAAGTCCTTTTTGTCTAATAAAACACTATCAATTCGCTTGTTGTAGTCTAACACATCTATCTGACAGAAAACTGCATGCTCAAAATTCTGATCTAAAAAATGGTCAGCACAGACCTTCTGGATACCCATGGCGTCTAAAATTTCTGAGGCTCCATTTCCAACCCTGCCCATTCCAGTGATCACTATCTTAATATTTGGCAACGATATTTGTTTTAATTTTTTTACAAGAGCCACTAAGTTTTTTGATTTACTAGCCATAGGCAATTCAAAAGCACCTTGTTTTAAGCCGTGTGTTCTTATGGCATTATAAGCTCCCACAAGGCCAGCGTACCTACCAAAGGCTACCAAGCGTTCTCCAGAAACAGCCGTTATCACTTCATGGTCATATAGGCTAATATTCTTTTCTAAAACTGCCTGCAAAAGCAAGCGGTTATAAGGCTGCTTTTTAATAGTGTGTGAAAAGAAAAAATAAGATTTATTGGGTATTAAAGACGCAATAGGCACTTCTTTTACGCCAAGTAAGACTTCACAAGCTTCCATTTTACTTGCTACCTCTATTTTTTTTTCACTGTAATGGCTATCTGTAAAAACTCTAATATTAGAAGGCTCTACAATGATTTTCATTTCAGGATATTGGTCCTCAAGGGATTGGCAGGCTTCAGGAGACAAAACCACCCTTCTGTCTGGAGGGGTTTTACGTTCTTTTAAAATTCCAAACGAGATCATAAGTATAATTTATCAGTGTAATTTAGGTTGAATTCACTGGCTTAGCAAACTTTTTTACTAACTTTGTAAGTTCCTACGGGGCCGACCGGTATTGACAGCGAGGTCAATTGGGATGTAAGCATGTCGAGCGCTGAATTACAGCTCGTAAATATCATTTTTCACACTTTTAATAGGCGAGAATAACTACGCTCTAGCTGCTTAATCCGAATTATAGTAGGATTTTGCCACGTCCTTACTAGGTAGGGAGGCCAGATGTTCCCTGGGAAGCCCTTGTTGTTGGCGTCCCTATCCGGAGCACCATCAAAAACAACATAGAGAAATTAAGGCTTTGGTAATTTCTTAAAACTAAAGAAGCTAAGGTTGTGTTGGGCGGTTTTCGGTCAGACACTTCACAAAAACCAATCGAAAACTAAACATGAAGAAAGCATTGTAATTACTTGTTTGGACGAGGGTTCGACTCCCTCCGGCTCCACTAATTAAAACTCTAATAAACTCTAAACGAGTTATTTAGGGTTTTATTTTTTATTTTTAATCCATATTTAGCCCACAATTTGTTATTTATTTAGATATAGTTGTCTTTAAGTGGGTTCCAAAAAACTAGTTTAATTTAAATTATTATTCTTGTTTTTTAAATCCTTTATAAAATCCAATAAAGAAATCTAAAAGTCATTTTATGGATAAAAACACAAACCATGATAAAAATTTAAGTGAATGCCAAAATGTAACAAAAAAATTAACAACTAAACCAAACACTAAATAGATTGTTTGTAGTGTAGCAGCATTTTTACCTCTAACTTGAATACCCCCTAACTTAAAGCTTGAGTAATTTGGTTTAAATAGGTTGTAAGAGCCTCTATTAATTAATTATTTCTTATGGAAGTACTAAGGCCACCTTTAGAAATATTGAAGTTAAAAGGACCGCTATTACAACGACCTATAAATTGAAGGTTGTCACGTTGAAAACCCATCCGAGCTCCTTTAAATAATCTTTTATGAAGCCTAATTCCGTTGTTGGTATTTATAGTAGCACCGTAACTGTCACCTTTAATTGTTTTGGTTGCAGATAACCCTCCAGTTCTTGATACACGAACATTTTATTTAGTATTCAGGTAAATATACCAATAATAAAAAGTTGGTGTGATATAACTTTCTTTAAAAGGGTTATTGTAAATAAAGCTTTGTATTTCCTTTTAATTTTCTTTCACTTTTATATGTTTTGGACACAAAGTGGACACAGATTGGAAAATAACTATATGATTTTCAGTTGTTTGATATACAAAAGTGGACACCGAATGGACACAAAGTGGACAATTCGCGGAAGGTTATTATGACGCTCATTACACTTAAAGGTTAGAATTGGTTAATTAATATTTAATTTATAAATTAATGCCATGATTAAGTTTATAAATTAATGCCATGATTAAGAAGTTAATCCTTTTGCTTTTAGTTTTTATTGTAAGTATTTCCTGTGTAAGTCAAGATAATATAGGGTTCAGGGAAAATGTTGTTATAAAAAATAATGTTTTTGAAGTTTCCTATAACGAAGTGTTTGAGCAACCTAATTGGGTTAAATACGAAGTAAGAAATATATTTAAAATGGTGGACAGGGGTTCATTGGACTTTTACACAGAAGAATCAGTGCACACCTCTGACGACGACGATTACTATAAAAATCAATGGGATAAAGGACACTTAGCACCAGCAGCTTCTTTTAGTGACAATTATGCAAACCTATACCAAACCTTCTCATTTTTAAATTGCTCTCTACAAATAGACGAATTAAACAGAGGGGAATGGGCCCAATTAGAATCTCAAGTTA